>Ga0190360_1000628_pt1 | contig 19468 bp, 17 predicted proteins | sample 48721834_MG_FD_161271 | JGI IMG/M metagenome (GOLD analysis project Ga0190360, IMG submission 161271) | Hydrothermal vent microbial mat bacterial communities from Southern Trench, Guaymas Basin, Mexico - 4872-18-3-4_MG | ecosystem: Environmental > Aquatic > Marine > Hydrothermal vents >... | reverse complement strand
GTGTCAGCTCTTTCCTCAATTGATACCTAAATCTCTGAAATTTCCCTGATATTTCAAAGAACTTTTTTCAGGATAATGCAAATGCTCTTTGAAAATTTCTATTGACTTTCATTGGAATAACTTTGATAACAGCATGAATGCATGATAATTCGGATCGCCTTTAAATTCTTTGCCGTTGTCCGAATATACCTGTTCAATTGTATAAGCACATTCCTCCAGAACCTGCTACAGAAATAGTTTTGATCAATATTGGGTTTTATCAGGAAGAATGGCTGCAAAAAGCTCTCTGGAGAAATCATCAATAGCGATGAATAGATAATCTCGTTGAGCTTGAGCAGATTGTCATTCAAGTAATGGCAAGCGTTTTTAGTCGAAATGGACCATCTGACCGGGGTAATCCTTGGTGTAGCTTTTGGCTTGTTTTTTTAGACGCTCTTCGATTTCGTGTTCGATTTTATTGAGTCTTTTGATGCCATATTTCAAACAGCGTAATCTATGGTTAATGCTCTTATGAACCGCAAAATCATCTTGTCTGCCTCGATTGATAATCTTGTACACAGTCGGTGCCGAGACATGATATTTGCGTATCAAATCACAAATCCTCATGCGGTTTGTGTATCGGTCGTTGTACAGAGCTTCTCGTTAAAATGGCGTCAATTTCGTTCTTTTGTGAATGACTATGGGATCTCCTTTCTTAAACCTTTTACCAATCTAACGAATAACATATAATAGGAAATCCTGAAATTATAAACAACGCTAATTTAAATCACACAACATTTAGATATACTATTTTAAAAGATATTAAGAACTAGTATCTGGGTAAGCCTATTTGAAAAAGCGGAGTTGTTGAGGGTAGAAAACAACAGCTCCGCTTTTTAAATTATAATAAGATGGAAAATATTGATATACTCGTTTTGTTCTATATTTTAGTATTTACTTCCCACCGATTGTCATTTCCCTAATCTTTACTGTAGGACCATTTACACTTCTCTTGAACTTGAGATCATTACCGATCATCTCGATGTCATTAAGAATATTGCCGAGGTTGCCGGATATAGTAATTTCTGCTACCGGATAGGCTATCTCGCCATTCTCGATCCACATTCCGAATGCTCCTCGCGATATATCTCCTGTTGTGGGCACAAGACCGTGTCCGATCGTTCCTGTTAGAAGTATTCCATTTTTAACAGTTTTGATAATCTCATCTGGAGAATAGTTTCCCGCCTCAAGATACAGATTGTTTGGTCCAGAAGCATTGCCAGTCGATTTCATTTTCAGCTTTCGTGCAGAATATGTGTCCAACAGATAATTCTTAAGAATTCCCTTCTCTATTACATATGTTCGTCTTACAGGCACACCTTCACTGTCAAAAGGTTTAGTACCAGGGGTTCCTGGAATTGTTCCATCATCTACAATAGTGATTGAATCGTTACCCACTTTCTCACCAAGTTTTCCTGCAAGAAATGTCTGCTTCATATAGACACTGCTTCCATTTACACAGCTGTAGAGGAAGCTCAGAACTCCTGCTGTCATCTCAGGTTCAAGAATTACCGGCACATTCTGTGTTTTTACTTTTCTGGCTCCAATGAGTCTTGTCACTCTGTGAATTGCCTCTTTTGCTATCTCTTCTGGTGACATTAGATCTTTAAGATTTCTTGAAAAGTCATATTTTCCTTCATCAAATAGATTGTCTCCTTCACCTGCCTGAAGATATACTCCACAAGAACAGCTTGTCTGCGAGTATGTTCCACTGAAACCATTAGAGTTTACAAGATAAGTCGTACCAATGAATGTTCCAAATCCTGCTCCATAGGACTTTTTTATTCTCTTGTCTGCAAGACAGATGGCCTCGCACTTTTTGGCTGCAGCTATCTTTTCCTCTGGTGTAAGCTCGACTATTCTTGGATCAAATATCTTGAGTCTGTCAACATTGACACTTATTTGCTCTTTTTCAGGAAGGCCAGCAAAAGGATCTTTGCTTGAGACTCTTGCTCTTAATATAGCATTATTAATAAGATTATGCAGTGTTTCGATAGAAAGATCTGAAGATGAGGCTGTGGCAACTTTGTTATCAACAATTACTTTTAAAGAAAGCCTTTTCGATCCAGCGTCAACTAGTTTTTCTATCTTTCCTTTACGCACATCAACAGAAAATTCATTTCCTTCACCTATGGATATTTCTACCTGATCTGCCCCCTTCTTCCGGCCGTAGGTGACCAGTCCCTCGGCCAGACTGAGTAACTTTTTATTTATTCTATTCATCTCCGGCCTCCTACGGTCATTTTACGTATCTTAAGAGTTGGCGTGCCTGCAGTAACTGGCACGGATTGTCCCTCCTTTCCACATGTTCCTAGGAAGAAACCCATATCGTTACCAATCATGGTTACTTCGTTAAGGATCTGTACGTTTGTTCCAATGAGGGTTGCATTTTTAACGGGTCTGGTTAATCTACCATCCTCTATAAGATAGCCCATGTTTACCGAAAATGTAAATTTGCCAGAATCCTGTACCTGACCCCCCTGATAGGTAACCGCATAGAATCCCTTTTTAACAGATTTAATAATTTCTTCCGGATCAGAATCTCCTCTGGCCAGTATTGTGTTGCACATTCTTGGGATCGGATTGTATTGATAGTTTTGCCTTCTTCCATGACCATTGGTCTTCATTCCCATCAGTTTTGCAGAGAGACGATCCTGGAGATATCCTACAAGCCTTCCCTTTTCTATAAGTGGTGTCTTGATTGTATTCACTCCTTCGTCATCTATGTTTATGCTTCCGCGGTAATGTGGAATTGTGGGATCATCGTAGATTGTGACTATTGGCTGGGCAACCATTTTATTCATCTTATCCCACATTATGGATGTTTTTTTCCGATTTCCATCTGCCTCGAGTGGATGACCTACCGCCTCATGTATCATCACACCCGACTGTCCTGAACTTAGCACAACAGGCTGCTCTCCTGCAATGGGGTCGATTGCTGAGAGTAGTGTTACAGCCTCTTCGGATGCCTTTTGCCCAATAAATTCAGGTGTTCTCTCTGTTTCGAAGTATCCGAGTCCGACACGGCCTCCTCCTGAATAGAAACCCGTATTCCTATTTTTGCCATCTTCTGCGGTTGAGATAGCCATAAGTCTGACCTGTGGCCTTGCATCTGAAATCAGCAGGCCTTCACTGTTGGCAATTGTTACATATTGAATCTCATCAACAAGATAGGCCTGTACCTTGGTTACCTTTGTGTTGTATTTCTGTGCTGTCGAGTATGCTCTTTTTACCAAGTCGATTTTCGAGTCGATTTTCATTGTATGAATCGGTCTTTCCAAATCGTATGTCTGATGTCGGATAGTTTTTTCTTCTAATCCTTTAATCACAACACCTTTACTGCTCGATGCGATTGCTGCTGCTGTTAGTGCCGCCTGTTTCATCTTTTCGAATTTGAGATCGTTAGTATACCCATATCCAGTCTGTTCTCCCTTGATGACCCTTATTCCAACTCCGAGGTCAATATATTCGGATGACTCTTTAACGATGTCTTCTTCCATTCTTACTGAATTAACGATGCGGTATTCGAAAAAGAGTTCTGAGAAGTCGCCTCCTTTTGAGAGGGCTATTTGCAGTATTTTCCTCATGTCTTCTCTCGACACTCCAAAGTGTTCTTCAAAAAAGACAGAGGATGGCTTTGGGATTTTTCCTGCAAAGAGTAGATCATGCCAGAGATTACTTGTTGCAGCTACTGCCATGAGTCCTGCTCCACTCTTTTTCAGGAAGTCCCTTCGATCGATTTGTGTCACGGGACCACCTCCTATTTGATTTGTATTTTATTGAATTGAGATTTGGCATATGATATAAATATACGTTAATTTTAAATCAATGGTTCCGAGCTTCTATCCACTCATGAAGTGGAAATAGTATTACATCTCTTATGTCATTCTTGTCCAAAAACAACATGATCAGTCTGTCGACACCCAGTGCCATTCCTGCAGAGGGGGGGATATTTTTCTCAAGAGCTGAAACAAGTTCATCATCGATTGTGTATAGCCGTCCATCTTTTTCCTGCTTTTTCTTCTGTTCCTTTAGAAAACGCTCTCTTTGTTCATCTGGATCGAGAAGTTCGCTGTATCCGTTTGCTAGTTCGATTCCTCCGATATAAAGTTCCAGCCGTTCTACAAAATTCTGGTTTTGTTGCTTTCTCTTTGCCATTAGTCCCAACTGCACGGGATAGTCCTTTACAAAGATTGGTGTGCACCCTCTAAGCTCTGGCTCGATTTTTTCTAAAAAGATTCTGAAAAATAGTGTTTCCCATTCATCTTTATCATCAAACCTGATCTTCTGAGCTTTTGCACCTTTCTTTAGCGATTCGATGGACAAATCTTTATTAAGATCGATTCCAACATGTTTTCTGAATAATTCTGAAATTGTCCTGCATTCCCATTCAGATGAGAGGTCAATCCTTCTGTTCTGATAGATTATCTCATTTGTAGAAAATACATCATCGGCAACATACCTGATCATATTTACAGTATCATTCATTATATCAGAATATGTTGCATCCTTTCTGTACCATTCAAGGAGAGTGAATTCGGGATTATGAAGATGTGTTAATTCTCTGTCTCTGAATACCTTGCCGATGAAGAAGATGCGTTCTGCCCCAAGTGCGAGAAGTTTTTTCATGCTGTGCTCAGGAGATGTATGGAGGTATAGTATAATAGAATCGCCTCGATCATTATGAAACGATGTTTCCATTGAGTAGATATTTGAATCGAGTGAAGGATAAGGGGTTGCGGCTGGAACATCGACCTCAAGAAATCCATTTGATTTGAAGAATGACCTAATGGAGTTAATGATTCTGGCCCTTGCCTTAAAAATAGACCAATCGATAGAGTTTTTCTCTGATGATCTATTTTTGAAGAAAGACATGGGCAAATACACTGGCATCGTTAATCAGATTATCTATCTTGCAGTATTCGTTTGGTGCATGGAGTGTATCATCCTGAGTGCACCAGCATACTGCTGGCAGTCCTGCCTTTCTAAAAGAAGCAGCAACAGTTCCGCCTCCAATTCCTACTATTTTAGGTTCTTTTTCAACTACATCTCTAATGGCTGACTTAAGAGCCTCTACTACCTCAGAATCGGTCGGAGTAGAAGGCGGAGCCTCAAATCTCTGCGGAAAAGAGAATTTTACCTTAACTCCAAATCTCTTTTCGATCTCATCACCATAGGTTTTTATTTTTTCTTCTATCTGTTCTATCTTGTAGGTTGGAAGAATACGGAAGTCAAAATAGGAAACGTCTTTACCTGGAATCGTATTTATATTTGGAACATTCTCCTCCTTTCTTGTAGGTTCGAAAGTAGATATTGGAGGATCAAACAGAGGATCTTTTTCAGGAAATTGTTCATAAAGTCCATTCATCATTACTATAAGATTTGCCGCAGCCTTGTGTGCATTTATTCCCTTCTCTGGTGTTGACCCATGGGTTTGTTTTCCTTCGATTTCACATTTGACCCACAGAATCGATTTCTCTGCGATCTCAATAGTTATGCCCTCTGGATCACCAGCATCTGGTACTATTATTAGATCCTGGGGTCTGAAGATATCCGATCGCTTTTCAAGTACATAATCTATTCCATATTTAGAGCCGCACTCTTCATCTGAGACAAAGATCAGTCCGACATCGTATTCGGGTATTATCTTCTCATCCCTAAGAGCCTTTACGGCAATTATAGATGATACAATGCCCTGATGATTGTCCTCTGTTCCTCTTCCATATAACTTACCATCTTTTTCTACAACTTTATAAGGATCTGTTTCCCATAGATTTAGGTCGCCAGGAGGAACAATGTCCATGTGCGACATTATCCAGATTGTCTTTTCGCTTGATTTGCCATTTATCTTAAAAATAAAATTTGGACGATAGCCCTCTGGAACTCGATCGTCTGGAGCATTGATTTCTTCAAAAGAGTCATAAGGAAGTTTGCTTAACAGATTTTTAATATACTCTGCTTTCTTGACTTCACCCTCACCTCCATTTTCCGGGCTTAGTGCTGGTATGGCGCTTAGTTCGGATTGAACTCGAATTATAAATTTTTTATAATTTTTGATTCTGGTGCGAATTTTCTTAAATTTATTTTTATCCATAACTTAGTCTCCAAAGTATCCGATTTATACTCTTTATTATATAATAATAAAGATGAAAGAAATAGTCAAGATTATACTTATATTTACGGAAAAAAAATAAAAAATTTCTTGCCTTTTAACATCAACTTTGATAAATTGGATATAATCAGAGCCCCAGTAGCTCAGAGGATAGAGCAGCGGTTTCCTAAACCGTTGGTCGCAGGTTCGACTCCTGCCTGGGGTACCGCAGTTTTTAAGACTATCCACCAATTTTATGGGGGAGGGAATGAAAGAGAAAATATTAGTTGTAGATGATGTCGATACTATTGCAAGAGTTTATGCCAGGTTTCTAGAGAGGCAGGGATATGAGGTAAGAATCGCATTTAATGGTGACGAGGCGTTGATTGAGTATGAGAGGTTTAAACCCGATCTTATTATTAGTGACATACGAATGCCGAAAATGAGTGGATTCGAACTTGCAAATCAAATTCGAAAGAAGAACCCGAAGCAGAAGATAATACTTATGACAGGTTATGCTGATGAGGCAGAAGTACTCGAGCAGCAGAAAAACCAGGGATTCCCATTCTTTACAAAGCCAGCCGATCTTCAAACTACTGTTTCAGATATAGTTAGAAGTGTTCTGGATGGTACATATAAGCCTGAATAGGTTGTATTTTATCGATATGGAGAGTCTATGCTACGGCCCAGAAAAAAATTAACAAGGCGTGAGATAAAAGAGGATACTCTTGTTACTGCCTATGTTAAGACTCAGAAGTTCTATCAGAGCTACAGTAAACAGATAAACATCTTTATTACAGTTCTGGTTGTAATTCTTGTGGTAATTGTTATTATGGCAGTAAGCAAGAGGAGAGCAGAGAGCACTGCAATTGAGAGTCTGGGAATGGCAGAACATCTATACTTTTCACAAAAATATCCAACGGCCATAGAGGAGTTGAAAAAGATTGTTGATCTCTATTCAGGCACAAAGGCAGCAGGAAGGGCTACTTTTTTGCTTGCCAATGTTTATTTCAATCTCGGAAATTTTAATAGTGCAGAAAAGTACTTCTGGAAATATATAAATGAATATTCAGACTTTAAGATTTTTACGGCTTCGAGCTGGGCAGGAATAGCAGCATGTGTTGAATCAAAAGGAAAGTTTCTAGATGCGGCCGAATATTACAGAAAGGCAGCATTAAAATTTCCTGATGTATTCAATGCACCCGATTATTTGGAGAATGCAGGCAGGTGTTATGAGATGGCAGGAGATGTTGAGAAGGCAAAGGAGGTCTATAACTATTTAATAGAAAAATATCCATCGTCCGATATAAAGGGGAGTGTTGAATTCATATTGAAATCTTTATAGATTTATATCCATATTTCGCTTGCAAAATAGGAATAAATTTTTTATATTTAAGTTGTAAAGTGGGTCAGAAACCCACTTTTTTTATGGATTTAAAATTTAGTAGATGGAAGCAAGGAGGATTTTTCTTCCATGAATGTTAATATTGTTGAAGCAGTAAGCCAGATAGCCAAAGAGAGGAATATCAAGAGGGAAGTACTGGGTGAGATTCTAAAAAACATCTTCATCACAATGATAAAGAGAAAATACGGGACGTCGGATAATTTCGATATTTTTGTAAACATGGATAAGGGAGAGGTAGAGATATATCAGATGAAGACAATAGTAGAGAAGGTCGAGGATCCTGTAAAAGAGATTAGTATTGAGAATGCAAAGAAGATTGAGCCTGACCTTGAATTGGGAGACGAATTTATCGAGATTATCGATCCGTCAAGTTTTGGTAGGAGATTAATCACTTCTGCAAAACAGGGTTTGAATCAGAAGATTCGTGAAGCAGAAAAAGAGGTGATATATAATGAATTCAAAGACAGGATTGGTGAGCTCATAGTTGGAGAAGTCAGACAAATAAACAGAAATGAGATAATCATCTCTGTTGACAGGATGGAGGTGAGTCTACCGAGAGAGGAACAGATTTATAATGAGCGTTTTCTTAGAGGCGATACGATTAGGGCTGTTGTAAAGGAGGTGACAAGGACAAATCGTGGACCCGAGGTGATAGTCTCAAGAACCGATCCTGCATTTCTTATTCGTTTATTCGAAATAGAAGTGCCAGAAATTTATGATGGAATAATCGAGATAAAAAGGGTGGCCCGTTTTCCTGGTGATAGAGCAAAGATTGCAGTTACATCTAATGATAAGAGAATTGATGCTGTTGGTGCGTGTGTTGGATTGAAGGGTGTGCGTATCCAGGCAGTTGTGAAGGAGTTGAACAATGAGAAGATAGATGTGATAAATTACAGTTCTGAACCAGAAATTTTCATCATTAGGGCATTGAGTCCTGCGAGTCCTGTAAGAGTGATAATTGATCATGAGAATAAGAGTGCAACGGCAGTGATTGCCGATGATCAGCTCTCGCTTGCGATAGGAAAGGGTGGACAGAATCGTCAACTGGCATCGATGATGACTGGTTTTGAAATTACAATTGTCAAGGAGTCGGATTGGGAACTCGAGCAGAGAAAAGAGGAGGTGCTAATGTTAACAGAGATTCCCGAGTTGACCAAGACTATGTTGAATAAATTACTTGCTGGTGGTTATGAAACGGCAGAGGAGGTATTGGATGCTGGTGAGGATGAGATTTCAAAATTGAAGGGATTTGGTAAAAAGACAGCATCAAAAATAATGGATATATTAAACTCCTATTATGAAGAGGAGTCGCAGGAAGAGAGTGAAGAGTAAAAAATGTTTTTTGCTTTAAAAAGATTTGGGGAAAAATGACGGCCAAGAGACGAATATACCAGGTTGCAAGAGAGTTTAAAATTTCAAATGAAGCTTTGATAGAGTTTCTTCGCAGTCTGAATTTTAAGGTTAGAAACCATATGGCGCTGGTTACCGATGATATGTATTCTGAGGTGGCCAAGCATTTTGGTATGGAGGAGGCTGAAGTTAAGAAGGAGTCGGATATAAGAAAAAAGATTGAAGAGAGACAAAAAGTAGAAAAGGCCAGACGAGAGGCGATTCAACATGAGATAAAGGAGATTCTCGAGGTTGTATCGAAAACCCCGATCGATAAAATAGGCGATGAGTATAAAAAGATAGAGAAAGAGAAAAGAGAAGATATTACAGTAGAGGATAAGATTGACATTAAGGACAAAGAAGAGACATCCGTAGTATTGGAGCCGGAGATAGGGGAGGTTGCAGAAGAGGAAAAGATTAGTGCAGATGAAAAGTCAGAGGGTGAGGTTGAGAAGGAAAAGAAGGCCAAACCGCGGCGTCATTTAAAGAGGCTGCCCAAAAAGAAGGTGAAGAAAGAGGCAGAAGAGGCAGAGGAGGGTAGGCTGCTCAGAGGCAAGATAAGAAAAAAGAGGGAGGAAAAGGAAGAAGCCCCACCGCTTGGAGGTGTTACATCCGAACAGAAAAAGAGAAGAAAGAAGAGAAAAAAGAGGAAGAAAAAGAAGGCAGAAATCGAAATCGATGAACAGGAGATTCAGGCTTCAATAAAAGAGACTCTTGCAAAGATGAGCGAGCCTACACGGAAGAAGAAGAGAAAGAAGCTAAAGAAAGAAGAGGAAGGAAAAGTAGAAGAGGAGAATGTTCTTCAGGTTACAGAATTCACATCTGTGGCCGAGCTTGCAAATTTAATGGAAGTAGAGCCGAGCGAGGTAATTCAGGTGTGCATGTCGATGGGATTGATGGTTACTATTAATCAGCGATTGGATAAAGATGTTATTACAATGGTTGCCGATGAGTTCGGCTACGATGTTAAGTTCCTACTTGAGTATGGAGATAAAGAGATAGAGGAGTTTGAAGAAGAAGAGGAGGATCCATCACTGCTTAAACCAAGGCCTCCTGTTGTTACAGTAATGGGTCATGTTGATCATGGAAAAACTACTCTCTTGGATTATATCAGGAAGAGCAACATTATTGCAGGCGAATCAGGAGGAATTACCCAGCATATAGGTGCATATGAAGTATCGGTTAAAAATAAGAAAATTACTTTTCTTGACACTCCAGGTCACGAAGCCTTTACAGCGATGAGGGCACGGGGCGCACAGGTAACAGACATAGTAGTACTTGTTGTAGCTGCAGATGATGAAGTAATGCCTCAGACTATTGAGGCGATAAATCATGCACAGGCCGCAGGTGTTCCGATAATCGTAGCAATAAATAAGATAGATAAACCCAATGTCAACATCGAACGGATCAAGAAACAACTTTCAGAGAATAATGTACTAATTGAGGAGTGGGGCGGAAAGGTTCAATGTGTCGAGATTTCAGCAAAGACTGGTCAGGGTGTTGATCATCTGCTTGAGATGATTCTGCTTGAGGCAGAGATACTCGAGTTAAAGGCCAATCCCGATGCAAAGGCAAAGGGAGTACTGATTGAGATTAAGATGGAGAAGGGTAGAGGAATTATTGGTACAATATTAATACAAAAGGGTACGCTTAGAATAGGAGACCCGTTTGTAGCAGGTCAATTCAGCGGAAGAGTAAGGGCCATGTTTGATGAGAGAAATAATACAGTTAATGAGGCACCTCCTTCCACGCCTGTTCAGGTTCTTGGATTTGATGGAGTTCCCCAGGCTGGCGATCTATTCATGGTTATGGAATCTGAACATGTAGCAAAGCAGATTAGTCAGAAGAGGCAGATATTAAAGCGAGAGCAGAGCTTCCGACAGGTGCGGCGTATAACCCTAGATCAAATATCAAAACAAATTGCAGAAGGCAAGATAAAAGAACTTTCGATCATCATAAAGGCCGATGTCGATGGATCGTTGGAGGCAATTTGTGATTCTCTGATGGAACTGGCAACAGAAGATGTAGGAGTTCGAATAATTCATAAGGGTGTTGGTACAATCACAGAGACAGATGTCCTGCTTGCAGAGGCTTCCAATGCTGCAATCATCGGGTTTCATGTGAATCCAAATGCAAAGGCAAGAGAACTGGCAAAGAAAGAGAATGTTGACATACGAATCTACAAAGTCATATATGATATAGTAGAAGATATCAAGCTGGCCCTTTCAGGCCTGCTGGAACCTGAGATTAGCGAAGAGGTAATCGGGAAACTTGAGATAAGAGATGTGTTTAAGGCCTCAAAGGTAGGAGTTATTGCTGGATGTTATGTGCAGTCGGGTAAAGTTGTAAGGAACAGCTTTGCACGTCTCATTCGGGAAGGTGATGTAATTTATGACGGGAAGATATCTTCTCTTAAGAGATTTAAGGATGATGTGAAAGAAGTCAAATCTGGTTATGAGTGCGGTCTTACGCTGGAGAATTTTAATGATATAAGACCCGGTGACACTTTAGAAATATATCAGGTGGTTGAAACAGCAAGGACTCTTTAGCAGATGTTTATCGGAGTGCTGAGACTGGAATTGTATTTACATGCTACTTCTTCATTGAAGGATAAACGCTTGATAATAAAGAGTCTTAAGACAAGGTTGAGAAATCGTTTTAATGTATCTGTAACAGAAGTTGATCATCTGGATAAATGGCAGAGATCGAGTATTGGGATTGCACTTGTGACAAATGATAGAAGGTTCATTGACAGCGTTTTCTCAAAGGTTCTCAATTTCGTGTTGAGAGATTCGAGGATCGAGATAATCGATGAAGTCATTGATGTATTATGATGGTAAAGCGATCATTAAAAGTTTCGGCTCTTTTAAGATTTGAAATTAGCAACATTATTCAGACAAAGGTCATGGATCCAAGGATAGGTATTGTAACTATAAAAGATATTGTTGTTTCAAATGACCTCAGGAATGCAAAGATATATTTTAGTACTTTAGGAAGTGATAGAGAACAAAAGGAGACACTGAAGGGTCTTCAGAGAGCAAGGAGTTTTATTCAGTATCAGCTTGGAATGCGTTTGAGAATGCGTTATACTCCATGTCTTAAATTTTTTCTCGATGTGGCTCAAAACAATGGAATTAGTGATATAGATGAAAAGAAGTAAGAGTTTTGATCAGAATCTTATAAAGAGAATTCTGAAACATATTGATAAAAATGAAAATTTTATTATAACTACACATGTCAATCCCGATGGTGATTCGATAGCCTCGCTTCTTGTTTTTTCATACCTATTGAAATATAAAAATAAACGATACAGACTATTACTCGATGACAAGATTCCTAAAAAGTTTGATTTTCTTGCAGGTGTAAAAGAGATAGAGGGAATGGATATTTCCAGCAAGGCTATAGATCCAGAGGTTGTTGTTGTACTGGACTCTTCCGATTTAGGGCGAATCGGAAGAGTGAAAGAGCTTATTGCAGATGATTCAAAGATAATTAATATTGACCATCACCCGAGCAATGATCTTTTTGGTGATATAAATTTAATAATGGATGAAGAGAGCAGCACTGTTGAGATTGTATATCGGCTTTATTCATATCTTAATATTCCTGTATCAGAGGAGGTTGCTACTCTGGTATACACAGGAGTGATGTGTGATACAGGAAGGTTTCACTTTTCGAATACAAACTACAGGTCGCTTTCTGTTTGTGCAGAGATGGTAAAGTTTGGAGCATCACCGACTCTGATAGCAAATAAGATCTACTACAGAATGTCGACAAAGACTGCGCAAGCCCTGGCATCTGCACTCTCAAAAATCGAGTTTTATTTTGAAAACAGAGTGGCATGTATGTATCTTCTCAGATGCGACTATGAATCGAGTGATGAGATAGACACAGAGGGATTTGTGGACTATCTTATGGCAGTTGAAGATACAGAGGTTCAATTTTTCATGCTCGAGACAGAAGAGAATACATTCAGAGTTAGTCTTCGTTCTAAGAACAGCATTAATGTAAATGAGATTGCACGTCATTTTGGGGGCGGTGGTCACTTCAGGGCCTCGGGTTGCACAATACACGGAACTTTAGATGAAATTAAGTCGAAAATTCTCGGAACAATAGAGATGTATCTATGAATGGTTTTAATAAAATGAATCTTTCATATAGGGTGGAGGATGGCGGATTCATATTGAATATAAACAAGCCCTCAGGCATGAGTTCATTCGATGTGGTAAGAGAAGTGCGTAGACTAACTTCATTGCGTAAGGTTGGCCATGCTGGTACACTGGATCCTCTTGCAGAAGGAGTTCTGCTGATATGTGCAGGCAGGGCAACCAAGAGAGTATCAGAATTGATGGAACTGGAGAAGGAGTACAGGGGTACTGTCAGGCTTGGAATCACAACAGAAACAGATGATGGAGAGGGAAAGATCATAAAGAAAAAGAGTGTTTCCGATTTTTCAAAGGAAGAGATCGAGTCTGTACTGAATCTATTTGTCGGGGAAATAATGCAGGTACCACCGATGTATTCAGCGATCAAGAGTAATGGAGAGAGGCTCTATCGCCTTGCCAGAAAGGGGATCACTGTAGAACGAGAAGCGCGAGTAGTTCACATAAAAAAAATAAGACTATTGAGCTGGAAAAATCCAGACATACATTTACAAGTGAGCTGCTCTCGAGGTACATACATCAGGGCACTTGCCAGAGACATCGGAGAGAGGCTAAATACGGGCGGCTACCTAAAATATCTCTGCCGGACAAGGATTGGAAATTTTCGAGTTGAGGATGGATATAAGATTGATGAAATAGAAGAGCTTTTTAAACAGCATGAATGTATATAGATCAATAGAAAATATTCCATTTGATACAAATTCGGTACTTACTATAGGAACCTTTGATGGTATTCATCTGGGTCATCAAAAGATTCTCGAATCTGTCAAAAAGAGTGCCGAAGAGAGAAGCGCACGCAGTATATGTGTGACATTTTATCCACATCCTCAGAAAGTTGTTTCTGGAGGCAGAAGCTCTCCGGCTCTGCTAACACCCATAGAGGAAAAAATCGAATTGATTGCAGCCATGGGCCTGGATTGCCTGCTTGTCATTCCATTTACAAGACAGTTCTCAGAAATGAATCCAGAAGAGTTTATCGAGGATGTTCTTGTAAAAAAGATAGGAGCAACTCATTTTGTAATAGGATATAATCATGCATTTGGCAGGGATCGTACTGGAGGTGGGGATCTTCTAAAAACCATGGGCTTACGATTTGGTTTTACAGTAGAGGTCGTAGATCCTGTATATATAGATGATACAAAGATAAGCAGTACAGGGATAAGGAATGCACTTATTGCAGGTAATGTGAGATTGGCAAATAAGATGCTTGGTAGAAATTATAGTCTATCAGGGATTGTGGGAAGAGGCAAGAACAGGGGAAGGGTAATTGGTTTTCCTACTGCAAATATAGTGGTAAGGGGAGAGGGGAAACTGATTCCCGCTGATGGGGTCTATGCGGTGATCGTGCATTTGTGGAATAAGATCTATACAGGCATGGCAAACATAGGATACAGGCCGACACTTGATGGAAGAGAACATGAGATTGAAGTTAACATACACGAATTCTCTGCTGATCTTTATGGTGAGATTCTTCAGATCGACTTTGTGGATCGAATCCGTGATGAAAAACACTTTGATTCAGTTGACGATCTGATAGTACAGATCAAGAAAGATAGAGAAAAATCAAAGAAATTGTTATCAGATAAATTGTTGGAGGATCTAAATGAATTTAACGAAAGAGGAAAAGGCTAAAATTATCGAAAAGTATGGTAAGGGCGACATGGATACGGGAAATACCTGTGTCCAGATAGCACTCTTTACCGAGAAGATCAAACAATTAACAGAACATTTAAAGACACATAAGAAGGATCACCATTCGCGTAGAGGATTGCTCAAACTCGTTGGCAAGAGGAGAAGGCTGCTCGATTATCTTATTAAAAAGGATCTGGAGCAGTATAGACGGTTGATTAAGGAGTTGAATATCCGAAGATGAATTTTTGGGGTGGTTTAAATTATTAATGTAAATTATTTTTCAGGAGAATTAAGATGTTTTTAAAGAAGAGTATTGAGCTGGAGGGGAGGAACCTGACAATAGAGACAGGTAGGTTTGCAAAGCAGGCGGATGGATCTGCACTTGTACAATACGGCGAGACAGTAGTTCTTGCCACAGTTGTTGCATCGAAAAAACCGATAGAGAACAGGGGGTTTTTCCCCCTTTCTGTTGAATATAGAGAAAAGACATATGCTGCAGGCAAGATTCCCGGAGGCTTTTTTAAAAGAGAGGGAAGACCCCAGGAAAAAGAGGTTTTGAGTGCAAGATTGATAGACAGGCCGATAAGGCCTCTTTTACCCGAAGTAGGGGAGTTTCCCTATGAAGTGCAGATAGTGGTAACCGTTCTCTCATCTGATAAAGAGAACGATGCAGATGTGTTGGGAACAATTGGAGCATCAACAGCCCTGTGCATATCCGATATACCATTTAAGGGTCCGATTGCAGCAGTAAGAGTCGGAAAAGTAGGGGGAAAGTTTGTTGTTAATCCAACCTTTTCCCAGTTGGAATCGAGTGAAGTTGACATTGTTATTGCAGCATCTGATGAGGCTATTGCAATGGTAGAGGGTGAAGCACATGAGATTTCTGAAGATGATATGATAGATGCACTCGAATTTGGTCATGAGGCAATTAAAAAGATCATCAGACTTCAGAACGAGTTTGTTGAAGAGCTTGGTGTTAAGAAGCGAGAGCTCGAGGTAGTGGAGGTTGATGATAAATTGGTAAAGAGAGTACAGGAGGTGGCTAAAAATAGAATACCCGATGCCCTGAGTCATACAAAAAAGCTTGACCGCAAACAGGCCCTTGACACAGTGTTAAATTCCATCATAGACGAGCTAATCGAAGAGTATCCTGATCAAGAACTCACAATTTCAGAGATTTTTCATCAAATAGAGAGACAGATAGTCAGGAGTATGATCATTAATGAGAAAAAGAGAATAGATGGAAGATCGTATGATGATATAAGGGATATTAAATGTGAAGTTTCTGTGCTGCCTCGAACACATGGTTCGGCCCTGTTTACTCGTGGAGAGACTCAGAGCCTTACAGTAACCACGCTGGGAACAAAAGTGGATGAACAAAAAATAGAAGGTCTTGAGGGAGAGTCATGGAAGAGCTATATGCTGCACTATAATTTTCCTCCCTTTAGTGTTGGTGAGATTAAGATGTTTCGAGGGCCGAGCCGTAGAGAGATAGGACATGGAAATCTTGCCGAGAGGGCACTCAAACCAGTAATCCCTTCAGAAGAGGTGTTTCCATACACAATTCGTATTGTGTCAGACATACTGGAGTCGAATGGTTCTTCCTCGATGGCGACTGTGTGTGCTGGTTCTCTTTCATTGATGGATGCTGGTGTTCCTGTAAAGTCTGCCGTTGCCGGAGTGGCCATGGGGCTTATAAAAGAAGGAGACGAAGTGGCTATTCTTACAGACATACTCGGGGATGAAGATCATCTTGGAGACATGGATTTTAAGGTTGCAGGCACAAGAAAGGGAGTAACGGCATTTCAAATGGATATAAAGATTTCTGGAATTTCATCCGAGATCTTAAGAGACGCGCTTGATAGGGCAAGGCGTGCAAGAATGAACATCTTAGATATAATGGATAAAACAATAGATAAACCGAGATCGAATTTATCCCCCTATGCACCAAGAATTATATCGATGAAGATAGAGCTTGATGATATTGGTCTTGTAATAGGTCCGGGAGGAAAGAGTATAAGGAGCATAATCGATAAGAGTGGTGCAGAGATAAACATTGAAGATGATGGTACTGTACAGATAGCCTCTCCTGATGAGAGTTCGTGTTTAAGGGCAAAAGAGATGATTGAGAAAATGGTGGAGAAGCCTGAGGCAGGCAGGGTTTATAAGGGTAAGGTAAAGAAGATTACAAATTTCGGTGCTTTTGTTGAGATACTGCCCGGCAAAGAAGGGCTTTTGCATATATCCGAAATAGCACATCACAGAGTAAACAGGCCAGAGGATCATTTGAAGGTTGGTCAGGAGATACTGGTAAAGGTTTTAAAAATAGAACCTGATGGTAAACTCGACCTGAGCCGAAAGGCCGTACTGAATAAAAAAATATTGTGATTTTTAATGGAGGATATTAATAATGGGTTCTCCCTCGATTTCGAAAAGGGGTCTTTTGACTCCAGAGTCGCCAATCAGAAAGCTTGCCGTTTATGCTGAGGAGGCAAAGAAAAGGGGAATCGAAGTCTTACATTTAAACATCGGTCAACCCGATATTCATACTCCCCCTGAATTCTTCGAGTCAATTCAAAATTTTAGTGGTAGGGTGCTTGCCTATGGTCCATCTAATGGGCTACCAGAGTTAAGAGAAAAGTTGATAGATTATTATCATCGTAATGGATACAATAACATAGAACAGTCCGATATAATGGTTACGACAGCAGGAAGCGAGGCCGTTCTTTTTTCGATGATGGCTGTAGCATCACCCGGAGAACAGATAATCACTCTTGAGCCATTTTATCCGAATTATAATGGATTTGCCAGAATGGCCGGTATTGAACTTGTGCCAATAGCAACTGATCCCAATACAGGTTATCATCTCCCCTCAAGAGATGAGATTGAGAAAAGGATAAGTCCAAAGACAAAAGCATTGCTGATTTGTACTCCAAACAATCCTACAGGGACGGTATTGACCAGAGAAGAGATGGAGACAGTAGAGAGTATAGTTTATGAAAACAATCTGTTTGTAATTTGTGACGAGGTATACAGAGAATTTGTTTTTGAGGGCACACACACATCGATTCTTTCTTTTCCCAAAATAGAGAAGCATACCATTATGACAGACAGTCTGTCAAAGAGATACAGCGCATGTGGTGCAAGAATAGGATGTATTGTCAGTAAAAATAGAGATGTCATGGATACAGTACTGAAATTTGGACAGGCTCGTTTATGTCCACCGACACTGGAGCAGGTAGCAGCAGCAGCAATGGTGGAGAGTGGAGACAGATATTTTAAAGATATGATTGATGAATACAGAAAAAGACGCGATTTCCTTCATTCTGCCTTAACACGGATAGATGGTGTTGAAGTCAAGAAACCAGAAGGTGCATTCTATATGATGGTAACATTTCCTGTAGATGACATCGAAGATTTTTCTAAATGGCTGCTTTCAGAATTTGAGATGAATGGAAAGACAACAATGCTTGCACCAGGTCCTGGCTTCTACGCAACGGAAGGTATGGGAAAGAGGGAGGCCAGGATTGCTTATGTGCTCAACGTTGAGGATCTTAAGATTGCAGTGGAAATAATAAGACGTGGATTAGAAGAGTATAACAAGTAATACGGATTTGTTTTGTGTAGTGGTTCATATAAAAATGTTCCGATATTGACATTTCATAAAATAGATCAAAGATTCGAGTGGGGTGTAACGAGAATCGGTACACCAAAATTCAGAAGGATACTCGAATACTTAAAGTCAAATGGTTATCAGACTGTTTCACTCCATTATCTGTATCACTCTCCTCAAAAATTGCCTTCAAAACCGGTAGTCATTACATTTGATGATTCATATGAAAACATATATACAAATGGTTTAAATTTAATGGAGGAGTATAACTTTTCAGGAACGATATTTGTGATTGCAGGATATGTTGGCAGAGAGAGCATATGGGATGTAAATCTGGGTGGAATCAGATTTAGACACCTTTCGTGTGCTCAGATTAAAGAGATGAGTAGAAAGGGATTTGAAATAGGTTCTCATTCTATGACTCATCCCGATCTAACACGGATAGATGAGAGAAGATTAAAACAGGAATTAAAAGAGTCTAGAGAGGCGATAGAGGATATGATAGGCAAAGAGGTAAGATATTTATCGTTCCCATTTGGAAGATATAATAAGAGAGTTGTTGAGGCAGCAAAAGAGTGTGGATATGAGAAGGGCTGTACATTTCTTAAGAGGATTGGTGATAGAGAAAGATATGACGATTTTATAATCGAGAGAAGACCAGTCTACCTTTTTGATGGAATCTTTAATCTTAAGACAAAGTTAGAACGTACAATCTGGACGCCACTTGAGGATTTGAAGTTACGTGCAGTAAACTTCTGTTCTAATGGAACCGTGATTTTGAAATCTTTTAAATAACTGTATTGCCAGGGTTTATATCTGTTTCGGAATGTTTGATCAGTATATTTATGCTGGCCAATGGAGAGTGTGTTTTCAGGTTCCGCAAGTGCTGCTCCATCGGATTTTTCTTTATTTGACACTTATCTTTATTATTCATATTATAACTATATGCTTCATCTAGATCAAATTTTTCTCCGTCTATCCAATATTTACATTCTTTTGCAGCTTTTCTACAATGAATATGAACCGCCATCCCATTACTAACAGAATTGTGGGCATAATGAATTCCTGAATTTATGTAAGTATTATTTCAGACTTATTAAAAATAAAAAATCTTTTAAGCTAAGTCAATGTAAAAA
>Ga0190360_1000627_pt1 | contig 19530 bp, 17 predicted proteins | sample 48721834_MG_FD_161271 | JGI IMG/M metagenome (GOLD analysis project Ga0190360, IMG submission 161271) | Hydrothermal vent microbial mat bacterial communities from Southern Trench, Guaymas Basin, Mexico - 4872-18-3-4_MG | ecosystem: Environmental > Aquatic > Marine > Hydrothermal vents >... | reverse complement strand
CTCTGCTGATCCGGAATTCCACGAAGGCGTCGTTGGGCTGGCGGCCGCGAGGCTGGCTGAGCGCTTTCACCGGCCGGCAATCGTTGGGCGCATGGGGGAGCGATCCACGCGGGCATCGGCGCGGAGTATCGAGGGCTTCCACATCACGGAGGCACTCGAAGAATGCGGCCATCTCTTGCTCCGGTTCGGTGGGCATGCTGCCGCGGCGGGCATGGAGATCCCCAACGAGAACTTGCCGATGCTGGAGGAAAAACTTGAGCTCCTGTTCGAAGAGCGCGCCGATCCAAGCAAGCTGGATCCTGAACTGCAAATCGATGCAGTCGTATCTTTCGAAGATCTCGTTGGGGGCCTCTTGGAATTCCAAGATAATCTGGCCCCATTCGGGATGGGCAATCCCATGCCCGCGTTATGCACGCCCGAGGTCGAAGTGATGTCGAAGCGAACGGTGGGAGCCGGGGGAAAGCATCTCAAGCTGATGCTGAAGCAGGGAGGCCGGCCCTTCGATGCGATTGCTTTCCGCATGGGCGATCGCACCGGGGGATTGCCAGGCCGGATTGATGTGGTCTATCACCTCGAGCGTAATCATTACCTAGGATACGAGACGCTGCAGTTGAACGTGCAGGATCTACGGCCCGCCGCGAGTTTGGAAGCCTAATCAACAAAGCGATACTTGATCAGCGTCCAAACGGCCTCAAAGGCATCCTTGAGGCCGATTTTCTTGCCTTCGGAGTATTCGCGAGGATTGAACGAAATTGGCACTTCAAAGATGCGCATCTTGCGCTTCAGGAGCTTTGCCGTTACTTCTGGCTCGAAATTGAAGCGGCTCGAACGCAGCGGAATGGATTGGATGATCTCGCGCCGGAAAACCTTATAGCCCGTCTCCATATCGGTAAGAATGGAATTATAGAGCAGGTTGGTCATGAAGGTAAGCATCTTGTTGGCAACCATATGCCAGAACATCGTCACTCGGTGCGGGGCCCCAAGAAAGCGGGAGCCATAGACCACGTCGGCTTTGCCCTCTTCGATCGGACGCAGGAGGACGGGGTAATCTCGCGGGTCGTATTCAAGGTCGGCGTCCTGGATGATCAGCAGATCGCCGCCGGCCTCTTGGATACCAGTGCGGACGGCGGCGCCTTTGCCCTGATTGTGGTCATGCAAGATGAGCCGGATTCGAGGGTCGGCGGCCGCAAGTCCCTCGAGCACCTCGCGGGTACCATCGGTTGAACCATCATCAACGATGATGATTTCATCGGCCAGCCCGACTGCCTGAACGCGCTCGAGGATCTCCGATATCGTTGCGGCTTCATTGTAGACGGGCATGATGACGGAAAGTTTCATGGGCGGCATTGTACCGTGTAGGGGGCGTGGGCACAACTACCTATTTGCCTCGGCATCGCGCGGTGTATATAATCGGTTGGCCCCGGAGGGTATCCCTTCCTGAGGGCCATTTCATGCGGATTCATATGGAGGACAGGTATGTCCCTGCCACGCAGTCCGGTTCGATCGATCGGTATCGATGACCGCCCATCCACTGCCAACCTGCGCTTCGTTCCGCCTCCCATCAGCAGGATCGCTGATACAGGGCTTTCGCAGCTCTGGCTGCAAGATCTGGCGCTGAAGATTTTGTATTTCAGCGGCTACATGACCGGCTTCAAGGTGGCCGAAGCCATGTCATTGCCTTTTGCTGGCCTGGTGGATCAGATTCTGGAAGCCTTGAAGCGAGAGAAGTTCGTAGAGGTAAAGACCCAGGTAGGCTTCGGAGAAGGCTCCTACCAGTATGCGATCACCGGCGCGGGCATTGCCCGGGCCAGGGAGGCCTTGGAGCGCAGCCAGTATGCTGGCCCCGCGCCAGTTCCGATCGCTGTCTATAACGATGCCATTCGCCGGCAGAGCCGTGGCCGGCCGACGGTGCATGAGGGCATGATGCGCCAGGCGCTCACCGACTTGGTGCTCTCGGAGAAGACTTTTAATCAGATTGGTCCGGCGGTTAACTCAGGCACCTCGATCTTTCTCTACGGCCCACCCGGAAACGGGAAGACATCCATTGCAAGGGCCATCGGGAGCATCCTGCTCGAAGAGGATATGTACATCCCCTATGCCATAGACATCGACGGGCAGGTTGTTAAGCTCTACGACTCCGTAAATCATGCATTGTCCCCCGAAGAGGAGACGAACCAGGAAGGCACCGGTTCGCTCAAGACCGGCGCCAAACGCGATCCGCGGTGGGTACGCATCCGGCGGCCCTTTGTTGTGGTTGGCGGTGAGCTGACCATGGCGGGATTGGACCTGGTCTTTGATGACGTCAATAAGTTCTATGAGGCCCCGTTCCAGGTGAAAGCCAATGGAGGGGTGTTCTTGATTGACGACTTCGGACGCCAGCAGGTTCGGCCGCGCGACTTGCTCAATCGGTGGATCGTCCCGCTGGAGAACCGCATCGACTACCTCACCCTGCACACTGGGCGCAAGGTCGAAGTGCCCTTTGATGTGCTGGTGGTATTCTCGACTAACCTTCCGCCGAAGGATCTGGTGGACGAAGCTTTCCTGCGGCGCCTGCGCCACAAGATCGAGGTCGAGGATCCATCCTACGAGGCCTACCGGGAGATCTTTAAACGGGTGGCTGAACAGAAGGGGGTGGAGTACTCCGATAATGGGCTGGCCTATCTGTTACAGGAATGGTACATCAAGCGCAGCCGCAAGCTCAGGGCCTCCCATCCGCGGGATATTTGCGATCAGATCTTGGACATCTCGCGCTACCTCAGCGTCGAGCCACGCATGACCAAGGAGCTGATCAACAGGGCTGCCGAGGCCTACTTCGTCGAAATCTAAATCCATGTCTCAACGATCCTGGAAGACGGATGCCCTGCTGATGATTGCTCACCGCGGGGCATCTGCCTATGCCCCCGAGAATACGATGGCGGCCTTCAGGTTGGCCGAGGCAATGGGAGCGGATGGCATCGAATTTGATGTCAAGCTGACCGCCGATGGAGTGCCCATTGTCATGCATGATGCAACCCTTGACCGAACCACGGATGGGTCGGGAGAGGTGGCGAGGCGCACACTTAATGAAATCCGGAAGCTGGATGCGGGGAGCTTCTTCGAGGATAGCTTTGCGGGCGAGAAGGTGCCTACGCTCGCGGAAGTTCTCGAAACCCTGGGCCCCGACATGTTGCTCAACATCGAACTGACAAATTACGCATCGCCGCGAGACATCTTGCCCGAGCGCAGTTTGCGCATCGTTGAAGAAGCGGGAGCAATGGGGCGTGTGCTGTTTTCTTCTTTCAATCCAATCGCGCTTTGGCGCTTGCGAGGCCGCGTACCGAATCATCAACTTGGTTTGCTTGTTGGCCGGGCAACACCTGGCATGGCGCGTTGGCTAATGCGCTGTCTCGTGCCCCATGGAGCCCTCCATCCACAAGTTGAGCTAGTGATGCCGGCAACCGTTTCGGCGAGCCATCGCCGTGGCAAGCGCGTGCATGTATGGACGGTCAACGCCTCGGAGGTGATGGAGCAGTTGCTCTTATGGAACGTGGATGGCCTGATCACGGACCGGCCGGATGTGGCACGAGAAGTGATCGAGCGAGGGAAATATCAGGATGGAAGAGTGGACGCTGGATGAGTTGATCTGTGCATGGATCGCCCGCCAAGTAGAAGATGGTGAGGTGCTCGCGCAGGGCCTGGCAACGCCTCTTGTTGCCGCCGGGTACTTGCTTGCATGGCATACGCATGCACCGAATTGTATGTTCGCCTCCGCCATTGGCCAGACGGTCTGCAGGGAAGGCGCGCCGCTTGGATTGGCGCGCATCGAGTGGCTATGGCTCGAGAAGGCCATGGCATCCTTTGGATTCGTGCAAGTGGCGGCGGACTTGCTGCCTCGCATCCGTCCCAAAGAATTCTTCCGGCCGGGACAGGTGGATGCCCATGGAAATTTCAATAACATCGCCTTCGGAAAGGAGCACGCAAGTCCCCGGATGCGATTGCCCGGTACGGGCGGAATTCCGGATGTCACACCCGTGATGGACCACATATACCTATACGTCCCCCGGCATTCGAGAGTAACCTTCGTGGAACGGCTCGATTTCCTCTCGGGCCTGGGGCATCACCCGGATCGCCGCTGGGGACGGGGTCCCAGATATCTAATCTCGGATCTTGGAGTCTTTGATTTTGAGATAGGCCGGATGCGGCTGGTGAGCGTTCATCCCGGAGTCTCGGTTGAGCTCATCTGTCGAAAAACCGGCTTTGAGATCGGGGTTGCCGAAAGGCTGGAAACGACTGCACCTCCTACCGCGGAGGAAGTTCGGCTTCTGCGCGAAGTCATTGACCCTCTAGGCATCCGGAGGCTCGAATTGATGAGCGGGCCGAAGCGGCGCGAGGCCTTGCGGGAAATCCTTCGACGCGAGAAAAGGCTGGCAGATGCAATAGCGAGCGAAGGCTAGGCACCTTGTGGCCGCGTCGCCGCAAAAGTATACTTCATCGCATGCGTAGGTTGGCTCTCCTTCTCGTTGTCATCTCCCTGGGGATTCCGCTGCGGGCTCAAGCCGGCGGATGGTGCGCGCCAAATCAGGAAAGCGCGGAGGAGATCCTGGAGAGAATGTCGCCCAGGGAACGCGTGGCGCAGTTGTTCATGGTCACATTCGATGGAAGCTCCCTGGACCAAGATGACGCAATATATAAGCTTGTTGCCGACTGGGGCATATCGGGAATCATTCTCCAGCGAGATAAGGATAATCTAGTTGAAGCCCCAGGGACGATCGAGGCGCTAAGAGGCTTAACAGCGGACCTGCAGCGCATACGTTACGAGGCCTCCGCCCTCAGTGCACAAGAGCTTGAAGGTGGCAGTGCATCTCAAGGGGAAGGAGAGTACATCCCGCTGTTCATAGCGATGGAACATGAGGGAGGCCACGCGCTGCAAGGAGAGATACTCGAAGGCGTATCCCCGATCCCCGCTCAGATGTCGCTGGGCGCAACATGGAACGCCCAATTCGCAGAGATGGCGGGACAGGCCTTGGGCGCAGAGCTCGAAGCGCTCGGCATCAATTTGCTCATCGGCCCGTCGCTGGATGTGCTCGAGGACCCCCAAATAACACGCCCCGGGGATCTAGGCGTGCGAAGCTTCGGTGGAGATCCCTTCTGGGTTGGAGTGATGGGAGAAGCCTTCATCTCTGGCGTGCATCAAGGATCCGGCGGGCGGATGGCAGTCATCGGGACGCACTTCCCCGGACTGGGTAGCAGCGACCGACCGGCACAGGAAGAGGTCGCAACCGTCCGGAAATCGCTTGAACAGCTAAAGCAGATCGAGCTCGCTCCTTTCTTTGCGGTAACACAATCACCACCTGGCGAGGCACCCTCTGCTTTGGACGGCGTCCTTACTGCGCATATTCGGTATCAAGGCTTTACCGGGAATATTCGGGCCACAACGCGTCCGGTCAGTCTCGACCCGCAGGCATTTAATCAGCTTATGTCGCTGGAGCCCTTGAAGCAATGGCGCGAGGGCGGCGGGATCGCCATGAGTGATTCGCTGGGAGCAAAGGCCATCCGCCGGTTTCGAGATCCACGAGAGCAGCTCTTCCCTGGGCATCTCGTCGCCAGGGATGCTTTCCTCGCGGGCAATGACCTTCTCTGGATGGAAGACTTTCGCGACCCGCGCGAAGAAGACGAGTACGCAACAATCTTGGCCACGCTTCAATTCTTCACCTCCAAATATGAGGAGGACGCATCCTTCGCAGCCCGGGTGGATGAATCCGTCCTGCGTATCTTGCAATTGAAGCTGCGCCTATATGGAGGCGAATTCAGCTATCGGTCTGTGCAGGATGCACTCAACGGGATCGAGACCGTAGGCTCCAGAAATGAACTCGGCGCTGAAGTGGCCGCCCGCGGCGCCACATTGATCAGCCCAACTTTTGAGGAGATCGAGGATAGGGTGGGGGGCAAACCCAGCCTTGGCGAGCGTATCGTATTCTTTACCGACATGCGCTATGAACGCCAATGCTCCGAATGCAGGGCAAAGCCGATCATGGCGAAGAACGCGCTTGAAAGCGCGATCCTGCGGCTATATGGACCTGGAGCGGCAGGAGAGGTGGGAGGCTGGAACCTGAGATCATACAGCACGGCGGACCTCGCCAACTACTTGGGCGATGCGCCCAGAAGCCCCCCCGAAGTGCCGCTTGCCTCCGTAGAAGAGATCGATGATGCGCTACGGGCGGCGGATTGGTTAGTGTTCTCGATCCTGGACACTCGCGAGGAGGCCTACGGGGCGAACGCGCTGAAGTTTCTTCTGGACCAGCGGCCGGATCTTGCGCGATCGAAGAAACTGGTCGTATTTGCGCATGATGTCCCCTATATCCTGGACGCGACCGATATAAGCAAGCTGGACGTCTTCTACGCGCTTTTTGACGCGGATCCACCCTTTATAGAGGCGGCCGCAAAGCTATTGTTTGGGGAGATGACGCCTGAGGGCTCCTCGCCCGTGAGCGTTCCTGGCATTGGGTATGACCTGATCGATGTACTCTCTCCAGACCCAAATCAAGTCATCGAGCTATTCTTAAAGCTGCCTGATGGCGCCGAGGGGGAGGAGACGCCGCCTGGTTTCACGATAGGCGATGTGGCCCAGGTAGAAACGGGCATAATTCTGGATGCAAACGGCCATCCGGTGCCGGATAAAACGCCTGTTGAGTTCATTGTGACCTTACAAATTGAGGGCATCCCTACCTACACTATCGTCTCAGATACGTCTGGCGGAATCGCGCGCGCCATGGTGCCGCTGGACAGGAGCGGCTTGTTGTCCATAACCGCGCAGAGCGGTAAGGCTCGCAATTCTCAAACGCTGCAGCTCAATGTGCAGCAGGACGTCTTTGCGCAGGCGACCATAATCTCACCGACACTGGCCCCGACGGACACTCCCCCGCCCACGAGCACACCCTTTATCGAGGCGACCGCCACGCCATCAGATGGCGAAGGGCCCCAGGCGTCGCAGCCGAGCACAAGGCAGGACGTCGGTATCGGAGATCTCCTCATAGCGCTGTTGGCGGTCGCGGCCGCAGGCGGTTCAGGTTTTGCGGTCTCGGTCTGGACGAATTGCCAGGGGATGCTGCGCTGGCGCTGGGTCTTCATTCCGGTGATATTTGCCCTGGTGGGATATAACTATCTGGCCTGGGGGTTCCCGGGAACAGCGAGCATCCTTCGAAGCTTGGGGTCAGCGGGTGCCTTTATAGTACCCCTGCTTGCCGGGGGAGGTGGGTTGGCCGCGACTCAGATGCTATGCCGGGTTGGATGGAATACTAGATTAAGGATCCGATCAGAGCCGTCAGAAGCAGAGCGCCAGTAACGCCAAGCAGAACGCGATCGAGGCTGTGGCTAAGGTCGAGGGCCGGCATGCTGCGCATCGCAGGGGCGGCGGTGGCTAAGGCTGTCAGCGGATGGGCGAAGAGCGCCTCTCGGAACGCCCTGATTGAAGGCGGTCGCTCGTCTGGGTGGAGGGACATGGCCCAGAGCACAGCATGCTCTACAACAACAGGAACGCGCGGATTGAGCTCGCGCAGGGAAGGAAGCGACCCGGGCTGGAGGAAGCGCTGCTTGGCCTCGATCGGAGGTGTGTTGGTTAGCAGGTGGTAGAGAGTTGCTCCGAAGGCGTAAATGTCGCTGCGTGCATCGGTGTGACCGGCGTCGCCACCGTATTGCTCGAGGGGAGTATACAGCGCGGTTCCTCGGCCCTGGATAACGGTGATCGTCATCTCGTCCGGGAGGCTTTGCTTAACTAATCCAAAGTCTACCAGCTTGAGCAGGCCTTGGGGCGTTAGCTTGAGATTGCTGGGCTTGATATCACGGTGTATAACGGGAGGGTCTTGCTCGTGCAAGTACTCGAGCGCTTCCGCAAGCTGGCGCGCCCAGGTAAGGACATCTTGGACAGGAAGGAAATTTCCTTTGCGGCGGGCGCGGTCCATCAGCGTCTTCAAATCATCGCCCGGAACGAAGTCCATTACCAGGTAGTCGGACGCGCCCTCGGCGAAGTAATCTGACACCTTGGGAAGATTAGGATGATCGAGCCGGGCGAGCACCGAGGCCTCGCGATGGAACTGCTCTCGAGCCTGGGAGACGAGGTCTTCTGGAAGGTCGGGATCTTGGTGAACTTGCTTTATGGCGCACTGGCGACCGCGCAGGCGGTTGTCCTCCGCCAGATAGATCGAGCCCATGCCACCACGGCCGATGGTTTGGCGGATAACGTAGCGGTCCCGCAGAACATGTCCGGGCTGAAGCGGTGCTGGCACAGAATCCCTCTTCTCCAAGGGGGCATGGGCGCTGGAGGCACGCCCTCGGCGTGGGCGATGCCCCTGTGATCGTCCAGAGCGCTGCTCCAATATTTGAATTATACTCCTGTTGGCCAAAGTGGGTTAGGGCAGGGCAGGCCGATGCATGAGCGTGCAGAAGAAACACCTTTCCTGATAGCCCCTACAGGGGAGCTTCGCGGAGAGCGATGGCCTCTCCACAAAGAGGAATTCATCATAGGTCGTGGGCCTGAGTGTGATCTGGTTGTCCCCAACCGGCAGGTCTCCCGGCATCATGCAATCATCCGCAGACATGGCCCCAGTTACTTCTTGGAGGATCTGGGGAGCAAGAATGGCACCTATTTGAATGGCAACCCGGTGGAAACGCCGGCGCAACTGCAGGATGGTGATGAGATTCAGATCGCGCTGGCGATTAGGCTGAGCTTCATCGGATCGGAGGCGACTCTGCCGCTCGCGCTTGGAGAGGCGCCCCGGCTTGGTCTTGGACGATTGCGAATGGAATTTCAAGCGCATCGCGTTTGGCTGGGCGAAGCGGAGCTAGACCCGCCGCTATCCCCGCCGCAATTTCGTTTGCTCGAACTGCTCTATCGGAACATGGATCGAGTTGTGTCGCGGGATGAGATCGCTGAGTATGTCTGGCCTGGAACCCACGGCATTGGCGTGTCGGATCAGGCCATCGACGCCTTGGTGCGGCGCCTGCGGGATCGTCTAGCCGAAGCGGATCCGGGCCAGAATTACATTGTAACCATTCGCGGGCATGGCTTCCGGCTGGAAAACCCGATCTAGTATGGCCACATCACCGAAAATGGTACGGGCCACCTTCTTTGGAGGCAGCCCGTATGTGTATTGGTGGAGATGGCGGGAATCGAACCCGCGTCCGAAAGCTTCGGTCTACAAGCATCTACAAGCTTAGTCGATCGTTGTGTCTCGCCATCCGAGGCACGAGCGACAGAGCCTTCGGATGGCCAGCTGCTGAGACCCAAAGGCCCCTCTTAGGCTGAGGTCGCAACTTCCCTCAACCGCAGCCCGTCCATTCTGACGCCATGACCTACGCCGGTCGGGCGCTGCGCAGGGTGGCGGGTCCTTTTGTCAAGGACCGCAGGCTATCGATGGCTGCTAGGCAGCAACCGGCAGCGCTGCAAAGTCTGTGCTTTTGGCACTTTTTGGTTCCGCTGATTTTACGAGGTCGGCGGCTCTCGGCTTGCAGCTTGCGACTATCCACCTCCGTCGAAACCTTTCATCCCCAGTTTTGCTATTATATCATATCACGCTACGGCTCATGCGCATAGCCAAAATTATGTTTCTCTCTTTTTCTTTTTATCTCTCGGAATAGCACAGGCTATGCGCAATTGACCTGCTACCATTTCGCGTCGGGGAAGGTCACAACGCCTCCGCGCTCGCCCACGACTTTGTACATAGTAACTTGGGTGAAGGGCTGGCCAAGAATTCCATCGTGGATCGCCCAGCTTCGGCCGCGGATGGAGCCATGGAACTCAGGCCTTCGGAATGGGGTGGAGCCGTCCAGTCGCTCATAGAGATCTCCGCCAGGACAAAAACCGGCATGGATCCGCTCCATCAGCCTGCGGCCGACCTGATACCGGAAACCATAGCGTTCGAAAATGATGGCGTTGTGATAGTAGAGCGGTTCCGTAAAATACACGCTGTGTCCCAGCGAGCGCACGAATTCCTCGAAGGCATCGATCGAATGCTGGAGCATGCGCAGACCCCGCCGCACCTGTCCGGGCGCCAGCCCCGCCTCCATCGCCGCCTGCTCGGCCTCGAGGTTTCTTTGGAAGGTTCCAAACTCGGTAGCCCTGCCGTCTGGCATGCGATCCACATCAAATCTCGGCGATTCAGGGTCATTTACAATGTAGAGCAGGACATGCACCTGGCCATTGATCGTATCCGTCAAGTGTGCGTAGAGCAGGGGGTCCTGCGCGCCATACACATGCCGCAGGTCCACTACTACGTCCGTGGCAGCGGGCCTGCAACGCAATTCCAACAGCGGTCTTCCGAGCGTATCTTTGAAATCCGGCGCAATTCCAAACCTATCGAGGAGTGGCCGCGGAATGAATCGGCTGTAGATGCGCAGCTTGTCTTCCTCAGGCATCTGGTTGATGGCTGCGATAGAATACACGATTAGGACCGGCCCTTTCGCGCAAGAGCTCTATCGATGTCGCGCTGGGCGACTTTCTCCGCCAGCTCGCGCCGCTTGTCATACTTGCGCTTTCCCCGAGCGAGAGCGATCTCGAGCTTTGCGCGTCCCCGCCTGAGGTACATCCGGGTGGGAATGATCGTATAGCCGCGCTGCCGCACCCGGTCATATAGCCGCTGGATCTCACGCTTGTGAAGCAGTAGCTTTCGGCGCCGGCGCGGTTCGTGATTGAATGTGCTGGCGGCCTGGTAGGGGGCAATGTGCGCATTCACCAGCCATGCTTGCTCCCCATCGACTTCCACATGCGCCTCTTTCAAGCTAACCTGTCCAGATCGGATCGATTTAATTTCCGTGCCGCGCAACGCGATCCCCGCCTCGAGCCGATCCTCGAGGTGGTAGTCATGCGCGGCCTTGCGGTTCCTGGCAACGACCTTCACGCCCTCGTCGCTCATGCTACCTCCGGGTACCTCGGGCTGTTGGGATACGGCAAGATCCCATATCCCGATTGTAGCATGCCGGGAGGGGGGTACATATATCATGCTTGCGCCTCCACGATAGGCTTGCAATAATCATAGTGTTCCGTGCCAGCCAGGAATTCCACCGAGCAACGCGAGGAAAATGGTCGCCGAGACGAAGGATACGGACACCAAGGGGGATGTCGAGCGCGTGACTCTCATGGTCGTGGAGGACGACCCCGCCATGTTGGTCGCCTTCAGGGACGTCCTTGAAGGCGCGGGGTTCAGCGTGATCACGGCCCACAATGGTCAAGCTGCACTGGAGAAGCTGGACCAGGCTCGCCCCGACATGATTCTAAGTGACATCTCCATGCCAGTCATGGATGGCTACCAGCTTTTTGAAGCCGTCCGGAAGCGCCCTGGCGGCTCGCTGATCCCGTTCATTTTCCTCACCGCCAGGGGCACGCGTGAGGACATATTTGCCGGAAAATCTTTGGGCGCAGATGATTACATCACAAAGCCGGTCACGACACACGAATTGCTTTCAGCAGTGCGAGCCCGGCTACAGCGTTCCAGCGAGCAGATGCTCGCACAGCTCAAATCAGCCTATCGGGATAGCCTCTTCGTGCTGGCCAACGCCATCGAAGCGCGGGATGCATACACGCATGCTCACATGCACCGGCTGAGCGCCTATGCAAAGGCCTTGGCCACGGAGCTGGGATGGACCGCAGAGGAGCTTGAAGTGCTTGAGTTTGGGGCTATCCTGCATGATATCGGCAAGATATACATCCCGGAATCTGTCTTACTCAAGAACGGAAGTCTCAGCCAAGAAGAACAAGAGCACATGCGGCGCCATCCTGAGGTCGGCGCACGCATGATCCGGGATATTCCTTACCTAGCTGCAGCCGTTCCTATGGTGCTCTACCATCATGAGCGCTGGGACGGCAAAGGCTATCCCGAAGGCCTTTCGGAGGAAGATATTCCCGTGGGGGCACGCGTGCTTGCAGTAGCGGATGCCTTCGATGCAATGACAACCAACCGCCCATACCGAGAGGCGCTCTCGGGCGAATCCGCCTATCAGGAAATCCTTCGTGGCGCGGGCAAGCAATTCGACCCTGGGGTCGTCGAAGCGCTCAAGCGCTGCTGGGAAACCGGGAAGATTCAGGAAATCCTGCGCAGCAATCACCAGCCGCCTGCAACCTCGGATAAGTAGCCACGGCGCGTATCAGCTCCTCCTCTTTGAACGTATAATCTATGCCGTTGAAAGCACAAGAATCAGCTTGCTTTCCTGATGGGGAGGGGCGCGATTGGACAGAAACCGGCTTCGGGATACCCTCCTGCGCTGGAATAACGCCACCCGTGGCGTCCTGGAGGTTCTCATCCAATCCATCCGGCGCTATGGGGCTGCGCGCGGCGCCGAAACGGCCGCCAGCTTAGCCTACTATACTCTCTTCTCGCTCTTCCCATTTTTGCTCTCACTCATCGCGGCGGGCAGCTTCTTCCTGGATCGAGAGGAAATCTATCAGGAGATTGAGCGGTTCATCGTTGCCGCCTTTCCCGCCTCACAAGACTTGATCGAGCAAAACCTGCGCACCGTAGCCGCCTTGCGCGGCCCCATAGGGGCGCTGGGCCTTTTAGGCTTGCTGTGGTCGGCCACAGGCGTCTTCTCCAGCCTTACACACTCCATCAATAGGGCCTGGCCGGGTTCGCGGCCGCGTCCATTCCTGCGCAAACGGCTCTTGGGCCTCGGCATCGCCGCCGCCGTGGCCGCGCTATTGCTGCTTTCGGCGCTCGCCACGACAGCCGCCAGCCTGCTGGCACCGCTTGGCCTACCATCCTCGGCTCCATTAGGCCTCGATTGGCGGCCTTTTCAGTTTCTCCTAGCCCGGGCGGCCTCTTGGTTCATCAAGGTGCTCATCTTCGCGCTGCTCTATGCCTGGGCGCCCAATCGCAGAGTGCCGTGGCAAGCTTTCACTTGGGCTGCGGTCGTCGCCGCAACTGGCTGGGAGCTTGCGACAGCCGGCTTCACATGGTACCTGACCAGCGGATTGCCCCGCTACGAATTGATCTATGGCTCGCTCGGGGCCATTATCGTGCTCATGCTGTGGATCTATATCAGCATGAGCATCGTCCTTTATGGAGCACATCTAGGCGCAGCCATCGTCGAATACCAGGAACAGGGGCGAAACCGTATTCTCTCGGCCCTTTTCGAATAGCCGATCCGATAGCTTCGATCCTTCCGAATTCGCCAAATAGCACATACGTTCCATGTTGCGCCGCGAGCCATTTAATGAAGGCTCCATGCATTCTTGCCGCAAGTGCACAGATGGGATACCCCGGTAGGGCAGGGCCATCCACGCCTTTGACTGGACACCGCACGCTGGCGGACGCGACGCTCCTAATTGTCCATATTCGAGTGATGCTTCACCGTTTTTCTTCGAATTGTCGCCCGAGAAAGGGGCGGGGCAGCAATGTGCATTGACAGAAGTCTGTCGGCATGATAAGGTTATGATAAGTGTCATTATAGCAAGCCTGATCTTTGCAACCCGTCAACCCAAGTTGCCACCCAGGAGTATCAGGCGTGATAAGTGAAATCAACTTGAGAGATGCCGCCGAGCAATATCTGAATTCCATCGCCAGATCCCGCAGCGCCAATACCGCCCGCACCTACGCAAACGCCTTGAACGCATTTATGGATACGGTTGCCCACCTGGAAAATGCACCTGAAGAACTTGCCGCAGCGCAGGTTCGCGAGGATTGGGTCGCACGCTTCGCACAAGACCTCAAGCGCTACGCGCCGGCGACCGAAAGGCTCTATCTGAGCGCCATTTCAGGCTTCTATGAGTATCTGGCGGCCGAGCAGATCGCAAACGTCAACCTCCCGCGCCTGCGCCTGCTCATACGGCAGCGCGCCCGCCGCCCTGGCCAGCGCCTGCCACAATTTCCGCGTGAGCAAATCGACCGCATCCTCGACTACGCCGCCCGGCTGGCGTCCCGCCCTGCGGAGAATCCAGAAGAGCGACTGCGCAACCTGCGCGATCGAGCCTTCCTGCTCACACTCGCCGACACAGGGTTGCGAGTGCACGAGGCCTGCGGTCTGCGGCGCGGAGACGTTGATTGGAACGAGGGTCGAGCTCTGCTGATTGGCAAAGGCGACCGCGAAGCCGTGGTACGCTTCTCATCCCGGGCTTTGCGCGCCTTGAAGGATTACCTTCGAGCCCGCGCTGAACTCGACGGTTCTACGGGCCGCCCATTGGCTTCTCTGCCGCTTTTTGCTCGACACGATCGCGGCGCCGGCAGACGCACCCGTCCCATCTCGACCACAACCGGACGCGCCATCGTCCACACCCATGTAAAGCAGGCCCTGGGTCCAGATGCACTGGGCAGCATCACCCCGCATTCCTTCCGGCATTACTTTGTGACTACAGTCCTGCGGGGATCCGGAGGCAACCTAAAGCTGGCTCAGGAGCTCGCCCGACATCGCAACATCTCGGTGACACAGCGCTACGCGCACCTCAGCGATGATGAGCTTGATCGTGAATACTACGAAATCTTCGAGCGCCGCGAATCTTAGCCCGCCGACTCGAGGACGACCTGGTCCACGATTCGCGCTCCGGGACGGACCTCTGCGTTCGGCATCACTACTGAGCGGACAATCTGGGCCCCTGCGCCGATCCGTGCTCGCCTGCAGACGTAAGCCATTGGTCCGATCTGGCTCCCATCCCCTAGACGTGCCTCAATTTCAACGCCGACAGGCGCCTGGAAGATCACCTCCCGGCCAATGATGGCCTCGGCTGAGACCCAAGGCCCACTACGCCTGAGCAGCCGCAAATGCACATCCAGGTACTCGGCCACGGTGTTGACGGTCATCCTCGTATTCCACATGAACGCCCGAACCCTTCCCCCGCCGTCAATCATCCGTTGTATGCCCGCAGGAATCTCGTATTCGCCCCGTGGCGAGGGATCTAAGGCGCCCATATGTTCTAGTATCGAGCGACGGAATGCATAGAGAGGAAGGGCCGCCAACCTGGAGGCGGCCTCATCGGGCTTGGGCTTTTCTACAACTTGCCGCACCTCGCCTTGATCATCCAAAGAGACAGCCGCGCTCTCCTGAATCAAGTTGCGGTCCATCCGCATGATGCTTAACAGCGCATCGCAATTGTCCATTTCCATTGCGGCTTCCGCGAAGCGCCGCAGTTCGTCCGCCTCCACCATGTGGTCGCACGCCGACACGAGAAACAGATCGCCAACATAATCTGCGGCAACCTGGAGCGCATTGGCCGTCCCTAGAGGCTCTTTCTGATGCAAGAGCCGGATCGCGGGACCTTTGCCATCAAGAGAGCTCAAGTAGGCCCCCAATGCGTCATCGCCCGGGCTGCCAACGACGATGACCTCAGGGGAAGCGAGCATAGAGAAGGTTCTTAGAATCCTTCCGATCATAGGCTCACCCATGATGGGGAGCATTGGCTTCGAATATCGTTCCGCCAGCCGGCCAAGCCGATGGCCGCGTCCAGCGGCTAGGATAACTACTTGCATAGGTCCCGATTCATTTCCCTTGGTAGATTTGCTTTTCGTCCCTTGTCCACGCATCTGTGAATTGGACGATGATGAGCCAATCCCCGTCTACCATCGCCAGATGTATGAGTTGCGTGCACGCCGGCGCGAGAAGCAAGTGGAAGCCCTCCTTGCCGCCAGGTTCCAGGGCGGCGCCCGCTCGCGCAGGCTCAGTCGCCATCAGCAGCGCCTTCCTCCTTCGCCGATTGCTGATGCTGCCCATCTGGGGCACTGCCCGAGACTTTGGGGTCTTCTAGATCGCCAAAGGCATCACCTGGAACGCCTTCGCCAAGCGCATCAGGCCCGCGCTGGCTTGGACTCCGCTTAGCAGCCTCCCCGGTCTCCCCACCTCCGCTTTCCAACTCAGGAAGATACGAGCGGAATTCATGCACAAATCGCCTTGGCAGCTTCCCCCGCACTTCGACATACTTCTTGTGGTAATCAACCTGCTCCGCCAAACCGTGCTCATGAAAGAGGCTGAGAAGTCGCCCTTCACCATAGGGAAGGCACAATTCCAAGGGGACCATCTGCTCGAATAGCTCCTGTTCGACAACTCGCAGCAGGTTGTCCAATCCCTCGCCGGTCTTGGCTGAAATCGGCACGGCGCGGTCGAAATGGTCGATAAGATCGATCAAGCCATAGCGGCGCGAGAGCAAATCGATCTTATTCAGCGCGGTGACTCGCGGGATATCCTGCGCTCCGATCTCCTCCAGGGTATCCCGGACTGCCTGTGCGTGGAGCTCGGCACTGATATGAGAGAGATCCACCACATGCAGAATAAGATCAGCCTCCTGGATCTCCTCCAGCGTGGCCCGGAAGGCCGCAATCAGCGTGGTGGGCAGCTTCTGGATGAATCCCACGGTGTCGGTGAGCAAGGTGGCCTTTCCACCGGGCAACTCAACTCGACGCGTGGTCGGATCCAGCGTGGCAAAGAGCTCATCAGCGACGTATACATTTGCCTCGGAGAGGGCGTTGAGCAAGGTCGATTTGCCAGCATTTGTATATCCCACGATGGCGACGGTGGGTATGTCAGCCCGGCGCCTGCGAGCCCGGTACCGCCCGCGGTGGGCTCGCACCTTCTCGAGCTCACTCCGAAGCCTGGAAATGCGCTGCCGAATGACGCGCCGATCGACCTCGAGCTGTGTTTCGCCAGGGCCTCGCAGGCCAACCCCGCCCGCTCGGCCGGCTCTGCCACCGCCCCCGCCGGCCTGTCGAGCCAGGTGTGTCCAGGCCCTGGTCAGGCGTGGGAGCCGATATTCATACTGAGCCAGCTCAACCTGCAGGGCGCCCTCGCGGGTCTGAGCATGCTGAGCGAAGATATCCAGGATCAGCGCAGTTCGATCCAATATGCGCACATTCTCTCCAAAGATGCGCTCGAGCTCGCGCTGGTGACGGGGACTCAACTCCTCGTCGAAGATAACCACATCGGCGACGAGCTCGTCGACCTGTTCCTTGATCTCTTGCACCTTTCCCGTCCCCAGGAACGTCTTGGGATTGGGGCGAGGGAGTGACTGCCAAGCCGAACCGACGACATCCAGACCGGCTGTCTTGGCCAGGAGTTCCAGCTCGGCAAGCGATTCCTTCATGGGCAGTGCGCCCTGACCGGGGAGATCAACCCCAACGAGGAAAGCGCGCTCGCGCGGTGGCTCAGTTGGCAAGGAAGATCGAGTCATCGAGAAGGGCCCGTCTCTTTCGGACCGAATAGCTTGGCAGCCAGATCATCTGGCGGGCGGTCACGCATCGGTATCATGAAGTGGAAGGTGCTACCGGGGCAGGCTTTCTCATCATGGCCTGGAGATTCTACCCAAATTGCGCCGCCGTGCGCTTCCAGAATGCCTCTTGCCAGATGGAGCCCAAGGCCCGCCCCATGCTTGCTCGAGGGCAAGCGGGTGCGACCATCATAGCGCCCCTGCTCGGAGATATACGCGAATGCGTCAAAGATCCGTTGCTGATCCTCGGGCGCGATCCCTACACCCGTATCCGCGATGGTCATTTCAATGAACCCCGGAACGGTCCTCCCGTCAACGATGATGGAGCCACCATCTGGTGCATATTGGATCGCATTCCGCAGCACATGACCCAGCGCCTGCGCGATCCGCTCGCGGTCGGCGAAGATTTCGACTTGCGATCCCTCAAATTGCCGGGTATCAACGGTGAGCTGCTTCTCCTGTATCGCGCCGCGTAGTGATCGCTCGACCGTGGCCAGCACATCGGCAATGCGAACCGGTTCATAGTGAAGCGCCAGCATCTGGTTATCCACCAGCGAAATATCGATCAGGTTGTCAATCATCCGCCGCATGCGACGGGCTCCGGTCAGGATCCCTTGCAGCAGAAGGCTATAATCTTGCCCTCCAGGATCCATCTCCTCTCGAAGCATCTCGGCATAGCCCTCGACGAGCGTCAAGGGTGTTCTCAGCTCATGCGCGGCAAGATGGATGAAAGTAGATCGCGAACGGTCTAGACGTTGAAGCTCGCGGCGGTATGTCTTCTCCTCCTCTGTGAGCCGGTTCATCCGGGCGGATGTATCAGCCCCAGCAGCGTAGCGGATGGCTTCCGAGAAATGGGGTCTCGCAGCCTCGATGAGCTGAGCGGTATCCTCAGGCGCCAGATGCTCGCGGGCCACATCGAGAACGCTTTGCCACAGCCCGTCAACCACTGTCACGAGTGGCTCCGCCTGATCAAGTCTTTGGTCATCAAGCAGCTCGCTCTCACCGCGTTCCAGCCAACTATCGATAAGGCGTTCCATGGCGGAGCCTTCACCCGTGAGCATGCACTCAGAAAGTACATCAAAGAAGCGCTCGCAATCTTCCTCCTTGATCGGCCAAGGCGAAAAAGCCTGCTGGCGCGATAGTTCTCCGGCGTGAGTTAGCCAGGAACTTCTCAGCTTAAGCAGCATCTCGAAGGGCAACATCACCTACTCCGCAGCGCCATGCAAAACCCGCGCAGCGAAGGCGCGCGCCGGTTTGGACGGAGCTCTAGGGGGCATCAGGCGGAAGGCTTTCAAGCCAGGCCTCCAGCGTCCGACCGACCTGCTCAAGGCTCTCGGCCGAGACCCTTTCGAGATCATCCTGGGAGGTATGCCAGTATGGGTAATCAAAGTCGATGATGTCAACTGCCGGGATCCCCTTCTGCAAGAATGGAGTGTGATCATCAAGGATGAAGTGGCGCACCTCTGGGATGAAGCCAGGAAAGCCGAGAGCCATGCCTGTCTCCCATATATCCGAGCGCAAGTCAGGACTCGAATTTCCTTCAAAGTAGAGCTCCAATTCATGATCCCCCACCATATCGATAATGACGGCCGCCTGAACCGGGAACGCGAGCGATTCTAAAAAGAATCGCGAACCCAGTGCCCAGTCCCATCCTTCCAGCCCGCCGCTGTCTTCTGCATCGAAGAATACCAGCCAGACAGGCACATCGATTCTATCCAGATCCAAAACCCGTGCCAGCTCTAGCAGGACCGCCACGCCCGATGCACCGTCGTTTGCTCCAGGCACGGGCTGTTCCGGGTCTATCGGGTCCCGCTCGGCTATCGGGCGGGTATCGAAATGCGCTCCCAGGATCAGGGGCGTTCCCACGGCGTCATCCGCATGCGTGGCGATCAGGTTTGTCAGCGCGACGCCCTCGTGCTCGAAAGACTGCCGCTCCACCTGCCAGCCAGCCTCCACGAGGCGGCCTTGCAACCATTCGATCGTTTTTGCATGCCCTGGGCTCCCCGGGATGCGAGGGCCGAACCGAACCTGCCTTTCCAGATCTTCGAACGCCCTGTCCGCCTGAAAGGTGCCACGCGAAATATCACCGTGAATGGGCGCGCAGCCGCATACCGCAATCGCCGCGCATGCCCATAGAATGCGTATAGCCTTCGGCTTGTCAAAGATTGGCATGAGAGATTTCCTGAGTCCTTATGTTGGCTATACGCATTAGCTCGCCCTGTTGCTCCAAGGCCTGCTCTAGATCCGCCCCTGCCCGCTCAGCATATGCTCGCGCACGCTCCCGCCTGCGTTTCGGTGGGCTCGCCAGAGGCTCTAGAATGCCAAAGTTAGCCTTCATGGGCTGGAAGAGTTCAGAAGCCGCATGAGCGACGTAGTCG
>Ga0190360_1000625_pt1 | contig 19592 bp, 17 predicted proteins | sample 48721834_MG_FD_161271 | JGI IMG/M metagenome (GOLD analysis project Ga0190360, IMG submission 161271) | Hydrothermal vent microbial mat bacterial communities from Southern Trench, Guaymas Basin, Mexico - 4872-18-3-4_MG | ecosystem: Environmental > Aquatic > Marine > Hydrothermal vents >... | reverse complement strand
TATCCCACCAGTAGATTCATTTTTATATCTCACGGAGAAATTTTTAATAGTTTCTGGGTTTATTCCAAGTTTAATTAACTCATATATAGATGCTTCAAAATTTATAATAAGATTTGGATCCAATACAAGAAATAAATCATTTTGAAGAATGTAAAACCTAAATTTAGAACCATTAAAGATACGAAAAATTTGGGAATGTCGTTGTTTAATTTCATCTTTTAAATGATAAAAACGATATTTACCCTTAAAAATATAATTTTTTAATTTGAGATTATAAACGAATTGTTTAGTAATAAGATTTCTTATCTCTTTAAGATTAACTATCTTTTCAATTGCATTATCTTTTTTAATAAATGAATAAAAGCCACGTGTAGAATGATCAAATATATATTCATTATCAGTGAAATCTCTATCAATGGTTGGAGGATACCAAAATAAAGAATATGATGTTTCGGAAAATTCTATTCTAATCTTAAAGAAATTTCCAAATGTCTGATATATATCAATTGGTTTCAAAGAAATTTTAATTCTCTCCGTTATTATTCATCTTTAAATTAATCATACTTTTAATTTGTTAAATTACTTTAAATAATTTTTATTCCTCTTTTTTCCATAATTTGGAATATTTTAGTTACTTCTTCAAAATCTGAGCCGTAAATATGCAATGAATTACTAAAATCTACATATTGAATGAGCTCAAGTCCCAATTTATCTGCAATTAATTTACCTAAAGCTACCATCCCATTAACGTTACTGCCCCATGCTTTAAAAAGGTCACGAGATCTCCAAGCAGTCTCGAGTATAAGAGATTCATCATTTACAATTCTAAACCATAAGCGTTGTAGACATGGAGCTCCCGAAATTTTTAAGTCCTTCCAGGGTATCCACGTAGTAATTTGTAATTTTCTTGAAATTGATTCCTCTTTAGCTTTTTCAATTAAGAATTGAATTTGATCAATTCCATCTTCAAACTCACAAAATGGGATACCAAGTTTTTTAAGAATTTCACTATGTTTTGGGACTGATTTTCCCCAACTTTGCAACCTGCGGTGATAAGTATATGAAAGATGTCCTTCATCGACCTTTGAATCAAGAGTTCCTTCAATGATTTCCTTAATGTATGACCCACCATCAAGTTTGCAGCATTTCAAAGCAATGGCATCAGCTTGATGTATCTTAGGTTCACTTAAGGGGTCTGTCACATTGACGATAACACTTGCTTCTTTACTTGGCGCTTCCTCATAATGGTTTGGCATGAATTTCCCATATTTCCAGACTGCATGTAATGTTTTTATCCAAGCTTCTCCTAATGTTTTGGCTTCAATATGGAGAATTGGTAATTGATGATTTGTATTTACCATTTTATTCACTATTTTTAAATGAAAATAATTAAGTATCAAAGAATATTCGTTTAGGTTTTTTAAAAGATTTTCTTTTTATCCTCTTATTAAGAATGGGGATATGGAGTAAAAAAAATTGAATAATTTTAAATTAAAAAAAGAGTTAAAGTATTAATTGTAATTTTAATTAAATATAAACAAAAGGAATTAGATATTTAAACAGATTATAAAATAGAATTGATAAAATTTGGTCGCGTTTGAGATGGTAGAAGAAGCACTTTATCAGATTACAAAACGTATTGCATCAGAAATTGGACCTATGCTTACAAGTCGCCCATATATTGGAATAATAGATAAATATGGCAAAATTAAATATAAAGATGAGGCAATTGATAAATATAGCGATTTTATTTCAAGTTTTGTCAATAAAAATTTCAATTTTCTAAGAGTTGGAGATCACAGTATTCCGATTAGCGGCTTAAATATGGTTTTTTTTAAGATCAGTCCCAAGATAGTTTTAGTTATGTTTATGAAACAGGGACTTGTAGGGCAATTATTAGCATTCAAAAAGCGTATGGCTAAATATGCCAGTGAAATAGACCCACTCATTGTTTTGGAACCACTTGAAGGTCAAGAACAACCTGAGGAAGCTGAAGTTATTGAAGAAGTCGCACCACCACCTAAAGAAGAGATAAAAAAAGCGGAAGAGGAAGAAGAAGTAAAAGTAATACCTCAACTAATTAAAAAGATCCGAAAAAAAGACAAATTCCCTCTTAAAGATATTGTAGTATTGAACTTATGTGATGGTGAAAATACTGTAAAACAAATAGCTGATAAAGCAAACGTGGATGTTTTGACTGTTTGGAATATATTAGATGAATATAAAAAGAAAAAATATATTAAGATAAATTATTCTGGTAACCCCGATTTTGTCCCAATATTAACGAAAAAAATCCCCCCAATGGCTGTTCAATTGAGGTTAATGTCTAATTTAGAATATCAAATTGCAAAACTATGCGATGGTACAAGGACTATTGAAGAAATCGAAGAAAAATTAGAAATAGATGGCGATAAACTTAGCGAATTGATCGACAAAATGGAAAAAAACAAAATGATTCGAATGGACATAAAAAGAGTTTAATTTTTAATAATCAATTAAATTTTTTGCTCTTTTTAATTATTAATTTATATTGCGTTTTTTAAACGAATTTAAGATATTTTCTAATCATTATTGATAAAAATTAACGGAAAAAAACCAAATTAATAAAGTCTAAAGTAAATTCATGTTTTTTCTAAAATTGTTCGGGTCTATATTTTGTATGATGTTTACCTTCAGGGAAGAAATTTAAAAAATTGCTTTATCCCAATTAGCAAAATTGATTTTTACCTTATTTTACAAAATTATTATTCTCTAAACCGAAATTTTATATTTGAAAATGATCAATTACTTCAATTCTTTATTCTAATGTTAAAATGTTAAGTTAAATTTATATTTAAATTAATGCAATTAATTTGACTCAAATTTGTTCTATTTCAATTTTCAGAAAAATATCAAATGGATCGGGTTCTTTATAAATCAATCATGTAAATTCTAAAATTGAAAAAATTTAATATTCTGATAAAGTAAGAAATTAGTTAATTAAAAAAATTAAATTAGAATTGAATTTAAGAAATTGATTCGTTATAACAAGATTTCAGAATAGAATTAATAAATTAACCAAATATTAATAAAGTGAGTTAAAAAAAGGAGACAAGATTAGGATGATATTAACCGTTGATATTGAAAAGTGTATAGGGTGTAAATTATGTGAAGTAGTTTGCAGTTTATACCATGGTGATGAAGTGAATCCAATGAAATCGGGGATTGAAGTAATTGAAGTAAAGGAAGCTGTAAATGTGCCTATATATTGTTTTCAGTGTGACGATGCAGTATGTATGCAAGTTTGTACCGTTGGGGCCATCAGCCGAGATGAAACTGGTCGAGTAATAATTGATAAAAATAAATGCATAAATTGTAAGGCATGTGCTATTGCATGTCCTTTTGGTGCTATTGGTCTGGACGCAACTGGTAGGGTCTTTAAATGTGATTTATGCGAGCCCTTACAGCCTCAATGTGTAGAGATATGTCCGACCCATGCATTATCATTTGAGGAACCAGATAAATTGACTTATAAAAAGAAAATGCAAATTGCAGAAAAATTATTGTTATAATGTAATTCTTGGTGAAAAAAAATGGAAGCTAGAGAGGATTTGATTGTTGTTGACATTGGTGAATGTATTGGTTGCGGAAATTGTATAATGGTCTGTCATTTAAATGATAGAATAGATGATTTAATTAAATACGGGAAAAAATTAAACAAAACAAGGTTTAAAGTAGAAAATGGTGTCATTAATAGAAGTTCAATTTGTTTTAATTGTACTGATGCGCCTTGTGTTAAAGCTTGCGATAAGAATATTTTAAAAAAGGACGAAACTGGACTTGTATATATCGATTTAGATATTTATTCTAATGAAAAATCTGAGAAGGGTATTAATAAACTGAAAATTTGTCATGATTGTGCAAAAATGTGCATAGATGCATGTCCTACTAACGAATTATTCTTGGTCAACATTAAATCAGAAGGTGCAATGTTTACAGTCCCATTAAAATGCGACCTATGTGACGGAGATCCCCAGTGCGCTAAAGTCTGTCCTACTGGTGCAATTAAATTAGTAAACATCTTGAAAACAAATCTTGAAAATAAGAAGAGTCAAGCTGAAATCCTCGCAAAAGTTTCCAATTTGATTGATTAAAATAATTGGGATGTGATTATATGGATGGTTATATGGGTAAAATATTGAGAGTAAATCTGACCGATCAGTCAATTAAAAGTGAAAATTTAAACAAAGACTTATTAAATGATTATATTGGTGGACTGGGGCTCGCTACTCGGATATTATATGATGAACTAGACCCATCAGTTAAAGGACTGGAACCAGAAAATAAATTAATTTATATGACTGGGCCATTAACCGGACTAATATCCAGTAAATTTGAGATTGCTGCTAAAAGTCCACTTTGTATAGGAATTGGTGATTCTAATGCTGGTGGCTTTTTCGGCCCGGAATTAAAGTTCTCCGGATTTGATGGGATAATTTTTGAGGGTAAAAGTGAGAAGCCAGTATTATTGACTATTATAAATGAAGAAGTAAACTTAGTAGATGCTAAGAAACTTAAAATCTGGAAAAAAACTACTACAAAAACTGAAAAGGTAATTAGAGATTATTATCATGACCAAAAAATTCGGGTATCTTGCATTGGACCAGCTGGTGAGAACCAAGTACTTTTTGCAAGTATAATGAACGACAAACGAGCAGCTGGCAGGACTGGCATGGGTGCTGTGATGGGTTCTAAAAATTTGAAAGGTGTCGCAGTAAAAGCTTCAGTTAAAAATAGCATTAGCATTGCTAATCCAGATAAGTTTAAAGAACTATTACCTAAATATCTAAAAAATATTAACAAAGATATGGTAGTTAGCGCTTTCTCACAAATGGGGACTGTTAGTGGTATGAGTATGGGAATAGTAATTGGTGATACCCCTATTAAAAACTGGGCTAAAGGTAAATTTGACGTAAAAAAAATTGACGCATCTGCTTTTTCAAAAATTACTACTAAAACTCCTACTTGCTTTGGGTGTAATGTCCATTGTCATAGGTGGATCAAATATGACAAATATGAAGGTAAAGGACCTGAATATGAAACTATTGCTGCATTCGGTACCATGCTTTTAAACGGAGAATTACAACCAATTCTAGATGCTAATGTTAAATGTAACGATTTGGGACTTGATACTATATCTTGTGGGTCCGTTATTTCATGGGCAATGGAAGCATTTGAAAAAGGGCTTATTACAGAAGAAGAGGTCGGAATGGACTTAAGTTGGGGAAATATGGAGAGTGTTCTAAAATTAATAGACCAAATCTCTAAGAAAGAAGGGTTTGGGAGCATTCTTGCTGACGGAGTAATGAGAGCTTCTAAAAAGATTGGTAAAGGCTCTGAAGACTTCGCAATTCATGTTAAAGGCTTAGAAATGCCTATGCATGACCCCCGGGCTATCAATGGAATGGGACTGCAATATGCTACCGAATTAGTCGGCGCCCGGCATTCTACTGCCAATCAGCTAATCTCCATGAGCCTTGTAAACCTACCACTACCTACAATCGGTGTAAAAAAAGCTCCAAATAGAACAAAACCTGAGGGTCAAGCCGATGCTGTAATTAAAATTCAAGATTATAATGCTATAATGGGCTCCCTTATTACCTGCAGTTTTCCATCAACAGGAAAAATGATCAAAAATCAATTGGAATTCTACAACATAGTCTTAAATAAATCATTAAAAATGGACGACTTTATGAAAATTGGTGAACGGATCACTAATTTACGGCGTGCATTTAACATTAAATTTGGTGCTACACCCCAAGATGATATATTACCTAAACGAATTACCTCTGAGCCGCTTTCTGAAGGTGGGGCTAAAGGAAATACTGTTGACATCAATTTTATGCTCAAAGAATATTATCAATTACGAGATTGGGACTTAAATACAGGAAAACCTTCTAAAGAAAAATTACAATCATTGGGCCTTAACGAAATAGCAAAAGAATTTTGGTCTTAATTTAATATAATTCCAACTTTTTTATTTTTAAAATAATTTTTTAATTATAATTTTAATATCTCTTATTATTTCAAGTTAATTACTCTAATTCTACTCGGATTCTCATTTTGATTTTATACTAATACTTTATTTTTAATGGAACTTAAAAAACTGGCAATTTAATCGTTTTTTATTTCAAGAATAATTCTCATAATTTTATAAACCATAAATTTTATTATTTCAAAATTCTACCATAAAAATACAATGGATAATAATCTTGAAAATGCTTGTAATAATTGTGGAAAAGTACATGAAAAAAAGAATATAGATCTTCTCCCCACATGGCTACAATGTAAAAAATGTGGGCGATTATATTGTGTTGATTGTGCTCATACTTCTATACAACGGATATCTATTGAAAAATTGTTAATGGCTATTATTGTTATTTTGTTCTTGTATATTGGCGTTTTTATTCTTGAGGATTTAAGAGTTCCTCTCACAACAGCTACAATTTGGGGTGTTTTAATGACTTTACTACCGGTAGGAGCTCAGATGCTACTTTTAAAATATCATGAAAAAAATACATTTAAAGAAAACAAAGTTTTAAAAAAATGTCTCCATTGTTCGGCTCCCCTTCATACACTTTACCATGATTCAATTCTTAATAGCTGGTTATTTACTATTTACGCTTTTAATATTTTGGTATTTTTATTTGAATTTTTCTTTAAATTATATAATTTTTATGATAAAATGGTACCCGAAGTAATATTTATGAGCAGTGTTGGTGTTATATTGTGGATTATTTTTTTAATTATCATTTTATTGGGTTCCATCGTTTTATCTCTCCGGTTGTATCGATACATTTTGTCTAGTTTTCAAACAAGCTATCGAATTTGGGTCATAATTATTATAATTTATACTATAAGTTTATATTTCAGTTTATTTTGTATTGAACTTAATTATATATTATTGAGTTTTGGCTTTTTAAATATAGAAATAACTAATATATTCAATATTATTTTCACGATGACTTTTGCAGGAATACCAAAATTATTCTGGTTTGTTCCAGCATTCTTAATGAGTGCATTTCTTTATTGTTATACCAAGAGATACTTAATGAATCATAAAAGCAGTAATTGGTTAAAATTGGTCGTTGGATTCTTTATCATAACGATTCCATTAATTATATGGGGCATTTTTTATCCATATTTTTATAATCTATGGGAGAATTTAATAAGCTGGTCTATTTCTAATTTCATTTTCAATTTTTTATTTGGGCTTAGTATATTCAGTATCGTTAAACGAATAAAGCAGAATGAAAAAAAGGTGAATTTAAAAGTTGTTTTTTCAAGTTTAGCAGTAATATCTGTATTAATTTTGTATTTACTATTTCCTATAATATCAAAAATCATATTAATTTCCTATTTTAATATCTATGTTTTTATTATTACTCTAATAGTGGTTATTTTTGTATTATTTGAATTGTTTAACTCTTGGTTTAATGAAAACAAAATTTGGCGTGCTAAAATTATGAAAAACTTACCAGACCCTACCTATCTTATAATTGTTGGCACTTTTTCTTATTGTATTGCATTAAATTCGTTTTATTTAATTTTCTTATCACCTATGCATCCATTTTATTTTGTAGATATCTCTGGGGCTTTTGTTTTTGACCCTGGCTTTTTTAGTTTCATTAGTATTATTGGTTTATTTGGTATAATCGCAGCCTCAGTCTTCAAATTATTAATAAAATTAATGACTTAAATCAAATATTTCAAAATGAATTAAAAATGATGTCAAATAATATTGATAAAGATAAAATTATTGATGTAACACCAAAAGATTCCAAATCAGAACATTGGACTCTTACCCAATCGATTATTTATTTTGGTACTGTTATATTATTAACTTTATTTATTCTATATCTCTCTGAAATTATTGAATTTTTCTATATTTTATTCAATATCCCTTATGGCTGGGGACCTGGACAGATCTGGACATTTGACTTATGGCTTCGATATGCAACAAGTGAAGGCGCATCGCAATTTCTTTCAATTTTCAATATAGCCCCTGCATTTACTATTATAAACGCTGGGCATGTTATTATTTATCCAAATGTCCCTCCCTTGGACTATCCCTTTTCTTTAGAAGTAATCAAACTTTGTACTGGTATTGAAGCTATAGCTCTTTTAACAGCTCTTGTGATTGCAACTCCAACAAAATGGTGGAAAAAATTACTTGGTGGCTCTATTATGATATTGGGTGTCTATAGTGCAAATGTATTAAGGATCGTAATCACTGTGGTATTACTTATGAATGGTTTTTCTTTTTATATTGCTCATGAGGTACTAGCTGCAACAATGACTATCGTTTTTACCATAATCTTTGTTTTAATTGTACAGATGTTTGTTATACGGAATTTTATAGATTCTATGATCAAAGCGGTTCTTGGGATATATTACGGACTCTTAAATTATTTCTCAACTAAATGAAAATTGTATTTACATTTTATTTTTTATTCCAATTGGTGTACCTTATGTATAAAATATTGATCACTAGAAAACTTCCATTTGAAAATTTGGAAAAGTTTGGAACTAATTTTAAGTTTAATATTAATACTGGAGGAAAATTATCTAAAAAAGAATTACTTAAATTAGTGCCGGGCATTGATGGCATTATATGTACTTTAAGAAATAAGATAGATGCCGAAATAATGGACTCTGCTGGGCCAAACCTTAAGGTTATCAGTAATTTCGCGGTCGGATATGATAATATAGATATAGATGCAGCTACAGACCGAAATATTATCGTTACTAATACCCCGGAAGTATTAACAGAGACCACGGCTGACCTTGCTTGGGCTTTACTTATGGCAATTAGCCGCAGAATTGTCGAAGCCCATAACTTTATTTTAGACAATAAATGGAAGGATTGGCATCCACTTTTTTTTGCAGGTAGAGATGTCCATAGTAAAACTCTTGGGATCATTGGAATGGGACGTATTGGGTCTGCTATTGCAAGAAGGTCTGTTGGATTTAATATGAAAATTATTTATTACAGTCGGACTAGAAAATTTGAATTAGAAAAACTTTATTCAATGGAATTTAAAGAATTACCTGAACTTCTAAAGTTATCTGATTTTATTATTTTAGCTGTACCATTAAATCCCCAGACTAAAAATATGATCGGCAAAAATGAATTTAGATTAATGAAGAAAACAGCATTTATAATAAATATTTCCAGAGGTAAAGTTATTGATGAAAAATCTTTAATCTGGGCACTCGAAAATCAAATCATTGCAGGAGCTGGTCTTGATGTCTACAATATTGAACCTATTAATAATGATAACCCACTTCTAAAACTTGATAATGTCGTCCTTACTCCCCATATCGGCTCCTCTACCATTGAAACGCGGACTAAAATGGCTAAACTCGCCTTTGAAAATCTTGTTAGTGTCTTAGAAAAAAAATTCGATCAAGCATTTATTGTAAATAAAGAAGTTATTTCAAAGACACTAAAAAAGCATTAAATTCCAATAGTACTTTTATCTTTTTCCAATCATCACCAATAAAATTAATAAAAGACAATATTATCAAAATCTAACTCATATTCTAGGACTTGGGCACTCTATTACTATTTATATTTTTTATTTTAATTTATAATATCATTTAAATGTATTAAAAACCAAAATTTTAAAAATCTGCTAACTTAAATTATCTCTGAATAAAAAATGGTATCAAAGCAAACTATAATTACTGACTTTTTCAAGAAGTCAGAAAAAAAGAAGAATATAATACTTCCAAAAAATGATAGGGTTCAAGGGATATTTGTACAAAGTGAAAATGATAAATTATCCCTAATGATTAGAGAACTGGGTATTAATAAATTAATTTGCCATATAACATTAGACCAATTTAAAAAATTAGAATCATGCGGGACTAATATCAGTCCTCAAAAAGTGAAAGATATAATTCCACACATCGATATGGAAAGCTGTGGTAAAATTGCAATTGCAATGATTAATTATGGTATAATAAATAGAAACAGCTTTAATAATTCTTTATTATAAATTAAAATACTGAAATAAATGATATTTTAATCTAAACAATTCTAATTTTATTAGCATTTATCAAATTTAATTATTTGTATTGCTAATCATTGTTTTGAAATGTCTACAAATTGTAAATTTAATTTATTAATTTAAATCATCTGAAAATTGGACAAATATTTATTATTTTTCTAGTTTCTTATTTAATTTTTTAATAATCTTTTTCATCTTTTTCTCACGAGAGAGTGCAGCCCCGAAATATGCTTCATCTATGGTATTTTTATTTAGGAGTATGTCCACTCGCCCAATATGGTGTCGACTTGTCCTACCTTTTCGTTGAATATATCTTATTTCACTTGGAATTGGCTCAAAAAAAATTACTCTATCTACTGCTGGAATATCTAGTCCCTCTTCCGCTACACATGTCGCTATTAATACATTATATTTATCTCCTTTAAAGTCCTCAATTATTCTGGCTTGTTCGTCTTGTTTAAGTCCTGGGTCATTTTCTTTAGAAGTTTGCCCGACAAATTTAATTGCCTTGACATTATCTATTGTCTTTAAATATTCTTGGATTCGTATTACTGTATCTCTATATTGGCTAAAGACAATTATTTTTGAATTTGCATTTTCTTGCAATTCTTGTTTTATAAGTACCGCTAATTTCTCAAGTTTAGGATTTAGTATGTGCCTATAAAACTCACAATAATAGGTTAATTTTTCAAATTTTAAATGGTCTACTATTAATTTAGAATATTTTGATTTGCCATGTAATGCATCTTTCTCAATCTTTCTAAGAAAATTACAAAATGGTAATAGTCCTTGCGTCTCTATTAATTCAATTCCGTGCATTAACGACAATAAAGCAGATTGAATAACGATTGCATTATAAAGATATCCCTTTTTTCTCCTTGTTGCCCTATTTAATTCTACTCTTAATTTTTTACCCAGTTCTAATATATCTGTTTTAGTTATTATTTTTGTAGATTTAATTATCAATAGACCTTGTCTTTTTAATTTAAGTATATTCTCTTCTACCATATCTCTTAGTATTTTTAAAATCAAATTATATTCTTCAGGTAGTTCTAATCTGTGCCAAAAAAGTGTTATTGGCGTAATATAATCTTTAACATCGTCATCGTATTCCGAGCGAAATTGGATTGCTTCAATAAATAAATTTTCACAGATTTCATTGATACTTTTTTCATCTTTTCCTGGAGATGCCGTTAAACCTAAGATTCGCGTTTTCTCATATCCTTTAATATATTCCGAAGCAATATAATTATATGCATAGTTTTTTCTTGCGTGATGCGCCTCATCGAAAATAATAAGTCCAATATCTTTTAAATTATATCTTTTGTTCTGTAAGTCGTTTCTTATTACTTGTGGTGTAGCAAATATAAATTTAGCAGAATTCCATGCCATAAGCCTTTTTTTGGGCAAAATTTTTCCCGTCAATATGGTAAAATCCTTGTTATTGTAATTTAATAAATTTTTAAATGTATTAAAATGCTGGACAACTAAAGGCCTTGTTGGTGCAAGCATTAAAATTTTTATTTTCTCATCTTTGTCCAATAATTTAACTGCAGTTAAAATCGCTATAATTGTTTTTCCTAATGCAGTCGGTAATATGACCAATGTATTTTTCTCTAAGCAGATATCGCTAATCGAATCCTGGTATTCCCTATATTCAATTATGTTTCTTTTTAACTTTTTATTATTTATATATTTTATTTTCACCACTTAATATACTGATTGAAGATAATAATTCTCTATTTTTCTGGTACTAAATTCCGTCTTTACTAAATAATTATTGAACTTTTTCCAATCTTTATTTCATTAATAAAATATTAATGAAAAAATTTATATAAGAATTCTTAAGGTAGAAATTATTGACTTCGTGGCGGGTGGGTACGCCTCAAACCGCGTTCCGCCACATTAATCAATAAACCCCGGGTTTCGAGGTGTAATATTAATGAATGAAAAAAAATTGTCAAAATATAATAAAAATACATCTATTTATATATCATTAATTGCTATAATTAGTGCTCTTTATGTTGTTCTAGTAATTTTAATCCCTATCGCTTGGGATATTCCTCAAGTTAGGGTCGCTGATGCACTATTTACCACTGTTTTCTTCTTCGGTTATCCCGGCACTATTGGAATAACAATAGGGTGTATCTTGGCTAATATAATTGGTGGTCTCGGACTGATTGATATTATTTTTGGCTCTCTAGCTAATTTACTTGCAGGTTCATTGGGCTATTATCTCTTTAATAAAATTAAAGATTTGACCGGCAAAAAAAGGCATATCTATATCCAATTAATTATTCTATTAATGAACCTCATTAATACTTTTATTGTCGGGACTTATTTGCCGTTTCTGCTTAACATGCCGTTCTGGTTGACATATCTCGGGATTTTTACTGGGTCTCTAATCTCTATGAACTTACTTGGTTATTTATTATTCATTGGACTGGAAAGAGCCGGTATCCACAAAATAATTTAGTCATAAATCATTCCTAACTTCTATATAAAACTAAAAAATAATCAATGGACCGAGCACTTTTTAAAAAACTTTAATTTAATTCCTTTTTCTTTTATTATTTTTTATATCCTATATTCAACCACCGAATTTTTATATGGAATCTTCCTTTTCAATTTTTTAAACTGAGATATTTAAAGTTCTTTTTTATAAAATTAAAATGATAAAATTTTTGAGATTTTTTAACTTAGTTTCAGTTATTTATCATGATTAAATTTATATTTCATTAATTAATGGTTTAATGTAATTTAATTATCAAGAATTGCTTAATTATTTATATTTGAACATAGATTTTAAAAATAATATAAGTTGTAAATTATTGAAAGAAAGAATAATGACTAATCGAGGTAAATTTTATGCTTCATACTTATGGCGAGATTGATGATTCTTTAAGGACAAAAAAATATTTACCAATTGCAAGACATGTTTGGAGAATGCACCAAGAAATTGGCTGGGAAACTTGGAATAAAGCGACTAAAAGCTTGAGGCAGGTAATTGAAGAGATTATGCGAGTTAGGATGACTGAAAGCATAATGACTTCAAAAGAATTAATTGATGGTAAAATAAAGGAACCAGAAAAAGTTATAACTTATACTATATTTCCCCCTGCTATTCTTACAAGATCCGACCTTCAACAAGGTGCAATGAAGTTATTACATGGCGAAAGTATTGACAGTTCATTTATTTTGGTAGATGATATGTCTCAAGAAATTTTCACCATTATTAATTGTCATATGGAGGACGGATTACCTGCTGATTTTTGGTTTGCTGGTGTTAAAGAGGACGATGAACTTCTAGACAGGCGACATATGAAACTGGGTTATAAACTACGCGAAATCCCTAAACGGACTAAAAATCTTACAAAATGTGCGTATGCTTGCATGGATATCTTAAAAGATGTTAGGAATGAGCGGACTCCTCAATGGTCGTCGTCTCCCTATCATTCTACAATAATTTGGCTTTCTTGTGCCATAAATATCATATCTGAATTAAGTAATTATGATGCTATGGGACTTATGTATGATATGGTAAATACAGAACGCATTTACAAATTACCTGATTTTTATGCAGCAATGATCCCTTGGTCCAGTACTTTACAAATGATGAGTATGATGAAACGTCATGACTATCAATTGCGAATGATGGGTCTTTTTCAATCACATTATTTTTCAATTAAGGGGATCGAAGACATTGGAGTAAAATGGATGCGGGACGAACATCCCGAAATATGGCATGCATCAATTGAACGACAATGGGACGATGGTATCCCAATGCCTATCGATAGCTTAAATGTGGAAATTCTTGGGTCGAAGGAACCTAAAAAAATCCCTAAGTCTGTCTTCGAATCTGGAGTTTTTGAATGGAAATATCCTGGTACCAATCGTATTACCCCTGAAAAATTAGGAATGGACCGTTCTGAGGCAATAAGAGGTGTCAATTTAGATATTACTCATGAAACACCTAGCGACTATGAAGTTACATCCGATAATATTGTCTCTCTAGGGATGGGAAGAGACACTAAAATAATAAAATAAAATTATTTTTAAATAAATTCTAAAATATCATAAAATAAATTAAATTCTTTATTTTTTCCATATAATTATTTTTATCCAAATTCTTTTTATTATATTAATTCGTAATCACTATCTCAACCTATAATTTATTTACTTACACCAATTCCAACCTGGTTAAAAATAAAGAATTGTTATAATTAATGGGGGCAATAATTATACATTACTGAAATATCCAATAAATCTCTCTACATAATAAGTAACTATTTGACTATATTGCGATTGAAAAAAATAATCGAACCCATGTCCACCAAATGGAAATTCAAGCAATATACAGGTATCTGACAGTAAATCACATTTATTTTTAAAAACCTCCGACTCTGAAATTGATACGATTTTATCATTTTTACCATGAAGAATTAATATTGGTGGTGCTGATGCGTTTATTATATTTATTGGGGAATATTTATGATATGATTGGGGATTTGAACTTGGCGTCCCATTCATTAAAAAGGTAAATATTGATGATTCTCCATTTCTAACAAACAAATCATATGTAATTGATAAATTAGTCGGCCCATAAAAGTCTATAATCCCTGATACATTAATCGATTTCCCAAAAATTCCGGAAAATTGCGGGCTCTTAATACCCAACCCAGATAAAAGTGCTAAGTGCGCCCCTGCAGACCTCCCTAAGAAAAAGGTCTTATTTAAATCTATTTTATATGCAGAAGATTTGTTCTCCAAAAATTTTGTAAAAAAACCTATATTACTGACTATATCTGACATATTATATCCATTGGGTGCTAGTCCATATTGAATATCACAAACCACATATCCTTGACTCACAAGGTACTTATTTAAAGGAAACATATTTTCAATTCCTTTATCGCCCGCTCTCCAACCACCACCATGTATCGCTATTATAACAGGGGCTTTCTTTGTTTGATTAATTGGCCTATACAGGTCAAATTTGAAGGTGTCATTTCCTATTTTTAGATAAGGTATGTCCAGCGTCAAATTGCATTGAAAATCGTGAAATCCATAATAATAATTCCATAATGAAAATTTATATGTCCGAAATTGGGAACGCAATTCAGGTGGGATTTTAGATATATAATCATTTCCAAGTGCCGATTTAAACTTTGTATCAAAATCGCTAGTCGCAATGTATGGTGAAGTTAGTGGCATTAGATTTGTAAATATTAGGACTAATCCTATGACCAATGTAAAATATAAAAGCCATTTCCGCTTCTTAACCAAAAATAGCCCCAAAACTGTCGAAATAATTAGGACTATTACGGTAAATCCGGTAAACTGTGGCAGAAACATATCTAATGTCGTTTCAAATGACTGACCTCCAAAAATTCCACCCGTTAAAGTCAAAATTGTCGGAAAAATCCAAAATATTAAGCCTCCTATTATAATTACCTGAGCAACAATTTGTAAAAAATTCTTCAATTTTATTTTAATACACCTCCCCTGTTTCTCCATATTGATTTTTTGCTATTAATAATGTCCATTAGACTTATAATTACATTAAATCCGACCAACCCAAAATTACTAATAAGCAATAAGAACTTCATGAAAATTAAAGCTATTGTCTGCGTAATCGCACCATTATACAAGATAAAATAACCTATGTCTAACCAAATGATTATTACAATATATATACATAAACTGATACACCAATACACAATTTTTTTACCTGTAGCATTAGTAATATCACATAATAAAAAATTTAGGCTAATATTCAATATAATACAGACCCCCCAAATTATATAATAATTGTTTAATAACCAATAAAATGCCCCTAAACCAAAAATCCCTATCATATTTATTGGAATAATCCCAATATTCACAATTATAGAGAAAATCGAAAATCCAGCTAGCAATTTGCTAAAAATGGTACCTATTTTCAAGCACGCTCCTATATTTTTTACTTAAAATGACTAAAATTCTCATTGCTATACCTATTTTCTGTAACCTATTAAACTTAGTTTTTTAACTTTCAAATAAATTTTAACTCATTTTCAAAATAGAATTCTAAATTTAATTTTTAAACTTTTTTTTTGAATTTTATATTTTTCAAAATATTTTGTAAAATGGACTCCTTGAAATATTTATGAGACACAGACAAAACAATCTATCTCTAAGAAATCAATATTGATCTTAAAAATACAGCGATTAATATTGATTAACTAAATAATTTGAATATATTACACTTTTTGTATGGCTACTTTAAACTTATACCAAAATTCTCTCTCTATTTGCACTTTTTAATAAATTTATAAATTATATATAAATAATAAAATAAAAATGTCATTTTTTGACCATATTTTTTTAAACTTGTCTTAAAATTTTATCTTACTAAATTTATTAATTGGACAATTTTTCTCAAATTAGAATTAGATCGATTTTAGGACGTCTAATAAACAAATTTAAACTATTCGGATTTTTAAATAATTAAACAGAATAATGTGGTTGTGAAAAATGAAAGTTATTGGGATTAATGGAAGCTCCAGAAAAAATGGAAATACCAAACGAGCAATTGAAATAGTTTTTGAAGAGCTGCAAAATGCTGGAATTGAAACTGAATTAATCCAATTAGCAGACAAAAATATACTTCCCTGTAATGCTTGTTTCCAATGCAAAGGAAATAATATGTGTATGGCTCAAGATGATGATTTAAATGAGATTCTAGAAAAAGTCGTAGCGGCTGATGGACTAATCCTCGGCTCTCCAACTTATTTTGCAAATGTTTCTTCAAGAATGAAGACGTTTATTGATAGAGCAGGCACTATCGCTAAGGCCAATAATGATATGCTTAAAAGAAAAGTTGGGGCAGCTGTCATAGCGGTACGTAGACAAGGCGCATGTCATGTATTTTCCAGTTTAAATTATTTCTTCTTGATTAACCAAATGATCGTCCCAGGCTCAAGTTATTGGAATTTGGGCATCGGTTTAAAACCTGGCGATATTATGAACGATGATGAGGGTATTCAAACATTCAAGAATCTTGGTAAAAATATGGCATGGCTCTTGGAAAAAATTAATAAATAATTCAATTTAATACGACTTACAACTTGTTTTATAATATAAAAAATATGCCTCTTTAATTCCCTCTTTTTTTACTCATTTATTTTTTAAAAATTAGGCTAAATTCTCTCTTATTGATTTTTTTAGTTTAAGTAGAAGATTTATAAGTTCGGTATTTTTCCATACTTTAATTTAACAGTTCTTTGCTGGGAATTTATGTAAATAATTTATTCATATCATAAATTTAAAGTTTGAGATAAAATATCTAAAATAAATGTATTAAATTGGAATTGTCCTGATTTGATAGAGATTATTTCTGAAAATTCTAAAATTAACGTAATGGAATCACCTCCTCTCATTCTAAATTATTATTAATTTCTCAATTATAACCTTTTATTTAATCATTCATCTTTTTAATATAATTCTTATCATTAACTTAAATTTTAGACTATTATCGAAAATATTATAATTTAAAAATAAATTGTAAATGGTGTAATAAGGTGAATGATATCTTGACAAAAATCAAGAAAGTCTTGCTTTTACTTAAACAGATGATTTATGAAAGTACATCTCCTATGGAAATAATTAGGTTTGCGCGATATTACCGAAAAAAAGGGCTTGAAGTTGTCGTTGTCTTATGGGGACCTATGGGTATAATGTTGGGTAAAAAAAATAAAGTAGGTCGGATGCGATATGAAGATGAAATGAAGGAATGTATTAACTTAGGCATAAAATTTTATTGCTGCGACCTTGCAGCTAAAATAATTGGGTTAGATCCGGCTGAATTGATGGAAGGTGTTGAAATGGTACCCTCTTATAGGGTCGCTGATTTATTACTCGAATACCAAGAATCAGGACAACTTATTATCTCCTTATAAATTGCCAAATGTTAAATAAATATTAAATTCACATTAACTCCTCAAATTGATTAAATTCATTAGCGTAATGAATTTCATTCATTGTATTTATTTATTACAAATGCTAAATATTTGCTATTAATTACGTTATAGTTTAGATAATCATCGGATTGACTTATAAATGTCTGATATAAGAATTGGTAGAGCTACTCTTAAAAAGCTTTTTCGCGAATTTATCGAAGAAATGGATATTACTTTTAGTGATGAAAAAAATCTGCAGTTATTTGACTTCATCCTAGAAGATATATTAACAAAACAACAATTAATTCTTACTAAAAAATTTAAAACTATTAGAAATTTGTTTTATGATATGTTTGGACTTGCAATTAAGTACGACCCCTCCTATAATACCAGCCGCTTAATACTTAATGTATTTCTAGCCAAAATAGAAAAATCTTTTGGTATTAAAGCTAAAATGTCTATCATCAACCAATTAAATGGGTCACTTCCCCTGTATTTTAAAAACTTATTTTTACAAAAACATTCTGAATTTTATGGAATTCCACTTAAAGAAGTCATAAATAGGTTTAACTCCGTTTTTAACGATATTTTGATTATTCCAAGTGAATATCAAGTCAAGGCTGCTATTCAAGAATATATAAAGAAAGAACATAAATTAAAAATTATAAAGTTTTCTAATCTTTCTGACCATTTTGAAGGAAATTCAATTACCATTTTAATATTAGACTCTAATTTTATACTCAATTCATGGAACGATGATAAGTCGAAATTTTTCAGTTATCTTCATGAAAATAATTCAAAATTAAAGGTACTAACTTCCATTAGAATTTTTGATGAATTGACCTTTCATTTCGATTTATTAGACAAGGACTTTATTTATTTTATAAAAAGTATTTATCTCTGTAAAGTCCCAAATAAAGAAATTCAAAATGTCAAAAATGAACTTTTAAAAATCAAGCGATTTAATTCAATCATCCAAAAACATGAATATATCTCACTATTAAATGATCTTTCACTTATTGTTTTGGCATCTAAATTAAAAGAAAATAATAAATTTGTTTTAACTCAGGATAGGGACCTCTTAAAGTTCCTAAATCATTTTAATATTAGAATAGACACTAAATTTCCTATAATAATTTAGTTATTTTTTATGGTCTTCAACTTAATTTAACAAGCAACTACTTTTATAACAAGAAATTAAGTTCATTATAACACTACTATATTAGTCCTTTTGGTTAAGTTCTAAGTCAAATAGTTCTATTATTTTTTGGGCTATTCTTCCCGCTTTTTCCAAATTTTCTCTCGATACATTTTCCATAGTATCTTTTGGGGTATGAATACCCGCCGAAATTGTCATAGGTCCCAGCATTGTAGCTTTAAATCCATGTTTCATTATAGGGTTATGATCGGCTAATAACCCAATGGGCCAATAGTGTTTTTTTAAATTTATATTTAAAGATTCGGCAGCTTGAATAGCCAATGTATTTAATTTCTTTGAAGTATATTGCTTTTTGGGCATCCCAAAAGAAGTTAAAACACCTAAATCTACATCTTTTGCACCCGGGCCTTCAAAATTTATAAAATATGTGTTCTCTTT
>Ga0190360_1000624_pt1 | contig 19626 bp, 16 predicted proteins | sample 48721834_MG_FD_161271 | JGI IMG/M metagenome (GOLD analysis project Ga0190360, IMG submission 161271) | Hydrothermal vent microbial mat bacterial communities from Southern Trench, Guaymas Basin, Mexico - 4872-18-3-4_MG | ecosystem: Environmental > Aquatic > Marine > Hydrothermal vents >... | reverse complement strand
ATTACCGCGTTCAGGTGAATGGAAGTTCGTGCTACGTGTACAATTACTCCGATTATTCGAACAATATATCCTCCTGTTTGTTCAATTACTCGGGGAGCGAGATGGAGATTGCTGTGAACCTTTCGGTGATAAACCTCTCCGCGGGAGACAATGCGAACATAACGTTCGAAACGGACGGTTCTTCCGGAAGGTATGACATAGCTCCTGATTACAGGAGTTTTTTGAGTTATGATGTTCTTGGAGCCCAGCCAGGAGGGCCTACTGAAGTGTCTTCTTGCCAAGAACTGGATTCTCCCAACACTGTTTATGAATTGAGCCAGCCCATAACCAGCAACTCGGGCGTTTGCTTCAACATAACGGTCGATAACGTTACACTTGACGGCAAGGGATTTTCTCTGGCTTACGCTGTCACCGGTCAGGGCAAAGCAATCTATACGAACGGCTCCAAAAACATAACCATCCGGAATCTAAGAATAAATCAGACTGACACGAGCAGGACGAACAGCCCTGCAATTCACTTTGAAAACAGTCAAGGCAACAACATAACGAATGTTACGTTTGAAATTGATGGAGGCTCCAATGCCTATAATTATGTAATTTATATAGAAAACACTACCAACCCAACCATTGAAAACAGTAACATAACAGTTAAAGATAATTGCGAGTACTGTGATGGTATCCGCCTGGAATCGAGCAACCGAACCACAATTCAAAACAACAACATAACTGTTTATGGTAATTTTGGCTCCGGGATATACCTTTACAATTCTAATAATAATGTTGTTAACCAGACTTTTATTAACTCAAGCACCAGTACTCAGGCTTATGCTGTTTATTTGGACTCTTATTCAAAAAATAATCTTGTAACAGAATCAGATTTGCATTCAAACAAGTATGACTTGTTTTATATAGGAGACCATTCGGATAATAACAATATTACCCATACCAATGTTACTAGTTTTTCATACGAAGCTGTTTATTTAACTCAAACCTCTCAGAATGCGTATATTAATGATACAAACATAAAATGCCTTTACAGATGTATATATGCGGATTCTAATTGTGATAATGGAACAGTGGATAACAGCAATATTACCGCAGGCGACTACGGCGGGGATTGGGAAGGAGGTATATACTTATGGGAAGTTGATAACTGGGTCATTAACAATTCTAATATCACCGGGACAGGAGATAGAAATGTAGGTATTTATTTAGGCATGTCATCTCAAACAAGGATAGAGAACACTAATGTGCAGACCGCAGGGTCTGGTCTTGGAAGAACAGCAGCATTGTATCTGAACGATGTGGGTAGTGACACAGTGATTATTGATTCTGTTCTAAACGCTTCTAACAGTAATGACACCTACTTTGTATGGGGGGATAATGGAAACACGAATTTTACCAACGTGACATTCACAGACAAGTACTGGTCAGTTGGTTCTCACACTATTAATGTTTTTTGGTACTTGAATGTTTATGTGAATGATTCTAATGGTGACCCTGTTGGCAGTGCAAATGTCACTGCCTGGAACAAGAACAACAACCAGGCCTTCACGGACCTGACCAACAGCTCAGGATGGGTTTCGAGAAAAACACTGCAGGAATACACGCAGAACGCCACCAATATTTATTATTACACAAACTACACGGTTAATGCAAGCAAGGCCGGTTACACCAATGACACTGCAGAGGTCAACCTCACGACAAACAAATTCATTTATTTGACATTGTCGGAAGCCTGCGACGTTGATTTCAACATGACCTACCAACTACAGTCTGGAATCCAATTCAGCGAGCAGGATCCCGGGACAACGAATGTTTCTGCTGTAGATAACGGAAACTACAACGTGACCGATAACTCCACTTCAGGTTGCGGGACCGTGAACGTTTCGATACGTGCGACTGGCGATCTGGTTAACGGGAGCTCGGTTATAGGTATAGGGAACGTGACCGTTAATTCTACCTCGCCCAATTCGCTTACCATCCAGCTTTCCACCAGTTATCAGCTCATAAGGTCGAATGTTCCGGCAGGAGAATTTAACGTCACGACACTTTACTTCTGGCTCACCGTCCCGCCTGGGCAGGAGCCGAAGATGTACAACACGACCGTTTACATCAAGGAAGAAAAAAGTTGACTTAGAAAAGATATTTAAGTAGAAACGTTTAAACATTAAACTATGAGGGGTAAAATCGGGTTATTCGGGGTTCTCGCTCTTTTCGGACTTGTAATAGTAATATTCGGTATGTTCTCCTACATCGGTCACTCGGCTGAATACCAGACAGGGAGCACGACGATGAGCGTTACTGTCCGGGGATACGTTTCAATCCTTGTTTCCCAGAACATAACCAGCGGCATAAGTTTTGACACGCAGGATCCCAACACAAATGATAACAATGCAACGGGGAACGACGACGGTCCTGGCGGAGGGACAGGGTACAATTTAACAGTGGGAACAGAGTCCACGGTAAATGTCAATTTCACTCACGCCGCCAACAGAACAAACCTGACTACAGGGTCAAGCTATCTCGGAATAGGCAACGTAACGACAAACTCCAACTCCACGGCAAACGATGGAGCCAATCTGATGGATCCTTCGGGGTCAACATCACTGAGCAATTCTTGGAAGGCAATGGAGGACTGCGAAAATCTCGGAGACGGTGCAAACTGCTGGATCACGTACTTCTTGGATGTCCCGGTAAATCAGCCTCCTGGCAATTACAATGCCGGGTATTGCTGGTGCGGGCGGCAGACAGGAACCTCAGAAAGCAACTGCGGGACGTGCACATAGGAATAAGTAGATGACAGGGGAAGACGTTTTTTATTTTTTAGCATATTTTATCTTCTGAAAATAGCGGAAAGTCTTTGCCAGAAGCTGGGTTCTTTAAACTCCTCGCCCAGCAGGAAGTGGGCAAGTCTTTTCATTTCGACAGAGGCTTTGGAATGCGGCGAATATGTGACAACGGGTGTTCTCATCGCTATCGCTTCCCTGACCTTTTTGTGCTCTGGTATTTTCGCTATCACGGGCGTTTCGAGTATATCCTCTATGTGATGCGGGCCCACCTCGAAATTCTCCTTTCCAACCTTGTTAACCACAACACCTATTATCCTTTTCTTTTTGCTTTCTGCGAGTTTTTTTGATCTGAGAACATCAATTATGGAAGGCATTTCAGGGCTGGTTAAAAGAATGATTTCGTCCGAGCTCTCTATAGAAGCGAGAGCTTCATGGTTTATCCCCGGGGCAGAGTCTATTATTACGAAGTCCCTGCCTTTCGAAAGCACCTTCAGAATGTGTTTGAGCCTCCGTGGATTAATACGCATGTCAACGATGGAAGCAGGGACTATGTCAAACCCCAGGTAATGCCTGTAAACGGCCTCGTGCGGTGGCAGCTCACCCTTCAGAACCATATTCATGGAGAATGGGTGGTCGGGTAGGTCCATATGTAGTCCTAGGTTGGCCCCCGAAAGATTCCCGTCAACAACCAGAACGTTCTTTCCTAATTCCGCCAGATACGCTCCCAGGTTCGCAACAAGCGTTGTTTTTCCTACCCCACCCTTCCCTGAAACAACAGAAATTATTTTTGCCATCATAATTTTTTATTTTTTTAATTTAAAAAATAGACACAGAACACGGAATAAAATATTTAAATTAGCAATTCAACTTAATAGCATGAAAGATTTTATGTTGGTTTTAATTCTTTTGGGTGTGTTTATCTTTTCAGCGCAGCCTGTCCATGCAGGCATCTCCCTCGGGGAAGGCGCAATCACACTGTCTGCGGGACAAACAAAAGAGGTCTGTGATGTCTGGATTTATGCGACGCAGGGAGGGGGGACATACCATGTATCCACAACAGGCGAACTCGAGCCGCTGACCACGGAGATAACACCGAATGAGTTCACGCTCGAGCCCATAGACTGCCCTGCGGAAACAGATGCCCGAAGGGTTTGTATAACCCAAACCTGCCTTTCAGGAGACCACTCTTCATGCAAGATAGTCTGCGTGAAATTTACTGCTCCCATGCTGATTGAATGGAACCCCGAGAAAGTCAAATACACGGGAAGCATACTGGATACTATAAAAATGGGCGTTGCAACAATCAAAGAGCCATATGAATTCTCAGTTTATGTGGAACCCATGGACATGAAGCCTCTCGTGGGCACGGTTGTGGCAGTTATAATAATTGTCATGGTGCTGGCGTTCTTGTTCTTGAAAAAAAGGAAAAAATAACAATTTTATATGAGAGTGATTTAAATTCTTTATATGAGGGTAATTTTTCTCTTGCTTTCATTTCTCTTGATTTTGGCCATTCTTGACAATTGTGTTTATGCTGACCAAGCAAATAGCGGGAGCACGGTCATAGATGCTTCAGTGAGCGGATTAAATATAATAAATCTGTCTCTTCAAGCGCCTGAAATATTCATTCCTGAAGACTACTATTTTTACGAGAACCTGACGGTCTTTCAAATCAACTCCGAGGACGCGTCCGTTTACCTGAACAAAACGGACGGGAACAATTTCGTGAAATTCGTAAACAAAACCGGGGGAGGCGAATATTACCAAGACGATTACACCCTCTTTCCACCCCTGAACACTTTTGGTAACGTAACTTTAAGGGTTTACGTCCCTCCAAATCAGGGGTTTAACGGCGGAACCTACAACATACCCATCTACGCATACTCTCTTGGAGACTCCAGATGGAATACAACTACCCTGAAAGTCCGTGTTAACAACACGAACCCAATAGATGACATAGAGATCCTTAATATAAACCCTTCCAGCCTATACCCCGGAGAATCGCTGGGCACTAACGTATCCATCCATAAGATACAGCCTGCGGAGATGACCGATATACAAATATGCTACTGCATAAATACGGACCCAAACTATCTTTGCGGTCCTCTCTACAACAATTACGGATGCTCTTGGAAGGCAATAACGGACTGGCTGAATTACACGAAAACCGTGACCGTCAACGAAGATCCAGGAGATTACTACTTCATTGTTGCCGTGAAATATCCTGGTGATGAGAACATAAAGAGGGCGAACAGCCCGGTATTTCATGTTCTTTCAACGCCTTCACAACCTCCATCAGGAAGACCGGGAGGGGGCGTGCCCTCAGGAGGCGGACCAGCCCAGGCAGCCCAGCCGCAACTGAACATTATCTCCCTGAACTATCTTGAGGCATCTCCAGGGGAAGAGGTGAGGTTTGAAGTTGAGGTCGAGAACATCGGAGAGGTGAACGCCCCGGATACAACCCTGAACGTTTACGGCATCCCTGAAAAATGGATTTCTGTTGTGCCCTCCCAACCACAGGACGTAGGAGCAGGAGAATCAAAAAACTATTCCGTTCTCATCTCCCTCCCCTCGGATGCATTTGAACAGGTTTATTCGCTCTCCTTGGTTGCGAAATCAGGAACCATTGAAACCACAAGAACCGTGACGCTCACCGTCGCTAGGCTTCCGAAGGACCGAGCCAAATTCCTTCTCAGGGAGGCCTCCGGGAAGAAAAATGAAGCGGAAAAAATCATAGCCAAGGCGAAAGGTTTCGGGATGGACACGGCAGAGCCTGAAAACTTAATCGTTCCGGCAGACAGTTTATACAGTGAAGCGAAGGAATTGTTCAAATCGCTTGATTACGGGGGAACGATAGAGAAAGCAAAGCAGGCCATAGAAGGCTACAGGTCTGTTATCGAATCCACCAAAGATGTGGTTGAGAAGGCATACCTTGTGTTGTTAAGTGAAGTGAGGTACGAACTCGCGGGTATCGAAGGACTGACGGAAGAAAGGAATGTTATAGACTCCATAAAAGACAAGATAAACCAGAGTATAATACTTCAAAAACAAAGAAGGGTCATAGGGGCATACGAAAAGTTACTGGACGCAAAACAGGTTCTTGAGCAGCTAAAGGATAAAATACGCTTGGGCCAACTGGCCTACAATGTAGCGATTATCGCAGGCGTGATAGTCATAATAATCGTCATAACGTTCCTGTTCTTCTACAGGAAGATGGCATTGCATTTGCTCAGAACAGTGGCGATCGAAGAGCAGAAAAGACGTTTGAGGCACTTATTCAAGAGAGAGGTCAGGCCCACTATAAAATACAAAAGAATCCACCTTAGAAAAGAAAAAACAATACCACGCAAAGAGAGGAAATGGACAGAAAAAAGGCCTAAAGAAGTCAGACAACTGGTTCCGCTGCATAAAGAGAGAAGGGAAATAAATGAGGAAAAGCTTAACGAGATTTCCAGGCTTTTGAAGAAAGGGGCGGAATTGGCGGAAACCGACATCAGCGGAGCGAAGGATGCCTTCATTAAGGTGAAAAAAATCTATAATTCGCTTTCGCCAGGGGAAAGGAAGATAATTGACAACGAGGTTGCAAAAATAACGGAATTGCGCAACAAAATTGTCAGGAAATCACGCGAAAAGGGGGGATAATTACTCTTCGTTTTCTGACTCCGGTTTCTCCCTCTTCACGAGCTTGACCAGTTCCGTTGAAATGGTAACAGGAATCGGAATGCTCGCTTCGAGAAGCTCGACGGTGACTTCATCCTTTATCTCGTCAATCCTTGCTATCTTTCCCTTCTCGCCCTTGAAAGGGCCCCCGATTATCTCGACCACGTCACCCTTGCTTACCACAACTTTCGTCCTCTTTGTTTCAAAGAAGTGCTGGATTTCGGAAAGGTCAACGGGCTTTCTTATGATGCCCTTCACGTGCATTACCCCGTGCAGTGCCTTCTGCACTTCTCCCAGCTCACCCTCTACAAAGACGTATCCTTTCAGTTCACCGGGATGTACTATGCTCTTTATATCAAGATTGTTCGCCTTTATGCTATTGTGAATCATGTCCATCACGATGTTCTCCCTTCCCGACGTTGTTCTTACCGTGTATATCATATATTCACCTAGACTCTGAACAGTATCGCAGCGAGGAATATGGCAATAAATACAAATCCTATCAGAGCCATGTCCCCCAGCAGTATAAAGGGCAGAAATACCACGAAACCTATAATACCTATCAGGAACAACCCAAGTGCGCATATCTTGCTTGTGGACAGGAATTCTTCCTTGTTGGGTTTCCTGGCGATATTCATAACCCTTCTGTAGTTTTTAAGGGTCTCCCTTATGTTCATGATATCGCTCCGAATATTTCTTGTTTTGCCTGTTTATGTTTATATATGTTTATCCTATAAAAGGAAAAAACAAGGGGGTTTACCCCACGAAATCTATTCCCAAGACCTTCTCTATCTCCTTTTTCTTTTCTGTGGTGTACGTTTTCTCCGGGCCGTATATCTGGGAAGATTTTACGCCTGTGACGATCAGCATGGACCTTATGGTGTCACCAAGCTCCTTTATGATCTGGGCTCCCCATATTATCTTTGCATCCGGATTCAGTTTTTGGCTTACGGTCTCCACTATTTCCTGGCATTCCTTAATGGTTATATCCTCGCCGCCAGAAACGTTTATCAGAGCGCCTGTCGCTCCTTCGATGTCCACGTCGAGCAGAGGATTCGTCAGTGATTTTTCAACAGACTCCATTGCCCTGCTCTCGGTATCACTCTCACCCATTCCTATCATTGCTATGCCTCCGGAGCCCATAACCGCCCGGATGTCTGCGAAGTCGAGGTTGACCAGGCCAGGCTTCGTAATGAGTTCTGCTATTCCCTTGACGGCATTCACAAGTATCTCATCCGCAACCTTGAAGGCCGTTGTTATCGAAACATCGGGGACTATGCCAAGAAGTTTGTCATTTGGTATAACAATAAGTGTATCCGCAACCGATTCCAGGCTTTCGAGACCTTCCTGCGCATTTTTACCTCTCTGTTTTCCTTCCATGACAAAGGGAAGCGTTACCACCCCAACGGTCAGCGCTCCCAGCTTCTTTGCGATGTCCGCTACTATGGAGGCACCTCCTGTTCCTGTTCCTCCTCCGAGGCCGCACGTCACGAAAACCATATCTGCCCCTTCCAGATGCTTCTTTATATCATCCTTGGATTCTTTGGCAGCCTCCAGGCCGATTTTCGGGTCAGCGCCTGCCCCCAAACCGCCTGTAAGCTCCTTGCCTATGAGAACTTTCGTATCCGCATCCGTGTATAACAGGTCTTGGGCGTCCGTGTTTATAGCTACGGTTTCCGCACCTACGATGCCTACCTGCATTAATCGGGAGACCGTATTTCCTCCGGCCCCTCCAACACCACAAACCTTTATTTCAGCCTTTCTGGATTCAAGAATCTTCCTCAATTCCTCGTCCGTTGCGTTGTCCCTTTCCCTTGGGACCTCCTCTCTGTCCAAAGCAGAATCAATTATCGAACCTTTTCCCATGCTGGTCATTCTACCCCTCCTTCAAACTCACGTAAACATGAGTTTATATAAATTTTATAAAAAGAATATGGATGTAAGCTATTTAAATTTTATTTAATCCTTGACATTTTTTTCTTTATTTCTTGGTGTCCCCTTCTCCTTGAAATCCACCTTCTTCACCCCCTTCACCCATTTGGTTACCATATCCGTGATCAGTTTTTTCGCAACAGGGTTAACAGGTTTGTCTGAGATTATCGTGAGCGAACCTTCCCTTATCCTCACTTCGGAATAATTAATCCTGTAATATTTCAGAAGTTTCTCCACCTTGTTCTTGTTGCCTTCGATCTTTCTCAGTATCTTTACCCTATACGTGAGAACCTTCCCTGCCAGCGGGTTGTTGAAGTCCACGCGAACCCTCCCTCCGGACACGCTCTGCACCTTCGCCTGTACACCATCTATCTCGAAGTACGCCCCGGGGACAGGGTTTATCTTGTTCTCGATGAATTTCGAGAGCGAGAGGACCTTTATCAGCCTGGGATTCCTCATTCCGAAACCATCCTTGGGGAGAACTTCGAAATCCCTTTCCTCCCCCACGTTCATGGTTTCGAGTTCCTTCATAACACCCGGAATAACCATGTTGGAACCAACAACTACAAGGGCAGGTCCGTATGCATGTTTCGAGTTATAAATTCCCTCCTTCTTGGCGAGCTCTTTGGAAGTCAAATCGAATATTTCATTCGTTGGTTTGACCCTGCCTACATACTCTATTTCAACAAAATCTCCCTGTTTCATAGTTAAAACCTCCCGCGGGTTCCGACACCTCCTGCCGCCAGATGGAAAACTGTGGATGGGCTCGCTGGGATATGCAGCACGAGACAGGACATGCCTGTCAAAGGACATTTTCACATCTAATATGCGCGTTTGAACCCAGGACCTCTCGATATCGAAACCACCAGCGGGTTTCGATGCATCCTGCAACCCCCTCTGATGGTTTATCAGTCGAGCGCTCTAACAGCCCACCAGCTTCTTTCGCGAAGCGGAAGTACCAGGCTGAGCCACGAGCCCATCTAAACGACGCATACGAAGTATGCGTCATACGCTCAATATAACCATATAAAAACTTGTTAATTTATAAATTTCATTCCTTCAGGATGAAAGAATCTGTCCCCTTTATGCCTTCCAGAAACTTGCATTCACCCAATATTCTCATGCCTGTTTTCTTGTCCACGCCGAATTCCCCGGAGAATTTCTTTGCCGAGATAATTTTCCTCCCGGACATGCTTTCTGCGATTTCAGCCAGAATATCCCTGAACTTCATTGGAACCTTGGAAGGATCAATCCATGAGGAATATTTCTCCGTCATTCTTTCTTTTGGGTTGAAGTAGGTCTTGTTCGTTTCAAGGTCCTCCATGAACAGCGAAACCCTCTTGTCGCTGAATTTCTCCACGAATTCCTTCGTCTCTGGTCTTATTGACGCCGTATCACCCGTGAAAATGATTATCGAATGAATACCCCTTTCTGCTTCCATGAAATCGCTTATGAGCCTTTCGATATTCCCCTCGTTGGGTATAACCAAAAGCTCGAGTTTTGGCTCCTTTCTTACCCACCCCTTTCTGTAAACTACGATCCTGAATTTTCCGTAGCTCTTGCTTTTTACCTTGAAAACCGGTTTCTCTATTGGCCCATCCGGGGTCCAGTCCATGCATTCGAATTTTTCGAATCTGTCCCTGAGGAAATCCATGTAACTTAGGGTAAGCCTCTTGATTCTTGAAGGCCTTGCCTCTGCCCGTTTCTTCTCCCTTTTCACGTAATCATCAATATGCTTCCTGCAGAACCTTTTCTCTGAATCCCAGCATTCGCGGCAAATGAGATTTTCGCATCCTTCATGCAGGCACTTTCCGCCCCAGTCCATCCGGGAGTCGATCTTTTTTCCGCAGCGCGAGCAGAATTCCATCTTCCCTTTCGAAAGAATTTCATCAAGCTTCTCCTCGGCTTCAATTTCTTTCTTGTGGACATCCTCTTCAAGATGCTTTCTGGCGAGTTCTATCTCGTCCACAATCTCCTCCTTGTTGCCCATGATTTAAAATTGGGGTTGGATTTTAAAAATAAACTGCAAATAATCACTATGGAGCCGAAATTCGTTACAGGGGAGCCTGCGCTGGTTTCAGGCAGGACGCTGGTTATAGCCGATCTCCACATAGGAATAGAATTCGAATACTACAAATCAGGCATAATAATCCCTTCCAACACGGAACAAATGAAAAACGATATCGAAAGGCTGATAAAAAGGACCAGAGCGAAACGTTTGATTATATTGGGGGATGTCAAGCACAAGGTTCCGGGTGTCAGCAGGCAGGAACTTCGCGAGATACCCGATTTTCTTCAGTTCCTTGCGAATAAGATAAAGGTAGATGTCATACCGGGCAACCATGACGCAGGCCTGAAGGATTTCATCCCGAACAACGTTTTTCTCCATTCCAGCAGGGGTTTTGAATTCGGAGGGTGTTATTTCTTGCACGGTCACACATGGCCTCTCCCGGAAGTCCTAAAGGCGGATTACGTTCTGGTGGGGCATGAACACCCTCAAATAGAGTTCCGCGATTCGCTCGGATACAGGTTTTTCGAGCCCGTCTGGGTGAGAGCGAAACTTGACAGGGAGAAATTACGAAGGAAGTACAAAAACATCCCGAAAAAACTTCCGGAACTGATAGTTTTTCCGAGATTCAACAGGCTCTCGGGAGGCATATCCATCAACCGGCCTCTAACGGATATAGATAAGGCGCATAAAACATATCACACAGGGATAGGAACACTCGTTAGGTCTGCAGAGCTTAATTCAGCAAAGATTTATCTCCTTGACGGGACATTCTTGGGAAAATTAAATGACCTGATGCAGTAATTTCTGCACATCAAGCTTTTAAAGAGGAACATATCAATTAATTGTTAATGAATGTGGCTGTCCTGTTTTCCGGGGCGAAGGATTCAACATTCGCGATATACAAGGCTATGAGCAGGGGCATGAACGTGAAATATTTAGTTACAATTCTCCCTAGAACCAATGAATCCTACATGTTCCATTACCCCAACGTCAGGTGGACAAAGCTACAGGCCCAGGCCCTGGGGATAAGGCTTGTAACCCAAAAGACAGAGGGAGAGAAGGAGAGGGAGCTGGAGGACCTGGAGGAAATCCTGAAACCGCTGAAACCCGAAATTCAGGGGGTGGTTTCAGGTGCTCTCGAATCCCGCTACCAGAAGACCAGGATCGACAACATATGCAGAAAACTTGGGCTGAAATCTTTCGCTCCCCATTGGCAGAGGAGCATGCGCGACTACCTCCAGGACATTATAGTTTCGGGTTTCAAGGTGATAATCACGTCGGTTTCTGCCGAGGGCATGGGCAAGGAATGGCTGGGGAGGAAGTTCGACCATTCCGCTATCAAAGACCTCGAAAGGCTCAGCAGGAAATACGGAATTCATAAAGGATTCGAGGGAGGAGAGGCCGAGACTTTCGTTCTGGACGGGCCTATTTTTAACAAGAGAATAGAGATTCTCAAGGCGAGGAAGGAATGGGACGGCGTTAGAGGGATTTATATAATAGAGGAAGCAAAACTTGTTGACAAGGATTAGGTGGTTTTGTCAAGAATTTTGTTAACCATGCTGTCAACCATTTTTATTCCGGGGTTCGTTCTCCTCACGTGCACGTATTCGACATTTTCGAATTTATCTTCGAGCTTTTTCGCTCTTTCGAAAAGTTCCCTTATGTGAGGTTTCTTGACTTTGTATTCGCCCCTCATCTGTTTTACAAGAAGCCTGCTGTCGGAGAAACAGACAACCTCTTTACCTATTTTTTGTGCCCTTTCTAGGGCCGATATCAGGGCGCGGTACTCGGCGACGTTGTTCGTGGTTTTGCCTATGTAATGTTTGTGCTGCTTTATGATTTTGCCCTTCCCGTCAAATATGATAAACGCTATCGCTCCCGGTCCAGGGTTCCCGCGGGATGCACCATCGGTGTATACATAGATTCTGCTCACCCAAACTCACCCTCCACCTTTTTGATATTCTCCTCTATCATTTTCACCATTTTCTCTGCCTTTGACATGTCCTTCTCCATGCTCTTCCCTGATTCTATCAGCAACCTTATCTCCCTCAACTGCTTCTTCATGACCTCTATCTCCGCCCTGAGCGTTTCCTCCTCGGTTTCGAATATCCTCAGCACGGCAGGGGATGTTTCCTTCGCCCCGTAAACCTCTGCTGCATAAAAGAACCTGTAATCGCCTCTCCTGACAGTCGAAGGCGGCTTGAACGTAACCTTGAACCTCGCGTAACTCCCCGTTTTCGTGCTGTACTCGGATTCCCTCTTTATTTCATACCATGATTCGGGAAGACCCTCTATGCGGAGGTCTATGGTCATGTAGGTTTTGCTTATGTTGCGTATGTTCACATTGACGGTTTTCTCCTTTCCGCTCTGCATAACGACCTCATTCTCCGTGCTCTTCTCCCTCAGCATCCTTATCATGTACATGAGATTTTCCAGTTCCCTGTTCACCCTGTCTAGTTTCGCCCGGTTGCTCTCCGGCTCGATTTTGGTTTTGTCCTCGGCAGGGGCTGCGGGGTGCGTTTCGAAAACCATTTTCTTTGCCCTCCTGTATATTAGCACAACGAAGAGAAGGACAATCATTATGCATATCCATGTAATTCCTATCAGGAATTCCAGAAAGTACGGCTCAGCAGGAGCCTTTTCCTTCGCCACTGCCATAACCCTTATCAGACCGCTGCTCGTTGCTGCCTGCCCGTCATATATGACCTTGGCGTAGAAAAGGTAGTAACCGGGTTTGATGTCGCTTGGTATTTTAACCTTCTTCCTGACAAGTTTTTGCTCCACCACCATGAAAGTTTCCTCCCCGAAGAACAGCTCATTCCTTGATATGTCCCTCAGGGCGTAGTGGAGCGTAACGTCCACAGGCGATACCTCCCCGAAATTGTATATTACAATATCCCCTTCCGCATAATCACCGGGAAAGACCTCATAAGGTATTTTGTCCAGGACAAGCTGAACATCAAAAAGCGGTCTCTTCTCCTTGACTTCCATAACCATGAATATCCTCTTCTCAATGCCATCTCCCCTGATGAGAAGATTCCCGGAGTAGATATCCGGCGTTTCGTTTTCCCTGGCAGTGAAAGCAATCTTAACGGTTTTAATCTCGTTCGGTTTCAGAAAAAAGAACTTTTCTCCAACCGAAACCAGATTCTTCAGGTCGATGTTCTCTATTACGATCCCTATATCCGTGTTTCCCGTGTTCCTGACTTCGAATGTTTCCGTTGCTGTTTCCCCCTGTTTGACGCTCACCTTTATGAAATCCCTGTCAACCGTGTAGTTCATGACGACCGGCGTTGGCGTGTAGCCGCCCATGCCGGGACCAGAGGGGGGCGGAGGCTGGGGTAGCTCGGACCTTTCAATGCCAGAAAATGTGGTGAAATCGTAGGTGAACTGATTAATCATGAAGGAGAGGGTCCCGTTCTCGTAGCTGAGTATGTGGCAAAAATCCGAAGGGCATGGCTGCCCGTTCCTGAGTATAGCGGGGTCCGCTAAATTAAGGTTGTAAAGATAAAGCATTGCCGCCTTCTGAAGGCTTGTAAGGGCAGATGTGTTTACGTAAATGCTGTTGTTTTTTATTTCCACGTTTCCGTCCATCCAGACAAAATTATTTTCATCTTTATCAGCAGTCAGGTTGATGTTCTCCAGAAAGACTATTTTACCATTGGTCGTGTTCTCGAGCGTGAGCCACTCCACGGCCTCGTCGTTAACGTAAAGAAATTCTGTTGTGTTGCCGTCGAATTCGTTGGCTATTACGATTACACCTGGATCAACAACAAGCCCGCTCTGATAAAAAAGCTTTACGTATTTCGCCGTCAGAATAAAGAAGCTCATAAGGTGTGGTGTGGTGAAATAAAGGAAAATGCCTGTCGCTATCACGGCGACAAGCGAAACCTTGTATTCGAGCCTCATAATATAAAGTAAGACCGGCCAATTATTTATTCTTAAGTTCAGCAGGAAGAGCCAGTCTGGACTCCTTTGAAGGACACAGTGTTGTTGTACGTTCCTGCCTGTGTTGCCGCGGGTATGTCAAGCCAGAACCTGTAGTAGTTCGAATTTCCGGGCGCCACATTCGTCGAGCTCTTAACGTAAGAAGTTGTGAAAGACGTCCCTGGAAGATTCGGGTGGGTGTAGTTATTTGTGATGGAATCGTTCCATGTCTCGTTCCCTAACAGTATTTCCTGACCTCCGCTTGTGTTCAGGTTGCCATTGGCCTTTATGCAGAAATCAACATTAACGTTCGAATCTGTTGACACGGCTATGGAATATTCTGTCCTGTTGTTGCTGTCTGTCCAGTTGTAATTTCCTGTGCCGTTGGCATCGTCTGTCGGGAGCTGCTGTATGGTCCCGAAGTCTATACCAGATGAAAGGTTGTTGCTTGCGGATATGGAGAAATAGTTCTCTATGACAACCCGAGAGGTAACATTCTGTACGGTCACTGCACCTGTTATAGAAAGTTTGTAAAACAAATTACTTATCAGCCCTCCGAATGAAACAACGAGAACTATAACCAAAAGTGAAACAAAAAGCCTGCCCCTCTCCATAATATAATATAACGCCTGCAAACTATTTAAAAATTGACTGTAACAAAGTCAAAAAGAAAAATAAGAAAAAGGAGGTCTTATTTCTTTCTCTTGTAGAGGAATCCTATCAGCAGAAGGACCACCACTACGATGACCACTATGTAAACCAGACTCCAGTCCCTTCCGTGTTTTACGCAGTTAACCTTTAGTTTCAAATCGGTGCTCACGCCAAGTGCTGTTGCAGACCCCATTGCGCCTGCCCCGCCTTCTTTCACTTCGTTCGCCACAACCTCGCCGTTGTATACCACTTGGTCCTGCTCGCATTTCTGTTCGCATAAGAAATCCCCAAGCATGCAGTCCTCTTTGTAAACCTTCGGAACGGTGAAGCAGAGGGTTACCGGTATTGACTCGTTATGATAGGTGTGCGCAGGTATCAGTTTCACCTCGCTTTCCTGTGATGTCACCACCTGCTGGAGTTCGCCTCCGACACCCAGCGAAACGCGGACATCCTCGTCCCAGGGATTGTATACGCCATACTCAATGCAGTGCTCTGAATTCTCGTTGACTATCTCTGTTTCTGTCGACCATTTCAGGCCTACACCCTTCCTTGCCGATGCCTGTGAAGCCATGAGGACAACCAAGGCCAAGACCAATAAGACCGTTGCTATTTTTTTCATTCAATCACCTCAACCTCAGCAAGGATTTCCTGCTGTCACCCCTTTGAAGTATATGGTGTTGTTGTAAAGTCCTGCCTCCACCCCTGATGTAACATTAAGCCAGAACCTGTAGTAATTTTTGCCTCCGATGGGAACGCTCGTACTCCCCTTCACATACGATGTGGTCAAACTCGCTGACTGGTTTAATGCCGGCCAGTACAGGTTGTTGGTCGTGTTATCATCCCATGTTTCATTCGCCAGCAAAATCTCTGCACCTCCTGTCGTATTAAGATTACCGTCTGCCCTTATGCAGAAGTCAACAGCTGTGTTGGAATCCTGGGAAACCGCTATGTCAAGGGTTGTCATGTTTGTTGCATTGTAGTTGTCCGTTGCGTTTATGTTAGAGGAAGGAAGCGTGGTCACTGTTCCAAAGTCTATGCCGTCACTTAGTTCGCTGGATGCTGAAATCGACAGGTAATACTCCACCTGAACCTGCGATGTTGCATTTGTGGTTGTTGCCAGTCCTGTTATAGGTATGTTTGCCGGTCTCATGAAAAAGTTGGAATAAACACCTACAACAGAGACGATAAGCACCAGAACCAAAAGGGATATTATCATATTGTCCTTTTTCATATTTTTTACTTGTATTTGTACATATTTAAAGTTTAAACATTCCATGCGTTCACGGGCTCTGCCCGTGCGGAACAGCCTTTATGTAAACCTTGTTGCTGTAAACTCCTGCCGGCTGGTTTGGAGGGGCGTTAAGGAAGAATTTCAGGTAGATAAATTGACCATCCGTGAGATCATCACCTATCTTGTTGTCTGCGTAGTTGGTTGTCAACTGGTTTTTGATTTGTGAGGGAACGGTCGAATTCGTCAGGTTGCTGCTGAATGTTTCATTCCCGAGGCCAAGTTTATCCCCGCCTCCTGTCTGGAGATCTCCGTCAGCCCGTATGTAAACATCCGCCGTTGTCCCAGCAGCCGACACTTGAACGTTGTATTCTGTGACCCCTGTTCCGTTGTTCCATTCGGCTGACAGGTTGTATACGGGAACTTCTGTGACAGTCCAGTTAATGCCACCTGCAAGCTTGCTGGAGAATGAAATACCGACAGCCTGGCTCGGGTTTACCTCGAACCAGGACACATCGGATACGTTCGTCGTGTGGGTGTCGTTCGAATAGACCCTCCAGTAATAAACATCCTGGGGGAGCGCTTCCGAATCGTTCAGCGTGTAATTGTTGTCCAGCAGACCTGTCTTCTCGACTTCTGGCGAAGTGAAAGATGAATCGTTATCCACCTGCAGGGTATACGTTACTTGGTCTCCGTCACCATCGCTGGAAACGCTCCAGTTGAAGAACGTGGTGTTGTCTGCCGTTATGGTTTCGTTGGGTGGCTGGTGAAGAATGACCTTTGTTGGCGGATGATTCTGCACAACGAATTTTTGAAGAGCTCCTGCCCGGAAATTGCCTGCGGTGTCGTTCGCGTAATACCTCCACCCAACCACTTCCTGGTAAGACAGATTCCCTGAAAGCACGGTGTACGAATATACGTCCCCTGCGTTCGTTACGTCCGTGTAATTCACCCAGCTTCCTGTCCAGTTTCCTGATATCCACACGCTGTCAAGGTTTCCTTCCGTATCTGTTATTGTCGCATTCAGCGTTACATTGTCTGGATGGTATGTCGGGTCTGGATTTCTCGTTTCCCCTGTTATACTCGGCAAACCTGCATCGCATTCGAGCGAAACGCCCGATATCTCTGTCTCGTTGTAGTTGTTGTACGTGTCGTACGCGCTCGCCCACGTGAAGGCAACATTTGAATTCGAGGAGTCGCAGAGCCAGTCGTAATGCCACGTGTCACCGGTGAGCAAGGAGAAATCATACGTTACGCCCGCGATAGTTCCGTTAACGTATTCTACAGTGGTTAGATTGTCATGAACATCTATGCTGAACCTGGCGATTTCGTTCAGACCCAGAAGGCTGTCGTTCCGCGAAGGGTTGCTGAGATACGGAGGTTCAGAATCAACAACGGTTATCATAACCTCGTCATGCCCCTGGTTTCCGGCGGAGTCATTGAAGACGATGGTATAATTCCATGTTCCTAGCGCCGTCGTATTCACCCACACGCCAAGATTCGTGTTATTTGTCCAGGGGGTTGTTGAGTTCTGGACGGTTCCGTTTCGGAAGACGCGGTAGTATCCCGGCTCATAATTGTCCTGCAGTATCCATCCTATTGTCGCTGCCTCACTGTAGTTGTAGGTCTGATCAGGCGGGGAATTAGAAATCGGAAGAACAGTGTCTATGGTAAAGTTGTATGATTTCGAAAGGTTCGCGCCTGAATCATTAACTAGGACATTCCCATAGGGATCAGTGAAAGCAACGTACACGGAGTAGTTCCCTGTTTTCTCCGAATCCGTGTTCCACGGGTTTGTATCCCACACGTCCGACAAGTCAAGATTGTCTTCGTAGTTTACGGTTCTTTTTGACCCTGTGTCCGTGTCGTTTATCCTGGTTGATACCGGTCCGCTCTCATTATTAACCTGCATGAGCAGGTAGCCGGATACGTTGTATTGGGCGTAATCTACAATTTCACTACCCGCCCCTTCTTCCGCTAAAAGATAGACGAACGGTTCGGTTGATGCGAGCTTTCGTATCCTGACATCATCCCAGTATGTTGTCGTTCCTGAGACACCACCAAAGGCGATTTCGTTGGTGTATGTTGTCGTTCCCGGCTCGGAATCCTCTCCAACCAGAGAGCCGTTTACATAGTAGCTGAATTTTCCAGAGCCCTTTTTGTACCATATCCTGAAGTCGTACGGAACCCCGGAAGAATACGCTGATGTGTCTTCCAGTGTACTTGCATTTAGGTATTGTATATAGCCGTTGCTTGCAAAAGCGAAGCTTGACCTTCTGTTGCTCTGGCCGCCGAAATAGTTTGAATATACGTAGAGATTCGTTTGGCTCGTGTTCCCCCTGTATTCAACGATGTAATCCATGTCAGGGCTCGCAACGCTGTGATGAACCTGTTTCCAGTATGTGCCTGTTGACGTGCCCGATGCTATCTTTAGTTTCGAATTTTCTATGCTGGCATATACCGGGTAATCCTCTGTCCAGCCGTTCCCCACAGTTTCGCTGTCAGCCCTGTTGAAGTCATCGCCGAAAACGAACGCCCCGCTTATGTTCCTCCCGTCCTGCGCCTGTGAGTTTCCGTAGTATATGTAAATGCTTGTGTTCTGACTCGCTTTCAACTCTGGAACCTTCACCCAGATTTCCGTCGCTTCCTTGTTGCAGTCATCAGAATCAAACCAGTGGTAGAGTTCCTGGTTTGTCCCGGAGGTTTCGTTGTATATCGCAAATCTTATATCATAACAATCCGAGCGCATCCTCCCCTTTCCTATGTAATACAATGTGTTTACCGTTACATTTACCTGGTAATCGTTCAGGTCGCTTCCAGTGTTTTCGCTCACGTTTATCTTCCTTCTGTATTTCCATGCCTTGTTCCACCAGTCATGTTTGTCCAAGGAAACATCTTCATTTGCCGGATATATGTCCTTCTCTGTTTCCAGCCTCATGACAGCGTTCGCCCTCACATAAAACTCCTTCGAACCCCCTGACGTATCGTTCTGATAGCCTGCCGTATTATTTGCCTGTATCCAGTACGAATAATTCCCCCACTGCCATGTATCCGCAAACTTCCCTGTGTAGGTATTCCCGGACCCCGAGTACGACAGATCAACCCAGACCCACGAACCGTTCGGATACGTCACATTCACTCGAACGCTGTCCACGCTGACCCTTGACCAGACATCACCCGATATCGTTACGTTCTGTCCGTACCCGGTCGTTTGCAGGGAAGCCGTCACGTTTTCTGTCACTATCTCGTCCCTCACGTTAACGCTCCGGGAATCGTTCCAGCTCGAATGCGTGTAAGCACTCCCGCTTCCCGAATAACTAACGTTAACAATATTGCCCCCAAGGCTCGTGTTATAAGGAATCACCGCGTTCAGAACAGCATAACCGGACGAATTGGTTGTGTTCGAGCCGAGCGAACTCCCGCCA
>Ga0190360_1000623_pt1 | contig 19637 bp, 20 predicted proteins | sample 48721834_MG_FD_161271 | JGI IMG/M metagenome (GOLD analysis project Ga0190360, IMG submission 161271) | Hydrothermal vent microbial mat bacterial communities from Southern Trench, Guaymas Basin, Mexico - 4872-18-3-4_MG | ecosystem: Environmental > Aquatic > Marine > Hydrothermal vents >... | reverse complement strand
TTTTCCTTTTCCTCCTGTTCTTCCTCTTTAGCTGTGGGGGGAAAGAGGCAGAGAAGAAGATCCTTGAAAACTTCACCGATAGAGAGCTCTATCGATTGGGCAAGGAGAAATTCAAGGAGAAGAAGTATGATGAAGCAAGGGCTTATTTTACTCGTTTAGAGAGTTATTTTCCTGAGAGCCCTTATCTTAAGGAAGTGAGATTGTTAATAGCCGACACCCATTTCTATCAGGGAGGAATTCGCGGCTACATTGAAGCATTGGCTGAGTATAAGAGCTATTTGGAGCTTTATCCTACCTCGCCTAAAGCGGATTACGCTCAATTTCAGCTTGCAATGTGTTACTATAAGCAAATGCCCGAACCCACCAAGGATATCACCAATGCCCGGAAGGCGTACGCTGAGTTCAAGAAGTTCCTTGAGAATTATAAGGAGAGCCCCCTTTACCCCAAGGCTAAGAAGAGGTTCCAAGAGGTAAGTGATTGTTTGGCTAAACATGAGTTTGCAGTTGGTAAGTTTTACTATAGATGGAAGAATTATCGGGCAGCTGTCAATAGGTTTAAGTGGTCTCTTAAACATTATCCCGATAGTCTCTTAGGAGGTGAGCTCTATTATTACTTGGGAAAAGCGCTTTATGCCCTGAAGAATCGGGAGGAAGCGGCAGTTTATTTTCGGAAGCTCTTAGCTGAGTTCCCCCAATTCAAGAAGATCGGGGAGGTGAAGAGATATCTTGCTGAGCTGGAAAAGCCTTTCCCAAAGAAGGAGAAGAAACTTTCTCCTTGACAAGGAGAGCTAACCTTAGGTAAAATAAAGAAAAATTGGAAGAAATGAAGAGGAAAGTTTTCATTATTGTCCTTTTTGCACTTATGATGGCGGTAGGGTGTGCCTCGAGCAGGTTGGAGAAGCTCGAGGTAGATATCGATCATCTTAAAAAGGAGATAAGAAGCCTCAATAGGAGTGAAGCTGATTTAATCAATGAGACCAAGAGATTACGGCTCAAAGTGGCGGAGCTTGAGCAGAAGTTGGAACGGGAGAAAAGCGATAGGAAGAAGTTAGAGGAGGAGCTTTTCCAGTTAAATCTTAGATTGGACGAGATGGTTAAGGAGATTTCCCCTCCCAAGGAGGAGAAATTGCCTCCCCTACCGGAGGGGAAGAAGACGCCGAAGGAGGTATACGACTCTGCTTATCGTCTTTTTTCCTCCGGGAGGTACGAAGAAGCGGAGAGGGGTTTCGTTGATTTCCTTAAGAGATTTCCCGAATCCGATCTTAGCGATAACGCCCAATACTGGATCGGGGAGATATATTATTTAAGGCGTGATTTTCGACGAGCGATAAAGGAATTCAGCAAGGTCATTAATGCCTATCCCTTTGCTAACAAGGTTCCCGATGCCTATTTTAAATTAGGTCTATGTCATTATAATCTTAGGAACTATCAGCAGGCGAAGAAGTTTTTTGAGCATACTGTTAGGCTATTTCCTCATAGTGAAGCCGCTTCACGGGCGAAGCGGATGCTTCAGAAACTAAAGGAAAGAAAATAATAAGGGGGTGGCGGATGAAGGTGAGGATTTTTAGAAGGAGGGTGAATCCCTTTTTTTCGGTAGTATTTGTATTCTTGCTCTCCGGTTTTCTCCTCCAGGAGGTGCCGAAGCCCCACTGGTCAAAGTACAAATATCCTAAAAAACTCCCCTCCAATGTTAAGGTTCATATAGTGAAGAAGGGGGACACTTTATGGGATATAGCCAAGCTCTATCTGAACAATCCCTTTCTTTGGCCCCAGATATGGCAACTTAATAAGTATATTGAGAATGCCAATCTGATCTTCCCTGGTGATCCTATTATCCTGCCCAAGCTTGAGGAGAAGACCCCCCCTCTGGAGAAGAAACCAACCGAGTTGCCGCAGGCTGAGGTGGTTCCTCCGAAGGAAAAGATGGTTGAGGTGCCGAAGGAGGCGAAGGAAGTTCCTCGAGCGGCGGAAAAGGTCAAGCTCCCTCCCGAAGTAAAGGAGGCGGAAAGGGTAAAGCCTCCTGCCAAAGTTGCCCCTACCGCTATTCCCCTGGTTAATGAAAGCGATCTGTATTGTTCGGAGCTTATCTTCCCCAAAAAAGAATCTCCCAAACTAAAGATTATCGGAGCTCAGGATAGGTATGTGGTGGGGGGGATAGCGGGCGATTTCTTTTACCTGAACCATGGTGCGGATAAAGGTTTAAAGGAGGGGGATGCTTTCTTTGTCCTTCGCTATACGAGGAAGATAAAGCATCCGAAAACGGGTGATACCCTTGGTTGGGGAGTGCTTCAGTTGGGCAAAGCGGTGGTAGAGAGGGTCGATCCTAAATCAGCCATTATTAGGATCGTTCGTTCCTCTCATCCAATAAACATCGGTGATTGGCTTCTTCCTGCAGCTGAAGTTCCCCCTGTTCCTCCAGAGGAAGTTCCTCCCTGTCCCGAATTTACGAAGAGGGTGGAGACGGATAAGAAGGGATATGTTGTGAGTATAGATAGAGGTGGAGAGGCTGTCGGAAAGGGGGATTTGGTTCACATCGACCTGGGAGCGGAGGATGGTGTCTCCCCTGGGGACTTTTTCCTCATCTACAACGAGGACCATCCTGGTGAAACCTTTGTTGTGGTAGGACAGCTGGTAGCTGTTCGGGTAGGAGAGAGAACGACCTTATGTAAAATCATCCTTTCAAGGCGGGAAATTAAGGTAGGGCAGCGGGTTAAACGGCAGGTGAAGAAGTAATTACTTTTCTTCTCCAAATACTTGAGCGGAGAAAACCTCTATAGTAGCTCCCTGTTTCCAGGCATCAGGTGGAAGTCCTGCCTTGAGGCAGGTGTATTGAAGAAAGGTATCCCTGTCCCATCCTTCTTCAATTGCTACCTGGGGAAGGAGGAGTCCTTTATTTAGTCCTTTGGTTATAATGAGTCCATGTTTCCCCACTTCTATCTCATTTATGTCTTCTATCCTCTGAGGCGGGGTTAGCACCGAGATCTCGAGCTTTGCCTGCTCGAGTTCAGCTAAGGTAAGAGGAGGGAAACGGGGGTCATTCACCGCGGCAGAGATGGCAGCGTCTATTATCGTTTCGTAGAGAGGGCGAGGGGAAGTGATATAACCAATGCATCCCCGAAGGTGGTGGTTTATCTTTATAGTTACAAAAGCCCCTCCCGACCGATTTAGCCTGGGTTTTTTTGTCTCGAACTTTTTTCTCTTCCCATTTTTAAGGAACTCTTCTATCGCTTCTCGGGCTAACTTGAGTAATATCTTTTGTTCTTCCTTGGTTAGTTGATCCTCCATTTTTGCCTCCCCTTGGGGTAAAACTATCACTTAAAAAATAACCACCTTTCTATTTTACTTGAAATGGGGAAAATGTGGTGCTAAAATTTGCTGTTTGGTTTCTCATAGGGAAAAACTTAAGGAGGCGATGATGAGTGGGACAACTGGGTTGAAGAGAACTCCTCTAAATAAGGTACACCGGGATATGGGAGCAAGGATGGTGGAGTTTGCCGGCTGGGATATGCCGGTATATTACAGCGGAGTAATAGCGGAACATCTTGCTGTTCGGGAGAAAGCGGGCTTATTCGATGTAAGCCATATGGGGGAGATAGAGGTAAAGGGCGAGGATAGTCTCTCTTTTCTTCAACGGCTTACCCCAAACGATGTCGCTAAACTCACTCCAGGTAAGATCCATTATAATGCCTTGCTTTACCCTGAAGGTACCTTTGTGGACGATCTGCTCATCTACTGTTTAGGAGAGAAGCATTACCTTCTGGTGGTTAATGCTGCTAACACCGATAAGGATTACCAGTGGATAGTGGAACATAAGGAGGGAAGGGTTGAGGTGATAAACCGCTCTCCCGAGTATGTTCAGGTGGCTATCCAGGGACCAGAGGCTGAAGGGATACTCGCTAAGTTGGTCGATGTTCCCCTGGGTGATATAAGATACTACCGTTTTATCCGAGGTAAAGTCATCGGGGTTGAGGCGATAATATCGCGTACCGGATATACTGGCGAGGATGGGTTTGAGCTCTATTTCTCCCCCCAGTATGCAGAGAAGGTATGGTATGCCCTTATGGAAGCGGGTAAGGATAAGGGGCTGATCCCAGCAGGATTGGGCGCTCGTGATACCTTGAGGTTAGAGGCGAAAATGGCTCTTTACGGTAACGATATCGACCGTACCACCACTGCTATTGAGGCAGATCTCGCCTGGATCGTGAAGATTGATAAAGGAGATTTTATAGGAAGGGATGTCCTAGCGCGTCAATTGAAGGAGGGCGTTTCCCGAAAGTTGATCGGTTTCGAAATGTTGGGGAGGGAGGTCGCTCGTCATGGATATCCTGTATTGATAGGGGGAAAGGAGGTAGGTAAGGTAACCTCGGGGAGCTATGCCCCTTATCTTAAGAAGAATATCGGCTTGGCTTATCTTCCTATAGAATCTACTGAGGTGGGGACAGAGTTCTCCGTTTTGGTTAGGAACAAAGAGGCAAGGGCAAAGGTGGTGCCTACGCCCTTTTATAAGAGGAAAAAATGATGAACGACGGAGGAGAGAAGATGTATCCTAAAGACTATCTTTACACCAAGGACCATGAATGGGTTAAGGTGGACGGGGATATTGGAACGGTAGGGATTACCGATTACGCTCAGCATGAGCTGGGTGATGTGGTCTATGTGGAGCTTCCCAATGTAGGGGATAAGTTCAGGGCAGGCGAGAGTTTTGCCACGGTGGAATCGGTCAAAGCGGTCTCTGAGGTGTATGCCCCGGTCTCCGGCGAGGTGGTTGAGGTGAATGAGACGCTCGCCGATCATCCGGAGAAGGTAAATGAGGATCCCTATGGTGAAGGGTGGTTCGTCAAGTTGAAGATCGAGGTGAAGGAGGAGCTTGACGATCTATTCGATGCCGCGCGTTATGAGGCATACATTAAGGAGGAAAAGGGCGAATGAGACGATACCTTCCTTTGACCGAGGAAGAGATAAGGGAGATGCTCACCGAGATCGGGGTAAAGGATATCGATGACCTTTTTGCCCCGATACCGGAGGAGGTGAGGCTTAAAAGTAAGCTCTCCCTCCCTTCTCCCCTTACCGAGCCTGAGCTTATCCGTCATATTAAAAGGCTTGCTCAGAAGAATGCCCCCCTTGCCGATTACTCTTTCTTTATAGGAGGCGGTGCTTACCGTCATTTCATTCCAGTTGCCATAGATCAGTTGATCTCTCGCTCTGAGTTTTATACCGCCTATACCCCTTACCAGCCGGAGATAAGTCAAGGAACACTTCAGGCTATCTTTGAGTACCAGACCCTGATATGTCAGCTCACTGGGATGGAGGTGGCTAACGCCAGTATGTATGAAGGAGGAACTGCTTTGGCGGAAGCGATCCTTATGGCTCGGAGGATAAACAAGCGTTCCCGGGTGATTATTTCGGAGGCGGTTCATCCTGAGTATCGGCAAGTGGTTGCCACTTATCTGCAACATCTGGGGGCTGAGCTCATAGAGATACCAGTGGACGAGACGGGTAAGACGGATTACGACAAGTTGGCTTCAGAGTTAAACGATGATACCTCCTCAGTAGTGGTGCAGTATCCCAATTTCTTTGGGGTAGTGGAGGAGCTTGCTCAGGTTCAGTCCACCTTAAAAGAGAGGGGCGCGCTCTTCATCGTGGCAATAGGAGACCCCGTTTCCCTTGGCATATTGAAGCCTCCATCCGATTTCGGTGCTGATATCGTAGTGGGAGAAGGACAAGGGTTTGGACTGCCGCTGAGCTATGGTGGTCCTTATCTCGGTTTTATGGCTACTAAGGAGAAGTATGTAAGGCAGATGCCGGGAAGATTGGTTGGTGAGACGGTAGATAAGGAAGGGAATGTTGGTTATGTGCTCACCCTTTCCACACGGGAGCAGCATATACGGAGAGAGAGGGCAACTTCAAATATCTGCACCAATGAATCCCTTTGCGCCCTTTCCGCTGTCATTTATCTCTCCCTTCTGGGAAAGGAAGGGATTCGGGAGGTTGCTATTCAGAGCCTATTGAAATCGGCTTATGCCAAAGAGGCGATATCTCGGGTCTCTGGGTTCAAATTGAGATTTAGCGGAGCCACCTTTAACGAATTTGTAGTGGAAAGCGAAGATGAGCCAGGGGAGGTAAGGAAAAGACTTCTAAGGGAGAAGATCCTGTTTGGTATTCCCTTAGGAAGATTTTATCCCAAACTGAGCAAGGCGTTGCTGGTCACGGTTACTGAGGTGAATACTCGTGAGGAGATCGATCGTTTAGTAAAAGCACTGGAGGGCTGAGAGATGAAGGAAGCCACTTGTGGTATGGTAAGGGACGAGCCTCTCATCTTTGAGAGGAGCAAGCCGGGAAAGAGGGGGTTCCCTCTTCCTGAGCTCGATGTTTCGGGGAGGGATGTAGCCGAACTTCTCCCCAAGGGTTACCTGAGGGACGATATAGCTGGTTTTCCTGAGGTGTCCGAGGTAGAAGTGGTGCGTCATTTCACCCGTCTTTCCACCTGGAATTACGGGGTGGATACTGGCCTTTACCCCTTGGGTTCCTGTACGATGAAGTATAATCCCAAGGTTAATGAAAAGGTAGCCCGGGAGGAAAATTTCCTCCTTTCGCATCCCTATCAGCCAGAGGAACTCTCCCAGGGCAATTTGGAGTTGATGTACCAGCTTGAGAGGTTCCTCAACGAGATCACTGGTATGGATCGAACCACCCTCCAACCTGCTGCTGGAGCCCATGGCGAGCTTACCGGAATGTTGCTCATTCGTGCCTATTTAACATCCAAAGGTAATCCCAGAAAGAAGGTTCTCATTCCTGACTCCGCTCATGGGACCAATCCGGCAAGTGCATCCATAGTTGGTTATCAGGTGGTAAAGGTGAAATCTGATGAGAGGGGGTGTGTTGATTCCGCTGAGCTCGATAGATTGGTCGACGAAGATGTAGCCGCTTTGATGATTACCAACCCCAACACCCTTGGTCTGTTTGAGGAGGAGATCGTTAAGATAGCGGATATAGTGCACAGGAAGGGAGCCCTCCTTTATATGGATGGTGCCAATTTGAACGCCCTTTTGGGTAAGGCTCGTCCTGGGGATATGGGGGTTGATGCCATTCATCTGAACCTTCACAAAACCTTTTCCACCCCTCATGGCGGTGGCGGTCCCGGCAGTGGACCAGTGGCGGTGAAGGAGCATCTGGCTCCGTTCCTTCCAGTGCCTTTGGTTGAAAAAGGTGCCAATGGGTATTACCTCAATTATGATCTTCCTCAATCCATTGGGAAGGTGCGGACTTTCTATGCCAATTTTGGGGTGCTCATCAAGGCTTACGCCTATATCCTCACTATGGGAGCGGTAGGGTTGGAGAAGGTAGCGGAGAGAGCAGTGGTCGCTGCTAACTACCTGCGGGTCAAGCTAAGGGGGGTGTACCATCTCCCCTACGATCGGATCTGTATGCATGAGGTGGTATTTTCCGATAAGAACCAGGAGCAATATGGGGTGAAGACCCTCGATATAGCGAAGAGACTTCTCGATTATGGATTCCATCCACCGACGATCTACTTCCCGCTCATCGTGCCTGGCGCCCTTATGATAGAGCCGACGGATACCGAAACCAAGGAGGAGCTTGATAGCTTTATTGAGGCGATGAAGGAAATCGCCAGGGAAGCGAAGGAGAAACCGGAACTTCTTCATTCAGCCCCTCACATCACCAAGGTCTCTCGTCTCGATGAGGTAGGGGCAGCGCGGAATCCGATCCTCCGCTGGAAGAAGAAATAGGGGAAGAAGAGGAGACAAAAAGGTGTTTTCTTAGGTGGAGGTAGGTGTATTCACCTACCCCCCGAATGAAGAGGATATCTTCCACCCGGCGGAAGGGATGTTCCTTCCGCCATTTTATTATCTCGGCTATGATCTCCCTTTTAAGCAGGGGAAGGCGGAGAAATTCTTCCTCAGTTGCTTGATTCAAGTCTATTTTTGGTGCTATCAGGGGGTAATCTCGCGATTTCTCCCCGGGTAGTCGCGGTTGGCAAAGAGAGGGAGATATTATCAGAAAGAGAAGGAAGCTACAAATGAAGGAAGCTCTCATTATAAAGGCTATTCCCCTTGTTTTCCGGTTTTCTTTTTCACCGATTTTTCAAGTCGGGCAAATATCTCCTCTTTCTGCTCTTCTAACCTTCTGCGAGCCCTTTTGCTTAACTGATGCAACAGGAAGAACACCAGGGCTAAAGCCAGTATAATGAATAACATATGATATAACTTTGTCCCCAATGCCTCGATTAAACTCATTTGACCTTCCTCTTTTATATTTTATTATAGAATATTACCCGGAAAAAGGGGAAGGGATCGTTAAATGCATAAAATACTTGACATATCAATAGATAGGTGATATCCTGTTCTCCAACTAAGAAGAAAGTTATTTAATGCCCTGAGGAGGGTTAGATGCCAAAAAGGTTGCTATTAGCGGACGATAGCCTGACCATTCATCGGGTGGTAGAATTAACCTTTGCCGATGAGGATTTTGAGATCATCTCTGCCCGTAGCGGTACTGAGGCGATAGAGAAAATCAATCAGGAACGGCCCGATATAGTTATTGCCGATGTTAATATGCCGGAGCAGGATGGCTACCAAGTTTGCAAATATATAAAGTCCAACCCCGAGCTTGCTCATATACCGGTGATACTCCTCAAAGGGATCTTTGAGCCATATGATGAGGAAAAGGCGAGAGAGGCGGGTTATGATGCGGTAATCTCTAAGCCTTTCCAGTCGAAAAGTTTCATCGCCAAGGTAAAGGAGACCCTCGCTTCGGCAAAAAGGGAAAGAGGAGAGCCCGTTGAGGTAAGTGCTCCCTCGGTTCCTGAGGTGGGAGGGGAACCCCCGAGGCAGGAGGCTCCTCCTCAACCGGTAGGAGGGGAGATGGCACCACCAGCTTCTGCACCTCCAGAGGAGAAGCTGACGCCCGAGAAGGCAATTGAAGAAGAGAGAAAGACCCCAACTGTTCCTCCTAAGGAGGAAATGGCACCGCCTAAAGCAAAAGAAGAGCCAATTTCTCCACCACCGAAGGTGGAACAGCCTGCTCCACCACCTCCTTCTACTGAGGAAACTGTTCCAGTAGAGCCCTCTCCAAAGGTCGAAGGTTTTGTTCCCCCCTCTGCTCCTTCTTCGGAAGGAGAGATATTCTCTGGCATAGAGGGGCTTAGCGAAGATGAGATACTCGAATTGGAACGCCAACTTGAGGCTCAGGAATCGATGCTGGAACAGCTCTCTGAAGGAGGGGATAAGGAGGTTCCTTCAGGGAGGGTGAGTTCTCCACCGCCAGAGGTTCCTTCTCCACCCAAAGAGAAAGTTGCTCCATCTCCACCCCCAGTAAAGGAGGAAACACCCCCGAGAGAGCCTTCTCCACCTCAGCCGGCAGCAGGGGTGGAAGCTCCTAAGGTAGAAGAAAGGGTGGAAGCGCCCCCGGAGGCTTCGGTTCCTCCTAAAGTGGCTGAGGAGGCAAAGGAGGGCGTCATTCCCCTAACTGATGAGGCGATCGAGCAGATAGTGGAGCGGGTAGTGGCTAAGCTCTCGGACAAAGCGGTGAGGGAGATAGCTTGGGAAGTAATACCTGAACTTGCGGAACGGCTGATAAAACAGGCAATCGAAGAGATAAAGAAGAGCTAAGGTTATATAAAAGCCTGGCTTAAAAAGAAAAAAGTAGGAAGGTCCTACTTTTTTATTTTGTCTCCCCATAGTTGACTTTAAAAAAAAGGCTGAGTAAGATAAGGAGGTCAATTAGAAAGTTGAGGGGTGATAGGAAGTTGAAGGAAGAAATCGAGTTGGAGAAATCCTATGATCCAAGGAAAATAGAGAACAAATGGTATCCATTCTGGCTTAAACACGATCTATTTCGAGCAGATCCGGGATCAGAGAAACCTCCTTTCTCTATCGTCATCCCCCCACCAAATGTCACCGGCTCTCTCCATATAGGGCATGCTCTGGTCAACATCCTTCAGGATATTATCGTCCGTTTCAAGCGGATGAAGGGGTTTGATGCCTTATGGATTCCAGGGACCGATCACGCGGGAATCGTGACCCAGTATGTAGTGGAGCGGGAGTTAGCGAGGGAGGGTTTGAGGAGAAAGGATCTGGGTCGCGAGGAGTTTGTAAGGCGTGTCTGGCAGTGGAAGGAGAAGAGTGGGGGGAGGATAGTGGAGCAATTGAAGAGGCTTGGCGCTTCCTGCGATTGGTCCCGGGAGAGGTTTACTCTGGACCCCGATTTATCCCGGGCGGTGCGCAAGGCTTTTGTCACCCTCTATAATGAAGGGTTGATCTATAGAGATTATTATCTGGTAAATTGGTGCCCTCGATGTCAAACGGCTCTTTCCGATCTCGAAGTAGAGCACAAGGATACCGAAGGGAAGCTTTACTACATAAAGTATCCTCTGAAGAACGAGAAGGGGTATTTGGTGGTAGCTACCACCAGGCCTGAGACGATGCTCGGGGATACCGCATTAGCGGTGAATCCTAAGGATGAACGTTATGCTCATCTTATCGGGAAGAAGGCGATCCTTCCCATAATAGGAAGGGAACTTCCCATTATCGGCGATGGGTTTGTCGATCCGGAGTTCGGCACGGGAATAGTGAAGGTTACCCCAGCTCATGACCCAAACGATTTTACTGCTGGCAAGAGACATAACCTTCCCCAGGTAAGGGTTATAGACGATAACGGAAGGATGACGGAAGAAGCAGGGCCATATGCAGGGCTCGATCGTTACCAGGCGAGGAAGAAGCTTCTCTCCGATCTCGCCGATATGGGGCTGATCGAGCGGGAGGAGGATTACCATTTTTCCTTAGGCCACTGTTATCGTTGTGGCACAGTGATTGAGCCGTCTCTTTCTACTCAATGGTTTGTAAGGATGAAACCGCTTGCAAAAGAAGCGATTAAGGCAGTTTCTGAGGGAAGGATTAAGATATTCCCCGAGGTTTGGAAGAAGACCTATTTCGAATGGTTGAGAAATATCCACGATTGGTGTATATCCCGCCAGATCTGGTGGGGGCATCGAATACCTGCTTGGTATTGCGATGAATGCGGAGAAATAACCGTGGCAATGGAGGATCCAACATCCTGTTCCCATTGCGGGAGTGAGAGTATTCACCAGGATGAGGATGTACTTGACACTTGGTTTAGCTCTGCCCTTTGGCCCTTCTCCACTCTTGGTTGGCCTCAAAAGACCAAGGAGTTAACTCGATACTATCCCACCTCAGTACTGATCACCGGCTACGATATTCTATTTTTCTGGGTGGCACGGATGATAATGATGGGGCTTAAATTTATGGGAGATGTTCCCTTCTATAAGGTATTCCTGAATGGACTGGTTCGGGATGAGCGTGGGGAGAAGATGAGCAAGTCCAAGGGCAATGTGGTTGAGCCGGACGAGCTCATCGAGAAGTATGGGGTGGATACCCTCCGCTTTACCTTAGCCGCCCTTACCGTTTCCGGCACCGATATCCCTTTATCCTTAAAGCGGATGGAGGGGTATCGTCACTTCGTTAACAAGATCTGGAATGCCGCCCGGTTCACCCTTATGAACTTGGACCAAGATTTTACCCCTGATCTCTCTTCTCTCAAGGTGCAAAATATCGTCAACCGGTGGATATTGAGCCGATTCTCCAAGATATCTAAACAGCTAAACGATAATCTTGAAGAATTCCGTTTTCAAGAGACGGCGAATCTCATCTATCAATTTACTTGGCATGAATTCTGCGATTGGTACATTGAGATGGTTAAGCCACTTCTTTCCTCTAAGTATGAGGAAGAGAGGAAGGAGGCTCAGTCGGTTCTTCTTCTTGTTCTTGAAGGAATATTGAAGCTACTTCATCCCCTTATGCCCTTTGTGACTGAGGAGATATGGCAGAAGCTTCCCCATCAGGGGGTCTCGATTACGGTTGCTCCTTACCCCGAGAGAAACCCCGAGTGGGAGGATGAAGAGGCAGAGAGGATCTTATCTTTGCTCCAGGAGCTTATAGTTAAGATAAGAAATGTCCGAGCAGAGATGAATGTTCCTCCAGCTTCGTTTGTCGAGGTCTATCTCCTTGGAGATGATGAAGAAAAACTTAAGGCACTTGCTGAGGTTGAGGAACACATCGAGCGGTTAGCGAGGGTAAAAGAGGTTCACTTTGGCAAGGAACCTAAAGAGAAGAAACTTTCCGCTCGCAGTGTGGTTCAGGACATAAAACTTTTTATCCCCCTCAAGGGGGTGATAGATCTCGGAAGGGAGAGGAAGAGGTTGGAGAAAGAGATAAAGAAGACTGAGGAGGAGCTTGTTAAGGTAGAGCGTAAACTTTCCAATGAGGATTTCCTGAAGAAAGCACCGCCTGAAGTGGTAGAGAAGAATAAGGGGATCTATGATGAACTTATGACCAGGCTTTCTAAACTTAGGGAAAGTTTGGAAAGCATCAAGGAGAGTTAAGTTTATGATACCCCGGATCATTCTTGATGGGATTATCGAAAGGGCTCTTTCTGAGGATATTGGAAGGGGGGATATCACCACCTCTGCCATCGTAAGAGAGGAGAGGGAAGGGAGTGGCGTTTTCCTCGCTAAGGAGAGCTTTGTCCTTGCCGGGCTTTTTGTGGCGAGGAGGGTGTTTGAGATACTCGATCCGAAAGCGAGCTTTTTGGCTAACCGAGGGGAGGGAGATGAGGTTGAAGAAGGCGAGGTGATTGCGGAAGTAACGGGTTCTGTCTCTTCGCTTCTTTCTGGAGAGAGGGTTGCTTTGAACTTCTTGCAGAGGATGTCCGGGATAGCCACCTTAACGAGGAAGGTGGTGGAACTTACCAACGGTTATCCCGTTCTCATTCTCGATACGAGGAAGACCACTCCCGGATTAAGGATTCTTGAGAAGTATGCCGTTCGAGTAGGAGGTGGGAGAAACCACCGTTTTGGGCTCGATGATGGAGTGTTAATAAAGGATAATCATATAAAGATCGCTGGTGGAATAAGGGAGGCGATTTCCCGGATTAAACAGTGCCTTCCCCATACTTTGAAGATAGAGGTAGAAGTTAGCACCATTGCCGAACTAAGGGAGGCTATTGAAGCGGGTGCTGATATAGTTATGCTGGATAATATGAGCAAAGAGGAGATAGTAGAAGCGGTTAAGATAGCAGAAGGACGGGTAAAACTTGAGGTATCGGGTGGAGTGAACCTCGATAATGTAAGGGAATATGTTTCCCTTGGCATCGATTATATCTCCTTAGGGATGTTGACCCATTCCTTTAAAAGCGTCGATATAAGTTTCCTAATCAGATGATAGAAAGGAAGTTAAGAGAGATCAGTCCTGCCTTATTGAAGGAGAGGCTAAAGACGAGGTTTTTGGGAAGGGAGATCATCTATTTTCCCTCCGTTAGCTCTACCAATTCCTATGCTTTAATGCTGGCAGCAAACGGTGCCCCTGAGGGGACGGTGGTTATCGCCGAGGAACAGACGAGGGGTAGAGGGCGATGGAATCGGAAGTGGCATTCGCCTCCTTTGGTTGGCCTTTATTTTTCCCTTATCCTTAAAGGGAAGACATCTAAGGAGAGCATCGGTGTGCTCAGCCTTCTTTCCGCTATCGTGGTTGCGGAGGCAATAGCCGAGTTTATTCCCTCTAAGCCAGACCTTCGGTGGCCCAACGATGTGCTGATTGGAGGAAGGAAGGTCGCTGGTATTCTCATTGAGGAGGTGAAGGGGAAGGGATTGGTGGTCGGGATCGGCATAAATGTCAACCAGGCGAAGGGCGATTTTCCTCCTGAGCTTTGGAATGAAGCCACTTCCCTTTTCATCGAGAGCGGTTGGACCATTGAGAGGAATGAACTCTTTCTCTCCCTAATGGAACGGTTTGAACATTGGTATAAGATTTTTAAAACCAATGGTTTAGAGGAGATAGTGAATAGGTTTGAGGAACTTTCGAGTTATTCCCGGGGGAAGAAGGTGAAGCTTTTCTTAAGAGATGGACCGGTAAAAGGGACCACGGGAGGGCTTTTCCCCGGGGGTGAACTTAAGGTATTGCTCCCGGGTGGGGAGGAGATTAAGGTCTCTGCCTCTGAATTGGTTAGGCTTCAGTGAGTGAGGGAGGATATGCTTCTTGCCATTGATGTAGGGAATACCGCGATAAACTTTGGTGTTTTTAGGGGGGAGGAATTAGTGGCGAATGGAAGTGTCGCTACGGTACGCAACCGGACAGTTGATGAGCTAGGGCTTCTCTTCTTGGAGCTCCTTACCATAAAAGGCATTCCCTCAGAGGATATAGATGGAGCGGTTCTCTCCTGTGTTGTTCCCCAACTACTTCATTCCATAGAGGATATGGTGGAGCGATATTTTGGTTTAAAGATATTGGTGCTCAAGCCAGGGGTGAAGACGGGGATGCCTATACTTTACGAGAACCCTCAGGAGGTAGGGGCGGATCGAATAGCGAACGCGGTTGCCGCTTATAATAAGGTTGGAGGTCCCTCCGTGGTGGTGGATTTTGGAACCGCTACCACCTTCGATGTTATCTCCAAGAAAGGGGAGTATTTAGGGGGATTAATCGCCCCAGGACCTGATATTTCAGCAGAAGCTCTGTTTATTAAAGCGGCTAAGCTTCCCCGGGTGGAATTTGCCAAACCTCTGGAACTCATAGGAAAGAATACGGTGGCGAGCATTCAAGCAGGTCTTTTCTATGGCTATTTAGGTTTAGTGGAAGGTATTTTGGAACGGCTCATTGCCGAGTTGGGTGAGAATACCAAGGTAATTGCCACTGGTGGATTGGCGGTAAAGGTTATGCCGGATCTTCCTTTGATCAAAAGGCTCGAACCTTATTTGACCCTAGAAGGCCTTAGGATAATTTACCAAAAGAATCGCCATTAATTGAAATTTAGACTTGATTTATGGGGCGATCTAAGGTATGATTCCCACTGCTCCCCAAGGGGAGTAGTAGTTTATTGTTAAACTCACGGAGTTATAGGAGGTCTTAAGATGGCTGAGAAGCCTAAATATGTAGGTAAGTTTGAATGGCCCGTCACGGTAGAGCTCAACAAAGGGTTAGAGGGTGCTATTACCAATGCTACCAAGATAGGTTATATCGACGGGCAAAAGGGGTGGTTGGTATATCGGGGTTATAACATCTTCGATTTGGCGGAGCATTCCACCTATGAGGAGACCGCATACCTTCTACTATTTGGCGAACTTCCCACCAAGAGCCAGCTCGATGAGTTCGATGCGAAGCTCAAGAAATACCGCTCCATTCCCAAAGAAGTGATCGATACCCTGAAGCGGGTACCGAAGGATGTACATCCAATGGCAGCGCTCCGCACCGGTGTCTCTGTTCTCGGCTGTTTTGATCCCAAAGCCGACGATACCAGTGTAGAAAACGAGACGGAGATAGGGATAAAATTGATCTCTCAGATGGCTACCGTTGCTGGTGCCATCGCTCGGATCAGGAAGGGTGAAGAGCCTGTTGAGCCCGATCCCAATCTATCCCATGCCGCTAATTTTCTCTATATGTGCAATGGAGAGAAACCCGATGATTATTTTGCCCGGGTGATGGATGTGGCTTTGATCCTTCATGCAGATCACGGGATGAACAACTCCACCTTCACCTGTATGGTAGTCAATTCGACCTTGAGCGATATGTACTCCAGTATTGTTGCAGGTATCTGCAGTCTTAAGGGACCTCTTCATGGCGGGGCTAACGAGCGGGCACTGGCAGCTCTCCTTAAGCTAAAGGATGAGAATGATGCGGTGGCTTATGTGAAGGATGCCATTGCCAAGAAGCAAAAGATAATGGGTTTTGGCCATCGGGTGTACAAGGCTTACGATCCTCGGGCTAAGGTACTTGGGAAGTACTCCGAAGAAGTAACCAAGAGAATGGGGAAGGAGTATCTCTACAAGGTTGCGAAGAAGGTCGAGGAGGAGGTTATTGCCGCTTACGGGGCCAAGGGGATATTCCCCAATGTTGATTTCTATTCCGGTACCATTTACTACGCGATGGGCATAGAGCCCGCTATGTTCACTCCGATATTTGCGGTTGCTCGGATTGCTGGCTGGGCAGCTCGGATCCTCGAATATCTCCCCGAGAATAGGATATTCCGTCCTCGCGCCGTTTATGTGGGAGAATTAGAGAGGAAGTACATCCCCTTAGAGGAGAGAGGATAAAAGGGAACTTGTACTAAAGCCCGCCTCTCAAAAGGCGGGCTTTTTTCTTTGTTTTCCCTTATCGCTTATGATATAATTTAGTGATACAGAGCTAGGAAAAGATGGCGGAAGAGATAAAGTGTCCTAGGTGTGGTCATATGACGCCAGGTGGAAAGGGATATTGTATCCATTGTGGCGCTTCCCTTGAGAATGGGATGTCTGAGGATAACTCCTCCTCTCTTTCCCAAGAGGCTCCTTCCCTTGAAGAGGAGGAGGCTCTCCCCTCTTCCCTAATAGAAGGTATCTTCACCCCCTATGAGGAGGAGGAATTAGCTTTTCCTGTTCTTGGCGAGGCAGATCAGTTTACCCCGTTCAAGAGGGGGGAGGTGGTCAACGACCGTTACGAGGTATTGGAGATCATTGGCCGAGGGGGGATGGGTATTGTTTATAAGGTTTTTGATCGAACATTAAAAGAATTCATCGCCTTGAAGGTTCTTCTCCCCAGCTTGATGAAGAGTAGAGAAGCGGTAGAGAGGTTTAAAAACGAGGCGAAAATATCCCTCCAACTCTCCCATCCTAATATAGTACGGGTGCGGGATCTGGGAGAGGCTGATGAGATCAAGTTTATCTCTATGGAACTTCTGGAGGGTGTTAACCTAAGGGAATGGATGAATGCGAAGAGAAAGCGAGGGGAGGAGATTGAGATAGATGAGACGATAAGGATCATCAAACAAGTATGTGAGGGGTTGAATTACGCCCATAAGTATACCGTCCACCGGGATATAAAGCCGGAAAACATTATGGTGCTCGATAACCTCAAGATCAAGATCACCGATTTTGGTATTGCCAAGCTACTCACCCCGGTACAATTTGCCTCTACCTTGATGACCTTAGGGACCGCCTATTATATGGCTCCAGAGCAGAGTCTCTCCTCAGGAAATGTCGATCATCGGGCAGATATCTTCTCCACCGGGGTTATTTTTTATGAGCTTCTTACCGGTAAACTTCCCATAGGCCGTTTTAAGCTTCCTTCTGAAGTGAAGCCAGAACTCGGTTCCAGGATCGATGGTATTGTGACTAAAGCGTTGGAACCAGAGCCAAAGGACCGTTATAGCAATATCTATGAGATGTATCGTGATCTCCTTCTCTTTGAGGAGGAGATGCAGGGGATAATTGCGAAGAGGAGACGGGAGCTTGCCCGGAAGAGAGGGGAGGAAGAGGTACCCCTTCATCTCGAGCCCGATTTCTTTGTGCACTTTGATCTTGGAGTGAAGTATCAGCAACAAGGAAGGTATGATCTGGCGGTAGAGCAATATAAAAAAGCCCTTGAGATAGAGTACAATTATGCTAAGACCCATAACAATTTGGGTAGTGTTTACTTCTTGATGGAGAAGTATGATCAGGCTATCCAAGAGTATCAAGAGGCGATCGACATAAAACCTGATTACGCAGAGGCTTATTACAACTTGGGGCTGGCTTATGAGACGATAGGCAAACTGGAAGAGGCGGAGAAAAACTACCTTGTGGCAGCGCGGTTTAAACCAGACCATCCTCAGGTTCACAAGAGCTTGGGCGATATTTACAAACGGCTCAAGAAATATGAAAAGGCGATGAAAGAATATCAGAGGGCACTTAGGGTTACCCCTGATGCCCCTGACCTCCACAATAGATTGGGAAATGTTTACTTTCTCTCTCAGCAGTACGAAAAGGCGATAGAGGAATATGAGAAGGCGCTCTCTTTAAAACCTGACTATGAACTTGCCAAAAAGAACTTAGAGAAAGCCAAGAAATTGGTGGGTAAACAGGGCTAAGGAAGTAAAAATTTAAGAGAAGGATTTTAAGATGTTTTTGATGTTGGCAGAAGAAACGGTCACCAAGGCGCTTGAGGTATGGACCCTTCAGAACTTAGCTGATATTACCATTGTCCTTACCATACTTGCTTTCTTGATCCACATTGGCAGGCCCTATGCCCTTCGGATCTTGAACCGGTTTACCCTCCGGGTAGCAGCTGACATTTGGTGGCTCACTTATGTAATTAGTCGTGATGGTTCCATACTTCTTTCCGTTGTCTTCGGCTTGATGTTTATCAACCTCGATATTATGCAGGATATAAAGATCGCGGTTCCCTTCTTCCCCTTCGCGGTTCTTCTTATGGCGATCGTACTTCTCATTAAGCTGGCTACTGATGTCGATAATAATCCCAGGATGTTTCGGGTGGTTACCTTTCTCCTTGGGTTAGCTGCGCTTCTCAACTTTGTAGGCTTTACCTTGGTGATGGAAGCAGCAAGCCCCGTCTGGATGAAGCAACTCAATCAGCCGTTTTGGGCTTCGCTGAGAGCACTTCGTTCCAATCTTAATCCTCATCTCTCTATGGTGAGCTTCTATATCACCTTCCCTGCTTTGTTAGTGGTTGGGTTTATCGCCTTAATCGTCTTATTCAGGCGGAGAGAAAAGTAGCGATGGCTTCCTCTTCTCTCAAGTTAGAGAAAAAATTGTGTATAAGCTGTGGTATCTGTATGGATATCTGTCCCCATCAGGCGATAGATATGACCCGAACCTCCTATATCGGGATTGAGGGAGATATAAATAAGGTTATTCCGGCAAAGCAGTGGGAGAGCGAGCGGAAGCCGAAGTCGTGGATGATGGAATATCCTTGTCTGGTATTCCCCGAAAAGTGCACCCGGTGTGATCTCTGTGTTCGGGAGTGTCCGGTATCAGCCCTTTCCCTCACTTGAAAGAGGGAAAGGACTGATTACTTTGCTATTTGTATTATTAAAAAGAATATCTTCCCTTTTGAGTGAATATTTTGTTAAATCGCCCCTTTCCCTAGGTATATGAACAAGGTTGGAAAAGTCCAACCTTCCGTCATATCCTATGTTATTTGGTCGCAAGTGGGGTACCCCGCTGTGTCATATTTTTTTGAACATGCAAAACCACTTTGGACATCAACCAAGATTTCTCCCAGCCGTACCCATCTCCAGCCCTCTGGTAATCTATAAGGTTCTTCAATCTCTGCGGTCTTCATAAATCCTTCAAGCCTTTCCTTTTTCATTCGTTATGACCTCTTTAAATTTCTTCTTAACCTCTTCCAATCTCTCAAGCCTCTCCTTCAGAGAGAGGGGGCCATAAGGGAAAAGTCTATTTTCCCTTATGGCGGTTTCAATCTCGCATATTATCTTTTTACACTCTCCAATGCTTAAAATGCCGTTCTTTATCGCATATCTCATTTGTCCTATTATATGGTTAGAAGTTATCCCTTTCTTCTTTCCGCCTACGAACTCGCTCAAAATCCCCTTGATCCTTTGATATGTTAAATGCTTATTGAATTTCGAGTTTTTCTCCATTTTCTTCACCCGCCAGTTTTAGTCTCGATAGTGTTGTAGTAAATTATACAAGCTGAGGATTTACATCTTTCAGCATGTTTTAACGCAAGCTCTGCCTCTTCCTTCTCAAACAATTTATCTGCTCCCATACCAATTTCCTCGAGCCCATATTTCGCAACTGTGTAAAAATGAGACCAGAATTTAGAATAAAGATAGAG
>Ga0190360_1000621_pt1 | contig 19698 bp, 23 predicted proteins | sample 48721834_MG_FD_161271 | JGI IMG/M metagenome (GOLD analysis project Ga0190360, IMG submission 161271) | Hydrothermal vent microbial mat bacterial communities from Southern Trench, Guaymas Basin, Mexico - 4872-18-3-4_MG | ecosystem: Environmental > Aquatic > Marine > Hydrothermal vents >... | reverse complement strand
AGCGCTTCTCCTACTTCTTTTGTTTTTCTGAATATAGCCGACTCAGCTTGTGAGACCACGGAATGGGTCTTGCTGTGACTTTTTGCATTTGTGGTGATTGCATCCAGCCGTGAAGTCCGAGTTTTATGGCATACTGGATAACTTGGTTATACTCTTCAGGATGCACTTTTCTGCTCAGTGTTGTGTCAACAGTGGCTTTAAAGACCGGAATGTACTGCGACATAAGTGATACTGGAACGCTGGGCGATAGTCCAAACGCAACGAATTCAAGGACTTCTTTGGCTTCATTAACACCTTCTGGTAAAAGAAGGTGTCTTATTATAAGCCCCTTGCCATTTGATTCTTTAAACGCTCCGACTTGATGATACATTTCAATAATTGCTTTCTTAGCAACTGAAAAATAGTCTTGAACACCGGAATAGGCTTTGCCAGTATCGTCACTACTGTATTTGAGATCGGCAAGATAGATATCTACAACACCATTCATCATCTTTAAAGTTTGCGTTGACTCATAACCGCTGGTGTTGTACACAACGGGCAGAGAAAAACCCTTAGAGTTGGCTATATGAAGGGCTTCAACAATTCCGGGAAGGTGGGGGGTTGGTGTCACAAGATTGAGGGTCTCAGCGCCTTCTGCTTGAAATTCGAGAAAAATCTCTGCCAGATCTTCAGGTGTTAGTTCAACACCATGAGCTTTCTGGCTGAAAAACATGTTTTGACAGTAGATACATCTCAAATTGCATCCAGAGAAAAATACTGTTCCTGCGCCGCCTTTGCCAGAAATAGGAGGCTCTTCACCGAAATGCAGAAGAGCATTTGAAACTCTGGGAAGAATTCCTACTTTGCATCGACCATGCATTCTGTATCGATTTATTTTGCAGTTGATGGGACAAAGGGTACAGGATTTCATCTGTTTGCGGAAAAATTCGGAAACTTTCTGAAAATCATTACCCTTCATAACTGATTTCCGCGCCTAAAGCAGATAGCTTTTCCATGATTTTCTCATAACCTCTGAAAATCTGATCTACATCGTGAACGACAGTTTTCCCCTCAGCCACAAGACCCGCAATGACCAGAGCTGCCGCCGCTCTCAAATCTGTTGCGTTAACATCAGCACCACTTAATTTGCTGACTCCTTGAATAATTGCAGTTCCATTGGTTAATTCAATGTTTGCTCCCATTCTTTTGAGCTCATCAACGTGATGGAAACGCATCTTGAAAACCGTTTCTGTTACGACAGATGTGCCCTGAGAAATGGAGAGAAAAGCTATCATCTGTGGCTGGAGATCCGTTGGAAAACCTGGATATGGCTCTACAGTTACCCTAACATTTGCCGGTCTATCTTTCATAGACACTATAATTGTTCTCGGTTTTACGATCTCCAATGTTGTGCCAGTCTCTTTCAGCACATTTGTGAAAGCAGATAAGTGTTTTACTTCAACGTTGGATATCTCCACGTGTCCTCTTGTGGCCGCGGCTGCCACAGCGTATGTTCCGGCTTCTATTCTGTCAGGAATAATTGTGTAATCACATGGCAAAAGCTCTCGCGTTCCGAATATCTCAATATGACGCGTTCCCGCCCCAATGACCCGACAGCCCATGGCATTCAGAAAATTTCCGAGATCCTCTACTTCTGGTTCTGCCGCAGCGTTTTCTATGACCGTGTGCAAATCTTTCACAACAGCGGCGGCTGTCATTATGTGTTCAGTAGCCCCTACGCTTGGAAAGGGGAGTGATATTACAACTTCCTTTTTCTTTTCCTTTAGTGATGCTCTCACAAATCCATGGACGATATCAATTTTGAAACCTAAACTCTCGAGGCCTGTAATGTGATAGTTGACCGGCCTTACACCTATCGAACATCCTCCTGGTAGGGACACGACAGCGTCTCCATATGTTGCGGCAAGAGGCCCCAAAACATTAAAGGAAGCTCTCATCTTCCTGACAAGCTCATATGGAACAGATGTATTCGGATTCAAAGGAGGTTCTATTTCAACACATCCATCTTTGAAAGAAACCGCGCTCCCAACGGCTCTGAGAATCTCGATCATTGTCTGGACATCTGTCAAATCGGGAATATTCCTCAGAATAACCTTTTCTGGAGATAAAAGACTCGCCGCCAAAATAGGAAGGGCGGCGTTTTTGGCACCTGAAATCTTCACAGTTCCTCTTAGAGGTTGTCCGCCATACACTGTTATGCTACCCATTTAGAAGCTCTTCCTCCATGGAACTAATGATGTTTTCAAGATTGAAGTCCTCACTGGGATAAGATCTGGCTGCTATTCTCAATGGTCCTAAATCCTTTGCGCCATTCTCGATTCTCTGAACTACTTTTGGCATGTCGTCTTCTTTTATATCCGTCAGAAGAACAAGAAACGTGTCATCACTGTATCGTCCCACACTATCCATTGGAATTCTAATCACTCTTTTGAGGAACTTTGCAACATTGACCAAACTTTGCTCTTCCTGAGGTGATTGTAGTCGTACCATTAGAATAGCATAGCTCGTACCCTCTTCAAATGCCTTTTGATGGTAATACGTGACCAGTTTCATTATGTGCTCGTTAGAATAAACCCTGGTAACAGGATCTATCAACCTGCTGGATCCTATGTCTTTGATAAAATCATCGTAAACTTCAAACTGTTTTTTGATAAACTCATTGTATTCCATTATCATTTGCTCCATCTGCGCTTCACGAGCTTTGTAGGATTCAATTTGATCCTGTAGCATTGAAATCTTTTTTAATAGTGTTTCTTTATCATCCATGCCTTTTCCCCCCATTCTCAAGGAATGCAGTCATACACTATAGGTAACTATATGAAAAAAATACTTATGCAAGAGATCTTAAAGTTAAATTGCATCTAACCGTGATATAATTCTATCTGTATTCAGTGCAAATTGAGCAAACTCGCCAACCAGATTTGCCCGCTCTAAGTTATATAATAACACTAACAGAACCGGACGTCGCCGTAGTGTAACATATATCATAACCCCCAGGAAAGGGGTGTGATTTGAGGTGAAGAGAAGAGATCTGTTGATTTGGATATTCTCTATCAGTGTTTTACTCGTTGCGATCTCTTGTAGCGCCCCGCCTTCAGGCAATTCCGCTCCCGTTTTCAATTCGTGTTCTCCAAGTGATAAAGCAACAGATGTGGCAACAAATGTAAAATTATCTTGGGATTTCTCCGATCCAGACAATGATGCTCTGACATTTACTGTAAAGCTTGGAGATACAGAACAGAATCTACAAGAGGTTTACTCAGGTTCAAAAAGGGAAAAGACATGTGAATTGCAGTGTTCTACGAAGTACTACTGGAAAGTTATCGCAGATGATTCACATGGTCACAAAGTGGAGACTACACTGCTGGAATTCACAACTGTCTCTTGTGTAAACAGAAAGCCAAAAGCGCCTATTTTGATGACACCAAGTGACAATTCGACAGATTTATCTACAACACAAGTGACGCTTCATTGGACATGTAACGATCCAGACAACGATGCCTTGACATACACCATATATTTTTCAGAGAGCACCCCCCCTTCGGAATATCAACTCACCACAAACAACAGCTACGACGTCTTTTCTCTGAAACCTGAAACTACGTATTACTGGAAGATCAAGGCTTCTGATGGGGAATACAGCTCTGAAAGCGCCATATGGAGATTCACAACAGCTTCTTCTGGAACAAACGTGTCTCCTACAGTACCTGTTAACGTTTGTCCGCCAAATGGTGTGTCCGGTGTTTCAGTACCTGCGACTCTCACATGGCAGTGTTCCGACGAGGATGGTGATGATATTAGTTTTTCGGTGTTTCTTGACTCGAGTACTCCTCTGCAACTTCTTTGCCAAACGGATGAGCCATTTGCAATTGCATCAGATTTGATACCTAACACAAAATACTTTTGGCAAGTTAAAGCAGATGATGGGCATGGGCACATTGTATCGAGCCCTATTTGGAGTTTCACAACCGCTGGATTGGGCAACTCTCCCCCATCTGAGCCGAGTGATCCATCACCTTCAAATGGAACAACGGGAGTAGCTACCGAGGTAGTTTTAAGCTGGGAGTGCACAGATCCAGAAGGTGACTCACTTGCATACGATATCTACTTTGGAGAAAGTCAAGATCCACCACTGATAAGGCAGAACCTTTCGGATAATTTCGTATTGATTCGTGACCTCGAAGATAAAAGAACCTACTACTGGAAAGTTGCGGTTAAGGACGGATCACACGTTGTTGAAGGACCACTTTGGTGGTTCCGTGTAGGTGAATACGCTCAACCTGAGAGCGTAGTCACGCTAACTGACGGCGGACTCTACGTTGTTGATTATGTTGGTAGTACTCCTGCTTTATCATCTCGAGTGAATTTGCCACAAGTAAGAGATCTCGATGTGTATGAAAATAAAGCATATGTTGTTGGAAACGAAGAAATGGACATTGTTCAGCTTGAAACTTTGACCGTTGAGGCAACTTCTGATACAACAGGTTCGGGAATTCAAATCTCTACCCTGAGGCCATTACAGAGAATTGTTGCTCAGACTTTGTATGGCTGTGTAACAAACGATTCAAGCGGTTTGATCCTTCTCAATGTTTCGGATGAAACTCATATTTGCTTGGTATCAGAAGTGAACGTTGAAAATGCAGAAAGCTTGTTCGTCAGTGGAGAGCATATATACATCCCTTCGGATTCTAAACTTGTAGTGATCAATGCCCTGGATGCCTATAACCCATGGCAGGAGGGTTTCTACAACGGCACGAGCATTGCAGACGTCTATGTAATTGACAATACTGCGTATGTGTTGGACGATTCAAAGGTTGTGAAACTCGATGTGTCTGATCCATCAAATCCATTGAAAACACAGGAGAGCTCGGTAGATTTCAATTCTCCTTCACATCTATATGTTCATGACGGACAAGTATATGTTGTTGACTTAGATGGGTTGACAGTTCTCAATGGCAATCTCGAATACGTAGATAGCATCGATATTTTGGGAATAAACGATGTACTCGCCTCAGGAGATTATCTGTACTTGGCAACAGAAGACGGTCTGCTTTTGTTGACTACAGACACGCTCCAGACTTTATCTCGAGTGATGGATGGTGAAAACGTCATAGCATTGTCTCTTTACAAATAGCGTGTGTCACATGTTATACACAAAAAAGCCCGGCGCAGGAAACTGAGCCAAATTTTTGTTTGCCAGTTGACTCGTAACAATTATGTGCTATCATTTAAAAGGTATTCGATAAAAACACTGATTAAGAGGTGATTTTGATGAAGAAGGGAATACACCCTGAAATGAAGCTCATAACGGTCAAATGTGCGTGTGGGGCCGAGCACACATTTTGGTCAACTAAGGAGAACATACGAATTGATGTGTGCTCGAATTGTCATCCTCTTTATAAAGGAGGATTGGGCGCGGGACTCCTGATTGACACCGAAGGAAGGATAGAAAAGTTCCGCAAGAAATACGAAGGTGTGGAATATTGATAACTCTTTTATAAATCACTGAGGAGGGGCAGTTCGTGGTTAAGGTTGGAGATACTGTAAAGAGCAAGGTAACACAGATAACAAAGTACGGAGCTGTAGTGCAATTAGAATCCGGAGAAGCTGGTTTCATTCATATTTCTAAGATTGCTAATCGCTACGTCAAAAGAGTGGAAGACCACTTGAAGCAGGGTCAGGAAGTTACAGCGAAAGTAATAGGTAAAACAAGAGACGGTAAGTGGGAACTGTCGTTGAAGGAACGACAAAAAAGCAATGGACAAGGAGCAGATCAAAGAACCGCTGGTAAAACCGATTTTGAAAAAAAGCTTGCCCGATTCATGAAAGAAAGTGACAGAAAAATGTCTGAGTACAGGAAGAGAATGGAAAAGAAAGGTGGAAGATTTTAGAGCCAGTCCTTAGGTAATTGTTCTGGAAACGGTTCAAAGTTTTTAACCACTATTACATGTGTCCCAATATCTATAAATGCATCAAGAGATTCAACATCTTGGTTAAGCATTCTGATACAGCCGTGGGATATTCTTTTTCCAATCTCCCACGGTTTCGTTGTCCCATGAATTCCATAAGTTGGATTTGAGAGCTGCAGATATCTTGTTCCCAAGCCATTAATGGGAGACCTCGGTGGTATGTATTCACCAAACCAGTAAAGAGCAGGATCAATTTCTTTTTTGATGATAGTGTATCTCCCAAGAGGAGTGGCATCACTTCTTCCAATTGCCGCTGGAAATTGCTTAACAATAGTACCATCATAATAAACCGCTATACGCGCCGTAGCCACGTTTATAACCACTGTTGTTATAGATTCTTTAAATTTAACCCTTGCTAACTTCAAAGTGCTGCCAGCAAGTATCCTGGATCCATCTTCAATATTGTTCACTATCTCAAGGTCAGCCACTCTAAGACCGTAGTGCATTGCTATTTGCCACAAAGTTTCTCCTGGCTTTACAACGTGTTTCTCTGGAGAGACGGCTTCAAATACATAAGGTGTAGTGTTCCCACGCAGAATATTGGAAAAACCATTTAAAGTATAGATATCACTCTTGTATTCGAAAACAAAATCATGTGGAAGTTGGAACTTAACGATGAATGTTTTTATACCGTCTTTGAGTTTATCTTTTGTGAAAAAATAGCAGAAATCTCTGAGAGTAAAGAAATCGAATTTCACATTGTCTAAGGTGCAATCAATGATTTTCCATCCTTGAGGCACTTTGATACCGATGTACGTGTTTCCTGAATCTTTTGAAGTAACAACAAACAGCTCGGGCTCACGACGATACACATCCAAGTGTATTATCCAGGGTAGACAACCTGTCATTCTCTTGTTAAATGAATTGATTCCTTCCACTTGAGGGATTACCCATTCAAAATTTTTCACAGCAAACGTGTAAACGTTGTCATGAACGTCGCTCGGGTATATGTAGCCATTTGAGGTAAACAGTCTAACATTGATTGCTGATTGAGGGGTATAAAGAGGCTCTACAAAAATACTGAGAAGATCGTCTTGAAAACCGACAACTTTAAGTCTGTGATCCACTCCAAAAATTAGCAAGCTCACTGAGAATAACCAAAGCAACAGAATCTTTCGCATCAGGTCCCACCCTTTTAATCGAACCGTCTTTTCTAATTAGAATTACCTCTGCTTTGTCTTCTCCAATTACAGAACAGTCGTTAGCGACAACCAAATCCAGGTTTTTCTTTGCCATTTTTTCTCGTGCGTAATGCTCGAGATTGTCCGTTTCGAGAGCAAACCCCACTAAAATCTTCCCATTTTTGCGTAAAGACAGTTCCTGCAGTATATCGATGGTTTTTTTCAAGGAAACTGAGAGGGTTTCGAAATCTTTCTTGATTTTGCTGTTAGCGTAGGATTTTGGTCTGTAATCGGCAACCGCCGCAGCCATAATTACGGCGTCACTTTCATCGAACTTTTCGATTACGGCTTTGTACATCTGTTCAGCAGTTTCAACTTCAATAAATTCGTCCACAAAATAAGGCCTTTTCTGACACACCGGACCGGAGATAAGACAAACTTTTGCACCCAGTCTTTTCGCCACTGTTGCCAGAGTGTAACCTGTTTTTCCACTCGAACGATTTGTCAGAACTCTTACAGGGTCTAACGGTTCAGATGTGGGGCCAGCAGTTATCAGCAACTTTTGACCAGAGAAGAGTTTTTTGCAAGTAGCAATTCTTACTGCTTCAAGTATGAACTCGTTGTCAGGATATCTCCCAGAGCCTGTTTCTCCACAAGCAAGGTGACCAATTTCTGGTTCAAGCACAATCCAACCGTCTTGCTTGAGAATATCCAAATTTCTCTTAGTTACAGGATTTTCATACATTCTGACATTCATAGCCGGTACGATTATCCGCGTCGGCTTTTCGTACGCAAGACAGGTGAGTGATAAAAGATTATCAGCTATTCCGTGGGCGAGCTTAGAAGCTGTATTTGCAGTTGCGGGAGCTATAACAAGGATATCTGCCCACTTGGAAAGTTCCGTGTGCGGTATCCATCCATCGCTAATAGAAAACGCATCCTGGTCAGTGTATACAGGACAACCACCGACAGCAGAGAAGACATCTTTTGATACCATTTTCTCAGCGCTCTCAGTCATCACCACTCGAAGGTCATAACCTTGTTTCCTCAGCAAACTAATAAGCCCAACAGCTTTGTAGATGGCTATGCAACCTGTAACACCGACCAATACGTTCATGTGCGATCACCTTACCTCGGGCAGTAGTATCCTCAAAATCTCCTCGTTTCGTATTCTTATGTAACCTTCTTCAAGCTCTTTAAAGGCAGCTGAAATGAGATTCCCATCAGGTACGTTAACATAAGGTTTGGCGTATTCTTTGAGAGCTTCTGCCCTCTTTGCAACTGCTATTGGAACTGCAAACCTGTATGGTATTCTCTTGGACAAATAATCGTAGTTTATAACCGGTTTAGACATTGTTGTGTTCACCTCCACCAAAGTATTTGTGTAGTCCCATTCTACCTATCATTCTTGAAACCTTGAGTTGCTCGGCCACTATAATTGAAGCAAGCTGGTGCACAGACTCTGTTAGCTTCTCATTAACTATGACATACTGGAATTTTGGAATAAATGAAAGCTCCTTTTTTGCGTCCTGCAGTCGCTTTTGAAGATCCACTGCGCTTTCAGTCCCTCTTTTATGAAGCCGTTTTTTAAGAGCATCAAAAGATGGTGGAGCGATGAAAATATAAACGGCATCTGGATATCTTTCCATTACAGATATGGCGCCTTGCACATCTATGTCCAGAATAACCCCGCACGCTTTCTTAAGCTCTTGCTCAACAAATGATCTGGGGGTTCCATAAAGGTAACCGTGTACTTGTGCCCATTCGAGAAACTCCCCATTTTCAATCATTTGCCTAAAAGAGTACTCGTCAATGAAAAAATAGTCTTTTCCATCTTGCTCTGCAGGTCTTTTAGGTCTCGTAGTACACGATACTGAAAAAGAAAGGTTTCTCACTCTGTTCACGACACCGTTGATTATGGAGCTTTTACCCACACCTGAAGGACCGCTAACAACATATAGAACGCCAGTCACTCTGTTTTACCTCGTCTTGCCTAGGCTTTCTTCAATTTCGAGCATTGATTGAACAAATCTCTGAGCTATAGTCTCTGGTTGAATAGCGCTGAGAATGATATGGTTGCTATCTGTTATAAGAATTGCACGCGTTTTTCTGCCGTACGTTGCATCAATCAATTTACCTTCGTCTTTTGCCTCTTCTCTTAGTCTTTTTAACGGCGCAGATTCTGGGTTCACGATTGCTATTACCCTGTCTCCAGAAATCACGTTCCCAAAGCCGATGTTTATGAGTCCATACATCAAAAGACACCTCCCGGGAATTACTCCAGATTTTGAATTTGCTCACGAAACTGAGAAGTAAGAAGTTTTCCTTGAAGAGCTTGCTCGATAAACGATGTCTCTCTCGATTTTGCAAGAATCGTGTTGAATTCCCTAAGTATCTCTTGTGCTAAGAAGTCAAGGTGCTGGCCTACGGCTTCATTTGAATTGAAAAGATCTCTAACTCTCTCGATATGACTCTCCAGCCGAGTTAATTCTTCACGTACATCCGCTTTTTCCAAAGCGACGGCAACGATGTTTTCAAGAAGGCTTTCATCTACCTCCGTTGACTCGGGAAGAAATTCTTTAATGTTGTTAAAATACTTTTCTCTAAGCTCTACTTGAACCGCCTTCAAATTCGTTTTGAAAAACTGAATGATCTCGTGAATGGAAAGAATTATTACTTTCAGGTCACTTACCAGCTTCTCGCCCTCTACAGAGCGCTCCTTGTTCAAATCATCTAAGCCTTTTGAAACGATCTCCCTAACTCCCTGCCATACTTTGTCTGATTCTTCTTCTTTGAGTTCAAATCTCACAAGTTCCTTGAAACGGAGTAAGTTATCCAGATTAACAGGTTCTGGTATTCCAAGATGCCCTACCAATGAGTCCAGAGCATTGTAGTAAGCTCTGGCCAAACCCATGTCAATCTTGACTCCCGAGACAGGATAAAGAAACTCCACGAAGACTTTCAACTGCACCTTCCCGCGAGTCAGCTTTCTTTTTATAATCTGCACTAAGTCTACCTCGTAGGGCGTAAGAAACGGCGGAATTTGAAGATCAAGTGTAAGGTGCCTTGAATTAAGAGAACGAAGTTCACAGGAAATTCTGTATTTCTCCTCAAAAATCTTCTGCACTCTTGAATAACCAGTCATGCTCTTAGGCAAGCTATCTCCACCCTTTTGCACAATTATATCATCTACGATGCAATGAAGAAACAATATCTGTAAGAACTTCGATAAAGCTTTCAATTTCTTCGTCTTTGTTCATTTTTGAAGTACTTATCCTAACTGCAGCCTCAGCAACGTTCTTTGCAATGCCCATTGCTTTCAGAACATGACTTGCATTTACGCTTCTGCTTTGGCAAGCAGAACCAGTTGAGATACAAATACCTTTCGCTGAAAGCGCATTTACCAAAACACTTCCTGGAATTCCAGGAAAAGCCACAGTCAACGTATTTAGAACAGAGTTCTTCTCTGGACTGATTATCACTCCGTCAAGATCGGCAATCGCACTTGATAATTTAGAACGCCATTTCTTGAAAAGCTTCAACGAGCGGTTAAGATCGGAAACAGTTGCTTTCAAAGCTTCCGCAGTTGCCACTATTAGTGGTACATTCTCAGTTCCAGATCGCATACCCCTTTCCTGACCACCACCTGCCAGCAAAGGGTATATTGGAGTACCTCGTTTTATATAGGTAATTCCCAGGCCCTTTGGGCCATGAAATTTATGAGCACTGAAGGTGGCTATGTCACAGTCCCACATTCTTTCAAATGGCATTTTACCAACAACTTGAGCAGCGTCCAGATGTATGATAGCCTGAGAATTTTTCTTGCGAATGGCGCTTATCACATCATCTACAGGTTGTATAACTCCCGTTTCACCATTCACAACTGTCAGAGATACAAGCATTGTCTCTGGTGAGATAATGTCCACAAGATTTTCAATGTCAACTAATCCACTGGAATTTACCCTGCAATACTTCACACAGCAATTATTGAAGATCTCCAGTTGTCTTACTGTATTTAAAACTGCTTTGTGTTCCGTTTTCGTTGTCACGATTACTTTTTTAGTTCCTCTTCTCAAAGCCAAAGCAACACCCTTCAAAGCCCAGTTTATCCCTTCAGTTGCACCTGATGTGAAATATATCTCGTTTGGACTTACATTGAAAATCTGAGAGATTTCTTCACGGGCTTTATCAAGGGCTTCTCTGGCAACGAATCCCATCTGATGAAGAGAACTCGCATTTCCGAATAGCTCCGAAAAATATGGTAACATTCGATCTATGGCTCTTTTATCAACAGGTGTTGTTGCGTTGTTATCAAGATAGATCACTCAATACACCTCAGAAGCCTGTTCCAAACAGGAAAAATGGTTTGAAATTGTCAAATGTCCACTCACCTGTGAAATAATAAGCCACACCAAATCTCATCACACCGAGCAATGGCACGATTATATCGAGTTCCGGCCCCGCTGTAATATCAAGATTCCTGGATGCTTCGAAAATGTCATCACCGCTACCGCCCATGTCGACGAATCCCAGAATATACATAGGAACCGTTTGTGATTCTGGGTTATAACGAAATTCGGCCGAAGATAAGAGAACAGCTTTTGCCGAAGTCGCTTCCATGCCTCGCACGCCATTCAATCCGGAATAATCAATTGTTTCAGGAGCCGCGCCCGGCTTATAGCTATCAGCCATGATAGCCCCAGACATGCCACGAAATCCAAGTGCCATATTCTCTGCAATAGGAACAAAAACCCTGAGATCGCCTTTAAGCTTCCAGAAATCTCTGTCGTTTAGAAAACCTAACAAGCCAGCTTTCTCGACTCCAAGAAGAAGATACTGTCCATTCATCGCAAATAGTGCGCTGTCCCTTGTATCGTAACTGTAGTTGGCCGATAGTATAAGAGTGTTTTCCCTCAAAGAATCGGTTGCTCGGTTTTCATAAGAAACTCCTAAACCAAAGGCGTGTCCATCAATTCTCAGTGTTGTCATGTTCGTTCCCAAACTGTATATGTTTGTGGAAGTTGAATCATATGTCTGATTTTGATACAAAAACTGTGCTCCTAAGGTTAAAGGCAAATTCACAGGTTTTCTTATACTGTAATCGATTGAAAACTCTCGGGACTGAAGACCCAACTTGCCACCAATTGTGAAACTCTGACCGTAACCAAATGGATTTATTGTCGCCACGTTCAGCTCCCCGAGGAAACCGTTGTACCATTCAATGCCTTCAGATGGTGGAGCCCACGTTATTCCACCTCCGAACATAAATTTCTTTTCTTTCTCTTTCACTTCCACCACTATGTCAACATTTGTCGCATCAATGCTACCCGATGGATACACATTTACTGACTCGAAAAACTGCGTTCTATTAAGATTCGAGGAAGTATCATAAAAGTCTTGCTCTACCAGCGCTTCATTGGGGAAGAAAGTTATTAGGTCATCAATTACATACTTCTTCGTGTAATCAAGACCCTTGAACTGAATATCATGAACATACTTCTCTTTTACTGACAAAACCAGCTCGCCTTCGCGAGGTTGAGCAATGACAAAGCACATTGGATAGCCAAGGTCACTGTAATAATCCATCAGAGCCTGCATAGAGTTCAAAACATCGGCGTTGGAAACCGCTTTAGACTCTTCAATTGTTATCACATTCATTAACTCTGAAGTTGGTATTAGTTTATTACCCTCAATTCGAATAGAATCAAAAACCGTACCATCCTCTACAACTTTCCTGAGAGCCACGTTTATCTTGAGGATAAGCGTTTTTTCACTGACACCAGGAATCTCTATCTTTTCAAAGTCCACTTTGGTGTCTTCTCCAAAGTAAACGTATTTTCCCAAGGTGGATAGGATTCGAGACATAACTTCAACGGTGGGATAACAGCGTTTAATATCCTTTATGAAAAGCCTGATGATGCTGGGAGTTGTATAAAAATCTCTGAGTGTGTCAATTTTTATCTCGTTTCTTATCTTCGAAAAATCTATCCCCTCTGTCTCGCCATCAAAGCGAACATCCCAAATAGCGTACTCAGTTACCTTGAAAACGTATTCATCGTCAACAAGTTCTCCTCCTATTTCTACAAGAAAGTAACCCTGCTCGTCGAACTTCGTTTTTAACGCGCTCATTGAATCTTGAACTGCTTTCATGTTAAGAGCTTTGTTACTTTCTAACGTAACCACAGATTTCAAATCTGAGAGACTTATCAGTTCTGGCCCTGTTAGCTCTATTCTCCAACTTGAGATAACAGGATTTTCTTTGACATGAATTTTGAGCACATAATCTCCATTCGATGGAGTTAATTCGGGATCAAGCGAACTAAAATAACCAGTTTCAAAGATTTTCTTGATTAAGTCCTCCACAAGCGCTTGAGTAATCTCTATCCCCTTATAATTCTCGATGCCAGCATCGGCAAGGACTTCTGTTGCGGAGACCGTTTGAAGCCCGTCGAGAACGATATCCTTTATAACAAGTGGAAAAGCTGTAATAGCGATACTTGCCACGAGAACAAATATTAAAACAACCTTCATTAGTGCACCTCCTCAACTGAGCTCGTCTGCCAACTTACTTTCAAGTTCTTTAAATATATCAAACACCGCTTTCATGACAACAGGATTCGACAGATTTCCAAGGGTTTCCCTCAGTTCAACATTCGACAGTTGATATTGGAAGTCCTTCTTCTTTCTGCTAACAGTGATTTCCACACTGTTATTACTCAAAACAATCGCAGCCAGCGTACCCGCAATATCTCCTACAGGCTGACAGTCTACATGCTTCATATTAAAGGAAGCCCTTACTTTTGTACCCTTGCCGGGACTACTTTCCAGCGAAACACGCCCACCTGTCATCTCAGCCGCTTGTTTCAGAAACGGCAAGCCCAACCCCACACGGCGAACCTGTGAATCGCGTGTAGTGATGAAAGGGTCAAAAACCTTCTTTAAGAAATCCTCAGTCATACCTTTTCCATTGTCGGACACTGTGAAAGCAAACCAGGAATCTGACTCCTCTATAGTCACATGTATTTTTGATGCACCTGAAACCAAGGCATTTTGAAATATGTCCATTATGTGGTCGGATAATGTCTTTAATCCCATACTGAACGTATTTTTCTTCTACAGGCCTCCTTTAATGTTTCATAAATTGCACGTTGGTTTGCATGCTGTACTCGGAGTCTCGTGAATCTGCATCCAATTTCATCTGGGTGATGTGAATCCGAATTGCTTAAAACAGCATAGCCATATTCAGTGGCTTTCCTCCAACCATCTATTGTCCTTGCTTCCACGATTTTAACACGTTCATCTCTCGGAAATAAACCGAGTTGAAACAGAACACCAAATCTTCTCTCAATATGTGCGTACGCTGGAATCCCTTTGTACTTTATTATCAACTCGATCAGTTGCGGTAGATTTAATAAAAGAGCTGATCCAAGAAAGCGATTTTCAATTCCTGTGAATCTGTCTTGAGAGTTGACATACATCTGGTAACCCATCAACTCAGGATTATAAGGCAGTTTTGGTAAATACTCGTTGATCTTAGAATTAAAAATAGCAGCATCCCGAAACGTGCCGAAGTAAGCCAGAACATGAACTTCTTCTGATGACGTTACTTCTAAAGCTGGAATCAGGGTCCTTTCGTCGATAGCTCTGTTGAATGCAAGAACATTACCACAGCTATTATGATCTGAGATCGCTATACACTCAAGATTTGCCAAACGCTTTCTGACCACGCCTGGTACCATCGTGATGTCCGCGCAGGGAGACAAACAGGAATGTATATGTAAATCAGCTCTTAGTATCATCTTAGTCCAAGCGAGTAGATTTCCCCAACAATTTCAAACGCTGACTTCTGAGTCTTTAACAGACAAATTCCCTCGTTTGTCGCCTTTTTTACAACCTCTTGTGGGTACTCGTGTCCACTGCATAGAACAATCGCTTTTATCCCAACTATAGCGGCAACAGCTAAGATGTTTATGTGAGACTGAACTGTAACCCACACTGAATCAGGCTTCGCCTGTGCCATAACTTCGCTAAGAAGATCCCCCACATAACCACTGATGACTTCAGCTGAACAATCGCCACAAACATATTCCAAGCCAAGTGCATCACGTATTCGAGATACTGTCATGCATCTTCTCCCCCCACTTTGCCACTCTGGTGAGTATTTTCGATAGCTCAAGATACTCTTTCCCGTATAGTTTACAAGATCTCTAACAAAAAAATCAAACACAAGCAAGTTCTCGACATAAGGCAAAGATGGGCCTATTTCTTCAAAGCCGTTGTTTCACCATTTTGTGAAAAGTCGAATTCCATTTCTACAACTACACCTTCGCCACTCTTTGAAAATATGACCATGTTATCTGAGTACCTTTTCATGTTAGCAAGACCCATGCCCGCACCAAAACCAAGTTCTCTAACGTGATCTGGAGCTGTGGAAAAGCCTTCTCGCATAGCAAGTTCCAAATTTTCAATTCCTTTCCCGGTATCTTCTACTCTTACAATAACTCTGTCTGGTTTTATGAAGCAGTATATTGCACCTTTACTGAGACTGTGAATCACCACGTTAGTCTCTGCCTCATACGTCGCGATTGCTACCCGCCGCGCAGTTTTCTCGTCAACTGACTGTTCAAGGAGAAAGTGCTTAAGACGAGAAGCTCCCACACCAGCGAGACTTATATCAGTATAGTCAACGGGAAAAAAGAAGTCCGCTCCAGATTTATCTAACTTCTCACCAGTTATCAGAGACTTTTCAAAATACTCCGGACTTTCAAGTACTTCTTTCCTTCTCTCATCATGAAGATAGACTAACCCAAGTTTAGTCAATAATGCCATCATCACATCGTTTTTGGTAAGGATTCCAATAAGTCGATAATCCCTGTCGATAACAGGGAATCTGCCATAGGCGTATTTTTCAAACAAATCGATCACGTCTTTGAGCGTGGCACTTTGTTCAAGAGAAATCACGTTCTTCGTCATTCTCTTTTCAACAAGATCATCAATATACCCACCCTCAAGGGCCTTAATGATATCTTCGATGCTGATGATTCCAATAACACGATTTTTCTCGTCAGTAACAGGAACACCAGATATCCTTTTCAGTCGGAGGACTTCCTTGACTTGTCTTAATGTCCTGTCTGGCCTCACTGACATGACATCTGAATTCATGATTTCCTCTACGGGAGTGTCCAAGAAAAAGCGTTGCACTTTTTCAAGTATTCGCTCCATATCCGCTTCCTTTCAGCTACCATATCGGTTTGATCTTCTTCTCACAGTAAAGTTTTCCACAAACTTCAAACATTGTCATTCTTGTAACTGCAAGCACTATTCGAGATGCCTTTGCTGCTTCAATTGTTTCTGGAGGCACTGAATCCTTACGTACAATCACAACCGCTGGTATGCCAATAACATCTGCAGTTCTGACAACCTGAGGAGTAGTTAAACCGGTTATAAGAAGCATGTTTTCTCTTGCAAGGATAAGTACTTCACTCATTAAGTCAGATGCCGCAGCATGCTCAAAATCAAGCTCTTCCACCCTTTCCTGAGCACACAGAATGCGCCCGTTAATACATTCCAGAATCTCTTTTAGTTTCACCCAATCGCCTCCCTCAGCGCATCCCCTTTATAACGGTATTTTATGAATGCATCGTAAGACCAAGGGCACTTCTCACGAACTACCTTCGCAACGGCTATGGCATACTGCTGCATTTCCCACTGTGCATGTGAATCAGCTCTCAGCGAAAGAAAATTCATTATACTTCTCAGGTTCGCTGTCCAGTAAAACTGTGTGTATGTAGCCAAAGGTAAAACCACCCTTGCAACTTCGCGTGGTATGCCCCTATTCAGCAGCTTCTCGTACAGAGAGTAACTTTTTAAGTAAAATTCTTGCATTTCTTTTTTCAGATACTCAACATCTTTATCCTCGCGTTTCGCTGGTTTGATACGATTTTTAAGAAACATTGGAACATAGAACTCTTTTTTTAACTCGGTGTACCGACCACTCAATTCGTTGTACGAAGATATTCTGTGTCGCATCCATTGCCTCGCTACAAAAAGAGGACACTTCACATGAAATGTAAAAGCAACATGCTCAAACGGAGACTCATGCCCCTGCCGCATTAAGTGATAGATAAGCTGCTTGTCTCGATCTGGGTTGGTCAGGTTCATGCCATGTGAGACCCTTGCGGCTTTAACAACCGATAAATCATTCCCAAAGTGGTCAATTAGTTTCAGAAAACCCTTATCAAGGACACTTATTTCCATTCAAACACCACCCGTATTTTTCATTACACACGCATATGCACTGTGATCATGTATCGACTCGAAACTTTCTACTTCTACCTCATACCAGAGTATTCTCCTGTCTTGGTTCAACTTCAAAGCAACTTCTCTCGCAACATCTTCCACGAATCGTGGGTGATCATAGGCAAACTCTGTGAGAAATTTTTCATCAGGCCTCTTTAACAGACTGTAAACAGGAGAACTCGCAGAATTCTCTGCAATATTGATGAGTTCCTCAAGCCACACGAGCTTTTTGTACCTAACATGAATCCAAATGTTAGCCCTTTGGTTATGAGCTCCTCTATCACTTATCTCTTTGGAGCAAGGACAAAGCGTAGTTACTGGAATCTTAACAGAGGTTACAAAATCATAAGTATCCGCAGTCTTGTGTGCCTCAAATCTACAGAGATACTTCAAGAAACTCTTTTGATGTGAAATTGGTGCGGTTTTCAATATGAAATACGGGAACTCAATCTCGACTGTCGCAATTTCAGCTCGCAGAATCATTCGTATTTCCTCAAGCATGTCCCTTATAATTTGTGGATCTATACCAAGTCGATATCTGTTGAGCACTTCAACAAACCTACTCATGTGGGTACCACGATATTCGACTGGCAAGTCCACGTACATGCTGATTTTAGCCACCGTATCCTGATATCCACTCGCTCTGTCCATAATGGTAACTGGATAGTCGAGATTTCTTATTCCAACTCTTTGAAGATAAACATTACGCCAATCCTTTTCACTCTGAACATCCTTCAAAGTATTCACCTCTGTAAGTAACAAAAGAAGATGTTGATTCCCAAACGATTACTTCATAAAGCGAATAGCTACTCGAACGAAGAGGATTAAAGAGCTGCTCCCAGATCCATCGTGCCAAATTCTCCGCAGTTGGCTGCTCTAATATATCGTTCAAGTAAGAGTGGTCTAAGTAAGCCACGACATTTTCTTCTACCACTTTCTTCAAATGTAGAAAATCGATTACAATTCCTTCGTCGTCAGGTTCGCCTTTAACAGTTACTCTCAGTTTGTAGGTATGACCGTGCAAATTTTCACATTTCCCTTTGTATTTCATCAACCTGTGAGCCGCATCGAAGGTAAATTCCTTAGAAATCAGCAAGGCTTTCAACTCCTTTTCAAAATCAGTATACCGAAAAAGATACCGCTCTGAACCAAAACTATCAATGCTCCTGCGGGAACATCAAAAATATATGAAAACACTATCCCTGTAAATACTGATACACACGCTATTACAGGTGATAGGATAAAGGAGAATCTATATGATTTTAAAACAAGTAAAGAACTCGCAGCAGGTATGACCAGCATAGCTGCTACCAGAACGATTCCAAGGATTTTCACGGAGGACACTATTGTGACAGAAAGCAGAACCAAGAAAACGTAGTATATCAAATCGATCTTGACACCCATAGCTTTCACAAATTCCTCATCGTAGCTCATATATACCAACTTGTCTCCTAACAAAAAGGTAAAAACCACGATTACTCCTGTTATGGTACTCATAAAGAAGAGATCTTGATTCCTTACAGCGAGAATATCTCCAAAAAGATAGGACATTAAGCTCCTTTGTTCTTGCATCAAAGAGAAAGCAACGATACCAAAAGCCATTGCAGAGGAAAAAAGTACACCAATCCCCGTGTCTTCACTCACACCTTTTCTAACAAAGTACCCCAGCGCAAGAGCTACAATGACGGCTATGCCAATGGCCACTGGAAGAATAGGTAAATCAAAACATAGGGCAATTGCAATACTTGCAAATGTTACGTGAGCTATACCATCTCCAAAGAAAGCCATTTTTCGCATGACGACCGGAACTCCAACCAAAGAACCACTGATTGCTGTCAAAACGCCCGCAATGAAAGCTCTTTGCACGAATGGCAGCGATAGAAACTCAAACACGTTTCTCACCCTTGTGATTGTGGATCACAGGTTTTACATTAAAGCCGTACAATCGGTTGAAAAAGGCTTTTTCTTTCTCAAAACCACATGATTCATGAACAACGAGTCTTCTGTTAATACAGAGAACCCCATGGCTGTATTCTGCGACAAAGCCGATATCATGGGTAGCCATTATTACCGTGATGTTCAAATCCTCAACGAGCTTCTTGATCAACTCATAGAAACTTTTTTGACTATCTATGTCCAGACCAACTGTTGGCTCGTCAAGCATCAAAAGCTCCGGTTTTGAGACTATAGCTCGAGCTATCATTACCCTCTGTTGCTGGCCGCCGCTGAGTTCATAAATGGGCTCATCTATATAGCGCTGCATTCCAACGCTTTCTAAAGATTCAAGAACCTCTTTCTTCCATTTAGAA
>Ga0190360_1000619_pt1 | contig 19708 bp, 15 predicted proteins | sample 48721834_MG_FD_161271 | JGI IMG/M metagenome (GOLD analysis project Ga0190360, IMG submission 161271) | Hydrothermal vent microbial mat bacterial communities from Southern Trench, Guaymas Basin, Mexico - 4872-18-3-4_MG | ecosystem: Environmental > Aquatic > Marine > Hydrothermal vents >... | reverse complement strand
AGCGTCATATTATAAGCCACGAATTTATTGGGATGAGCGATCCCAAAGGGTTTTTCTTCTCAGAGGATGAAAGTATTGGGATTATGATTAATGAGGAAGACCATATACGCATGCAGGTAATCCATTCAGGATTTTCATTAAATGAGACATGGTTTGAAATACACAGGCTGGATGAGGAGTTCTCAAAGAAGTTGAGCTATGCTTATTCTGATCGTTTTGGCTATCTCACGGCCTGTCCTACGAACGTTGGAACTGGCGTACGTTTTTCTGTGTTTGTCCATCTGCCAGTACTCACATTCACAAAAAGGATAGATAAGATATTTGCAGATCTGATACCTGCGGGAATCACAGTAAGAGGCCTGTATGGTGAGGGAAGCAAGGTAATAGGAAATTTTTTCCAGATTTCAAATCAGTATACTCTCGGATGGACAGAGCAGGGAATAATGGATAGGGTAATTCCAATAATCAGGCAGTTCATTTCTGAAGAGAAAAAGGCGCGTGAGAATATCATGAACGATCAGAGGATCGTAATAGAGGATAAGATTTACAGGACAATCGGGATTTTATCAAAGGCAATGATATTGTCTTCGATGGAATTTCTTGATCATCTCTCTGCATTGAGGCTTGGTGTGGATCTGGGAATTTTGCCAAAGATAAGTAAGAGGCTGTTAAACGAACTATTGATTATGACACAGCCCGCTCATATTCAGAAGATACATGGAAGAAAACTTGAAGAATTGGAAAGAGACTCTATCAGGGCCGAGATGGTCAGAGAAAAACTTAACTTAAATTAAGTGTAATAGAGGAAGGATTATGATTAGAAACAATTTTTCGCAGCGTGTTCAGGTGGTCATTCAGTTTGCTCGTGAAGAAGCATTAAGGCTGAATCACGACTATATAGGTACAGAACATCTACTGCTGGGCTTGATACGCGAAGGAGGAGGGATTGCCATAGAGATCCTTCAAAATTTAGCTATAGATATTGATGAGTTAAAAAAAGCGATAGAGGATGCAATACGCTCAACCGGCGGAACAATAACAATGGGCAATATTCCTTTTACCAAAAGGGCTGAGCGAGTATTGAGGGTTGCGGCTTCTGAGGCAGAGAGGTTTAAATCAAATGTAATTGGTACAGAGCATCTTCTACTTGCACTCATTAAGGATAATGAAGGCGTAGCAGCTCAGGTTCTCCAGAGTTTTGATATTACATATGAGAATATAAAAGATGAACTTGAAAATGTGCTTAGAGGAATATCATCATCTCCTGCATCTGAGGAGAAGGAGAAGTCAAAGACTCCTGCTTTAGACCATTTTGGACGTGACCTTACAAAGCTTGCCCAGAAGGGTGAACTTGATCCTGTCATAGGAAGGGATAAAGAAATTCAGCGGGTTGCTCAGATTCTCTCGAGGCGCAAGAAGAATAATCCGGTGCTGATTGGCGAACCGGGAGTAGGAAAGACTGCTATTGCAGAGGGGCTTGCAATGCGTATAGTAGAGAAAAAGGTGTCGAGGGTTTTGCATAACAAGAGGGTCGTTACTCTCGATTTAGGAGCAATCGTTGCGGGCACTAAATATAGAGGGCAGTTTGAGGAGCGGATGAAGGCAATCATGAATGAACTTGTTAAATCTAAAAACATCATCCTCTTTATCGATGAGCTGCATACTATCGTGGGAGCCGGTGGTGCATCAGGTTCTCTGGATGCATCGAATCTTTTTAAACCTGCTCTTGCGAGGGGAGAACTCCAGTGTATAGGGGCAACCACTCTAAATGAATATCGTCAGTATATTGAGAAGGATGGCGCACTGGAGAGGAGATTTCAGAAGGTCATGGTAGATCCACCATCGACAGAGGACACCCTAAATATATTATATGGATTGAGAGAAAGATACGAAAAGCATCACAGGGTTAAGTATACCGATGAGGCGATCCGTGCAGCGGTGAGATTGTCTGAGAGGTATATTACAGATAAGTTCCTTCCTGATAAGGCCATTGATGTAATGGATGAGGCAGGTTCAAAGGTTCATCTTGCAAACATATCGGTTCCAAGAGATGTCACAATTCTCGAGGAAAGGCTCAAGGTGATTCAGAAGGAAAAAGAAGATGTTATAAAGAATCAGGAGTTTGAGAAGGCGGCAATCTTGCGTGACAGGGAGAAAAAACTGATAAGAGATCTTGAGGAGGCAAAAAAGAGATGGGAAGATGAAGTGGGCGATGTTTTGGCAGAAGTGACAGAGGAGGATGTTGCCCAGGTTGTCTCCATGATGACAGGTATTCCTGTTTCTAGGGTTGCCCAGTCTGAATCTGAAAAACTATTAAAGATGTCGGAGATGCTCCGTGAAATCGTTGTTGGTCAGGATGAGGTCATTGAAATAATCAGTAAGGCTATAAGGCGCAGCCGGGCAGGTCTGAAGGATCCCCGCAGACCGATTGGATCGTTCGTCTTTTTAGGACCTACAGGAGTAGGCAAGACCTATCTTGCAAGAATGCTTGCAAAGTACCTTTTTGAGGATGAAGAGGCATTGATAAGGGTCGATATGTCGGAGTTTATGGAAAAGTTTTCGGTATCGAGAATGACAGGTGCACCTCCTGGATATGTGGGATATGAAGAGGGCGGTCAGCTGACAGAAAAGGTCAGACGCCATCCTTATTCTGTTGTACTTCTTGATGAGATAGAAAAGGCTCATCCAGATATTTTTAATATTCTTCTCCAAATACTGGATGAAGGCCATTTAACGGATGGTCTTGGACGCAAGGTCGATTTCAGAAATACGATTCTAATCATGACCTCAAACCTCGGTACGCGGATGGCTCAGGGTGGTGGTATTGGTTTTGGTCATAAGAGCGGAAATATTGATTATGATGTAATGAAGACTGGAATGTTGAGCGAAACAAAAAAGCTCTTCACTCCCGAATTCATAAACAGAATAGATGAGATAGTTGTCTTCAAACCATTGAAAAAGGAGCACATAATTCAGATAATCGATATAACCATGAAAGAGATGCTTGAGAGCATGAAAGAACGTCAGATCAATGTAACTCTTTCGACAAAGGCAAGAGAATTTCTTGCTGACAAGAGCTATGACCCGATGTTTGGTGCAAGACAGGTGAAGAGAGTGATTAGAAAATATATTGAAAATCCTATTGCAGAAGAGATCATCAAAGGAAGATTCAGCGACGGGAGCAATATTGTTGTTAGATACAAAAAGGATGGACTAGAGTTTGTTGAGAGCAAGGAGGCTGTTAGACCAAAGGATGAAAAGGTTGATAAAAAGCACGAGGTAAAGTCAAAATAAGAGGTCTGTTGTGGATAGAAGAGATTTTATAAGGATAACGGTTGGAGCGGGTGCAGGATTATCGCTGATGGGAAGATGGGGCCTTGTGGGCCAACAAACAAAAAGTCCGGATCTTGTTGTTGTGGAGAATGGACAGCCAGCAGCACTGGTAAGGAAGGCTGTTCAACAGTTGGGAGGAATGGAGCGATTTGTAAAAAGGGGTGATTTTGTTGTTGTAAAACCCAATATCTCGTGGGACAGAGTTCCTGAACAGGCAGCAACAACAAATCCGGATGTGGTAGCAGAGGTTGTCAGGATGTGCTATGAGGCGGGTGCCAAGAAGGTAAAGATTTTTGACAACACCTTAAACGATGCAAGACGTTGCTACAGAAGAAGCGGAATAAAGAGCGCTGCAGAGGAGGCAGGGGCAGATGTAGAGTATGTGTATGAGAGAAAATTTAAGAAGGTAAGATTTGAGTCTGGTAAACTGGTAAAGGCATGGGAAGTTTACAGAGATGTACTCGATGCAGACAAAATAATAAATTTACCCATCGCTAAGCATCACAGTATAAGTGGTGTTTCGCTTGGAATGAAAAATTTTATGGGCCTCATAGGAGGAAACAGAGGTAAATATCACCGCGATTTTAATATAAAAATTGTTGACTTGAACACAAAAATCAGAGCCGATCTTACAATTCTCGATGCTTACCGAATGCTAATGAGAAACGGGCCGAGCGGTGGTAGTTTAGCAGATGTGGTGATAAAAAAGACTGTTGTTGCAGGAGTAGATCCCGTGGCAGTCGATTCTTTTGGTGCATCCATGTTTGGACATATGCCTGAGAGAATTGGATTTCTGAATGAAGCGCACAGTCGTGGACTCGGAGAGATTAATCTAAATAAATTAAGGATCCAGAAGATTTCTCTTTCAGCATAAAAGGACACTTTATGCAAATATTCAGACGTGTTTGCCAACTCCTTTTTTTATTTTTCTTTTTATTTACATTTTTACTGGCCACTTATCCACTGACATCCAAGATAGCGGTCGATTTTTTTCTGCGGCTCGATCCACTTATGGCAATCTCAACATCAATAGCAGAACGTTCATTCTACTATAAAATAATTCCTTCAGCAGTTCTTTTACTATTAACAGTGATATTTGGGCGTTTTTTCTGTGGGTGGGTGTGCCCTCTGGGTACAACGATCGATGGGTCGGATCGCACATTCGGTATTAAATCAAAAAACAAACAAAAGGGCAGCTCGGGGTGGATCAAATTTTTCTTATTGACAGTTATTATATTTGCATCAATACTATCTGTCCAACTTGCAGGATATGTTGATCCCATACCCCTCTTAACTCGTACAATGGTTACCTTCATATATCCACTGTTTGTATTGTTTACAGATGGGTTATTCGGTTTTCTGATGTCCATACCATTTTTAGAGGATATCATATTCAACATACAGGAGCTGCTTAGAGGTACCATACTTCCAATATATATAACAACATACAGGTCAATGTTTCTAATTGCTGTTTTGTTCATAACCATACTTGGTCTGAGTCTTATTAACAGAAGATTCTGGTGCAGGAACATATGCCCACTCGGTGCTCTTCTTGGACTGTTTTCAAGGTTCAGGTTATTAGGAAGAAGGATTTCGGATGAATGCACTGAGTGTGGTCTGTGCCGGAAGAGATGCAGGATGGATGCAATATCTGAGGATTTCAAAGGGACATCCAGCATTGATTGTATTCTTTGTATGGAGTGTAAAGATGTTTGTCCGGAAGGTGCCATAAGTTTCAGTTTCATTAAAGAGAGAAGAACCTCTGGTTTGGATTATAGTAGAAGAAGATTCCTGACAGCGGCTGTATGTGGAGTCGTTGGGGCAGGCATTATAAAGGTCGGTTTCACGAATCCAGTGAAAAGAGGAAGGCTTATCAGACCTCCTGGCTCTATGACCGAATCCGAATTTCTGGATAGGTGTGTAAGGTGTGGGGAATGTATAAGGGTATGTTCCACATCTGGAAAGGGTCTGCAGTATGCAGGTCTTGAGGGAGGGATGGAAGGATTCTGGACTCCTATTCTCATACCTGAGTCAGGATACTGTGAGTATAACTGTAACATGTGTGGACAGGTCTGTCCCACAGGGGCTATAAGGCCACTGACCGTGGAGGAGAGACAGGAGATCAAGATTGGTACTGCTCATTTTGATAAGACAAGATGTATTCCTTGGTATTATGGTGAAAACTGTATGGTCTGTGAAGAACACTGCCCACTCCCGGATAAGGCGATCAAATTCAGAGAGGAAAATTTAAAAAAAATTGATGGAGAAGAGTCGACTGTACTTCTGCCCTATGTGGATGAGTCGCTCTGCATCGGCTGCGGTATATGCGTATTTAAATGTCCTCTCGATGGAGAAAAGGGAATATTTCTTACAAACACTAATGAAGAGAGGTGGATCCAATAAAATATAAACAGGAGGAAAGATGATGAAGAGTAGTAAAATTTTTATTGCTGTGTTCTGCACGTTCTTTTTAATCGGAATAAGTTTGAGCAGCGGCCAGATGAATATACGAAAGGGAGTAAAGGTTGGATATAACTGGTCATCCCTCAGGGGGGATGGATTTCAGAGCTCTGAACCTATTAAGGCGATTACGGGTGGTGTGAGCCTTGAATTGAGTTTTTTCACTGTGCTTATCCTGCAGACAGATTTGATGTATTCTCCACAGGGAATTAATGTTCACAATGGTGATGATATCGATCTGAAGTATCTATCGCTTCCAATATTTATAAAATTCAAGCTGCCTTCTGTGGCAATAATACCCTATTTTCTTGGAGGGCTCAAATACGATTTTCTTCTTTCTGCAAAACAGGGCGGCAACGACATAAAAGACAACATATCTCCGATAGATTTGAGTGTGATGGTAGGAGGCGGGATAGAGTTTTCTTTTCTTGGTAAGGCACTCCTGATCGAGGGAAGATACTCTTATGGAATCAAATCAATATACAAAGAGGATATAGGGATCAGTTCACACAACAGTGTTGCACAGCTGTGTGTTGGATTTTTACTCTAAGCCGACTCTGATTTAAATGAATTTGAATGAGACATTAAAAAGAATCTGTGTAGGATGTGTTGGAATACCTCTTATTCTCTTTTCCTCTTATACAGGCAGGATTTTGTTTTTATCGATAGTAAACTTGATAGTACTGCTCGGTCTACTTGAATTTTTTTCTCTAATGGAAAAGGGAGGATACAGTCCATTTAAAGTGATTGGTATTTTTTCTGTGTTGTCTATATGTTGCGAATTTTATTTTTTCCATGGCCACAGGATTGTAGAACTTATTTTCGTCCTGCTGATATTTATTTTGATCAGGTCATTTTTTACAAAAGAGGGTGAAAGGATAATTTCAGTTTCTGTCACGCTTCTTGGTATTCTGTACACTTCGATGTTTTCATCATTTATTCTTATTCGTGAACTTCCAGTTAAGGGTGATCTAACCTATACTACAATGGGTAAAATTGTCATGTTCATTTTTATTACAATCTGGGTATTGGATACATCAGCCTATTTTTTCGGTTCTGCGATCGGAAGACATCCTCTTTTCCTGAGAGTGAGTCCCAGGAAGACATGGGAGGGATCCATTTATGGATCGATATTGGCAGTGACATCTGCAATTGTAATGCATTTTGTTTTTATCCCTCAAATCAAGCTTTTTAATATACTGATGATCTGCATAATCATAATCATTGCCGGACACTTTGGGGATTTTGTCGAATCCCTTTTTAAAAGGGAAATTTCTGTTAAGGATTCGTCAAGAATACTTCCTGGTCACGGTGGAATCCTCGACCGTTTCGACAGCTCGATATTTGCTGCTCCTGCAGTATATATTTATATCATTTTGATTCCTTTTTCCTGAGATCGTTAACATTTTGTTTTTTTTATTTGGCCTCGGGATTTTTAATAACCTGAGGCCATTTTGTTTATTTGTAATAGATGAGCAAGATTTGTTTAGATTATGAATCTTTGAATACATGAATGAAAAAGATATTACAGAATTGAAAAAATTTCCTGCGTGAGAGGTAATTATTTCCGTCGTATGGGTTTTAATATTTATTGCATCTCCGCTCTAACAGATTGAAAATACGTTAATTAAGCACCATTGCTTTAAAGTGGTATGGGTATTGCTAAATATGAAGAAGGTGAAATATAATAAAAAACAATGGTGGATAAGATGGAAAAAAAGAAGGTTCTATTGTTCATCAAGAATCCCGGCAAGGGAAATGATATTAAGAGAGCATTTCTGAGGTCTGGATTCGATACAACAGTTACTGCCAGTGCACACGAGACAATTGAAATATTAAAGAACAACAGCCCAAATGTGCTGATAGTTGATTGGGATTATGTAGAAGGAGAGCTGGATATTATAATCGATTTTGTTAAGGAGAATTGTCGAAAAACAGGATTGATACTCATGTCTGACAACAAAGACCTTGAGGACAGGATTCAGGCTATGGAAGAGGGGGCAGATGAGTGTATTCAAAAGCCTTCTGAAGTTGATGAGTTGATTGCAAGGGTAAATGCTCTCATCAGAAGAATAGATCTTGTAGATGGATCGCCTAAGATGCTGAAAGTAAAGGATATTCAAATTAATCTTGATACGCACGAGGTAAGAAAGGGTGAGGAGATATTGGACCTGACCTACACTCAATTCAAACTGCTCTATCTTCTTGCATCGAAGAGGGATTATGTGTTTACACGGAGTGAGATTCTTAAGAAAGTCTGGGGGGACAACAGTTATGTAACCGATAGAACAGTAGATGTCCATGTAAAGCGGCTTAGGGAAAAATTGGGTGAAGGGAAAAATCGGGCAAAATATATTCAAACGATTCACGGACTTGGATACAGGTTTGCGTAAGACTATTTATTGTTATTTGAGAGATGTGAGTTATGCCGAAATATTTTCGGTCAAATAGTTTGACTATGGATGAGCAGCTATTAGCGTTAAAAAAAAAGTTTATTGTTGAGGGAGATTCTGGAGCCAATATAAACATTTTAAAAGGCATATTGGTTCTCTACAGACGATTTATAAAAAGGATGATAGACATGGTTGTTTCCACTCTTTTGATATTTTCAACTCTACCATTTATGGTAGTCATTGCCATATTAATAAGGCTGACCTCAAAAGGGCCGATCTTTTACAGACAGGAGAGAGTTGGATATAGAGGCAGAATATTTTATATATGGAAGTTCAGAACAATGCATCATAAGAGTGGAGTAGAGGATGAGCACCAGAGTTACATCAAACATCTTCTAACAGAGGAGGCAGAAGGAAAAGATAAGAAGAGTAAAGATTATCTTGTGCTTAAACATATAGAACATGTTGAAAAAAATACGACTCCTCTTGGCAGATTCTTGAGGGCAACGAGTTTAGATGAACTGCCTCAGCTGTTCAATATTTTTATTGGTGATATGAGTCTTGTTGGGCCAAGGCCGCATCCTGTTTATGAAGTGGAGGAATATAAAAAGTGGTACAGGAGGAGGCTTGATGTCAAACCAGGATTAACAGGATGGTCAAAGTTGAATATAAGAAACACAACAATGGACTATGAAAAATCGATACTTTATGACTTATGGTATGTCGATAACTGGAATCTTCTGATAGATTTTAAAATTTTACTAAAGACAATACCATTTGTCATAGCAATGAAGGATTCATATTAGAATTTTTACGGTAGATTTTAAGGGAGACCATTATGCGTTTCAGGAACAAGAAAGTACTAGTAACGGGGGGAGCAGGTTTCATAGGATCGAATCTTACAAATCAGTTGATAAAGGAAGGAGCTTCTGTCATTGTTCTTGATGACTTTTTTACTGGTAGAAAAGAGAATATCGATGAACCAAAGGCGATCAAGCTAGTACAGGGATCGGTAACAGATTATAAGCTCGTTGCATCTCTCATTAAAAAGGTCGAGATAGTCTTTCACATGGCAGTAAGGAATATCATTGTTTCTACTTCCTCTCCAATACTCGATTTTCAGGTAAATGCTGGTGGAACATTCAACATTCTTCAGGCGTGCAAGAGCTATGGTGTTGAGCGTCTCGTTTATATCTCATCGGCATCGATATATGGCAATCCGAAATATCTTCCTATAAATGAAGATGATCGCATCATAGCATTAAATCCCTATGCAGCCAGTAAGATTGCAGGCGAAAATTACTGCTCTGCATTTTACGAATCATATGAGGTGCCTGTTGTAATATTGAGATATTCCAATGTATATGGAGTGAATCAATCTCCTGAAAATCCGTATTGTGGTGTAATATCAAAATTTTTTGAAAGAATATTGAGTGGTAAGAGTCCCCATATTCATGGAGATGGAGAGCAGACTAGAGACTTCACATATGTTAGCGATGTTGTAGAGGCAACACTTCTTGCTGCTTTGAGCCAGAAAGGAGAGGGGGATGTGTTTAACGTTGCTTCTGGTAAAGAGACCAGTATAAATAATCTACTTGGACTGATGATCGATATTACAGATAAGTCGATATCTCCGGCCTATATTGACAAGAGAGACATCGACAACATAAGACGAAGGGTATTAAACATAGAGAAAATAAGAAGACTGCTGAGGTGGTCACCGAAGATTACCCTGAGCAAGGGACTGGAGCTGACCTATGACTGGATATGTTCACAGAATGGCCATCCACGGACAAGGAAGGATGTTTCGGTAAATGCGAGAAAGAAAGCGGTGACACTATAGAAATGAATTCTCAACTTAAAAGATTAACAACAAGATCCCTTTCAAACGGGATCAGAAGGTTTTGCAGAATATTAAGAAGATATGGATTTGGTTCGAGTAAGTTTGAACTCGTCCTTTTCGGCTTTACAGGTATGGTCAAAGAGATGGGATTTATTCCTACAATACCAGTAACCGCAAGAGTTGTTGAGAGGCATCCCAATATTTTCCGGAAGATCTGTAATGATGGGGTTGAGCTTGCAATTCATGGATTCAAACATATAGATTATACAGCACTGACACCAGAAGAAATCAAGAGTCATATCATGATGGCAACATCGATATTTAAGAAAAACAATATAGAGTTTTCTGGTTTCAGGTTCCCTTTCTTGAGGTGGAACGAGGAAACATTAGAAATTATCAGGAATATGGGATTTAGCTACGACAGCAGTGAGACAGTTGTATGGAATGTATTGGAGCTTAATGACTTCGGCAGAGCTTCTCGTTTAAACTATTATAAAATTTTGGATACATATAATGCCAGTGATTTTGAAAAGATGGTTTCCCTTCCAATATGGAAAAATGGAATTGTTGAAATTCCTGTTGCAATTCCAGATGATGACATCTTATTTGACAGACTGGGTATTGCGGACGAGGCAAGAGTCTATTCGACATTTAAAATGATGATAGATGGCACATTAGAAAGGGGCGAATTGATTGTTCTGCAGCTTCATCCTGAAAGATATTTTTTATATAAAAATGCACTAAAAAAGATATTGGAATTCATTTCGAACAGAAATGATATTTACTGCTGTTCCATGAACCAGATCAGCGAGTGGTGGAGAGAACGTAGAAGATTTAGGTTTGAAATAGAAGGCAAGGGTGATGGTTTGTTCAGGGTAAAAGCGCACTGTTCAAAAAGAGCTACAATACTGGTTAATAATAGTAATGATGGATCAAGAACGATCTTTTTTGGATCTTATTCAATTGTTGATGCAAGGGAGTGGACCATGAGAAGTTCTGTAAGACCTGCAGTTGCTATATCAAGATGGTCATCCCGAGGAGTGAAAGATTTCATTAGATCTGAAGGATTCGCATATCAAATCTCTAAAACAAGAGGCGATTGTGCCCTCTTTTTAGATATAAGGCATGATATAAAAGAGAATGATAAGAGATCTATCCTGAAAATGATTGATGATTCGGGCCTTCCTGTTCTCAGATTCTGGAGATGGCCTTATAAAAAGAGAGGCTGTGTTGCCATTACTGGAGATGTAGATAGCGTTGACATTTGGGATTTTGGAGAAAGATTTTATGGATAAAGATCAACAGAGAGTCATAAGACCGCGTGATATTTTGTCGATTATTCTAAATAACTGGAGCATTCTATTTGCATCCTTTGTCAGTGTTGTTGTCACTGTTTCGTTAATGACATTTCTTTCCAAGCCGATATATGAAGCTTCTGCTACACTTTCGATAAGACAGGAGGAGGAGTTTAAGGGTGAGACATTTGTACTTCCTGCTCTTGTATATCAAAAATATCTGATTGAAAATCAGGTAGCAATATTAAAGAGCAGGCGGCTCATTGCAGATGTCATCCTGAAACTAAAGGAGTCTGACTACAGCGATTCATTATCCATTATCGGTGATTATTCATTTCAGAAAATGATAAAGAAGTTTAAATCAATGACAAAGGTTTATCACGGAAGAAATACCAATCTCATAGAATTGAAGGCTAAATCAACCAACCCAAAAGAGGCGGCAATTCTTGTGAACACCTGGATGGAAACATATCTTGAATATAACAAGCAGTATTCCAAGGGCGAAATAGTACAGACGAGAAAATTTCTAGAGCAAAAGGTAAAGGAGGTAGATGTAGCACTAAGAAAATCGGAGAGGATACTAAGAGACTTTAAAAAAAGAAATAACATTATTGCTCCGCAGGAGGAGACCGAGCAGCTTATAACCCAGCTTGTCAGTTTTCAGAGTCTGAGCGATAAGACCCGTACCGAACTGGAGTCTGTGAACAATCAGTTGAGTTTTTTGAGAAAAAAGTTAGAGGAGAGCAAGATCAATCTTTCAAAGGATATGACCGAGATATCCAGTCCCACAATCATAAAACTGAGAGAGACTCTTGGGAAAACAATGGCAGAGAGGGCACAGCTTGAGGCTCAGCTTGTTGGCGAGGGATTTTCGGTTAAAGATAATTATTCGCTCAGTCAATTAGATGATGCGATTAACGGCTTAAAACAGAAGATTAATATCGAGATTCGTAAACTTGTTGAAAAGGATTTTAAACAGCTGAATCCTCTTGAGAGAACAGAAGAGCTCATAATAAAGATATTGGAGAACGAGACACTACAGCATGCACTCAAGGCAAAGCTAAATGTACTGGATAATATTGTACAAAAGTACAGGAAAAAACTAAATACTCTACCCGATAAGAGTTTCAGGCTTGCTCAGCTTGAAAGAGATGTCAGGCTCAATACCGATAGATATATCATGCTGAAAAACAGGCTGGAGGAGGTTCGTATACAGGAGGCAGGTCAACTCAGCATAGCAAGGATTTTAGACAGGGCGGAGCCTCCCTTATCGCCCCTGTATCCAAAAAAGACAAAGAACATAATGCTTGGAGCTATTTTTGGAATTCTTTTGGGACTTGGGCTGTCATTTGCCAGAGAATACTATGACGATACAATTAAGAGAGAAGAAGATGTTGTTGAGATGGGGCTGCGTGTTATTGGCCGTGTGCCTGCGGCAAAAACATTCAAACACATAAGATCGGATGGATACAGAAAAAAGGACTGGCTCATAGAAAGGGCAAGAAAGATAATGCCCTATTTTCTGGTACAGAAAAATGAATACTCTTCTGTTGCAGAGGCCTACAGATCGATCAGGACTTCGATCTACTTTACAGATAGAGGAAGGGTAAAGAGGACACTGCTTATAACTAGCAGCAGACCTTCTGAAGGGAAATCCACAACCGCAGCAAATCTGGCAGTCACCATTGCCAGAAAGGGTACAAAAACTCTGTTGATCGACAGCGATCTCAGAAGACCTGTATTAGATGTGCTTTTTATTGGCGTTCATACAAAGGTCGGATTGACGAACTATCTGGCAGGAGAGATGGAATGGAGAGATGTGGTGAGAGAAACCTCTGTAGAAGGGCTCGATATTCTGCCGGCAGGAGTTGGAGTCAAGAATGCTGCCGAGCTTTTAAGCACTAAGAGAATGATCTCGTTTGTAAAGGAGGTCAAGGAGGAATATAAAAAGATCATATTCGACAGTCCACCCATTCTACCAGTGACAGATGGTACAATACTGGCCGCAGTTGTGGATGGAATAATACTGGTCGTAAGGGAGCGAAAGACGTCAATCAAGGATATAAGGCGTTCACTAAATCTTCTGCGGGACATAAATACTCCAATACTCGGAGCCATTATAACAGGAATTTATGGGCCGGATTACTATGGATATAGAGATTACTATTCTCACTATTTAAAGGAGATTGAAAAAGAGTCCATTTGATTAAAAGGGGGGGTGATCTATTTCAATGGGCAGGATCAGTGGAATTTGGTCCTGCAAAAATATTTTTCAGAGGCATTTTATGAACAGCAGTAGAGATGGGGCCATTGTAATTGGCGGACATTTTCAGGGACTCGGTGTAGTAAGGGCTCTTGCGTCCAGAGGTGTAAGAGTTGCTGTTATTGACAGTGAACCGTGTCTTACACGTTTTTCGAGACATATGTTCAGATTTTTTAAATCTCCAAAAGTGTCGGAAAATGATAAATATCTGGAGTTCATAATCGATCTGGCAACACGAAAAGGAGTAATGGGTTGGGTAATATTTCCAACAGATGATGAAACTGTCTATTTTCTTTCAAAGAATCGAGCAGTGCTGGGAAATTATTTCAGGTATTTTACTCAATCCTGGGATGTGATTAGATATGTATATGACAAGAAGATGAGTTACAGACTCGCCGAGAAGATGGGTATATCCATTCCACCAACCGAATATCCCGAGTCTGTTGAGGATGCAGCAGAAACAAAACTAAATTTTCCTGTTTTAATTAAGCCTGCAGTGATGCGGGACTTTTTCAGAATCACAAAACTAAAGGTATTCAGGGCCAGAAATAGATCAGAATTGATCGGGCTGTATCGCCGTGCAGTTGAGATAGTCGGAAAGGATCAAATCCTGCTCCAGGAGGAAATTGGTAATGTATCGAAAAATCTATACTCTTTTTGTCCATTCTTCAAGAATGGAAGAGTATTGGGAAGTGTTACTGCTCAGCGATTGCGCCAGCATCCAATGGATTTTGGGCAGGCAAGCACATATGCGGTCTCTATTGAGCTGAAAGAGATCGCAGAACTCTCAATCAGATTTCTTTCAAAGATCAACTATTATGGATTATGCGAGGTTGAGTTTATAAGGGATCAGAGGAGTGGGAAATTTTTATTTCTTGAGGTGAATCCAAGAATCTGGGGATGGCACACTCTTGCAATAAAGTGCGGTGTAAATCTTCCATTTATGGTGTATAAAGATTTGATGGGCGAGGAGATTATATCAAATGGTTATAAAAAAGAGGTTAAGTGGATACGCCTTTTGACAGATATTCCTATCTCTGTACTCGAGATCACTAAAGGAAGGATGAGGGTGTTTGAATACATTGCATCGATGAAGGGAGATAAGGAGTTTGCAGTACTGTCGCGAAATGATCCCATGCCATTTTTGGGAGAGATTTTTATGTTACCATATCTATGGATAAAGAGAGGATTTTGATATGGACTTAGATGTATTGTTAATCAGCGCTTGTGTATGCGCAATTTATTTTATTGTGATGTGGTTCAAATTGAGAATAGAAATCGTTAAGGCTTTCCTGCTTGCAGCGATTGTGTTTATCATCTCGGGTGGTGTTATGCAGGTTGTCAGTAAGTATCTCATTACTGAGAAGAGTATACCATGGCTTATTTTGATCCACACAATAGTATCGGGCTTTTTTTTGCTCATAATAATTTTCCAGCGGTTTTATCGTGATCCCAATCGTAAGATCGAAAAGAAACCAAATGTAATAATCTCACCTGCTGATGGCAGGATACGCTATGTCAAGAAGATTGATCAGGGAGAGGTTGTGTTTTCAGAGAAGAAGGGGCGAAGCTTTAAGATAGAGGAGCTGTTAGGATGTAATCTGCTCGATAGAGGTACATATCTCATTGGTATAGAGATGAATATTTTAGATGTACACATAAACAGGGCTCCTGTTGGAGGTAGGGTCGTCTTAAGGATCTACAGGAAGGGAAAATTTTTATCCCTGAGAAGATTGGAATCTGTTCGAGAAAATGAAAGGGTGACAATGATAATAGATCAGGGAGAGTTCAAGATTGGTGTAATACAGATAGCCTCTCGTCTGGTGAGAAGAATTGTATCTTTTGTGGATCAAGGCAGTATGATTGCAAGGGGTGAGAGGATAGGTGCTATAATATTCGGATCACAGGTTGATGTTGTGATCCCGAATCTTAGTGATCTTAGGATTAAGGTGAGTCGGGGCGAAAGGGTAATGGCAGGGGTAACGATCCTGGCAGAATATGGTTCATAATTTTGGAGTCTCGATATGAAGGAAAATATTAAGATCTATCTTTTAGCATATCCAGATAATCCTGTTGGCACTATCTTTATTAAAACCCTGCTGAGGAAGAATATACCTATCGAGGGCATCATTGTCGAGAATAAGAAGACAAAGAACAACTGGTTGCGCTTTAAGAAGAAGATAAGAAAGGATGGTCTGGCCAGAGCTCTCCATCGTTTTTTTCAGGTCTTTTTTCTAAGACTCACAGGAAGAAATGTCATCGGCCTTGCAAAAAAGAACGATATAAAGGTATACAGAGTAGATAAATTCAATAGTCGCATCACAGAGGAGCTTCTATTGCTTCTCAGGGTCGATCTTCTTGTAATAGTATCTGCACCAATATTAAAGGATTATATATTTAAGAAGGCACGCCTTGGATGTTTAAATGCCCATCCAGGCTGGCTTCCAAAATACAGGGGTCTCGGTGCAAATGCTTATGCAATTAAGAATGGTGACAGCCCTGGTGTGACAGTTCATTTCATTGATGAGGGGATAGATACTGGAAGAATCATCGTACGAGAGAAAATTAAAATAAAGAAAGGAGATACGATTGCACGAATAAACGATCGTGCCATGGCACGCGGTGCAGAGATGATGGCAGATGTAATTTACAAAATAATGAAAGATGAGCTTGAGGTGATGAAGATAGATGAACCATGTGGAGAAAACTATCGTTCTATGCCTTACAAAGAAGTAAGAAAACTGAACAGGGCCTTGAGAAAATATGGAGGAAACCATGCGATTTGAACGTGTTTTACTTGTCAGTCCTCCTTCATCGAGTTACTTGGGAGCTGCAAGACCGCCACAGAATCTTGGTTATCTGGCCAGGGCATTGCTGGATAATGACATTTCATACGATGTTCTCGATATGCGTCTTGGATATAAATTTAAACATCTTAAGAAAAAGATTGAAAACTTTAAACCAGATATTGTTGGTATCTCGCTTGTTTCGCTTGAATATAAGAATTCATATGACCTGATTTCGATGATAAAACAAACATTTCCTTCTATTAAAATTGTTGTAGGTGGTCCTCATGTTACAGTGTTGAAAGAGGAAGTGCTTGAAGAGTGCACAGACATAGACTATGGAGTGGTACATGAGGGAGAGGGTACTCTGGTTGATCTCTGTCAGGATAGAGTGGCTGAAAATGAGATAAAGGGACTCATAATAAGAGATGGGGAGAAAGTGGTATTCAACGCCGGACGAAGATATCCCAAGAATCTGGACAAAATATCGTGGCCGACATATGAAAAGTTTGAGATGCATAGATATATTCAGGAGATGCCTTTTAATTCGAGCAGGGGGTGTCCATATCAATGCGTTTTCTGTCCCAATAAGCTCATAAACAGAAAGTACAGGATGAGAAGTGCAGAGAATGTTGTCGATGAAATCGAATACTGGTATAGAAAAGGCTATCGGATTTTTAATTATGATGACGATAACTTCACTCTGATAAATGAACGAGTATATCGGATCTGCGACGAGATCGAAAAGAGAGGGATAAAAGATATTGAGCTGAGATGTTCGAACGGGATAAGAGCAGATCGTGTTAATAGAAGACTGCTGAAGAGAATGAGAGAGGTTGGTTTTAACTATATCGCATTCGGCGTAGATGGCGGAAACAACAGGATGCTCGAGATAAATAAAAAGGGAGAGACAATCGAGCAGATAGAGCAGGCAATAAAGGATGCATGCGATCTCGGTTTTGATGTAAAGATATTCGTGATAGTAGGCATGCCTTATGAGAGGCTTGAGGATGTCGAAGACTCTTTGAGGATTGTCCAGAAATATCCCATAAAGAGGGTCATCTTAAATAATCCAATCCCTTATCCAGGTACAGAACTGTTCGAGACGGTTAAGAAGAACAACTGGTTTATCAAACAACCAGAGGAGTATCTGAATTATGTTACAGAAAATGAAAACATTCCTGTCTTCGAGACACCAGAGATTTCCAGGGAGGAGAGAATAGAACTTCTGAAGAGGTGCAGGAAGATTGAAAAGATGGTAACGCGTGATGCTGTGAAGAGGATGTATAAAAAATACTCATTTCTGGCATCCATAGCAGGATATCTTTTTGCTTCTGACATCATAGAGAATATGTTTTTCAAAAATGTCATATTTCGCAGGTTCATTGAACATATAAGATACAGGAGAACACTTCGAAAGGTAATACCAGAGGTTTAGAGGAGCCAATGTTACGAGTCCTAATGATAACATATTCTGTGTATGAATTTGACAACAGGGTCGAGAGGTATTGCAAATCCCTAAATGGTCTTGGCCATCGAGTAGAGGTTATTTGTCTGTCAAAGAATTGTCCTATCAGAAAAGAGGAGTATTATGATGGCATAAAATTGTATAGGATGGGATGCAGAAGGTTTGATGAGACGAGTCCTATTTCATATCTTGTCAGATTGCTCAGATTCTTGATTAGAGCCTTTTTCCTGGTTTCAAGGCTCCATATAAAAAAAAGATACGATGTGATTCATTACCACAACATACCCGATTTCGGTATATTTTGCACAATAGTTCCAAAGATATTTGGAGCCAGGATAATCCTTGACATACACGACCTTGTGCCCGAATTCTATGCCAGAAAATTTTCGATTGAAGAAGACCATCCAATTGTGAGATTGCTTAAATGGATAGAGAAAATATCATGTTCTTATGCTGATCATGTTTTAACTGCAACAGATATCTGGAAGGAGATAGTCGTTGAGCGATCTGTGGAGCAAAAGAAGTGTTCTGTCATTCTCAATACACCATATCCTCCTTTGTTTGACAGTGTTAAAAATGGAGCAGTAAAGAAGCAGAACAGCCGTTTTACAATGCTGTATCATGGTGCGCTGAATGAGCATTTTGGAGTCGATATTGCTGTAAGAGCAGTAGCCATCATAAAAGAGAGGGTTCCTGAGATACTGTTTAAGATATATGGCACTGGGAGGGAGGAGGATAATCTGAAGAAGCTTGTTAAAGAGCTTGGTATTTCAAAAAATGTCTATTTTCACAAACCAGTACCAAGAGAGAAGATTCCAGCGTTGATTAATGATGCTGATATCGGTGTAGTGCCAAAGCGGTCAGAAAGATTTTCAGACAAGGCCTTGAGCTCCAAGCTGCTGGAGTTTGTCTATATGAATAAGCCAGTGGTTGTTTCAAGAACTACTGCATCAGAGAGATATTTTGATGAAACAATGGTTCTTTACTTTGAACCAGAAAATCAATTCGATCTTGCAAGAGGAGTCATTTATCTATACGAGAATCCGGAAAAGAGGAGAGAGCTTTCACGAAATACAGAAAAGTTTAACAGGAAACATCAGTGGAAAGATTATGAAGCAGTATATATCGATATATTGAATAGTCTGAAGAATAGAGATCATTGAGAAGGATCGTCATGGACCTCTTGAACTTAAATTCATTCTTGAGATTTAGCTACTTTTTAAAATTCAAAAATCCTGATTATCGGTTCGATATGAGCGGAATCGATAGGGGCAGATTTAATCGGATCGATGAAGAGGCGCTGATTGACAGGGGGATCAAACTGTGGATCGAAGCGATTGAAAAAAATTTTGTGACGAACAAAAAGCATCTTGTGCCGATAAGTGGGGGGCTCGACAGTCGTGCAATTCTGGCCGCGCTTTTAAGATTTACAGAAGCAGAAAACATAACGACCTACACATTTGGAACACCAGGGACTCTTGATTATGATATAGGAAACCGCATTGCAGGTGCGGCAGGAACAAAACACTGGCGGTTTGATCTGACTGAAAACAGATACACAATTGAGGAGCTGCTTGATGTATCGAAGCGGATTCACCATCAAACGGTTCTATTCCATCATCCTCCGATTTGGAAGATTGATGAGTTGTTTTCAGATTTTGTAGTATGGTCTGGATTTGCAGGTGGGCCCGTGAGCGGTTCACATTTTCCTGCAAGGCCTTCAACCGATCCTGATGAGGCAAAATTGTCCTTTATAAAAAAGGAAACCTTTGTAAAATCGGTTTTGCTCTCAAACAGCAGTGAATCGGATTTTTCCAACATTATTGATTTTAAAGGTCTCGATCGAAATATCATGACCTATGAGGAG
>Ga0190360_1000616_pt1 | contig 19749 bp, 18 predicted proteins | sample 48721834_MG_FD_161271 | JGI IMG/M metagenome (GOLD analysis project Ga0190360, IMG submission 161271) | Hydrothermal vent microbial mat bacterial communities from Southern Trench, Guaymas Basin, Mexico - 4872-18-3-4_MG | ecosystem: Environmental > Aquatic > Marine > Hydrothermal vents >... | reverse complement strand
TGGCTCTCGGAATGACTATATACTTCTCAGGGGTTTTGATGTAGATCAATTCATCTATCTCGCTTTCATCCAAGGGACCGTCCATGTAACCATAAAATTTTGAAAATGGCCCGAGGTTGTCCTTGTACCAACCTTTAATGGTGTCAGTTACCACAAGCTTCGCGTCTTTGTATAGTGCATCTACCAGTCCCATATCAACTCACCTAAGCCCTCGCCGCAGCAGGCCTGTATTTTTGAACCAGATATTTTTCCAGACCTTTGGCCTCCTCCTTTATTTCAGGGATCAATTCGGCCAGATCTTTTGCCATCTGCCTTCCGGCTAGGTATTCATAAGCATTAACAATCTTCGCGACAGCATAAACGCTTTCCAGGTCTTTCCTGCCTCTAAGATAATTCAGCGTTCCAAGTTCTGTTATGAATTCTTCATCCTCTTTCGTCATGCCATCCCCCTTGACATAATGAACATTTACATGATTTTCTTCATGCATCTTACCATAGGCTAACAAATTAAGAGCAAGCTCTTTCATGCCAAATCCTGTCCTCATTTGCATGTAATCCGTCACAGGTTTTTCCAGAACCTTTGTCGGGTCTTCTGGGCGGTAAATCTGATACGTTCCATCTTCGTTTATTTTAATTGCTCCCAGATGGGGCCCCTCCTCACCAGTGATTTTACTTAAAAATTCCTGGGAGGCTGGGACGGTCCCGTACAGTTCCTCTTCCAGTCTTTTTCCGTTCATTCTAATCACACCTTCACAGGGGCGTACGAGTAGACATATGGAGGTTCAGGCCAGTTGAATCCTTCCTTCTCGTCCCCGGTTACATATTTGAAAAGTGTATTTAAACCGGTTTTATCGAAAAGTTTGTCTATCCACCCGCCGACCTTTACTGCAGTATATTCCACAGCCTTCTGGACATAATTATTGAAAGGACTACCGTAAACATTCACGTATCCGGATCTTGTGGCATCGATATCAAAAGTGCTAACCCTGTCCAGTTCTTCCCCGCTTAAATAATTTTTTCTCAATTTCACCATGATCACCCACTCTTATTCGTTACCTCTATATAGTAATTACTTTATGGGTATATAAAGCTTTCGCTTGATGTAAATCGATATCTAGAGAGCATAAAATAGGGAGAAAATCTGGTACGATCTCGTTCGTGAAAAGGCCGGAAAATGCTCATTTCTGGCTGAAAGGGCCGTAAAAAACCCCAAATGGAACATGTGGTTACGTGGGAGTAGATAAAATCCGAAACAGAAAAATCAGGACAGAAATCTTTATAAATTCCAAATGGATAATAATATTATTAAATTTTTAAACGGTGTAGAAAAAGTTCAAAGCAACTTTGGGGAAAGTTGCACAAAGCTCAATTCATTGGGGGATGAATTGGCTTTCAGGCGAATCTGGTTTTGTGGTTATCTGTCAGTATAAACTACTTTTGCAAGAAATATTTGAAATCTATAAATAAAAAGATTTCGCCATTTCAAAATATATTTTGGGGTGGTTAATGAAAAGGAGGGGGGTAACATGGACTCTTTAATACAAAAAGCATTTGAAAATGTCTTCGAAGAAGACGCCAAAGAAAATGAAAAGAAGGAGAAAACCGAACAAAAACCTTTTGTAAACGAAACAACAGAAGAAAAGCCGCAGGAGCTTGCTCCAGGTGAAGCAGAGCAAAATGGAATGCTGGAGCAGAAAATACGCGACGAATTTGATCTCGATGTTATGCGGGCAAAGATTTTGGTTATGGGAATGGGAGGGGCCGGAAACAACTGCATAACGAGACTGACCGATATAGGTATAAAGGGAGCTGAAACCATCGCCGTTAACACGGACGCAAAACATTTGAGCATAAGCAGGGCAAACCAAAAGTTCCTCGTAGGAAGAGAGCTGACGAGAGGCCTGGGGGCAGGAGGTTACCCCAACCTGGGAAAAAAGGCAGCAGAGGAAAGTGAAAGAGACCTCCGAAAGTTGATGGAAGGAATTGATATGCTATATATTGTGACCGGCCTTGGCGGAGGGACAGGAACCGGAGGATCCCCCATTATAGCGAAAATAGCGAAAGAGATGGGGGCGATAGTGATAGCGAGTGTGACCATGCCCTTCAAGGTGGAAGGTGCGCGAATGGGCAAGGCAGAGGACGGGCTCTATCAGCTGAGGCAGGTATGCGACACTGTTATCGTAATTGAAAACGACAAGCTCTTAAACGTTGCAGGAAACCTCCCCATCCAGCAGGCCTTTGCAGTTGCGGACGACCTAATAGCGAACATGATAAAGGGCGTAACAGAGACCATCTCGCAGCCGTCGCTGGTAAACCTTGACTATGCAGACGTCCGAACAATAATGCACTCCGGTGGCGTTGCAACCGTCGGCTTCGGTGAATCTGATTCAAAGAACCGCGCAGAGGAATGCATCATAAAGGCAATGACCAATCCTTTGCTCGAAGTAGACTACCACGGAGGGTCAGGAGCGTTGATACACGTGACCGGAGGGAACGATTTGAGGCTGGACGAGGTGAACCAGATAGGTGAATACGTTTCGAAACAGCTGGATCCTGAAGCCCAGGTAATATGGGGGGCCAGAATAGACCCGAATTACGGCAACAAACTGAAGGTCATAACCATTGTGACCGGTGTGAAATCCCCCTACATTCTCGGACCGGTTGCACATCAGGAAGGAGAAAGAGACATCCACAAGGAACTTGGAATAGCAATCATGAAATAAGGCGTGAGAAACAGACCATTCCTGTTTCAAACGACCCCCCCCTCCTTTATTTATTTCAGACAACACAATTATTTTTTATGAAGGGACAAATGTTCGTTGTTGCCATAGTTTTTCTTGTTGGTTTGATTTTTATGATACAGCAGGTCCTCTTTCAATACACCATCCTGGACATTTCTGAGCCCGCGCGCATGAGCGACACCCACGTTATCAGGAGCCTTACAGAAGACATAAACCGTACAATTAAGGCAAAGCTTGAATGCAACGGGAGCGACGACAGTTTCGAACGCTACTTGGAAGAACTGGATTCTTCGTTAAAGAAAGAGGAAACAGGAAGGATTCATGTCATATCCATCTCGGAATCCCTTGACTGCAATTACTGGAACAATCTCCCGCCGGCCGAGAACCCGCTCAACATAAGCATACGCATAACCGGTCTGGGGAAGGACACGGTCGGTTCTTTCAAGTTGTATCACAGGGAATAAGAAATAGCCCCGGGCGGATTTTCGATTAAGGCAAATCGTAAGCTGCTGTTTTTAAGCTTATTCGAACCGCCGTCGCCGGGTTTCCCCTTTTTCACTGCAGGAATTCCTGCTCAACGCCTTGGAAGCGTGAGCTCCCTCTTGGAACTTTCGACGGACGCATACAAATATGCGTCATACGCTCCTCCGCTTCTGTTGGGAATAGGAGAAGCGGTTCTCCAAGGCCCGACATGCCAAGCCAACCATTTCCCTTTTGGCCGACCGCTTTTGAAGAAGCATCAGCTCTCGGAAAGTGGTCTTGGCCACTACACTACGGGGCTAAACACCATGTAAGGCTATTTAATTAAATTGCAGCAATGTCTTAAAAATAGATTATCACTCTTTAAGGGCCTTCATGCCGTCATGTGTTATCGTGTAGCACGGAGACCCGACGGCGTCAACGAATTTTACGTAACCCATCGATATCAAGCGGTTTGGTATCGAGGCACCATCATCAAATCCTTCTTTCTTCAAGGCACTCTTCAGTTCTTCCTTTCTCATTAGAAGGTGTCTGTTTATGATTTCTAGAACCTTCCTCTCCTCATCGCCTAGCATAATATATTCTATGTCAGAGGACACTTTTATTTTTAATCCGGAAATTGCCGCTTACTTTAGGGTTTTGAGTTCGCCCCTGAATTCGTTCGCCTTTTCTTCGAGTATCTTGGATGCCTTGAGTATTATGTATTTCGGGTTCAGGCCAGAAACAGATTCCACTTTGAATATGAACTTGTTCGGGTCGCCCTTAACCTTCACTCCATTCTCGCTTACATCCTCGCATACCATGCACCCGTCACAGCTGTACGGATCCTTCAGAACAAGCTTCCTGTTCCTGACGGCCAGTGCGCCTTTCGGGCAGGCCCTAACGACCCTTTTCAGGTCCTTGAAGTTGCCCACTTCGATCTGGGGGAAATACTGGTATGAGACGTTTGCTGCCTGCCATTTTGCATGGTCTTTTCCCTTTCCGAGGACAGCGAACGCGTCGAGTTTCAGGTGCTGACCCTTCAAGAGCTTGACTATGATGAAATTCGGGTCCGTTGGTTTAACGGCCCTGTTCGAACTTTTCATGTCTCCCGAATAAACAGTGCAAGGGCCTGTTTTGTCGAGGGAGAAAACCACCTGACACAGAGGACACCCCTTTCCCTTGCATTTGCATTCATCCTGGAAGTTGAATTTTTTCGGGTCAAACACCAGCGGAATCAGGCCGATCCTGTTTGCTATCACCTCATCAAAAAGAGCGGATGTGTTGTCATGGAAATCAACGGTGTCGACAGCAAGCGTAGGAACTTCTGAAATCATAACCCTTCGCAGGGCATTCGCGAATGCGGGTGTTGCATCGCCAAGAACGAACTTCCAGATATCTCCCTTCCTGCTGATAATTTTTATTTTCAAAGGACCACCAATAATAAGTATAATTAAAGCAATTAAGAATATAAAAACTTTTAAAGCTTATAAAAGTTATCAACGTATGACGACTTGAAACAAAAGCGAAGGTCGTCGTTAGAAAGCTTGCGGGGGTACCCAAGAAGTCTTTTCCAGACGCAACGCAAGTCATAAAAGGCTTCATCGAAAAGGCAAAGGCTTGGGACCGGTCAAGCACGTGACCATTCGAAAGCGATGGTCTGGGGCTAAAGGGGCTGGGCTAAGGACCCAGTAGCTTAGAACCCTTTTCCGGGAGCTGAAAAGCGCTCGAGGAAAAATTCGGGTGAGCACTGCTTTCCAGGGTTCGAACACAGCTTTTCCTGTTCCCAACCAAAAGCTGTGGAGCAAAAGGGAGCTAACGCTTCCAGCTGTGTGAAACTCCCTGCCCCCGCATTTGAGTTTGAGGGACGATATGGATTTTCTCGAATTCGCAAAAAAGGTCAGGACCTTGAAGGAATTGAAACGAACGGGATGGGTTCTTAAGGGAATAAAAGACCCGGAGAGCGTCGCAGACCATTCCTTCATGATCGCGGTTCTGGCGTACGTATATTCCAAGAAATTAGGCCTGGATTCGGACAAAGCGGTGAAGATGGCGCTGACGCATGACATATGCGAGGTGTATTCAGGGGACATAGCGGACAGGATAAGAGATGAGGATCAGATAGTCCCTGACTCGCGAAAGCGTGAGCTCGAAAGGCAGGGGCTGAAAAAACTCATTTCTCTCCTCCCGAAGAATTTCGCCAACGAAATCTATTCGCTCTGGGAGGAATTCGAGGCCCGTGAAACCAAAGAAGCGAAACTCGTGAAAGATCTCGACAAGCTCGAGATGTGCATGCAGGCGAACGAATATTCGAAGAAATACAAGAACCTTGAGGAATTCTTTGAGGACGGGAAGCTTAACATAAAAACACCTGAAATACGAAAGATTTTTGAAAAAATATACAGGGAATTCAGGGAGAACAGGAAATCCTAAGCCATTCCGTTTTTTCTCGGCTAATATTTATACTTGGTTCAACTAAATAATTTTATGGTCGACTGGCTCTACGTTTACTCAATTATGGCGTTCGTTGTTGCATTGATAGCAATAATTTTGATAGACAGGAAAAACATAACCAGGGATTCCATACTCATCCTGAGGAAAACAAAGAGAGGAAAAAAGTTCCTGTCCATGCTGGGAAAGAGGTTCCCGAGAGGACTTAAGTTTATTGGCATGGCAGGGGTTTTTGTTACCTTTGCAGCCTCTGTGTACAGTTTTTACTTCCTCCTGAATGTAGTCGTTTCAGCCTTGATTGTCAGAAAGGCCATAGGCAGCCTGTCGCTCGTTCTCCCCTCCCCCACTCCAAATGCCGTTATGCTGCCCGGGGTTTTTGGCATACCCTTCTGGCACATGATTATTTCACTGGCGATACTCGTGGTCGTTCACGAGGGTTCACACGGTCTTATGGCTGTGAGGGAGCGCGTGCCCATAAAATCCCTTGGATGGGGTCTGCTTCTTGTCATTCCATTGGCGTTTGTGGAGCCGAATGAAAAGGTCATGGAGAAGCGTGGGGACTGGCCGCAGCTAAGAATTTTCGCCGCCGGATCCTTCGCCAACTTCATCGTTGCAGGTTTCGTTCTTCTGATTTCTTTCCCTCTGCTTTTAGGTCTCTTCACACCGGCAGGCGTTGGTTTCATAGGCTACGACAAGGGCTATCCTGCCGAGCATATCAATCTCACGGGAGTTATAACAGAGATAAACGGGCAGGACGTTAAGACCACGGGAGACCTGGCATCGATAATGAAGACCGTTCATCCGGGAGAGGTCATCAAGATCGTTACCAAAGACCGTAATGGAGAAGGCAATATTGTAACAAAAACATACGAGCTGACAACAGCCGAAAGGCTCGATGACAAAGGAAAACCGACAGGAGAGGCCTATATGGGAATAAAGGGCGTCCTCGACGGAAATGATCTTTCACGATTTTTCCTACCTGCTGTCCTGTTTATCAATCCGGATTTTGACCTGTTCTTCTCCGTTAATGCAGGTTTGGAAGCTTATTACGGAGGCATAAAATTCCTTCTCCAGCTTCTCTCGTTCCTCTTCATAATCAATTTCGGAGTCGGTCTCGTTAACATGCTCCCCGTGAAACCGCTTGACGGGGGGAAAATGTGGGAAATAATTTTCAAGAGAGTGTTCCCGAAAAGGTCGGGAGAAATAACAAGGACTGTTGGTTACATAACCCTTTTGCTCATCATCTCTGCGTTCGTCATACCTAATGTTGTCAACATTATTTAAACAGGAAAACAATCTATTAAGAGGTGATTTTATGGCCGAAAAACAAATGAACATTCAGATAGACCACAGGGAGGAAGGATTTTATTCGGACAACATAAGCATCATATACAACCCCTCTAAATTCATTCTGGACTTCAAACAGGTCACACCAAGGGTGGATCATGTCCAGGGAAAAACACAGGAAACCATCGCAGTGAAGCACAGGGTCATACTCCTTGATGCGAAATTCGCGAAAATATTTTTCAACACGCTCAAAAAATCCATAGAGGGATATGAGAAGAAGCATGGCAAGATTGAAGTCCCGAAGATGCCCAAAAGGAAAAAAAGCGAGGTTGTCACAGGCCAAGAGGATGTGTATATAGGATAAGTCCTGGATACAGAGATGGAAACAGGACTAACAAAGTGAAAATAAAAGAAACAATATCCGGTTTTTAGGTTAATTATCAAACGGCGCGCACTCTGTGCGTCTTTCGACTTCTGAACCTCAATTAAAACTCCAGGATCTTTTTTGAAATGAATTCTTTTATGTCAGGTTCGTCCGGTATGGCGATCGATCTCTTGAATTTCTTCGTACCGTCAGGCAGGAAGAAACCCCGGGATATCGCTATGAACTCATTTTCTCCCTGTTCGGACGTTGCTTTTTTCCTTGCGACTTCAAGGAAGTTGTTCTTTCCGAATTTCACTTCCTCGGCCTTTATGGTTTCGAACGTTACCATTTTTTTCCCTCCGTTTTATATTTTATGGTTAATTAACTATATAATTAATATATAAAGTTATCGGTATGCGGTTTTCCGATAGCTAACGTTTCGTCCTGTTTGATTGTCCAAACCCGCACTCAACAAAAAATCAATAAGAAAACCTTTATAAATACCAAAATGTTACTATTTATAAGTGAAAAATATGTCTGAGGGTCGGACAGGAAAATACATTGAGGAATTGGAGAAGAAAATAAGAATCTTGGAAGCTGAAAATATAAAGCTCAGGAAAGAAAGGGGAAGGCTCAAAAAAAGGGCAGCTACGGATGGTTTAACAAAATTATGGAACAGAAGAACGCTGGACAAAATGTTAAGAAAGGAAATATCGCACGCATTCAGACACAAAAAACCTGTTTCTTCGGTTCTACTAGATATAGATTTTTTTAAAAGGTACAATGATACGTTTGGTCATGGAAAGGCCGATGAATTACTGAAAAAACTGAGCTCGTACTTGAGGAAAAGATTCAGGGAAGAGGATGTAATCGGCAGATACGGCGGTGAAGAAATCGAGATTATATTGCCGGATACGGGTTTGCTTGATGCTTACAAAACTCTTAGTGAGGTAAGAACGGATATAGAAGGCAAATTTGGAATAACGTTAAGTGGCGGTGTGACTTCAAGCGAAAATTCCGGTGTAATTCTCCTCTATGGTAAAAGCGGAAGGGAGCTGATAGACAGGTATGTTAAAAGTGGAGGACAGCTGAGATACGTGGAAAGTGACATAAAAAAATACTCGAGAATTTCCGGAATTAGTGAAACAAAAGTCAAAATAATGCTGGACAACATTTATCATTTCTTAATTGAAACAGAAGGCATAAAAACCGATTACAAACTGGATTCCAATTACAGAAAGTTTGGTCCGGAGCTGATGAGAAAGTTTGCGGACGAGGCTTTATACAGGGCCAAGGAAGACGGAAGAAACAGGATTTACGCTCATACAAGACCCCAGGAAATAATTTTAAACCCATGGAAAAAATCATATTATGGTACTTCTACGTTATCCTGAAGCGATTTCTCCCGAAGATACCGGCTTACGGAATGCTATGGGAAGATACATTGACATAACAGAGAACAAAAAATACGCGAAATTTCTGATAGCGAAAACCATCCCTGTGAAATTTCCGAAATCCGAGGAGAGACTTTGGGAAACGCATAAAAACAAAATGATGGAATTCTGGAAGGCTTTGAAGGCACACGACAAAGGAAAACGAAAACTAGAATTCGCGAAGGTTTCATTATTGGATTTGAAGTTTGAAATAGCAAAAAGAATGCTGGAAAAATGCGAGTTCTGCGAAAGAAAATGCAATGTTGATAGAACTAAGGGAAATACAGGATTTTGCGGACTCACGGATAAATCTTTCCTTTCCAGCGAGTTCATACATACGGGTGAAGAAGCGAGTATCATCCCTTCCCACACGTTCTTCTTTATGGGGTGCAATTTCTACTGTATTTACTGCCAGAACTGGCAGATATCACGAAGAAAGGAGGGAGGAACAGAGGTGGACGGGAGAATGCTGGCAGAACTCGCTGAAAAACGAAACAAGGTCAGCAGGAACATTAACCTCGTGGGAGGCGATCCCATTCCGAACCTCCACACAATTCTCGATATGCTCAGATTTTCGAAAATCAACAAGCCTATAATCTGGAACTCGAATATGTACATGTCGGAGAAGACGATACGTTTGCTTGACGGAGTGATTGATGTGTACCTGGCGGATTTCAAGTACGGAAATGACGAATGTGCGAAGAAATTGTCGAAGGTGGATAATTACTGGAAGACAACAACGCGGAATTTTCTTCTCGCTTGTAAACAAGCTGAAGTCCTCATCCGTCATCTCGTTCTTCCGGATCACTTGGAATGCTGTACGAAACCAATAATGAAATGGGTCGGGGAAAACCTGGGAAATAAAATACGAATGAACATAATGGGGCAGTACCACCCAGAATTCGAGGCCTTCATTTCTAAAGGAATGGAACGAAGGGTTACAAGGGAAGAGATGGAAAGAGCATATGAACTGGCGAGAAAAAATGGTCTGAACAATTTTGAATGATTCCAATCTTTATTTATAGGAGTTCTTACAAATTAATACTCTATGCAAGAAGAAACATTGCAGACGGAAGAAACAGAGGCCGGAGCGTCCACCGAAGGCGGGGAAGAGACAGCAGAGCAAACGGAGCAGGCAGAGCAGCCCGAGCAGAAGGAAGAAGAAAAGCCCTGCTGGGAGGTGAACCCGGGATGCGGAACAGGTGAGTGCACATCCATGTGCCCTGCATACGTTAACCGGACGCCCTGCTGGCAGTTTGACTGGGCCTCCGCGATAGAGGGCATGGACGACATGTCAAAGGCAGAAATAGCAAAACTTGTCGAGAACTGCCCCTCATGCCCCGTATACCAGAATCACAAGAAAGAACTGAACAAGGTAAGATCACTGGTGCTCAAGTGAACCGGTCTCCTGTCCTGAAGCTAGATTACTCCGTTATCCTTCAGGATCCTGGTTATCTTCTCCAGGGAAATTGCTATTGCCTCGAACCTCAGGTTTACGTCCCTTTCCAGCTGCTCTGTCCGAAACCTTTTCTGGTCGAAAAGTTTCAGGTCACGCAGGACGTTTTCCAAGGATTTCGAAAGGTTATGCCCTTCCGGGCCTCCAAACTCCAGCCTTTCCTTCAGAAATTCCAGTTCCTTATCAATCCTTTTTATCTGTTCATCTATAGCCATCATTTCACCTAATCCATTTCAGGCGGTTCCACGAATCCTTCGTGCTTCATTTCCTCCAGCCTTTTGATCCTTCTCGCAACCGGAGGGTGGGTTGAAAACAGGCCTGTGAACCAGTCCTGCTTGAACGGGTTGACTATCCACATGTGCGATGTGGCAGCGGACCCGCCCCTCATAGGATTTTCCCTTCCTATTTCGCTGATTTTCTTCAGGGCCGAGGCCAGCGATTCGGGTTTCTTGGTCAGGGTCGCTCCCACATAATCGGCTTTGTATTCCTCGTTTCGTGATATTGCGAGTCTGACGAGTAGGGCCGCGAGAGGGGCGAATATCACTATCAGTATCAGCCCCAAAACATTCCCTTCACCTCTTCTCCCGCTTCCCATGAATATGGACCAGTAACCTATCTGCGCAAGGAATGAGATGGCGCCCCCTATTGTCGCCGCTATTGCCGATATCAGCATGTCATTGTTTCTGATATGGGCGATTTCATGCGATAATACGCCCTCAATCTCATCATCATCAAGGTTGAGTATACCTTCCGTGACGGCCACCACTGCGTTGCTCGGGTTCCTGCCTGTTGCGAATGCGTTTGGAACGTCGTTTGGAACCATGTAAACCTTTGGCTTCGGGATTTTGGCCTCCCTGGCCAGTTTCTCGACCATGTCGTTAAGTTTCTTGTTTTCTGTTGGCTTTGCCTTGTAAATGCCTATCACGATCCTGTCCGAATACCAGTACGAAAAGAAATTTATAAACACGGCAAGGACAAGCGCTATGGACATCCCTATGAAACCCCCGAGAAGGAATCCTACTGCCAAAAGTATGGCCGTAAGAAAGCCCAGCAACAAGACAACCCTGAACATGCTTTCCTAATTTACATTAGGGAAAATAACATATAAAAATAGCTGGTCTCCCCGCAAAAAGGGTTATCACCTTCCGAGTTTCTTCTTTATTCTGCCGAATATGCCTTCTTTCTTGGGCAGATTAGTTTGGGCTTTTGTGTAACCTTCGGCATAGTATCTGTATTTCTCCTTCTCGAATTTTGTCAATGTGGTCTGTTCCTCGCGTTTTCCCGGCATTCTCACAGCACTTCCTATGCCTTTCACCTTTTCTGCTATTATTCCCAGCCTGCCGGATATCCTGCTCTTGGCCGAGGGCTTTGTGAACCCGTAAACAGGATGGTAGCCTTTTTTGGGAGGCAACAGCAGGTAAACAAGGAAGACCACTATCACGACAATCACAACACCTATTGCAACCCATGTCCAGATATCGCCGCCCAGCTGGAACAACACGCCGGACGTCTCCGAAAACAGCTCATCCACCTGAGCCTGGAAAGTTGTCAGCGATTCATTTATGTCGTCAAGGACATCTGCTGCATCCGCATAATGACTGCTGCTGATATATTCCTCGGCCTTTTCCAGCATTCTTAACAGGCTGCTGTACGTTCTGTTGGCCTTGGTGAGGTTGATATCAGACACGCTGCCAGGCTGTATGGCAAGGAATTTTGATTTTAGCGATTCGAAAATGCTCTTGTAGTTTTCGAATGTGCTGTTTATCTTTGCCTTTTCCTCCTCCAGAGGTTCAATGGAAAGCTTTATGGCTTTCGTTGCGGATACGCTTTCGTTGTTTTTCACGTATGCCTTTAACGTCACGGGATGGTTACCAACCTTCGTGCTTTCATTCACGTTAAATTCAACGGTGAATGAATACGTTTCGTCAGGGTCTATGTTGTATGCGGAAGGGGTCACGGTCTGGGTGACGCCCGAAATGTTGTGCGTAACATCCAGCTTGACATCCATTGCGACATTTCCCTTGTTTTTCACGCTGACTTCTGTTACAACAGAACTCCCCTGTACAACACTTACTTTCTCTTCGTAATCGGTTATCGCCAGCTCCCTTTCATACGGGTTGCACTTGTGGTTGCTCACAACCCCGTCCGGACACGAAACAGCGACGCATGTCCCTCCCGAGCAGTATTTGGTGGAAGGGCAGTCGCTGTCAGAAGAGCATTCACTTTCCGAGCCTGGGGTTTCGCCCGAGGTGCCGCCGCCTTCTTCAACGCTAACAATCTTCATGTAGATATTTTCGAGACTGTTGAATGCCTTCTTGTTCGTCGAGGTTATCGTCATGTAGCAGGTCTTGTTGCTGGTGGAAATGTTCGATACGTCTATCTCGAACCTTATCCAACGACCTGTTGCATCGAATGCGGACATATCGAATTCTACATAAACCCCACTTGCGTTCTTGGTACGTGTGTATGAGTGGCTGCTGTCCTTAACATCTGTTGTGAACTGGCTGGTGCATGCTCCTTCATGCAGGTATATTCTTATTTTGGATGTTGAAGGTATTGCAAGAGCGCCGTAGTTCTTAACGGTCATGTTGAAAAGAAGGTTCTGTGTTCCTTCATTGACCTCCCCGAAGCTCATGGGGGATATGGCAGTCAGGTAGACCCCTGTGTCGTTTATCTTGAGACTGTCATTCACACCCACGCCCGTCAGGTTCACTTCTCCCGTCCCCCCGAGCATTTTCGTATTCCACGCCACGTACACATACGCCCTGAACCTCCCGCCCACGCTGTTGGCAGGAACCGTTGCGTTGACATAACAAAGACCTCCTGAACATCCAGAACCTCCGCCAGGGGCGCCTGATACAATAGTGTCGAGGGTGTGGTTGTAGTTCGTTACGTTCGTTTCGAAAATCTTTATGTTCGTGAAATTTGCATAGCTCATTATGCTGGTGTTCGAAATCACGGTCCCGTTCATGAGCCTTACCTGCGCCGTAAACGTTACGTTGTTAGCAGATGTTGGGGGGTGGACGAGGGAGGGGTTAATGCTGGTTATGCTGACGTTGAGCTTGTCCGAAAGGTTAACGTAAAGGGTGATGTTGAGTGTTTTGAACAATGATGACTGGCGTGTGACATTCGTGGAATTGGTGGTGTTGAACAGGACGAATCCGCGGTATATACCGGGCTGGTTGTGGGTGTGGGAAGTGTTGATCTTCACGGAAACGTTCAGGAAACCGCTTGACCCCGGATTCAGCGGAGCGGTGGGGAAGTCCGAAAGGACAAAGTCGATATAGTTCGAGTCGTTGCCTATCTGGTAGAGCGTGTTGTTCGTGGTGTTCTCAGCCCTGATGTAGATTGGATAGCCCCCGGTGTTGTTGTAGGGGATTTTGATTGAAAGCGGGGAGGAGACCGTGTTGAATCCTATGTTGTGCGTTCGCTTATCGCTGGTAACGCTCAGGTTCCCGTTCATTATGAGCGTTCCCGTCCTCACGCTGAACGAAATCGGCAGCCTTGCCTTCCATTTGTTTGTTCTGTAGTATTCCAGGAATCCCTCATAACTCCCGTTCAGAACATTGGTTTCAGGAATCGTTAAATTAATGTTCACCGCCCTGCTAGAGTTCGTATAGCCTGAAGAGTTGAACGTCATGGTCGAATAGTTGGTCGCCAGCCACGAGTCCGGAACGTAAATATATGCGGTCAGGTTGTAGTTGTTCAGGTTTGTCGACCCTGCTGACGCGTTTTTCACTGTTATGTTCCAGAAGCCGTCGTTGCCTGCGGATATTCCCGTGTACTCCACATACTCCTCCAGGACATTTGAAGACGTGGTCTTGTTCGCATTAACGTACTTCCCGAGGGAGGTCCCCCTCAAAACCTTGTTGGCATCCCTGAGATACAGTATCCAGTTTGTGACGTTCTCTCCCGCATCCTGCCCCCATTCCAGCCTTACCTTGACCTTCTCCGCAAAAGGGGGAACGAGCAGTTTGAATGTCCCGTCTGCGCTTTGATTCAGCCATCTGTCAACATGGTAGATTTCCTTGTTTTCCCTGACGCTGGTCAGAACTTGGTCGTCCTCGTTCTTCAGCACGATCTGGTGGTTGGAGGATGTTTCGTTCGCTTTCAGCCCGCCGAAATCGAGCGAAGTTGTTTTCGAGCCCGTTGTGTTCGTTATGTTAAGGGAGGAGAAATAAAGATATCCGTTGTAGTTGGATGACAAATTCCCGTAAACCCTTAATTCGTACATCTCAGGCGTGGCCGGAACAGCATAATGGAGTTCTTCATAAGACGACGTGTTTATGGATTTCGCAAGAAACTTCCCGGAGCCGTCGTAAAGGAACATGTCAATGTCCGCAGAGGAACCCGTCAGGGTAACGGTGAGGTACGTGAGGTTGTCTGTGAGGCTGGTGTTGAAGTGGTAGGAGTGGTAATCCTGGTTTACACTCATCGCCCCTTTGAAGAAGCCGGATTTCGTCGTAACGTTGAACGTGTTAAAATCGCTTATAGGAATCTGGACGGATACGTTCACGGTCAGGTTTTCTGTTGCATTGGTTTTGTTCTGGATATAAAAGTAACCATAGTATTTCCCGGGCGGGCAGAACATATAGGGCGTCAGATAGAAAAATGTTGAATTCGTATTGTTGAGGACCTGACTCGTGGTCGTGAACGAACCGGTCTCGTTCTGGACTCTGAAATCCGTTGTCGTTGGATTGAAGCAAACATAGAAGCTTGTGTCGTTAAGATTTTCATAATCACCAATGATGTATCTTGAATATTGCGAATAGTTGGAAGTTATCTGTGTATCTTCGTTGTCTATAGAAACGGTTAGGTTGTTTGAGTTCGAGGTTACATTAAGCGTTCCGTTGGTCCAGTTTATGTAAACAAGACCAGGAGTTACGGTGAATGCCCCGTTCGAACTCTGCACGGCCAAAATGGGAGAAACGCAATAAAGCAGGGCAAAGAAAAAAACCAGGAATACACCAACCCTCAAAACATCCCTCTTCATAACCCTCACATGCGGAAGCCGTGTAAGCTATATTTATATTTCGCTCCCCTGCTTTTTAACTTTTTTATCCCTTATCTGTCCTTTTCAGGGTGTAACAAAGTTGTAATTATTTTAATGCCCTGATTTAAATTATTTTTATGTCCGGGGTTAAGGGTCTGCTGGTTTTATTCCCGCTCGTTTTTTTTGCGGGGATAATGCTTGGGGCGTTTTTCATTTCTTTCCCTCGGTCATCGCCTGTCGATATCAGTGAAAACCAGGCGGCCCTTCTCAACGACAGGGATTATTTCGAAGGCGTCACTTCGTTCATTTCCGTTGCCAACCACTCGATTCACATGATAATGTTTGATATAAAATATTATCCGGATTACCCGGACAGCCTTGCAAATTCACTTCTTTCCGCCCTCGGGGACGCTGCCGGAAGAGGCGTGGACGTGAGGATAATAACGGACGAGTTCCTTACCGAGAAGCCGGTTCTTAGCATGCTGAAGGAGAAGGGAGCAAATATAAAGTTCGACTCCAGAGACATAACAACCCATGCAAAACTTATAATAATAGATTCAGAGATAGTTATTATAGGCTCCACGAACTGGAGCTATCATTCAATAGAAAAGAACCACGAGGCGAACGTCGTAATTCGCTCGCCGCCACTGGCGAAAAAGTTCGATGGTTACTTCGAAAAGGTATGGGCGGAATCGTGAAAGGGAAAGCGCATTCAGAAATCGAGGAGAGGAGAACGAAACTCGAAGAGTTGCGGAAGTCCGGTGAGGACCCCTACAAGCGGAGATACGAAAAAACACATCTGATAAGCGAGATTATAGAGAAATCAAAGGGCATCAAAAAAGAGGAGAAGAGAAGGACGTTCAAGGTTTCCATCTCCGGGCGTTTGCGGTCGATAAGAAAGCACGGCGGCGTGATATTCGCCGACCTTCAGGACTCCTCCGGCAGGATACAGCTCTTCCTTGAACAGAAAACGATCGGGGGCAGGAAATTTGAGTTCTTCGATTCCATGCTGAACACAGGAGACATAATAGGCACGAGGGGTTTCATCTTCCGGACAAAGCGCGGGGAGCTGACAGTGTGGGTTAAGGACTTCGAGCTGTTAACGAAGTCCCTCCGTCCCCTCCCAAAGGAATGGTTCGGCCTGAAGGACAAGGAGCTTCGCTACAGAAAAAGGTATCTGGACCTCATACTGAACCCGGAGGTAAGAAAGGTTTTCGATACGCGTTTGAAAATCGTTCAGGCCATGCGGGAGTTTCTCGTCAAAAACGGATTTGTTGAGGTGGAAACACCCATTCTTCAGCCCATATATGGGGGAGCGGCAGCCAGGCCATTTGAATCGAAATTGCATGCGCTTGACATGAAGGTGTATATGAGGATTTCGAACGAGCTGTACCTCAAACGCCTGATAGTCGGCGGGTACGAAAAGATATTCGAGTTCTCCAGGGACTTCCGGAACGAGGGAATCGACAAACTCCACAATCCCGAATTCACGCAGATGGAAACCATGTGGGCCTATGCGAACTACGAGGACAACATGCGCTTTTGCGAAGAGATAATAAGTTATGCAGCGAAAAAAGTCCTCGGAAAAACAAGGCTTGTGCACCAAGGGAACGTGATAGAGCTGAAGCCTCCATGGAAAAGGATAAAACTCATAGATGCTGTGAAGAAATACACAAAAATCGATTTCGGGAAGAAGAATTTTGAGGAAGCGAAACAAGCAGCGAAAAAACTGGGTGTGGATCTTTCGAAGTGCGAAAGCTGGGGTGAAGTGGTGATAAAGGTTTTCGAGGACATGGTACAGCCAAAACTCATCCAGCCAACGATAGTTTATGATTATCCGGTCGAAGCAGCGGGACTCGCGAAGATAAAGAAGGAGGATCCGAGATTTGTCGAGTCGTTCGAACCGATAATAAACGGCTGGGAAATGGGTCTTTCGTACTGCGAGGAGAATGACCCGGAACGTTTGAGAGCGTACTGGAAGGAGGCTGAGAAAGATTTCAAAAAGGGAGACGAAGAGGCGCAAAGATTTGATGAGGATTTCATAGAGGCGTTAGAATATGGAATGCCCCCGACTTCCGGGATAGGCATAGGGATCGACCGCCTGGCAATGCTTATGACCGATTCGCTGTCCATACGCGATGTTCTGTTTTTCCCGTTCATGAGACCGGAGGAGAAGTAATTTTTATTTTTAAAAAGAAATGCATAAATATTAAAACTATGGCCGCGGTGGTGTAGCCAGAGCCTTTCCGGGAGCAAGACATTCCACAAAAGCTCTATCAAAAGTTCCGGAAGCTCCTGCAGTGGTTAGCACAGCAGCCTGTGGAGCTGCTAGCCCGAGTTCAAGCGTAGCTTTTCCGGTAGCGAGAGGCGTATGACGCATACACAGTATGCGTCTATCGAAATCTTCAAAACCTACGCCTACCAAAAGACACGGAGCAAATCTCGGCCGCGGCCTTTTATTCCTTTGAAATTCAAATACCTACCCAAGACTTACCGAGTGCACGGCCTGGGATATCATATCCCCGAAGAGGAGGATACATCCTATTGCAACAAGGAAGTAAACAGAGAGAGAAACTATGAGCATCTTCCCACACATGTACCACTGCGAAGTTCTGTTCTCGCCCTGGGTTATCTTCGTGATGAACATGGCCAGTATTATTATAACCTCTATGAGGTAAACGCCTATTATAATCTGGAACAGCGCAGGGGAAACAGAAGATGTGCTCTCACCGAACAACCCGCCGGCCACGTCAAACGGGAGTTCTGTTCCCGTGCTAAGCTCGGTCAACTTTTTGGTCAGTATGCCCAAAACCTGTATGATAATCTGCGCCATCGCAACAATCAGACCCGTGACCAAGGGTGTGAGCATGTATGCCTGGAAGGTCATCGAAGAGACGGATTCCTGCAAAAGGTCGCGGATGTACTCCTGCGTTTCACGGATGTTACGAAGGTAGCGGGAAACAGTGAGCATCCCCTCTGCAGCATACTGGAAACCTTTCTTCGCTATGTCAACTATCATGTACATTATGTTCTTTATCAGCCTGCTGGGATAGTAGGCGACGGATCCCCACTTTGGATGGAATAGAGCGTCCCGAAAGGTCATACCAAGGTTTCTCATGTTCCTCAAAGTCATGGTGAAAAGGCCGGATATGTTCATGTCCTTGACATCGTTTATTGATTTTTCAAGCGCAACTTCAGCCGGCGTTCCGCCTGACATCCTGTTGCCCAGCTGGAAGAGGGCAAGTTCAAACTCGCTTTCTGTTTTCTGCACGTCGCCCTGTATGCGGACCCTCTGGTAGTTTGAAAGTATAAAGTAGGTTGCCAGGGCAAAGCCTACACCAAGCGTTAAAAAGCAGGAGAACGCAAGCGTGAGTGGTGTATGCTCGGGTACGACATCTTTCGGCGGGAAAAGTATATCAGGGTTGCCAGCGAAGAAATAAAACGAAGGCAGTATGAACAGCAGGCCAACGGCTACGGCTATCGGAAGGACAGGAAGCACGATTCTCGCCTTCCCTGCTTTTAAGAGGAAGCTCCCCTTTGGGGGCAGGTCGGGGTGGTGTGATATGTCCACCTGAGAAAATGTGGTGGGTCTTTTCTTCAGGACCGAATTTATGAACCACACCAAAAACAAAGGCAGGATGACATCGTAGGCTATGGCAAAGAACTCCGGCCTGACCATGCTTGACAAAAACACCGCAGCCAGCGGTGCCATTATGGAACCCAAAACAGGGAGAATTATCCCCATCATGTGTATGATTGTGACAGGCATGCTAAGGTCCTGTGCGTAGTGCTTCATCCTTGTTTTGGTCCCCTCCAGTATAACATCAAGGGCTTCGTTGAGTATCGCCTCCGAACGGCCGCTGGTCTGCGTCTGGGAGTCCCTTATCAGTCTCAGGGCCTCTGCAAACTCCTCGTTCTCCGGTTTCCACTTTGCAATGTAGTCCGTGAGGGCATGGGAAGCCGAATAATACTTCCCCATCTCGATGTCCCACAGAAGCCTCCTCATATCCCATGCCAGCGGACCCGAAACGTTCGCAGATGAGAATTTCAGGGCCTGTTCAAGGTTAGGGGAAATCCTCATTGAAACAACCATGTAGAGAACGGCAAGAACAACCTGAGAGGAAGCGCGCATCCTGTACGATTTCAAAAGATTCGTGGGGTATTTCAGGAAATAATAGGAAAGACCTACCCCGAACGATACCAGGGCAAGGACACCCACGAGCGGGACAAAACCCGAGAAAAAGAGGATAACGGAAATGCTGACAAAAAATATTATGTCAAGAATAACAAGCGACATGACCTCCTCCGGCCGTACCCTGAGACCGGTAAAGGCCGTCGCGCTTTCAATCTCCTTTCTTGTGTTCTGGTCCGGTCTTGCGGTCAGTATCTTGCCTGAAAAGCGTGCGAGAAATTCGAACCATGATAGGGGCTTTTCCTCTTTTTTCTTGAATATCTTGTATTCCCTGGATACCACGCTGGGCCTTGTTTTCGTTGCTGGCATCAGAAGTTTCCCTCGCCTGTTTTGGAAATCCTCCTTTTCTTTCTGTTTCTTTTTGCCAAAAAAC
>Ga0190360_1000614_pt1 | contig 19774 bp, 18 predicted proteins | sample 48721834_MG_FD_161271 | JGI IMG/M metagenome (GOLD analysis project Ga0190360, IMG submission 161271) | Hydrothermal vent microbial mat bacterial communities from Southern Trench, Guaymas Basin, Mexico - 4872-18-3-4_MG | ecosystem: Environmental > Aquatic > Marine > Hydrothermal vents >... | reverse complement strand
CAGAAACTTACCAGCCTGGGGTGAATAGACGACTCTGCGCGTCATATTCCCAGCCTCTGGCGCAGTTCGTCGTGTTCCGTCAACGGAGCACCAGCTTCGATCTGCTGATGAACGTCCTTCAACCGGGTTAAAAGTTCAGGCGATGGCTCATAGTCAGAATAGACTATCTTGATTCCATCCTCGATGTAATAGGCGTTGACTTCGCTGGGCGGTTCATCCTGTTTACTCAAGTAATCGGCGTATGCTGCCTCGGAAGTAAAACAGAGGCTGCCTTCATCATCAATGAAGTAATCTCTCGGCCTGAAGCCGTACTCCTGCAACAGCTCCCTGACGTGGCTTTCTATCAGATGCCCCATTTCCTTTACCGTGAGGTTGCTGATCGGTTGATCCCACAAAGCCGACTGCATGACAAACTCCTTTCCTCTCTTCCTCGTCTGCGTCTACTATTTCACCGGCATTTGCTCCCGGTACCAGGCCACCGTGCGCCGCAGCCCCTCCTCGAAGGGCACCTCGACCCTGTAGCCTAGTGCGTGTTGCGCTTTGCCGATGTCGGCCAGGGAATGCCGCACGTCGCCGGGCCGGGGGGCGGTGTGAACGGGTGTGAAGTCTGTGTTCAGGATGTCTCTCAGGATGGCAAGTAATTCTAGCAGAGTGTAGCGTTTTCCGCAAGCTACGTTAAATACCTGCCCGGCCACGCCTGACGCGGTTGCGGCCAACAGATTGGCCTGTACGTTGTTGGCCACGTAGGTGAAATCGCGCGATTGCCGGCCGTCGCCATGCACGGTGGGCGGTTCCCCGCGCAGCAGAGCGGTGATGAAAAGTGGGATCACCGCCGAGTACTGCGAGGTGGGGTCCTGGCGCGGGCCGAACACGTTGAAATAGCGCAGGGAGACGGTCTCCAGGCCGTAGACCTCGGTGAAGGCCCGGCAGTAGTGCTCCCCGGCCAGCTTGGATACCGCGTAGGGTGATTTGGGGGCGGGCTTCATGTCCTCGTGTTTGGGAAGGGTGGGGCTGTCGCCGTAAACCGAGGATGAAGAGGCGTACACCACCCGCCGCACCCCGGCGTCGCGGGCGGCTATCAGCAGATTGAGCGTGCCCACCACGTTGCAGGCGTTGCTCGTCAGTGGGTCATCCACCGAGCGGGCCACTGAGGATAAGGCACCCTGGTGCAGGACGTAGTCCACGCCGGATACGGCACGGCGTACTGCCTCTGGGTCGCGCAGGTCGCCACGGACCAGTTCGATAGCCTGGCGCACCGGCGTCAGGTTCGCTTCCTTTCCGGTGGAGAAGTTGTCGAGTACGCGTACCCGCTCGCCACGGCGGACCAGTTCAGCGACGATGTGGGAGCCGATGAAACCGGCCCCGCCGGTTACCAGATAAAGTGACAATGGCTATCTCCTGTTCTGTGTTGCGCATAGCGTAAGCAACACGTGCTCTGGTCTCATTACGTTTCGACATTTCGCAAAACCAAACTGCCTCAGTATAGCATTACCCTACGACATTTGCGTTGCCCGCGCAAATTCTCGAGCAACGATTTGGTCATTGGGTCATTGGTCATTTGCGGCTTTGCCGCGCTATGTAGATTATACCACATCCCCAATGCCGGAGCAACCATTGCACTTTTTCTTGCCAATTTACTGGTGTGTGGTATAATGAGCGCGCCGCAAGTAGGGTCATAGGTGACCAACGTCCTATAGCTAGTATCAGTAGTTGAGAAATCCGCCCCCTGCCCGGCGCTGAAGCGCCAGGCTCAGCAGCAGAAGCCTGCTGAAGCAGGCTGTGGTGGCCTCGGAGCCGCCGTCCACATTGGCGAACACTCAGCGGCAAAAGTTGCGCGGTTGCGACGCCCTGCACCTCGCCACCGCTTTGGCAGCTAACGAGGCACTGCTGGCCGGAGGGTTGCCACCTCTCATCTTCGTAGCCGCTGACAATGACCTGCTGATTGTGGCCCGGGCCGAGGGGCTGGCTACTGAGAACCCCGATCTATATCCGTAGGAGATGCCTCGTGAATTACGAACCCGTCATCGGCATGGAAGTCCACGCCCAACTCCACACGAAATCAAAAATGTTCTGCGCTTGCCGGGCAGATGTATTCGGGGCAGAACCTAACACCCTGGTCTGTCCTGTCTGCCTGGGAATGCCCGGCGTGTTGCCGGTCATCAACCGGAAAGCGGTCGAATACACCATCATGGCCGGGCTGGCGTTGAACTGCCAGATCGCCGAGTTCTCCCGCTTCGCCCGCAAGAACTACAGCTACCCCGACCTTGTGAAAGGCTATCAAATCTCCCAATACGAATTACCCCTTTGCCACGACGGTTGGCTGGAGATTGAAGTAGACGGCACGTCCAAGCGCATCCGCATCGAGCGAGTGCACCTGGAAGAGGATACCGGTAAATTGATCCACGTTGGCGAATACAGCCTGGTGGACTACAACCGCTCCGGTGTACCCCTGATGGAAATCGTGAGCAGGCCGGACATCAAGTCCGCAGCGGAGGCATACGCCTACCTCACCAAGCTACGACAGATCATGCGCTACCTGGGCGTCAGCAGCGGCGACATGGAGAAAGGTGCCATGCGCTGTGAGGTCAACGTCTCTCTGCGTCCAGTGGGTACAGAAACGCTCGGCACCAAAGTGGAGGTCAAAAACCTTAACTCTTTCCGTTCCGTCAAGATGGCCCTGGCATACGAGATCCAGCGGCAAGCGGAGACCCTGGACAAGGGCGGGACTATCGAGCAGGTGACTATGGGCTGGGACGAGGAGCGTCAGCGCACGGTGGTGCAGCGCAGCAAAGAGTTTGCCCACGACTACCGCTACTTCCCGGAGCCCGATCTGCCGCCGCTGGAGATCAGCCGCGAATGGGTGGAGGAGATACGAGCCCGCTTGCCCGAACTGCCCGCCGCCAAACGTGACCGTTTCATGACCCAGTATGGCCTCTCGGCCTACGATGCGAGAGTGTTGGCCACCGACCGTGCCGTGGCCGATTACTACGAGGCCTGCGTGGTTGCTTACCCGGACGGCAAGAAGGTCGCTAACTGGGTGACGGGAGAGCTGTTCCGGTTTCTGAAGGAGACCAACACCACCATCGAGTCCGTCAAAATCACCCCAACTGCGTTGGCCGAGTTGCTGACCCTGATCGAGAGAGGAGCTATCAACATCAACACCGGCAAAGCGGTCTTTGCTGAGATGCTCAGGACCGGCCGTGCGGCGGGCGACATCGTCGCCGAACGGGGCCTGGCCCAGATCAGCGACACCGAAAAACTGGAACGCATCGTGGACGAAGTGCTGGCTGCCAATCCCGCCCAGGTGCAACAATACCTGGACGGCAAAGAGACCATCATCCGCTGGCTGGTCGGCCAGGTGATGAAAGCCACGCGGGGCAAAGCCAATCCAAAACTGGTGAACCGATTGCTAGATGAGAAGTTGCAGGCTTTGCGCCAGCTTCGCGAAGGCGGGCAGTAAACAAGCTGGGAGGTATCAGATTGAGCGAAGAAAGCACAATCCCCGTCGGGCAGCTTTCCCGCGAGTTATCGGCTCTGCTGACCGTTTCCCGCGCGTTGGCGACTGCCGCTGACTTGCAATCACTCTGCACCACGGCCGTGGAGGCTCTCGTCAATGTGTTCGAACCCGCCGATGCAGGCATTTTGTCGCTGTGGGGTGAGAGGGAGCAAGCCCTCGCCGTCCAGGCCGCGATTGGCTACGACCCCGCTATCCTGCGGCGTTCCCGTTTCCGCAAGAGCGAAGGCATATCGGGTAAAGTGTTCGCAGACAGTGAACCACGGCTGTTCCCCACACCGCAGGCCGTCGCAGCGGCCAGGGAAGACATTCACCCCGAGAACATGGTTCACATGGAGAAGGCGGCCGGCGGTGTCGTGCATCCCAGGAGTGCGCTGGGCGTCCCTCTGATGCTGGGAGATGAAACCTCCGGCGTGTTGCTGTTGGAGCAGTGGCAGCCGGGGCCGGCCTTCACCGAGGCTGACATCCCGTTGCTGCAAGCTTTGGCCAGCCTGGTGGCACTGGCCGCCGACCGTATGCGATTGCTGGCCGAGGTCGAGCGCACTCGTGCCGTCGCCAAAGATGACCACCTGAAGTCGGAACTGCTATCAGCATTGGCGCACGAGATGCGCACCCCGCTGGCGTCCATCAAGGGCTATTCCACTGCCCTGCTGATGGAGGAGATTCAATGGGAGCCGGCCAAGCAGGCAGAGTTCCTACGTATCATTGACGAGGAAACCGACAAGCTGGAGGGAATCATCGGCGACCTGCTGGAATCCTCCATGATCGAAGCTGGCCGGTTGGAGATCAAGCCGGAACCTCTCCTTCTGCCCCGCCTGGCACGAGGGATAGTGGACGACGTGCTTCATTACACGGACAAGCACCGTTTCGTGGTTAGCTTCCCGCCGCACTTCCCCATCGTGGACGCCGATCCGAGGCGCATCCACCAGGTGTTGCGCAACTTGTTGGAGAACGCGGTCAAGTATTCCCCGCACGGTGGGCTGGTGGTGGTGCGCGGTGAGGTGGGCCAGGGTGAGGTCATCATCAGCGTCGCGGATCAGGGAGTGGGCATCGCCCCGGAGAACCTGAACCGCCTGTTCGAGCGCTTCTTTCGGGCGCGGGAACTTGAAGAGCACGTGGCGGGTTCAGGGCTGGGGTTGCCTATTGCCCAGGCCATCGTGCAAAGTCACGGCGGCCGCATCTGGGCCGAGAGCAAGCTGGGCAAAGGTTCGACGTTTTATTTCACCCTACCGCTGGGTGGGCTGAGCGCCGACCTGGAAAGCGAGGAGAGGAATAGAGAGGTGTTCGATGGTTGAAGCAACGATCCTGGCCGTGGATGACGAGCCGCGCCTGCTGCGCCTGGTGAACGAAGTGCTGACCGCGGTGGGTTATCGGGTCGTGACGGCGAACAACGGTGAGTCGGCGCTGGAGGTTGTTGCATTGGAACAGCCCGACCTCATTTTGCTGGATATTCGTCTGCCACACGGTATAGATGGTTACCAGGTTTGCCGCCGGGTGCGCGAGTTCTCGGACGTGCCGGTGATCATGCTCACCGCCAAAGCGCGCGAGAACGACCTGCTGCGCGGGTTCGATGCGGGTGCCGACGACTACCTGACCAAACCCTTCAGCGCCAAAGAGTTGCTGGCCCGCGTGAAGGCTGTGCTGCGCCGTTACCGCTGCCCGGAGGAAGTGCGCACCACCTCGGAATTGACCTGCGGTGAATTGCGCATCCAGTTTGCCCAGCGCCGGGTTTTCGTGCGGGGCAAGGAGGTCAAGCTGACGCCCACTGAGTACCGGCTGCTGCGCGTGCTGGCCCTCAACGCCAACAAGGTAATGTTACACCGGGATTTGCTGACCCAGGTCTGGGGAACGGAGTACCGCGACGACATTGACTACCTGCGGGCCTACGTCCGCTACCTGCGCCAGAAGTTGGAGGAAGACCCTCACAGCCCAAAGTACATCCTCACCACGCCCGGTGTGGGCTACATGCTGGCCTGCCCCAAGACCACCTGAGCCCTCAACCCATCTGACCCCGTCCCTGCTACGAAGGGCGGCACACGGCAACGTGCCGCTCTTTTTTCATGCCTTTTTCATTCTCGAGGCCCATCTTTTTATGCGTTTTTCATCCCTTCCGTGGTATATTTCATAGCGCGGCTTCCGGCCGCAACCAATCTTTGGGACACGGATTCACACGGATTCCACAGATTTCTGTTTCTTTTTTCTCCGTGTTCATCCGTATAATCCGTGTCCTACAAAAATTCTCGCGCATAACGCAAATCTTGGAGAGTAATTCTATAATGTATACTGAGCGCAGTTAAGTTTGTGAAAGTGGGGCGAGACTGATTGGTTGTTGTGTGATGCGTGTTGCGTGTTCCGTCCCATCACGCACCACGTAACACGCAACACGCTTTGGAGGGTCAAAAGCACACATTGGGCTTGGCTCTGTTTTCACTGAACCCAATTGCGCTGAGTATAGAAGCGAGCGACAGGAGGAGGAAGAAGAAGAAATGGATGCCTCGGACTTTTCCGTGAGTGACATTGAAGACATTCTGGGCCATCACCCCTACGGCTCCGATGTTTCATTGATCGCGGTCATGGAGGAACTCCAGGCGCGCTATCGTTACCTGCCGCAGGATGCCTTGATCCTGCTCAGCGAGCGTCTGGGTGTACCCCTGAGCCAGGTCTACAGCGTGGCCACTTTTTACAACGTTTTCAGCCTGGTTCCCAGGGGCGAGCACCTGATCAGCGTCTGTCTGGGCACCGCCTGTCACGTCAAAGGTGGGGACAAGATTCTGGACAAGATAAGACGGGAGTTGAATCTCGAGTCGGGGGACACAACGGAGGATTACCGTTTCACGGTGGAGGAAGTCCGCTGTCTGGGGTGTTGCAGCCTATCACCGGTAGTGCGGATTGACAACGACACCTACGCCCATCTGACGCAGGAGAGAGTTCCCAAAGTCCTGAAAAAGTACCAGCCCGCAACAGGAGAGTAGGCAGATGAGAATACTGACTCTGAGAGATCTGGAGATGGCCGGGGCGCGAGGTACTGCTGCCCTTTATCCATCCCAAACAAAGATCATGGTAGGCATGGCAACCTGTGGCTTGGCCTCGGGCGCCCAGGAAGTGTACGATGCGCTGCTGAACGAGGTTAGCCGGCAGGGAGTAGATGCGGTCATCAGGCAAGTCGGTTGCATCGGTTGGTGTTGCAAAGAGCCCCTGGTTGACGTCCTATCGCCCGGAAAGCCGCGCATTACTTACGGAGAGATAACTGCCAAGAGGGTACCCAAAATTGTAGAAGCGTTGGCTCAGGGAGAAATCGTGAAAGAATGGGCGATAGGGAGGTTGGATGGGGACGAGAACCTGATCGAAGGCACAAAGAGAAGCTACCTCGCAGACGACGCCCAGGTCCAGGTAATGAACCAGGTTCCTCTCTACAAAGAGATTGACCTGTTCAAGGATCAAGTTCGGATCGTCATGAGAAACTGCGGTATCATTGACCCCAGAAGCATTGACGAATACATCGCCAGAGGCGGATACCTGGCGCTGTACAAGGCTCTTAATGAGATGTCTCCCGAGGAAGTGATTGAGGAAATCACCCGCTCGGGGCTGCGGGGCAGGGGAGGCGCGGGCTTTCCTACCGGGCTCAAGTGGAAGTTCACCCGGCAGAGCAAGGGCGACACCAAGTATATTATCTGTAACGCCGACGAAGGAGATCCAGGCGCTTACATGGACAGAAGCGTTCTCGAAGGGGATCCGCATACTGTGATAGAGGGTATGATCATCGGAGCTTACGCCATTGGGGCCAGTGAGGGCTACATCTACGTCCGCGCTGAGTACCCACTGGCGATTGAGATGCTCACCATAGCCATCCAGCAGGCCGAAGAGTACGGACTGTTGGGGCAGAATATCCTCGGCTCTGGCATGGATTTCCAGATCAAACTCAGCATGGGGGCCGGAGCTTTTGTCTGCGGAGAGGAAACTGCACTGATGGCCTCCATCGAGGGCCGGGCCGGCGAGCCACGACCCAGGCCGCCTTTCCCTGCCCAAAGCGGACTCTGGGGCCAGCCGACTAATATCAACAACGTGGAGACGTGGGCCAATGTCCCGGTGATCGTTGCCAGAGGAGGGGATTGGTACGCCAGAATCGGGACCGAGACCAGCAAAGGAACAAAAGTCTTTTCCCTGGTAGGCAAGATCACAAACAACAGCTTGATCGAGGTCCCAATGGGGATAACGCTGCGCCAGATTATCTACGGGGCAGGCGGAGGAATAGCCGACGGTAGGGAGTTCAAAGCAGTGCAGACCGGCGGCCCCTCGGGCGGATGCATCCCCGCCGAGTTAATTGATCTTCCGGTGGACTATGAGCAGCTCACGCAGGCCGGATCGATCATGGGGTCTGGGGGGATGATTGTCCTGGACGACAGGACTTGCATGGTTGACCTGGCCAAATACTTTTTCACCTTCCTCAAGGGTGAGTCTTGCGGCAAGTGCATTCCCTGCCGCCTGGGGATCAACAGGATGCAAAAGATCCTCACCGACATCACCGAGGGCAGAGGGAAAGAGGGAGACATCGAGCTGCTTGAACAGTTGGCCGTGACGGTCAAGGGCGCTTCACTGTGTGGGCTGGGGCAGACGGCTCCCAATCCCGTCCTGACCACCATACGTTATTTCCGGGATGAATTCGAGGCCCATATCAAAGAGAAACGCTGTCCAGCGGGCGTTTGCCGGGAGCTGATCGAGTACTCCATAGACGCGGAGAAATGCACCGGCTGCGGGCGTTGCGTCAGGGTCTGCCCGCAGGAAGCTATCGTTGGGGAGAAGAAGAAGCCACACGTACTGGACCCGGCGCTGTGCATCAAGTGTGGGGCCTGCTACGAGGTCTGCAAGTTCGGGGCAGTGGTGTTGAGTTGAGGAGGAGCCGGTGATTACGTTGACCATTGACGACCAGAAAGTTGTGGCCGAGGAAGGGATGACGATTCTGGAAGCAGCCAGAGAGCATGGCATCTATATCCCCACGCTCTGTTATCACGAAGCGCTCAAACCCTACGGAGCCTGCCGGCTCTGCATCGTAGAGTTCGCGGACGAGAGAAGGGGCGCCAGGCTGGTGTCATCTTGCTCCTTTCCCGCCCAGGATGGCGCAGTGATTCGGACGAATTCACCGCTTGTCCTGGAGGCGCGCAGGATGATCATCGAACTTCTGTTGGCCGATTGCCCAGACGTTAAAGCAGTCCGTGAGCTCGCCGATGAATTAGGCGTCGAAAAATCCCAGTTTGAGCCGGAGGGCGAAGGGAACGACTGTATCCTGTGCGGCCTGTGCGTGCGGGCCTGCCAGGAGATCGTGGGGGTCAGCGCCATCAGTTTGATAAATCGCGGCATCGAGAAGAAAGTCAAGCCACCCTTCGAGATCGCATCCAGTGTTTGCATCGGCTGCGGCACCTGCGTCTTTGTCTGTCCCACCGGGGCCATCACACTGGAGGATATCGGCCGGCCCAGGCTGGCGCACGAGTGGCATTCGGAGTTCCAGGCCAGGCCGTGCCGCGTCTGCGGCGATCATTACCTGGTTCCCGAATCAGTTTCCGACTACCAGGAGTTATTGGCTGAGGAAGAGCCTTCATAAGCTGGAAGGCGATCAGCAGGGCAGGGTTATTCAATTCTCCCCCTCATCCCAGCCCTCTCCCCTGGGGGAGAGGGAGCCAACGCCCCTCGCCCACTTCCCCCCCAAAGTTGGGGGGGACTGAGGGGGGCGGAGAGGGGTTGGGGGTGAGGGTGGAAGCACAGCATCGTAGAACTGAACAGCCCTAATCAGCAGGGGTATTTTGTCGAGACCTATCACAGGAGCGTATCAAGTGGATGAACTGGCTGCCAGAATAGGCGTTTTCGTCTGCGATTGCGGGCACAAGATTTCGGATTTCATTGATAACCAAGCGCTGGTCGAGAATGTAGCCGCGCTGCCGGGCGTGGTACTGGCCCGGCGCGAACGATACAGTTGTTCCAAAGCGGGCCTCAAGCGCATCCAGGCGGCCATTGCCGGGCAAGGATTGAACCGGGTGATAGTGGCCGGCTGCACCCCCCGCACCCACGAGCTCCTCTTTAAGAAAGCGTGTGAAGAGGCCGGGTTGAACGGCGCTCTGTTCGAGATTGTCAACATCCGCGAGCAATGTGCCTGGGTGCACGGCGATAAGGCGCAGGCCACGGACAAGGCAATCGCGCTGGTGCGCATGGGCGTGGCCCGGGCCGCCCTGCTGGAGCCGAGAGAACCAATCGAGGGTCACGTGACGCCCGCCGTACTGGTGATCGGCGGCGGAACGGCGGGTCTGACGGCAGCAGTGGCAGCGGCCAGCGGCGGCGTACCCGTCACTATAGTGGAACGAGAGGACAAGCTGGGTGGGCTGGTGAACCAATTGCACACCCTCTACCCCACCGGGCGCAGCGCCCAGGAATTCATTGCCGGGCGGATCGAGGCTGTGCGCGGCAATCCAGGCATCACCGTGCTCACCGGCGCACACATCGTCGCGGTGGACGGTTCGCCCGGCGATTACCACGTCACCGTGCAGCGCAACGGCCACCAGTCCACCCTAAATGCGGGGGCCATCATCGTTGCCACCGGTGCGCAGCCCTCGCGTCCCAGGGGCTTGTTCGGGTATGGCCGCCCACGGGTGCTCACCCAGTTCGAGCTGGAAAGTCTGCTGAACGTGGGGGAAGTCGCGGCCCAGGACATCGTGATGATTCTGTATACCGGACAAGGTGAGCAATCTCATCTCGACGGGCTGGGCTGCATGACGACTCTGAAGAACGCCATCCTGCTGAAGAAAGCCTCTCCCGAACGGCGGGTCAGCATCGTCTTCAGCGACCTGCCGGCTGGAGAACCTTATAGTAAGTGGATCAAGGAAGCGCGGGGACTGGGCGTGCGCTTCGTCCGCTACCTGCCGCACCGCAGGCCGCACGTCAGTGGAGAGGCGGTCGAGGTTCACGATGACCTAACGGCAACGGACGTGAATCTCCCCTACGATTTGGTGGTTCTGTCTACGCCGCTGGTGGCCCGGGACGACGCCCCTGTGCTGGCCAGCATGTTGCGCCTGCCCCGCGACGATAACGGCTTCTTCCCCGACGTGTACACCCGCCTCAAGCCGCGCGATTACGCCGACGATGGCATCTACGTCTGCGGCAGCGCCCACTACCCGGCCGACACCGCCGAGAGCATGTTCCAGGCCTACAACGCCGCTTCCAGGGCGCTACGCTACGTGACCAGCGAGACAGTATCTAGCCAGGCGGCTGTGGCCGCTGTGGATGAGCGGCTGTGTACAGGCTGTGGCACCTGCGTCGAGACCTGCCCCTTTGCAGCGATTGCCATAGGAAAGGGTGAGGGAGTGCTGAACCTGGCGCGGATAGACCCCTTGCGCTGTGCGGGCTGTGGCAACTGCGTGGTAGCCTGCCCGAGCAAGGCCATTACCCTGCAATCGTCCACCGACCAGCAGGTCATGGCCCAGATCAGCGCTGCCCTGGCCGGGCCAACGGATGGCAAACCCCGTATCCTGGGGCTGTTGTGTCAGTGGAGCGGGTACGCCGCCGCCGATCTGGCCGGTGCCCGGCATCTATCGTACCCGCCCAACGTGCGATTTGTCCGCGTCCGTTGCTCGGCCCGCTTCGACCCTTATCACATCCTGTGGGCATTCCTGAACGGCGCCGATGGAATATTGTTGGCGGCCTGTGAGCCTGGCGATTGCCACTATACCCTGGGCAACAAATATGCCGAAGAACGCATCAATGGTTTGCAAAGAGTGCTGGCCGCTGCCGGATTCGACACCCGTCGCTTGCGGCTGGAGTGGTTCAAGTCTGACGATGCTGAAACATTCGTAAACGAGATCACCGCTTTCGCCGATCAGATCGAAAAGCTGGGCCCGGCCCGGCATAGCAGTTGAGGTCGAGGAGGTCAACGCATGTCAGATAGATTGGAACAGGAAGTGTGGGCCCTGGAGCGATGTGCAGGCTGTGGACTGTGTGTCGCCACGTGCTCCAAGGGCGTGCTCTACTGGGCAGAGGACGAGCACCCTCTTCGCGAGGTGCGCGAGAAAGCGTTGGGACTTTCCCGCACCCCGCTGGATAGCTGCTCCTTCTGCCAGAGGTTCTGTGAGGAAACCTGCCCGCGTTTGCGGGAGTGGACGCCCCTCGAAACCAGGCGGCTGGTGACAGCACGGGCGGTGGGTGTGGTCAACTCCGGCGAGCCAGGCGGCGTCATCAAGAACCTGCTGACGGCGGCCATGGCTTCGGGGCTGATTGACGGCGTGCTGCTGGCGGACGTGAACCCCTGGACGTTGCGGCCGGAGGCCAGGGTGGTGACCAGCGTGGGCGAATTGGCCGATACGCTGGGTGTGCAGTACATCTGGACGCCGGTGCTCAGTTCGCTGAATGAGGCGGTATTCGAGAAAGGTGTGAGCAACCTGGCCATCGTCGGGACGCCGTGTGCCGCCGAAGCCATCCGCGCGCTGTTCGAATCGGAGAATGAGCGCTTACAACCCTATCGCGATGCCATCCGTCTCACCATCTCCCAGTTCTGCATGGGGGTGTTTATGCCTGCACTGGTGAGCACATACTTGGCCGAGGAGTTGGGCATTGCGCTGGGCGAGGTGAGGCAATTGGTAGCCCTGCCCGGCCAGGACAAAATGATGGCCGTGCTGTGGGATGGCACCCGCCGGGATATCCCGACGACGGCGGTGCAAAAGTACACCCGCCGTGGGTGCGCGAGCTGCGACGATTACCTGGGTGAATCGGCGGACATTGCGGTGGGCACGGTGGGCGCGGCCGAGGGCTACAGCACGCTCATCGCCCGCAGCACTGCCGGCGTGGTCGCGCTACAGCATGCACTGAGCTTTGGTTTACTGGAGACGGGGCCGGCGGTGGATCAGGCGGCGCTGGATAAGGCCAAGGCGGAGAAGGAACGCCGCGAGCGGGCGCAGGCTTTCGAGGGGCTGTTGATACTCACCCTGGATGCCTTGCAAGACCCGGCCAGGCGTGTGGAAGCGCGCCGCGAGTTCGAACGTCTGTATGGTACCCCGCAACGTGCGGAGGTGGAAACAGTGAAGGAGGGTGGCTGTGTCGCCTGTTCTGGATGCTAAGGATCAAGAGCTCAAGACCGTGAGCCGCAAGCTGCGAAAGATGTTGAACGGACAACCGGTAGTCGTGAAGAACGCGGCCCACCTGCATGGGCTGGCCGCCGGCCTCAAGCACGGTGAGGTCGTCATCGAGGGACACAGCGGGGACTACCTGGGTGTGCTCAACGACGGCGCTACCATCACCGTGAAAGGGGATGCGGGCAAGTACTTGGCTGATAACATGACCCGTGGCCGGGTGCTCGTGGAGGGTAACGCGGACTATGGCGCCGGGCAGTATTGCTACGGCGGGACGGTGGTAGTCAAGGGGAACGCCGGCGACTTCACCGCCACAATGAACAAGGGCGCTACTATCATCATCGGCGGCGACGTGGGCAGCGAGGCCGGCACGTACATGCTGGCCGGTGATCTGGTCATCGTCGGCGACGCCGGTGCTAATCTGGGCAATTACCTCATCCGTGGCAACATCTACGTGGGCGGCGAGTGGGCCAGCCTGGGTCACAATACCAGGCTGGAACCCCTGACCGAGGAAGACGTGCACAAGCTGGAGGGTTACTTCGCAGAGCACGGCATCCAGGCCGATGCGCACGGCTTCCACAAGCTCGCTCCGCTCTCGGCGAAGCCATTCTACAAATAAGGAGTCCTGGGATGCCAGTCATTGGAACATTCTGTGTATCGGTTGATAAGGACGTTTGTGTCAACGCGCAGTCACCGGGCAAGTGCGCCACCTGCGTGGAAGTCTGTCCCTACGGGGTTTACGAAATAGATGCCCAGGGCCAGGTGCACGTGAACAACTATAACACCTGCGTGGGCTGCCGCATTTGCGCCGAGTTCTGCCCGGCCAATGCTATCCGCATCAACCCGGCCGAGTCCGAGTATCTGTCGCGCTATCCCTGGACCTTTGGCCAGATAGAGGAGATCCACCACAAGTCGCTGACTGGTGGCTACTTGCTGCGTGGCTTCGGCACGGCCGGGCCACTCCCGCACTTTGACGGGATCGTCGTCGTGCCCTCGCAGCTCGCTTCGGAATCGCCCAGGGACAAGTACCGCGAAGAATGTCAGATGGAAGTCGTGATCGGCGAGGACACGGCCGAGGAACCTATCACGCTGCGCTATCCCATCCTTTTCCCGGCCATGTCCTACGGCGCGCTCTCCAGAGAGGCCAAGCTGGCGCTGGCCATCGGCGCGGCCAAGACGGGCATCGCCACCAATACCGGCGAGGGCGGCGTGGTGCCAGAGGAACCCTACTATGCCAATGGGTACGCCGACCCGGAACGCAAAGAGCAAAAGTGGGCGCCGGGTGGATACCTGGTCATTCAGTGGTCTACTGGCCGCTGGGGCGTCTCGGCTGACTATGTGAACGCCGGCGACGCGGTGGAGATCAAGATCGGGCAGGGGGCCAAGCCGGGCATGGGCGGCCACCTGTTGGGCGCCAAAGTCACCGAAGAGATAGCCGCCGTGCGCGGAATTCCAGTGGGCAGCGACGCGCTCTCGCCCTGCCGCTACTACGATGTGTTGTCCTTCGAGGACATGAAGAAAATGGTGGCTTTCCTGCGCGACGTGACGGACTACAAAAAGCCCATCCTCATGAAGCTGGGCCCCAGCCGCCCCTACGACGATGTGCGGATGGCGGCCGAGGCGGGTGTGGATGCCATATCCATTGATGGCATCTGCGGTGGCACGGGCGCCTCGCCCGATGTAGTGACCCAGGGAGTGGGTATTCCGACTATCGCCTGCATCCCGCCGGCCGTGCGCGCGCTCAAGGACCTGGGCCTGCATCGCAAGGTGAAGCTCATCGCCCTGGGTGGCATCCGCAACGGCCTGGATGCCTTTAAAGCGCTGGCCATGGGCGCCGACGCCGTGGGCTTTGGTACCGCAGCCGAGATCGCGATGGGCTGCCGGGCCTGTATGGCCTGTCACAAGGGCAACTGCCCTTACGGCATCACCTCGCAGAAGCCCGAGCTGCGGGCGCGGCTGGACCCCGAGGAGGTGGGCCAGCGCCTGGCGAACTTTGTGCAGGCCACCGCCGAGGAGATCAAAATCCTGACCATGCTCTCCGGCCACGACGACATCCGCGATCTATCGGAAGAAGACCTGCGGGCCGTTGATATCAACACGGCCGCCATCACAGGTTTGAAAATGATCGGATACGAGCGGAGGCTGCCCTGGTGGGAAAACGGGCACAGTAGCTAACGACACGCTCGTGGCGGATTGCCAAATCCGCCACTTTCCGCTGGATTTGACAACCCAGCGGGAGCATTTTGTGATACTGAATTTAAGCGGATTGGCACAAGGAGGCGACACGATGTGTGATAAGACTAAAGCGAATCGAAAAACCGGGCCATCTGTGATCACCGTGGATCGCAGCCTTATGCACAACATGGTAGAAGAAGCAATCGAGTTCTGTGCCAGGAAGACCGGTGCTCGCAGCCGGGAGGAAGCACTGGATGTTATCCTCAAGGGCGACTGCTCGGTCTGCGAATATCTGCGCTATGGCCTGGCCAGACAGATAGGTGCTTACCTCGGCTCGGTGGACTGCCATGTTAAAGCCGTATACGTCTACGAACCCGAATATGGGACCGTCGCAGATGACGCTGGCGTGGTAAAGCCCAGCTTCAGCATTAATCTGCTGGCCTGGGTGGACCGTAAGAGCGCCGCGCTCGAATCCATCATCGTGTCGCTGGCCGAGGCACTGCGGGACGAACGAAGCCAACTCCTGTGCGAGAAAGCCAGTGGCGCTTGCTTCATGCTGGACGTGCAAATTGTGGACGATGAAGAGGTAAAGAGTCGCAGGGGCTACGCTGCTCTGGTGAACTCTCTCCACGTGCGCCCCACTGCACTCTGGACGCGCACGGCTTAGCTTGCAGGTAGCCGATTGCCCGTTCCGTGGCCGAAAGGCCAGAGGTTTTGAGCGAACCTCGAAGGGAGCGGGACGGGCAATCGCTCCTGCTCCCGTCTGTCAATGCGGAACCCTCCGATTAGGGCTGCTACCCCCCACGCTTTCACCTGCACCAGGATCACCCGTGGATGAGCCATCCACGGGTGATTGTCTTTGCGTTGGAGGCTGGGACTTTGCTTGCCCGCGCACCGATTGTGTAGTATAATCTTCACTCGTGTAGAAGAGGCGAGTTCCGCATGAGGGTGATGCCAACGCCGGTCGTGCGAGCTCAAATACCTCAGTTAAGCATGCAGTCTTCCTGTGCAAGATGTACAATCAATCTCAAAGGAGAGAGAACAGAAATGACAGAAGAATTGAATCCCTTCAAAATTGCTCAACAGCAACTAGACGAGGCGGCCAAAATCCTGAAGTTAGATCCCGCCCTCCATGCTCTGCTCCGCGAACCAATGCGCGAGTTCCACGTCAGCTTCCCGGTGCGGATGGACGACGGCATAGTCAAGGTCTTCAAAGGCTTCCGCGTACAGTATAACGACGCCCGGGGACCGACGAAGGGTGGCATTCGCTTCCATCCCGACGAGACCATTGACACCGTGCGTGCCCTGGCTGCCTGGATGACCTGGAAAACGGCCGTGGTGGACATTCCCCTCGGCGGAGGAAAAGGCGGCGTGATCTGCAACACCAAAGAGATGTCGCAGGGAGAGCTCGAACGTGTGAGCCGTGGCTACATCCGCGCACTGGGACATTACATTGGCCCTGAAACTGATGTCCCGGCCCCGGATGTGTACACTAATCCTCAGATCATGGCCTGGATGATGGACGAGTACAGCGTCATCACTGGCTACAACGTGCCGGGTGTGATCACCGGCAAGCCCATCCCGCTGGGTGGCTCCGCGGGCCGGGGTGACGCGACGGCCAAAGGCGGCATGTACTGTATCCGCGAGGCAGCCAGGGTGCTGGACATTGACCTGGCCCAGGCGACGGTGGCTGTGCAGGGCTACGGTAATGCGGGCCAGTTCGCGCACAAACTCGTCACCGAGATGTTCGGCTGCAAAGTAGTCGCCGTGTCCGACTCCAAAGGTGGTATCTACAATCCCCAGGGTCTGGACTTCGAGGCGGTGTCCGCTCACAAGAAGAAGACAGGCGCGGTCAAGGATTTTCCCGGCGCGAAGAACATCACCAACGCGGAGTTGCTGGAACTGGACGTGACACTGCTCATCCCCGCTGCGCTGGAGAATCAGATTGGCGCGTGGAATGCAGGCAACGTCAAAGCCAGGATTCTGGCGGAGCTGGCTAACGGCCCCACCACCCCCGATGCGGACGAGACACTCTACAAGAACGGGGTTTTCGTCATCCCCGACTTCCTGTGCAACGCCGGCGGAGTGACCGTGTCTTACTTCGAGCAAGTGCAAAACGCCTACGATTACTACTGGACGGCGGAGGAGGTCTACGAGCGGTTAGATAAGAAAATGACCGCCGCTTTCCACGCCGTGCGCGAGATGGCTCAGCAGTACAAAGTCCACAATCGCACCGCCGCCTACCTGGTGTCCGTCAGCCGGGTAGCCGAGGCCTGCAAACTGCGCGGCTGGGTCTAAAGTACCCCATAAGCCTATGCAGACGTAAAAGGGCTGTCCCCGGGGCACAAACCTGGGAACAGCCCTTTCTATGCACTATGCGGAGGGCACTTGACGGGGCGGGGTATCTACGCTACAATGCCTACACTACACCAAAAACGCGTAGAGCCCCGCAAGGGGCTCTACGCTAATGAATTGGTTCACTATCGCTTGGAATCAATTGGGGAAAAATCGGTCTGCAGCTAGATAGCCTCCATGATATTGCTGAACACGTCAGCGATGGCGGGCCCAAGCAACCGCAGGATGACGATCACCACGATAGCGACCAGAACCAGGATCAAGGCGTACTCAACCATACCCTGGCCTTCCTCGCGTGGCAGGTACATCATCAGTATTCACCTCCTTCCGTCGTTCTAAGCTGTGAAAGAATCTTAGTAGCTGTTGTTATTATACACCAGAACCGGTTATTTTTCAATATCTTTGCGTAAAAGTGGCGTGAATTTCGAGTAGAGGTTGAGTAAAGGACTGGTGAGAATGTTGGAGCTAGAGCTAACGGGTATTGCTCACGGCGGTGATGCATTGGGCCGTCACGAGGGGCGGGTGATATTCGTGCCCTATGGCATTCCTGACGAGAAGGTGCGGGTTGAGATCACCGAGGATAGAGGCCGTTGGGCCCGGGCCCGCCTTGTTGAGGTGCTACGCCCCTCGCCCCACCGGACGGAACCGCCCTGCCCTTACTTTGGAATATGTGGAGGATGTCAGTGGCAACACATGGATTACGAGGCCCAATTGGTGTACAAAAGGGTCATCGTGGGCGAGCAACTACACCACCTGGGTGGATTGCAGGAGGCGACAGTTGAGCCCACACTGGCCAGCCCGGACGTCTGGCGCTATCGCAACCACGCGCAGTTTACACCAGGCCCCGATGGCCGTCTGGGTTTCAAAGCAGCACGCAGCAAACGTGTGGTACCTATCACTACATGTCTTCTGCTCCACCCGCTGCTGGCTGACCTGTTCTCCGCGCTCGACTTGGCGCTCCCCGAACTGGAGCGGCTATCCTTGCGCGCCGGGGTGCGCACAGGCGAGACCATGCTGATATTTGAGACGGTGAATGACGAACCTCCTGGAATCGAAGTGGACATGCCCGTCTCCTGTGTGCTCCTGCTCAAAGACGGCACGCCGGTCAACCTCGTCGGTCGCAACTACTTAGTTGAGGTATTGGGCGGCCGTCAGTTCCGGGTGTCCGCGCCCTCCTTTTTCCAGGTGAACACCGCTCAGGCGGAACAATTGGTAAAGACCGTAGCTGCGTTCCTACAACTGACGGGGCACGAAGTTCTGCTGGATGCCTATTGCGGCGTGGGCACTTTCGCCCTAAGCCTGGCCAGCCAGGCTGGGCAGGTCATCGGTGTAGAGGAAAACCCCTACGCCATAGCTGACGCCCGTTTGAACGCGCAGGGGCTTTTTAACGTGAAGTTTATCGAGGGGCAGGTGGAGGACATTCTCCCCAACCTGGATCTCGCAGTGGACGCTGCTGTGCTCGATCCTCCGCGCCAGGGCTGCCGGCCAGCGGCATTACAGGCACTGATAGACCTGAAGCCGGAGCGCATCGCGTACGTCTCCTGCGATCCGGCCACCCTGGCCCGCGATGCCCGCAAGTTAAGTGACGCCGGTTATCGCCTCGTCCGGGTGCAGCCGGTAGACATGTTCCCCCAGACGTATCACATCGAAACTGCAAGCCTGTGGGTTCGGCCCAGTCTCAGGCCCAGGGCTCGCCAAAGTCTCACGCCGACGCCTACAGGAGGGTAAGAAGGACCTTGAGTGTAATTGGCATCATCCTAAAGACAGGCTACTATCTACACCGGCACCGGACCGGCCCCATACCCGTGGGCCGCGCACCACTGATCCTGGCCGCCATGACCTTGATTGCAGCCATTACGCGCCTGCTGGCATGGCAGTGGGCCGTGGGGAGTACCCTCGTCGCTCTGGCATTGGCCACAGCCGTATGGCTCACCGGACAGACAGGGTACATCGTTTTCCGCGCCAAGCAGTTCGCCCCTCTCCAGGTCGAGCCACTGCAAGTGGACGAGAAAATCGCTGGCCGGGCTACCGGATACTTCGAGGTGGGCGGCAAACGGCGCTACTTCGTCGAGGCGCAGGCTTATTTCTCAACGGTGGAGACGCGGGAGCATATCCTCATGGTGCGCATTCCACACACCCGTTTTTTGCTGATCGCCACCTCACCGCGAGACGAGGTGGGATGGTGGTACGTGTTCTTCCGGCCAGGGATGATACGCGCGGTCCAAACGGGAGAAATCCACTTCGGAATGCGCCCCCGGCCTGCGCTGCGGGTGACCTACCAGACGGAAGCCTTGCCCCCGCAGACTGTGTACCTCTCCTTCGACGACATGACCTCCTTGTATCGCGTGCTCAATGACTTGCGGCTGGATGCGGACCTGCGCTGAGGAAGCACCTCCTCTGATTTCAGTGACCCACAATGATCGAGGTTGTGGCCTCTTGTAGGGGCATACGTCCCCAAAATGCTGCGATTTTGTCTATCTGCTCCTACCTCCCTCTGCTCTATCTCCCTGCGCAGGGCGCATTTCAATTTGGGGGCGAGTTGCTGCTGTGCTCTGGTCTCGGAGACCTCTCCCATCCCCCAGAATAAGGTTTGTCTCGTAGCGGCCGGCCGCTGTGTCGGCCTACG
>Ga0190360_1000612_pt1 | contig 19788 bp, 16 predicted proteins | sample 48721834_MG_FD_161271 | JGI IMG/M metagenome (GOLD analysis project Ga0190360, IMG submission 161271) | Hydrothermal vent microbial mat bacterial communities from Southern Trench, Guaymas Basin, Mexico - 4872-18-3-4_MG | ecosystem: Environmental > Aquatic > Marine > Hydrothermal vents >... | reverse complement strand
ATCTTTCCTGCCAAATAGCTGCTCTGCTATTACTGAACCAAGAAAGATCACTCTCCTCTTTTCAACAATATCCTGATCGTTGAGGAATCTACCTCCCTTCTGGGGATACATGGTTCTTAGAAATTCAAAATTTGGATAGACCCCTTCGCAATATGTAGATGCACTATTCTCTCCTGCCCTCAGGCGCACACTGCCTCGGCCGTAACTGGGGGATACTTCCTGAATCTGTGGAATTGCTTGAAGAAGCAAATATGCATCTTCTTTTATGAGATTAATTTCACGTCCTACTGGCAGACCCTGATATTCGATGCTTGTCTGGCCTCCATATACTCTGATTATCTGATTGCCTGCATTGGCCATTGCAGATACGATCCTATTCTTGAACCCTCTTCCAAAGGCAAGCATCAATACAATTGAGATAGTTCCCCATGTCACTGCAAATGTTGTTAAAAAGACTCTCGTCTTTTGATTCTTAAGATCGTGTAAAAAATCATCTAACAATATCCAGAAAACCATGAATCAAGACTCCCCATAAAAATCCTTAATAACGAAGGCAATCAATAACATGAAGATTTGCTGCCCTTCGTGCAGGGAAATATCCAGCAATAAATCCTATTGCAGCCAGCACAGAGACTGCTGCACCTACAACCCATAAAGAAATCTGAGGCGTGCCTACAAACTCATCGATGGGAAGAATTGAGATAAACATTAATATAAGAAGTGAAATTACAAGACCAATAAATGCTCCTATACCTATGATAAAAAAGGTTTCCAAAAAAAATTGACGCATGATATTGCTTCTCTTTGCACCAACAGATCTCTTAATCCCGATCTCTCTGGTCCTCTCCTGAACAACTACATACATTATATTTGCAACCCCAATGCCACCCACTGTAAGTGTAAATGCTCCTATGATTCCCATAAAAATATTCATTCCCAAAAATATGTAGTGAACCATCTTCTGAAATTCGGTAGTATCCCAGATAAAAAGCGCCTCTTTGTCTGTTGGATCAAATACATACTTCTCTCCCAGCACTTTATAAATAAGATCTATTACCCTGCTATTCATAACAGGATGCAGCGGTTTTACTACCATGTTGTTTATAAAATGGTGTCCGAATATAGAAGAAAATGTAGATGCTGGAATAAATGCCCTGTCCTTATCTCTTGAATTATAAGAAGAATCCTGTTCCTTGTATTTCATTACACCTATTACAATAAATGGTGTTTCTCCAATGTATACATACTTGCCTATCGGATCTTCAGATTCAAAAAGAAAGTCGGCAAGATCATTGCCCAGGAAAACCACACGCCTCTTCAATTTTAAATCGAGCTCGTCTATAAACCTTCCACCCTTGTCAGGGAAAATATTTCGCATCTCCCCAAATTCAGGAATTATTCCTGTTATATTGACATATCTTACCTTTGTACCCACTCTCACCGGGTCATCCCATGTTGAATATTCAGGGCTTATGTATTTGATGAGATTGATCTTTTTCCTGATGAGTTCCACATCATCCTCTGTGAACCTGATCCATCGATTGATTCCATATCCTTTATAAGGCTTTGCTGTTTGACCTGGAAAAACTAAAATGATGCTCTCACCAATTCCATTCATGGTCTTCATTGTCTGTTTCTGGAATCCATTTCCAAATGCAAGAAGAACGACAATCGCCACCGTGCCCCATATGATTCCGAAGATTGTTAAAAAGGTCCTCAGCTTCTGCGACATAAGATCGCTAATAAAACTCTTTATTACTACTGCAATCCTCATAATTAGATCTCGTATTATTTAATCTCTTTTACCTCCTTTTCCAGCACAACATCCCCTTCCTTAAGACCTGAGACAACTTCGATATATATAGCATCACTTATTCCTGTAACGATATATTTCTCATCAAATTCACCTCCTTCAACAGGGACTCTCACAAAGGCAGAATCATTCCGAAAAGTCACTACCCGTTCTGGTATGGACAGTACACTATCACTTTTTTCGATTATTATATTTGCATTGGCAGAAAATCCTGCCCTTAGTACAGCATCCATAGTCTCATCTATAATAATCTCAATAGGGAAAACCGTTCTGTTACCTTCTCTCTTTGCCTTAAGAGAGATCAGAGAAACATGCCCTGTAACCTTTTTATCAGGAAGGGCTCCGATATCCAGTTCGGCTCTCATGCCTTCTCTGATCTTTCCGACATCTATCTCGTCAACCGTACCCTTAAATATGAGCTTTCGCATATCTGCAATTCTCATCAATTCTGTACCTGCCTGGTATGAAGTAAGTGGAACAACAGGGTCACCCTCATTTACAGATTTTTCCAGCACATATCCCGTGATTGGTGATTTGACAACCGTTTCTATATCCTTATCTGCTATCCTTACCTTTCCCGTTTCGATAAGCTCAAGTTGTTCTAAGGCCTGTTTATAGTTAAGCTCTGCCTCCTCATAATCTCTCTTGAGTAACTCAAAATCATGATCAGAAATTAGCTTTTTTTCTTTAAGTTCCATATTCCGCTTGAGTTGATGCCTCAGAGTCTCCAATATTATCCGCTGTTTTTCTACATTACGTTTTGTTTGAACAATCTCAAGAGGTGTGGGATTTGGTCTGACTTCCAATAAAATATCGCCTTCATGAACAAACTCTCCTACATCAGCAAAAAGCTTTCCAACGACTCCCGAAATTTTTGATTTTACAGCTATCTCTTTCATCGGCTCTATGGAACCAACTGCCAGTGCCTTTTTTACTATCACCCTCTTCTCTACCTTGACGGTATCAATATCTTTACTCTTTCCTCCTCTGCTCAGCAGCGCAATAAAACCGATTATTAAAATTAGAGGTATGATTATAAATAGAAATCTTCTCCTGGACTTCTTCATTACTCTACTCCTCTGAATTTTTCGAATGAATCGTTAAGTCAATCTATATACGACCTTATAGTTCCTATTGTTACATAAACGAAAACAAATAAAAATGCCTTAAAAAAAATCTAAGGCATTTTTGATCTATAGAAGTTAATAAACGTGATGAGTTAAATTGGCGATCTGCAGTCTACAATACGAGTCGGCCCTGAAAAGTCAGAAATGTTCCTGAACCATTACCAAAATCGGGATAGTAGTGAAATAGGCCTCCTATTTCAAAGCGTGTTTTAAATGCAACAGGAAACGAAACGCCAAGACCTCCAAGGAAGCCGAGACGGATGCTTCCACCAAAATTCGAGCCGCCTACACCACAACCCTGAGGATAGAGTATTCCATAACCAAAATCAAATAGTAAAACGTTTGAATAGTACCTTCTTGCCAGAAGCTGTATGTTCCAGATCGACCACTCGCCATTTTTAACAATATAAGAAAACCTTAACGACACATCCAGTTCTGGTCTGAACCTTACTCCAAATATACCACCATACCCAAGTTGAGTCTCATAGAATTCCTTCATATCTCCAAGGGGCGAGAAAAACACGGCGGATGGTCCGAGATATATTAACTTAAATTCATCATGATATCTTCTGTAATTCGAACTCTCTATTCCTTTGCCATTCGATGCAAAACCACCCGTCAATTCATTAATATCTCCCATCATTACTGCAAGATCACCCTTCCTCAGAGGAACCTGTGGACCATTATCTATTACCTGAATTCTTGCATAATTGTTTTTGATTCGTGTTACCTCTGCATAAGTGACATCCTGCCAGTATCCATTCTGCATTCTCCTGACAACAACAAAGTCGCCTACCTTCAGATTATTCCCTCCAACATAAATCACACCCGCCATGTTGTTGCTCTTCAGGATCTCCATTGACTGCCCATGAAGTAGAGGAGGTAATAAAACCAGTATTATCATTAAAATCGGAATGGAAATCATGCAAAATGAAATACTAACACATTTTCTCCTGGACATTTTCCAAGCCTCCAAATATAAAAAAACAAAGAAGATAACTAAAATAAGTTTTTGCAAATATTATACCATAGCAATAGATTATCGATACCAGTCGAAAAAAGAACCGATCTTTGCTGTTGCTATTTATCATTATGTATCTTACATTTTTATGAGATTCAACATCCAATCTTACAATTACTATCATATCTTAATTACAATTTTCAATAGATGGAGGAATAAGACAATGGAAAGAGCTACTAAAAGAATAATCAGCACCCAACTGATTTTAGTGTTTCTCCTCATCCCCATGATATCCAATGCACAGAAGCACGACCTTCCCCTTAGCACTCTTGCCGGAGTTGCCCAGCTTAGAGAATACACCTCTTACCGAATATCAAGTTTTGATACAACCGGGAAAAACGCAGACAGACTCGTAATCAAATCGGGTGAGACGAGAGTCATAGCCGACATCAAAGGCAGCGGTATAATCAAACACATCTGGATAACCATATCATGCAAGGACAGGATGATAAGACGCAATGCCATTATTCGAATGTACTGGGATGGGGAAACAGAGCCGAGTGTTCTATCTCCGATCGGAGACTTCTTTGGAAATGGATGGGGAGAAAAGTATAATTTTATATCTCTTCCTCTTGCAGTGGCTCCAAAATCAGGGAATGCGCTGAACTGCTATTTCCCGATGCCCTTCAGCAACAGTGCAAAAATTACAATCGAAAATCAATCGGATGAAGATATAGATGCCTTCTACTACTATATCGACTATGAGAAGCACAAAAAGATTCCTAAAAGCCTTGGACGCTTTCATGCCTGGTGGAACAGGCAGCTAACACCCCCTCTACCAGAAGGAGAAAATGAATGGTCTGTACTCGGAAATCAAAAACCTAATACTAGTGGCTCGAGGAATTATCTGTTTGCCGACATTGTAGGAAGAGGGCATTTTGTTGGGGTAAACTACTATGTGGACTCACCATCTCCAATGTGGTATGGAGAGGGCGACGACATGTTCTTTATTGATGGACAGAAATGGCCACCTTCACTTCACGGTACAGGTACAGAGGACTTTTTCAACTCATCCTGGTGCCCAAAAGAGATCTATATGCACCCCTATTTTGGATATGCGAGGGTAAACAACAACATAGGATGGCTCGGCAGAACTCACTGCTACCATTTTTTCATCGAATCACCGATTGCCTTTCAAGATTCACTCAGGGCCACTATCGAACATGGGCATAACAACTGTCTTACTCTCGATATCTGTACAGTAGCATACTGGTACCAGGTCGAGCCTCATAAACCTTTCCCAGAAATTGTTCCGAAAGAAAAACGCCAGAACATGCCGCCAATCGGTGTTGTTGAAATCCACAGGTGGCGCGACGCATGGAGAAAAGCAATGGGCGACTCGCTTTTATGGGGCAATGAGAAAAAGGTTAAATTCTAAGAAGATGTGAATAGTAAATTGTGAAAAGTGAATAGGTCCTCTCCAGCATCCTGAAAAAGTTGATGGAAAATTGGGATTGCTCAGGAAAAAAGCTGTTGACATTAAATTCCCAACTATGTACGTTTAGTACTAATAATAAATGCTAAATGGAGGAATTAAAAATGAAATCTATAAATAGACGAACAATTATAATACTCATTCTGATTCTCCTTGTAATTGCAATCTATATGATAATGAACCCTCCACACCCGATCCAAATAGAAAAGTTATCTGAAAATATAAGGGCTCCGGTCGATACGATTGGATTTGCCCATAAACAGAATCAGATCGAGGCCGTTGTCTCCTGTGCCGAAAATCTTGAACGAGAGTCTCTGCAGCAGGAAGCAGAAAATTTCGAAGACCCCTGGATTGCAGGAATCTCTCCACACGATGACTATGTTTATGCCGGTAGAGTATACGTTCATCTGATGCGAAACATAAGGGCAAAACGGATAGTACTCTTCGGTGTTGCACACAAGGCAGCCGACTGGAATGTAGAGAATAAATTGATATTTGACGACTTCGACTACTGGAAGAGTCCATACGGGAAGGTAGTTGTATCCTCGCTACGCAAAGAGATTCTCCTTGGCCTGCCTGAAGATCAGCGCATCGTATCCAACAAATTCCACTCTGTTGAACACTCTCTGGAGGCCCTCATTCCATTTCTCCATTATTATATTCGCGATGTCGAAATCATCCCAATTCTCGTACCATATATGAAATGGGAACGTATGGACACGCTCTCATCTTCTCTTGCCCGTGTTCTTTCAGAAATCATTAAAAAGAAAAATCTTGTAGTTGGAAAAGATATAGCCTTTGTTATCTCATCCGACTGTGTGCACTACGGCGATGAAGGATGGGGAGGTAAAAATTTTGCCCATTTTGGAACAGATAAGGCTGGATATAAAAAGGCCGTTGCTCGTGAACATAGATTGATCAAAGATTATCTTACCGGCCCCATTAAACCCACGCGACTTCGCAGCTTCCTCTATACTCTTGTTGATGAAAACAATGTGCATGATTACAAAATAACATGGTGCGGACGTTTCTCGATTCCATTTGGTCTGAACTGTGTATATCGCCTGATGAAATATCTGGATCATCAGCCTCTCGAGGGCCACCTTCTGCGATACGGCACGAGTCTTGACAGGCCCTATCTTCCTGTTGAAAATCTCGGACTTGGAACAACCGCACCTGCCACACTTCATCACTGGGTGGGCTATTGTGCTGTCGGATACTTTTAAACACTCATCTCATTTAAAAACGGCACTGCAACTCATGCCAGGAATTTTATTGATTCTAATCCTGTTTATTCCGTCAGAAACTTTCTCTCAGAAAAATCTTTCTGACATCTGTTGCTGGGCCTATCAACTTCAAGAAATCAATATATCCGAAATAGCAAACAACAATACATTTGAGCTCATGGTAATGGACTATTCGGCAGATGGTTCTGATAAGAATAAATTTACTTCAGAACAAATCCAGCAGATTAAAGAGAGCGGAAAGGTTGTTCTCGCCTATATTTCCATTGGAGAAGCCGAAGATTACCGTTATTACTGGGATGAGGCGTGGGATAAAGATGGTGATGGTCATCCAGATTCAGGAGCACCATCGTGGCTGGATAGCGAAAATCCTCAGTGGAAGGGAAACTACAAGGTGCGTTTCTGGCACCACGAGTGGCAGGAAATAATCTTCTCCTACATTGACACAATTCTTGCTCAGGGTTTTGATGGAATATATTGTGATATTATTGATGCTTACTACTACTGGTCTGAGGAAAAGGGTGAGGAGCCGCAAGCCGATTCACTGATGATACAGTTCATACTAAACATTCGAGAGCATATATCCCAAAAAAAGGGTGAGGAATTTTTTATTATACCGCAGAATGGAGAATTCATTATTGAGGAGGATGATGTCTCGAGTAATCTCAGGAAAAGTTATCTCAACACTATCCAGGGAATCGGGGTAGAGGACCTCTTCTTTCAGGGTAATAAGGAGGAGGACAATCCATGGAATCCGGATGAAGAACGAATAGATATTCTTAAATCTTATATTGATAACACCATCAGAGTCTTTTCTGTCGAATATCTCACCGACCAGAACAAAATAGATCATTATGTATCCGAAGCCAGGTCCCACAATTTTGTGCCGTATGTCACAACAAGAGACCTCGACAGACTTGCAGACGGTATAAGAGTGCAGGTAAATAAAAAAACAGAGCCTGAGATGAGACTGTTTGAACTCAACCAAAATTATCCCAACCCATTTAACTGCTCTACAAAAGTGCGATTTGATATCAAAGAAACTCTCAATATCCGCCTCGCAATAGTAGACCTATTGGGCAGGATCGTTAAAAAACTATTAAATGAAACCAAACCTCCTGGAACCTACACTGTTATATGGAATGGCACAAACCAGCAGGGAAGAGAAGTCTCTGGAGGCATCTATCTTGCCAGACTCACAGCAGGGGAATCGTCACCTGTCTATAAAAAGATGATATTTATCAAGTAAAAATAAAGCAAAGGAGAGTTTATGAACTATCTATCACATCTTGAATGCACAATGTGTGGTAAAGAGTTTGAATCTGAAAAACTCTGGAATCTCTGCCCCGACTGCGGCAGGGTTCTTATGGCTCGGTATGATCTTGCCTCTGCGGCTCGTTCGATAGATCGAGACAAAATCGGTACAAGAGAACCGACTCTATGGCGATATTTCGAGCTACTTCCTGTACGCGATTTAAAATACAAAATCTCTCTTGGTGAAGGATTTACACCTCTTATTCATGCTGTAAATCTGGCAAGGGAAATCGGATTTAAAAACCTTTTCATCAAAGATGAAGGACTCAATCCTACAGGCTCTTTTAAGGCCAGGGGTCTCTGTATGGCAATATCAAGAGCAAAGGAACTCGGAGTAACATCTGTTTCGATTCCTTCTGCAGGTAATGCCGCAGGAGCAATGAGCAGTTATGCAGCACTCGCCAGAATGGAGGCCCATGTATTCATGCCCAGGGATGTGCCCCAACCATTTATTTCTGAATGCAGGGCTCTTGGAGCAAATATTACGCTGATAGATGGGCTCATTACTGATTGCGGAAAAGCGGCAGCCGAAGGTGTGAAAAAATTTGGTCGTTTCGACGTCTCAACATTAAAAGAACCCTACAGGCTTGAAGGTAAAAAAACAATGGGGTATGAAGTTGCAGAACAATTTGGATGGCAGCTTCCGGACGTAATAATTTATCCAACTGGTGGTGGAACAGGCCTTATCGGTATGTGGAAGGCATTTGATGAAATGGAAAAACTCGGTTGGATAGGACAAAAAAGACCCCGAATGGTTACAGTTCAACCAGAGGGGTGTGCTCCAATGGTAAGAGCATTTAAACAGGAAAAACAGTTTGCCGAACCATGGCAAAATGCAAAAACAATTGCAGACGGACTGCGCGTTCCTTCTGCAGTAGGAGATTATCTCATACTCAGGACTCTGCGTGAAAGCGGAGGCACTGCGGTTGCCGTTTCAGATGATGAAATAATGGATGGAGCAAATTTGATAGGAAAAACTCAGGGACTCTTCGTATGTCCTGAAGGAGGAGCAACGCTTGCAGCGCTCATTCATCTTATAAAGGATGGATGGATAAAAAATGACGAGACTGTGCTGCTATTCAACACAGGAAGCGGTCACAAATACTCACATCTCTGGTCGGAATAGAATTAATGGATGATTAAAAACAATAGAATTGAGAAGACCATTTATAGTTTCTCATTACGGAACTCTGATTTAGAAGTTGATAGGTTATATTAAAATAGGTCGGTCTGTTAAATATTTTTGAATAAACGGCGGTGCAGCCTTTTGACACATTTTATGCTCCTGCACCGCTTTTTATATTACTCTATAAAAAAACATGGATAAATTTCTAAAAATAGAGAATTGTCTATGACTATCCAAAAATAGAAGCCAAAATGATGGATCTTAGAAGTAACGCATTTATTCCAGACTTTTTCCCATACCAGTTGACAAAGCACACATCTTTAGATCATTGAATACTGTACTCCAGACTATCTTGTCAAAAGATGAGAAAGAACCAGGAGAAAAGAATCTAATTCCAACCATAAATTCTAACATTGAATCGCATTTACTAAAATTTTTATAAAGATGTTATACTTTTGACCAGAGGAATTAAATCTGTGTAATTAAATGCCTCAATGATTACCATGTAGACCAGACGATACATCATGGGCTTCAATGTTGATACTTTACACTATCTTTAATCGTCTGAATATTCAACCTCTATGAGCATATTTGATGCATAAATAGATATTGCAGAAGTTGACTTGATTTTTCTTTTTGTATTCCTGATAAATTTGATATCTTTAAGACAGAGCCTTACTCCTCTACCGCCAGTATCTACAAAAAATGCATAGGCCGCTGCATCAACAGATGGTGAATTAGTGTTTAAAATTTTTTTAGGCGATATGTAACCAGAAAAAACAGAGACATTCGAACCATTACCCGAGTCTGATTCGATTACAAAATCCCGAACATCAAGAAGGATCATCCTTTTATTATTAAGATAGATTACAACATCACTATCAATAGAACACCTCATACTATCGCCTGTAAATTCCTTATCTATATATATTTTTGGAATCTTGACTATTAGATCCTCTAGCTTTAATCTATTTTCATCAAAAACCGATACGAGGGAAGTAAATCCCTTCTCGATCTGTCTTCCTTTAAATATATAAAAAGAGTCGGAATCGGCCCTAGTTGATGCATTAACAAATGATATGACCGAACTCTCCTCGATCTCTTCAGGTGGAGGTGGATAGTTAACAGATTTCCTCCATATCAGGAGAGCTATTGTAGAGGCTCCAATCAATACAACAAAACAGAGAATAAAAAAGAATAGATATAGAATTGGCTTACCAAATTTGTGACACGAAATTTTCATCATATCATCTGCTCCCATCATTCAAACTTCTTAGAGGTAAAGTAATAAAGATAGTAAAAATGTCAAGAAGTTTATTAGCCCGATCTATTTAGAAGGAAGAAGTTCGACGGGCTTACCAAGCACAAATTCTCCTTCCTCTATCCATTCTTTCAGTATTTTTGCTATCTGCCGAGCCGCCTTTCTATTAGAAAGTTGAAAGACAGGAACCTCTTTTCCTTCTATTTTTATCACACCTCTATTGATTTCTTCACAATTTACTTCTCCAATTATTTTCCCGGTAGCTTCAGGATAATCCTTGCTGTAGTCCACAACAGGAACGGGTATATCTCTATCTGTAATCAAAGTAAACTCCAATATCTCTTCGTTTAGTATTGGAATGGGTAAACCTAAGCCCACACGAAGAGTTACACCATAACCTCTAAATGAACAGCCCTTGAGCCATTTTTCCGACATATTCTTTAATGAACCTATTACTGCAAGTGTAGCAGAGGGCACTCTTGGAATGGATTTTTCGTTTCTTTCTACTCCAGGATTATGCTGCGTTCCTGGACCTGCAACATATCCTACACCTCCTCCCAGGAATATCCTCGTTCCAATACCTATAGTCTTGAATAACGGATCATTCATCAGTGGACTGAGTTGACCTGCACCGCTGTATGTTGCATTTCCAAACCGCGGCTTAAGGATTCCCATATAAGTAAAAATTGGCCTGTCAGAGCTGTTTACTGCACAGTTGTAATTCTGATATGCATTACGGGGGCAGAACAGAAAAGCATCTGGAAGCTCTCTTATATCTATCTCTTTTTCCATAAAAAGTGCTGGATAACAATCAGAACCATCACTCTCGGCTCTGATCCTTACCTTTTTTCCTGACACAATCTCTTGTATCACATGACCGCCTCCGTATCTAGGATCCAATTCTATCTTACCATCCTTCTCTATCTCTCTCCGCTGAGTTGCTCCTATGTAACAGTCCACTGCTGCAATTCCTGCATACGCAGATACACCATTTATCCATACACGGGTTGCCCTGATCCTAGGCTTTGAATGACCGAAATTAATAAATGCACCAGATGAGCACATTGGACCAAATGTACCTGTTGTCACAACATCCACATCTCTTGCAGTCTTTGAAATTCCATTCTCTTTGGCTATCTCCATAATCTCTTCGGCGGTTACAACAACAGCTTTTTTCTTTTTTATCTTATCATTTATTTCTTCATAAGTTTTCGACATGGCCATCTCCATAATAGGTCTATTCAAAAAATATCCTGTGAACCTCTCTTATCCCTTTCTCAAGATTGTTCTCCCTGACTACAAAGTAAGATGCTACTCTTGAGGCACCGGAGACTATTATCTCAATCTTCAATCCGGCTTTGGTAAGGCAGTGCACCGCCTTTGCAAGCGGCTCCTCGGCATTCGAGAGTCCTTCACCAACTATTGCTATTAATCCCACATCTTCAATAGGCTCTAAACTATCCACTCCCTCCAGTTTTATCGATCTTAGATGTTCCACACTTCTGCGAAGCACATCTTTGTCCAGCAGAATGTTAATACAGGTCTGCGATGTCATGACAGAACGAATATTTACACCTATTCTGCTCAAATCGGAGACCAGTAAATGAAGCAGCCCAACCGTATATCCTACATCTGCCCCATGAATTCTCAGTAGAGCTATGCTTCTGTTGTAGGTTACACTCTTAACAACTCCATCCCTAATATACCTCTCTTCTCCTATCCATGTACCAATTCCATTAGGATTGAACGTATTTCTTATGACAATCGGTATCTTCTGAACGAGAAGAGGCTCGATTGTTCTCGGATGCAAAATCTTTGCTCCAAAATATGCAAGCTCTGCTGCCTCTTCGTATGAGAGATTGTTAAGGAGTCTGCTATTTTCAACAACCTCAGGTGAACCACTGAGAAATCCATCAACATCTTTCCAGATTTCGAGTCTCTCCACTTTCACAGCATCTGCAATGACGGCTGCTGTATAATCCGATCCTCCTCTGCCAAATGTTATTGTATCTCCTTCTGGCGTCCGTCCAAAAAAACCTGTCACAACGGGCAAGGCATTCTCCTTGATAATCGAATTAAAATAACGACACAGCGATCTTCTTGTGCTCTTCCTCTCAACTGTCCCATTCCCCCACTCACCCTCTGCAACGAGTCCGATTCTATCGGTCTCCACAGGTATTGCATTCACGCCTATTTGTTTAAGATAGTTTGCCATAATGTGGACAGATATCCTCTCTCCTGTACTCAAGACCTGATCTACAGTCCTTGGTGTTGCCTCTCCTGTATATGACACACCTCTTAGCAATTTTTCAATCCGACTTGTCAACCGGTTTAAACTATCACAACAATCTTTATAAATCTCTCTATCTGTGATTATTCCTTTTATTATATCGGTATGAAATGATTCTATCTCCTCTATGTTTAATTTCACAAGTTTCTCATCCTCAAGAGCCTTATTTATTGAACCGACCAGCATGTCGGTAACACCATAAAAAGCCGAGAGAACAACTATGCGTCTGGAAAAACGGTTTCTCTTTATTATATCCGCCGTTCTTTTTACACTCTCAACATCTCTAAGGGATGAACCACCAAATTTCATCACAACCATCAAATACCTCCACTCTAATCTCAAACTCATCTTTTGTTGTTATTTTTTGTAATAAGATCTGGTCTTATTCTCGACCTCACTATTCGCGGTAATTTCCCCCACATCGAAATCTTTCTCTTGAATAATACCATTGCTCCCTCTATCTCCGGGATCTGTTCCAGAAATTCAAAACACTCTTTAAGATCCTCTTCGCTCTTTATCCTGTTTCCAAGAGCCGTTGCGGCTGCATCTGCAAGCACAACATTTGAAGATACAACAACTGCTGCATCTGCCCTGCCGAGACTCAATGAATGTCCAACGGTTGCTGAAGAGGTGCAGATTCCCATTGGCTCTTCCCTTGGCAGTACCTCAAAGGCCAGATCACAGCCTGAAAAATGTCCTGCAAATATTCCAACAAGTAGAGGTTGATCTATTGAGATAGCAATATCTCCTCCATTGTCAACCACCGCCTCGTCTGCCCCTGCCTCGATCACTGCCTTCAATCCCTCCAATGCAAGGCATCCGGCTACCGTAGCCATTGGTCCAACTCCAACCTTAGAAGCCTCCATGCACATACTCTTGATAATATTATGAGCACCCTCCGAGCACATGTAGGGCATCAGAGTCGTCCTAAAGGTAGGGTCGTGCTGAATCGTCTGCTCTATCACTCCCCTTGCGCTCATTATTGCCTCTCCACAGTATGGAACATACTGAGGGACACATAAAATGGTCACCGCTGTCTCCTGGTGCTCAAAATGTTCTCTCTTCCATCTCATAAAAAAAGCCCACGATTTATATTTATCGTGGGCTGCCGAATTAATTAATTATATTTAACTACTCTACAGAAAACCTCCAGCAAACCCACAGGTTTTCTGCATGCCCATAATGTTACGTCCCAGAATCAGATATTCGAGTTCGTTTCTGAATGAACTATTTCTTTCGATTGAATTCAATATTTTCCCCACTGTATACTCTGAATTGGTGAAAATTTATCATAAAAATATTTTATTGTCAAGATATTTTTACTAAAAATTGTAATACAGAACAAACCGTATTATCGTATAAAATTGTTCTTCGATTCATTCTTGAGCACGTTATTCAAAGACTTTTAAATGTCAAATCTGATTTTATCATAAGATTGTTATTCGACCCAAATAATCTCATCCCTGTGTGATCCGACAGATACAACCCCGATCGGAACCCCTGCAATCTGCTCTATTCTTTTCAAATAGATCCTAGCAGCATCGGGAAGCTCAGAATAGGTTCTGATGTCAGAGATCTTCTTACCCCATCCTGGAAAAGTCTCATAAACCGGTTCTACTTCTCTGAGTATTAATGAATCTGGAGTAAATGAATCCAGCTCCACTCCTTTGTGACGATACTTAGTACATATCTTTATCTGATCCAGTGAGTCAAGAACGTCAAGTTTAGTAATTACCAGCACATCTATATCATTTATCATTACTGCATATTTTGCAATGACTCCATCAAACCATCCACACCGCCTCGGTCTACCTGTTGTTGCACCATACTCACCACCGAGTTCTCTTATCCTTGTGCCAATAGAATCCGATACCTCAGTTGGGAAGGGACCATTTCCCACTCTTGTTGTATAGGCCTTTAATATTCCAATAATTCTGTCTACCCTGCGGAGACTTATACCGAGTCCGGTACAAACACCTCCACAGGTTGTGTTTGAGGATGTAACAAATGGATACGTTCCAAAATCTATATCCAGTAATGTGCCCTGAGCACCTTCCAGGAGAATATTTTTCCCCTCTCTAATGCTGCTGTTAAGCATCAGAGTCGTATCTGTGATACAATTCTTGATCTTTTCTAAAAAGCGAATGAGGATATCTTCAATCTCGGCAGGATCAAAACCATCAACACCAAAGACCTTCTGGAGAATCTGATTTTTTATGCCCACTGTCTCTGATATTTTCTCTCGCAGACTGTTCCTGTCAAGCAAATCGCCGACTCTGATTCCTATCCTGCTCATTTTATCGGCATAGGCCGGCCCTATCCCCCTGCCAGTAGTTCCTATCTTCTTCCCCTTCTTTAGCTCCTCATATAACTTCTCTATCTTAGAATGATATGGTAAAATCAAATGTGCCCAGGGACTAATAAATAGTCGACTCACAACATCGATGCCTCTTTTCTCAAGTGTTCGTATCTCATCCAGCATCGATATAGGATCTATTACAAGTCCATTACCGATAATACATTGAATATTTGGTCTTAATACACCTGTGGGAATATGATGAAATATGAATGTCTCATTCTCTATCTTTACAGTATGTCCGGCATTCGGTCCTCCCTGATATCTGGCTACAATATCTACATCCTCGGCAAGAAGATCAACAACCTTTCCCTTACCCTCGTCTCCCCATTGTGTACCTACAACAAGTTGAACAGGAAGAGCCTTTTTAAGAGAAACTTTCAATTACACTGTCCTCATCATCAAATATTTCAAAAACATGTTCAAGTTTGGTTATTCTCAATATATCCTTCAGTTTGGATGTTAAATTCAATAGTTTCAAATCTCCACCACTCTTTCTTACTGTAGTCAGTCCCCCTATCAAGATCCCCATTCCGGAGCTGTTCATCCATGTTACCTCTTTCATATCGAGAACAATTCTATTCCTGCCCTCTTCTAACAGCTCCCTCAGTCTATCTGCAAGCGATACAGCATCAGGGCCGCCGATCATGTCTCCCTGGAGTTCGATAAAAACTATCCCCCTTTTTTCATTTATACGAAACTTCATCATGCCCCCAAATATAGTTTAACAAAAAATTATCACCTGCGCTTTTTTGCCATCTTCAACTCTCGCTTTCCACCATGCCGCATCTGCCATTCGAGAATAACAGGACTGGCAACAAATATTGAAGAGTATGTTCCTATCACTATTCCAACAAGCATGGTAAACGCGAATCCTCTTATCACACTTCCGCCAAAAACAAAGAGAATCAAAACCACAATAAATGTGGTCAATGATGTAATCACTGTGCGGCTCAGTACCTGATTTATACTCCTATTGACAATCACTATAAGGTTCTCACTCCTCATCACCTTTAAATTTTCTCGGATTCTATCATACACAACAATCGTATCGTTGAGCGAATATCCCACAATCGTAAGGAATGCTGCGATCTCCTTCAGTGAAAGTTCATAATTCATGATGCTGAAGATCCCGAGTGTGATGAGTACATCGTGGAACAGTGCAATGATTGCACCCATGGCAAATAGAAATTCGAACCTCCATCCGATATAGATTAAAATTAAAATAAGGCTCAATAGAATCGCAAAAACAGCGGCGCGGCGAAGCTCACCACCTATCTTTGGACCAACCACATCAACTTTTCTTATTTCATACTTCACGTCAGGTAAACCCTTTGAAATGGCATCCTCTACGATTTTTGCCATTTCTGAAGCGCTTATCTTCTCTATCTGTTCCACACGGATAACATATTCCTCTCCGCCACCGAGTTGTTTTATTTCACTATTTGCCAATCCTACTGGTATCAGTGCATTTCTTATTTTATCTGTTAAAACAATATCTGCAAACCTCATCTGTATCGATGTTCCCCCCTTGAAGTCTATCCCAAGGTTTGGTCCACCCTTTATGATAAGATGTACCATACCAATCACAAACAGAGAAAGGGAAAGAATGTAAGCAATTCTGCGCTTTGAAGCAAAATCGATGTTTGGCGTTTGGAAAAACTGCATAATCTATCCTCAACTGTTTTAAATACTCAATTTTTTCAGTGTAAATCTCGAAGTTATTCTATCAAATATGTACCGCGTCACAACCAGAGCCGTAAACATACTGACTATGATGCCTACCGACAGAGTAACTGCAAAGCCTCTTACGGGTCCTGTACCAAATTGATAAAGAACAATGGCAGTCAGCAGAGTAGTAATGTTTGCGTCAAATATTGTTCTGAAGGCACGTGAATACCCGGCATCTATAGAGGCCCTCACCGTCTTCCCTGTTCTCAGTTCCTCTCGAATCCTTTCAAATACCAGTACATTGGCATCGACTGCCATTCCTATTGTCAATACCATTCCAGCCACTCCCGGAAGAGTTAGTGTAAACCTGAATTGCGCAAGTATGGCCATAAGTATTATTAGATTCAACACCAGTGCAATGTCTGCAACGATTCCTGACATCCTGTAATATATTACCATAAATATTATCACTAGTGAAAGCCCTATCAGGGCAGACCATTTTCCTTTATTTATCGAATCCTCTCCAAGAGATGGTCCAACATTTCTTTCCTCGATTGGATGAATTGGAGCAGGAAGGGCTCCCACATCCAGTACGTTTGCAAGATCCTTTGCCTTCTCCATCGATCCGATTCCAGTTATCCTCGACTGACCATTGGGAATCTCACTTTCAATTCTCGGAGCATCTACAACCTGACCATCCAGAATCACGGCAAGTGGTTTGCCTATGTTCGCACCTGTAACACGTTTGAAAATCCTCGCACCTGTTCTGTTTAAAGTAAAATGAACCTCAGGCATGCCTGCATACTTTGTGCCCGATCCAATCGTCACTCTTGTGCTTGTGAGATATTTACCTGTAATTTCTGCCTGTTTCCTCACAAAAAACAACTCCCTGTAGTATCTATCTCCTACTCTGAACTCCTTCTCAGACCACAGAAACTCTGAGTCGGGGGGCAGCAGCTTCTGTACATCCTCTCTCTTCAGGATACGATCAACAGCCTTGACATTCTCGCGCTGTACGCAGACCTCATGTCCATACCTTCGCAGATCCCTGAAAAGCGATAAGAATGGCTTCTTATTAAACAGCTCTTCATCAACAACGAGGGTTGTGTCCTCTTTCTTCTCTCCCTCCTGTGGAGTGAGGCTCTTTCCAAAAAGTTCGCTTACACTAATCTCTTTATCCTTACTGACCTTCTGCGCCACTGTTGTATCTGCCACTCCTGATGTATCGACCTTCTGAGCCAGGCCTCTTTCACTAGCAATCAATTTATCTATTTTATCGAGTGTTTCAGAAAAGAGTCGTGGATCTTTCAGCAGCCTGAACTCAAGGAGTGCTGTCTGTTTTATCAAATTTTTTGCCCTCTCAGGATTCGATACACCTGGAAGCTCGATCAATATCCTTCTGTTTCCCAGCTTCTGAATCGTTGGCTCCGATACTCCAAATCTGTTTATGCGGTTCTCGAGCTTTCTGAGAGCACGCTTCACGCCATCCTTTGCCTCTTTATCGAGATAATCGAGTACTCTCCTGTCGCTTGCCCCCCTCTCTCCCCAGTACCTGTTGAGGGGTATGTTTTTCTCTCGAAAATTCTTCTGCAGTATGGTCAGAAAATCATCGTTGCTGACGTTTAACTCTTCCTTTGTCTTTTTGAGAAGCTCCTCAAGTTGACTGTCTTTGTTTCTTGCAAGCTGCTCGATCAGTACTGGAAAATCAACCTCATATACCAGATACATTCCCCCCTGAAGATCGAGTCCAAGCTTGATCGATTTCTTTAGCAGTGACTCAATATCACCGCTCTCTTCCAGCTGTTTTCTCTTCTCCTCTGATAGTGTCATGATCCTATAGCTCGGCCATAGAGTATACAGCGACCAGAGTATGACACCAAAAATAAAAATTGTTTTAAAAATACTTTTACCTCGCATAAGACTCTCCCAATTCAATCTTATGTATGCAGAAAAATTGGTATAACAATATATATATTATAAATTTTAAAATAATTAAAATATACCTTATTTAAAATCTATTTGCAAGAAATATTTTATCATCTCAAACCACATTCCATTGGAGTAATACCTGTGGATTCAATATCGACGCGTGATATGTTTTTTAGTTTCATACCTAAAAATCGAGAACCTATCTCCTGAAATTGATGAGGAATATCGCTGACAAAAAATTTATGATCACAGGCCTCCTCCGACTTCCTCTCCATTCCAAATGCCATTAATCTCTTCCTGATTATTTTTGCTGTCTCTTCTGCAGAATCGATTATCGAAACATCATAACCTATCACCTTTTTTATGACTCCTTTTAGAAGAGGATAGTGTGTACATCCGAGAATAAGAGTGTCGATCTTCTCCTCCCGTAGTGGAGAGAGATATATCTCCGCAATCTGATATGTTACACTCTGCTCAAGCCATCCCTCCTCTGCAAGAGGAACAAATAGAGGACATGGGCAAGAGACCACATAAACATCTCTATCTTTATCTTTTAATTTTCTCTCATATGCCTTGCTCTCTATTGTACCTTTTGTTCCAATGATGCCGATACGTTTGTTTTTGCTCCTCTCTAGAGCAGACTTAACACCAGGTTCTACAACTCCAAGCACAGGAAGATGAAATCCCTGGATCAGCCTGTCAAGTACCATCGATGATACTGTATGACATGCTGCCACTACCATCTTTACATTCTTGCTCAAGAGAAACAGTATGTCCTGAAGTGCAAACTTTTCAACAACTCTTTCAGACTTAGTACCATAAGGCACCCGAGCAGTATCTCCAAAGTAGATTATCTGTTCCTCAGGCATGAGTTTAAACACTTCCCGAACAACTGTCAATCCACCAACTCCTGAATCAAAAATCCCTATTGGTCTGTTATCACCCATACGACTCCCATAAAAAAGTGACCTTGTCGGTCACCAACATGAAAATTTAATACCACTGTTCAATTAAGTACTTCTATCCTATTCCCTTTTCATATTTCTTTTTGAATCTCTCAACTGCCTCATACAGAGCCTCTGCAATCTTTTGACGAAAACTCCTTGTCCTGAGAAGTCTCTCCTCGTATCTATTTGAAATAAAGGCGGTCTCCACAAGAATACTCGGCATTGCAGCACCGATTAGAACATAAAAATGTGCC
>Ga0190360_1000610_pt1 | contig 19823 bp, 20 predicted proteins | sample 48721834_MG_FD_161271 | JGI IMG/M metagenome (GOLD analysis project Ga0190360, IMG submission 161271) | Hydrothermal vent microbial mat bacterial communities from Southern Trench, Guaymas Basin, Mexico - 4872-18-3-4_MG | ecosystem: Environmental > Aquatic > Marine > Hydrothermal vents >... | reverse complement strand
TTATCCCCAGACCAAAACCACCGAGACGGCCATCTGAGTGGACTATTTTGTAGCAGGGCATGGTGTTGGCATCTGGGTTTTGATTCATCATTCTGCCAACAGCTCTAGATGCAATAACGTCTCCTAATGCTTTTGCAACTGCACCATAGGTAGATATTTTACCTGGTGGTATCTGTCTAACAAGGTTGTACGTGTATTCAAAAAGGTTCATAAATGATTATAAGCTTCTCGTTGTAAAAATCTTACTGTAAAAATAAGTCTGATGGAATATGAATAGGATAAAATTTTTAGGTACTGCTGGTGCCCGTTTTGTTGTGATGAGTCAGCTGAGGAAATCTGGTGGTATATGGTTAACACTTGATGAAACAAATGTTCTTATTGACCCTGGCCCTGGTTCATTAGTGCGTTGCCTGTCTAGTAAACCCAAGCTTAATCCTAGAGAGCTCGATGGCATTATCCTTTCTCATCGGCATCTTGATCATTCTAATGATGTAAATATTATGATTGAGGCGATGACCAATGGTGGTTTTGACAGGAAGGGGATTGTTTTTGCTCCATCTGATGCTGTTGATATTGATCCAGTTGTTTTGAAATATGTGAGAGATTATGTTGAAAGAGTTGAGATTTTAAGAGAAAAGGGGAGCTATAATCTTGGCAATATATCATTTTCAACTCCGGTTAAACATTTACATCATGGGGTTGAAACGTATGGTATAAATTTTTATGGGGAAAATATCTCTGTTTCTTATATTTCTGATACTAGTTATTTTGATGGCATTGAGTCTTATTATGATGGGGATGTTTTGATTCTGAATGTTGTTAGATTGAGGAAAAGCGATAGCATACAGCATTTATCTTTTGAGGATGTTGAAAAGATTATCTCAGAGAATAAGCCAAAACTTGCTGTTATGACTCATTTTGGTATGACTATGGTAAAGGCTAAACCTTGGGAATTAGCTGAAAATCTTACTAGTAAACTTGGTGTAAAAGTTGTTGCTGCTAGTGATGGAATGGAAATAGATTTAGATAAATATATTTAACAATATCTTTTTATATATCTTTTTATGTATCTCTAAATTTTGGGATGTAAATCTTTAACTATTTTTGCTCTGCCACCAACTTTAACCAGATCATCAACAATCTCAACAAAAACCCTGCCCGGTCTACCGACAATATCACCCTGTTCACAAACCATTTTTTTATCCTTGATTATGTGATTTTTCAATAGATAACTACAAACAGCACCATTGGCTGTACCGGTAACAGGATCCTCATTTACACCATAAACAGGTGCAAAATTTCTAGCATGATACAAAGAGTTGGAGTCTAATGCGTCAAAAGTAAAAACATGGAAACTACCCACATCAATTTTGTTACAAATCTTTTTTATTTTTTCAAAATCAGGTTTCATAGATTTCAAAACATTAAATGATTTAACACAAACAGGCAGAGTAAACAAACCAGTAGATACTCTCTGCAATGGCAAAGAACTATCAATTTCATCTACCTTGATATTTAGAGAATCCGCGATCTTAGATATATCTAAATATATATCTTCTAAAACAGCTTTACTCTGATTCATCATAACTAGATCAACCATTCCATTATCTCCAAACTCAATTGTTACAGGCAGTACACCTGCTTTAGTTTCCTGAGTGACAACAACCCTATTTTGCTTTGGAAAAAAGCCTTCTACACCCATGGTAAAAAACGTAGCAATAGTAGCATGCCCGCAGAGATCAACCTCAATCTCCGGCGTAAAAAACCTAACTAGGTAATCAGTTTTTTCACCAGGGAAAACAAATGCTGTCTCAGAAACTTGGATCTCTCTTGTGATATATGCCATTTCTTTATCAGAAAGAACCGGTGAATTCAAAACCACACCAGCAGGGTTACCACCATTAACAGAATTTGTAAAAGCATTCACTTTTTTAACATTAATTTTCATACAATCTTACTTCCTATGATTCCATTCATAAGATGAAAAATAATCTTTTTCAAATCTTTTTGAATCCATTAACTCTGTTTCTGTTAAACATCCTTCAACCAACTCTACATTAAACTCCTCCTCAAAACCAGTTCTCATAGCACCTGCAACTTCATCAAAAGATATATTTTCACCAAGGACGTGTTTTATAGAAGTAACGCGTTGCTTAACATCAGAAATAAGTTTATCTCTAATCTTCTCACTGGGAACCTTAAGGAGCGAAAACATCTTATCCACATCGACATCCAGAAGAAGAGTGCCATGCTGAAGCACAGTTCTTGACTTCCTAGTCTGAGCATTACCAGATATCTTTCTACCATTAACCAAAATATCATTAATAGGAGCGTACTTGCCATGAATTTCAAGATGTTTTAAACCCTTAATCAACGCACCACAAATTCGCCCATAACTCTTCAATATATTACCAGGGATCATAGGATGACTCTCAGGTATAACGATGCTGTAAGTAAGTTCATGCTCATGATAAACCGCTCCACCACCAGTAATCCTACGAACATAATCAACGCCGAGCTTTTTACATATATCAATATCCACTTCTTCCTCAAGACTCTGAAAATAACCTATAGAAATAGCAGAAGGTTTCCAAGTATAGAAACGAACAGTAGGTGGAATCAAACCCTCACTACTAGCTTTAAGCACAGCCCAGTCAATGGCCATATTCTCAAACGCAGTTCTATCAGGAGTCAACAAAAAACGCCATTTCTCACTCATGCTACACACAACATTATACCCTCAACTAAACCTTCAGCATCTAATCCAATAAACTCAATACCCTCTCTTTCAATGATAGATTTAATCTTACTAAGTAGAACATCCTTATCAACCCTAATACCCCTAAGCTCTTTTTCAATCAACTCAACAGTCTCCTCAGGGTAAACAAAGAAATCACCAGTGATACTAATCTTTTTAATCAGATTCTTCTCAGGATCATAATCCAAGAAAACTTTCAGAAGTTTCCCATTAGGAATTTTATAGACAGATTTTAACCTCATATCCAAAACAAGCATAAAATCAAGGTTTTTAAAAATTGTTTTTAACAAAAAACCTTCTCAGCGTGATAAGAACTACGAACAAGAGGACCAGATTCCACATGTTTAAAACCCAACTCCAACGCAATTTCCTTAAACTCATCAAACTCCTCAGGCGTATAATACTTCTCAATACTAGCATGATTTCTAGATGGCTGTAGATACTGACCAATCGTTAAAAAATCAACATCAACCTTTCTAAGATCCCTCATCGTTTTAATAATCTCCTCATAGCTCTCACCAAGACCAACCATGAAACCAGATTTAGTCTTCATCTTCTCATCCAACTCTTTGACATTTTTCAACATCCTGAGACTAACATCGTAATCGCCCTGAGGTCTAATAGAAGGAAACAAACCTCTAACAACTTCAATATTATGATTAACAACATCAGGTTTAGAATCAACAACCTTTCTCAGAGCACTAAGATCACCTCTGAAATCAGGTATCAAAACCTCAACCCGGCAACCCCTATTCATCTCCTTAATCAATTTAACAGTTTCATAAAAAACACTGGCACCACCATCAGCAAGATCATCACGTGTAACAGAAGTTACAACAACATACTTAAGACCAAGTTTTCTAACACTCTCAGCAACATCCCTCGGCTCATCAACATTCAAACCATTAGGAGTACCATGCTTAACATTACAATACCTACAATTCCTAGTACAAACATCACCAAGAATAAGAAAAACAGCAGTACCAGAACCAAAACACTCAGCTATATTTGGGCACTTAGCCTCCTCACAAATAGTATGAAGCTTAGCATTACGCAACAAAGACTTCATCTTAGCATAGTTCTCCCCACCACCAATCCGAACCTTAAGCCAATCAGGATGGCGACGCATAATATCTACACCCCCATTGTAACTCTCAAAAGATCACGTAAACCAGGTGAAAAACCAAGGATAAAAATACCAATCTTCAAAATATTAACAAGAGTCAAATAATCCTTCAACTCATCTTTATAAAGAATATCAAAAACATAAACAACCAAAATAATCAACATAAACTTAACAATAGGAAACAACGGACCCCACATTTCAAGTAAAAAATTCGAAGCAGGATGCTTCTCAGAATAAAAAAGACCCATAGAAAAAGGATCCTTAATACTTATATAGCTAGTAAAACCATCAATCAAATGCCCAGATAACATCATAAGATTCAAAGGATTCCTATAAACCTGGATATCCTTTGTCTTAACAAAATAAACAAACAAATACACCAGAGAAATAGCCAAAAAAACAAAACCTAAAACCAATAAAAAAACATCAAAACGAACACCAGTGGTTTCACCCCATCTAAACCCAAGGATCCAACCAATAATCAAAACCACGGATGGTAAAAGAATCAGCATCCCACTAACAAACAAAACTTTATTAACTGTAATCTTTGAAAAACGAAATTTTTTTTCAAGATAATAACCAAGTAACAGAAACAAAATAACATAAAACGTTATCTGAAGATAAATCAACGGTGAAATAAACCAATATACCACCGGCGGTTTAAAAAAACCTGAGTCTTCCAACACACGGGCAACAGGACCAAAAACAATATACGGCATCAGGGATAAAGCAAAACGCCAATCAACTACTATTCCAAGTTTCCTCAAAAGCTTATAGATAAAATACAAAGCAATAACTACCAGAATTCCATATGTAATCTCTGAAACAACTGTATATCCCTCATGTGCTTCTACACCATTAAAAACCGCGGTTCCACCAGAAGCATCTGCCACAACTGGACCCCAATAATACTTCCAAATCCACTGATCATAAAAAATCCTGGGAAATAGAAAAACACCTCCTATAACAAAAATTATAACACCTATCACTACAGCCCAAAGAATCCTGTTTTTGTTTTTGCTAGTTAAAACATTTTTTATCATTTTTCATTTGCAGAAAGGAAAAAATAATATATTAAACCCGTGGTTTACCTCTTTTAATATGGAACGATTCACAAAATCCAAAACAATGGTATTCCCAAGAGAGATAATAGTAGGACATAACACAACGTCTCAAATTGCAGAGTTATGCAATAGAATAGTTAGAAACAACTCTGCTTTGATAGTTGCTGATAAAAAAACAATGAAATTATCTGGGGAAGAGATCAAAAAAATATTATCCAAAGCAAATTATGAAGTTAAACATAAAATTATTTCATCAGCAACAGTTGGTGAAGTAAACAAGATTATAAACTATGCCGATAAAAACAAAGTTGATGTTCTCTTAGGGGTAGGCGGTGGCAGCGTCATTGATGTTACAAAACTTGCTGCTTTTGAATTAAAAAAACCATTTATTTCTGTACCAACCTCAGCCGCTCATGATGGAATAGCATCACCAAGAGCATCACTAAAACATAGCAAAGGATCTGTCTCAAAAACTGCGGTATCCCCCCATGCAATTCTTGCAGATACAAAAATCATATACAAGGCACCATACAGAATGCTAGCATCTGGATGCGCAGATGTTATCTCAAATATCTCAGCTGTTATGGACTGGGAACTTGCACATAGACTAAAAAACGAAGAATACAGCAGCCATGCAGCAGTACTCGCCAAAACAGCAGCTCAGTTATTAATAGACAACACTGATTCATTTAGACCATACACTGAGGAATCAGTATGGCTCGCAGTCAAAGCCATGATAGTATCAGGCGTAGCTATGAGCGTAGCAGGTAGCACCAGACCAGCCTCTGGAGCTGAACACATGTTTTCACACATGTTAGACCATCTAGGACCAGGTATAATGTTAAAAGGCAAAAAGAAAAGAAGACCGATGCATGGTGAACAATGCGGCGTAGGATCCATCATGATGGTTTATCTACATGGGGGAGACTGGGAAAAAATAAGAGACACATTAAAGAAAATAGGAGCACCTACCACATCAGAAGAACTAGGTGTCTCAAAAAGAAAAATAATTGAAGCACTAGTACGAGCACATAAAATAAGACCAGAAAGATACACAATACTGGGAGAAACAGGACTTACACCAAAAGCAGCAAAAAGAGTTGCTAAAATAACAGGGGTAATATAAGATGCCACTTGTAACACTCATCGGTGAAAAACTTGCAAAAAAAGATGCAGAATTTATTTACCTAGGACCAAACAATGAATGTAAAAACTGTAAGCTAAAAACAGTTTGTTTCAATCTAAAAAAAGGAAGAAGATACAAAATAACAAACATTAGAGAGAAAAAACACGCTTGTAACCTACATGAGGGATGGGCAGCAGTAGTAGAAGTACAGGAACTACCAATCGTAACATCAATCGATAAAAAAATACCAGAAGGAGCTAAAACCAAAATTGACAAAAAAGAATGCGATAGCATAGGATGCGACAACTACGACACATGTAATGTCACACTGAACAAAGATAAAGAATACATAGTAACAAAAATTATAGAAGACATCAAATGCCCATTAGGATACAGTCTGCAAAAAGCTGAACTGAAAGAAGAATAAAAAAAAGCTAGTGACATTTCACATTATAAATCAAACCATTTCCTTTGAAAATAGTATTACCATTGTATATTTTGACAAATGTACCACTTTCATCCTTTAATATTGTTGCCCAGTTAATCAGGTTTTCATCTGTTTTATTATGAGCAAAATCTGTAACCTGAGCAAAACCAATGCAAATAATCGAGGTCCCTGATGAAGCGCAATTCCAGGTTTCACCAATAATTTTTATTTTTTCTTCATTTAAAGTATCAGTACCATCAAACACCACATACATTGTTTTATGTAAGTTTTTAATTTGACGTTGTCCACTCAGTTTAGATGTATCGTTAAGTAACAAACCCTGTTTTTTAGCCTCATTTTCAATTGTTTCAATAGTTTTTTGCAAAAGATCCTGTTCACTCATCATAAAAAGAGTTTTGAGAGTTGTAACAGTAACATAAGCAGGATACGTTCCATTATTTATCTGGTAAGTGAAACTAGCTTGTTTCTCCAGACCAAATAAACGCTCGGTATAAAAACGCTCAGCTATATTCTCAGACCAGTTATTTTTATCTAATATCTCATCCTCGATATATGCTGGAATCATGTTATTATTAGCAAATAAAATAGTTAAAATTATTACAACAAAAACTAAAACTGAGATAATAGCATATATCTTACTCTCTCTTCGATTTATTCCATCATCCACATCTTTTAATAATCTCTCATCTACTTTAAACTAGCGAAAATATTATTATCAAAATGACTTTATTAACTCAGCGATCTTTTCACGTTTTTCTTTTTCATCTGGTAGGGTAATCGATGCTCTCCATCTTTTTGAGTTATCAGGCATGTAAAAACCTCGTGAGATAGCTATGAATTCTTTCTCACCAATTGGAGTAGAAACCTTTCTTTTAGCAACTTCAATAAAACTGTTCCTTCCGAATTTTACTTCTTTAGATTTTATGGTTTTAAACTCAACCATTTGATGTCCCCCTCATACCCTCATCTTATGCTTTTAAAGTTATTTAACAAAAAATGTATGATTTATTTATTGAAATAATTAGTGGAATAATCAAAAAACAAAAGAGAGAGATTTTATTTCTTGATCCCTGCTTCTTTTCTAATCAATGTGGCTTTGTCTGTTTTTTCCCATGTAAAATCAGGATCTTCACGGCCGAAATGACCATATGCTGCCGTTTTATAAAATATAGGACGTTTTAGATCTAAATGATTAATTATATCTCTTGGTTTCAGTGGGAAGAATTCTCTTATTAATTTCTCAATTTTATCAAGAGATATCTTGTTTGTTCCAAAACAATCAATATTAATTGAAACAGGTTCTGCTACACCAATAGCATATGCCAATTGAATTTCGCATTTATCTGCTATTCCTGCTGCAACTATGTTTTTTGCGATATATCTAGCAGCATATGCTGCGCTACGGTCAACTTTTGATGGATCTTTACCTGAGAAAGCTCCTCCACCATGACGGCCGACACCACCATAAGTGTCTACTATGATTTTTCTACCAGTGAGCCCTGCATCTGCGTAAGGTCCACCTCGTATAAACGAGCCCGTTGGGTTGATATGAAAAATAGTGTCATTATCAATCCACTTTTTACAAACTGGTTTTATTACCTTCTCAATCATATCCTTTCTTATTCTGTCATATGATATTCCACCATCATGTTGAGTTGACAAGACAATTGCTGTAGCACGGATTGGTTGTCCATTCTCATCATATTCAATGGATACTTGCGATTTACCATCTGGTCTAAGATAAGGTATCTCGTTTTTCTTTCTGACTTCGGATAGTTTCTTTGTTAATTTATGCGCAAGTGAGATTGGAAGCGGCATGAGTTCTTTTGTTTCTCTGCAGGCATAGCCATACATCATACCTTGATCTCCGGCCCCTTGTTCTTTATGCAGACCTGTTTTCTCTGTTACACCTTGGGAGATATCTGGGCTTTGTTCTGTTATTTGAACCCATACTGAGCAAGTTTCCCATTCAATACCATATTCTGATTTTGTGTAACCAATATCTTTGATGGTGTTGCGGACAACATGTGGTATGTCAATGTATCCTCTTGTTGTCATCTCACCAAAAACCATGACACCTCCGTTTTTTGTGGCTGTTTCAACTGCCACTCTACTGTCTTTATCTTGTCTTATTGCTTCATCTAAGATTGAATCTGATATGAGATCACACATTTTATCTGGATGTCCTTCTGTTACTGATTCTGAGCTTATAATTGTCCTTCGTTTTACCATATTTTATCACCATTCTGCGATCGTGTTTTACTTTAATAGGGAGCTATGTAACAAAAAACTAAGTTATTAACTTTTTTGAAAAAGAGAAAAGATTGTTTTTAGTTTTTACATATCTATTTTTCTTGAAACCCAGACTTCATCATCGAGTTCATCATAAATGGCTTCATCAGATATGTCCTGAAGTGTTGGTTTGTCTGATAGAACACTCTTTGTTCTTTTGTTTTCATCTTTAGCATATTTTAGTATTACATCTTTTCTTAGAATCCAATAATGTGTTCTCCATTCTCGCCCATCATATAATGTTGTTTCTTCCCGTTCTGTTGTAAGCATACCTTCTTCTTCCAATATGTAGAAAAGCTGTCTATCCTCAGGATCTAAAACATTATCGATTACTCTATCTTGAAATCCAAATATATCCATCACAAAACCTGCATCTCGTCTAGCTTCTTCTATTGGTATTCCAACTCTGTTTGCTATTGCTTTTGATAAATCATCTAATGTTACAATATTCATTGATTAATCAACCTCTTCTTGCATTATAAAACTACGCGATATATAGTCTTGTAGGCTCTAATATAAATAGTTTTCGATAAATTTTGTGATTTTTTATGAAAAAAACAGGTTTTAACGGTAAAAAACAGGATAAATTTTAAATACTAATGTGTAGTAATCACCTTTTGATGAAACAGGAAGATATCTCTAAAAAATTTGAAGGGGAATGGTTGTTACTTTTCAATGATGAAATAGTTGATCACAGTACAAATGTAGAGGATATACTAAAACTAGCTGAAGAAAAATTCCCGTCGGATAAGTTCCCGGATGATGAAATCAGGATTTCTAAGGTTATATCTGAGAAGACTTTTCGATAAAATCAAATATTCTAAAAAATTTGTTTAAAAACTGAATTAAATTTTTCTAAAACACTCTGCCAATATCAATTATGTTACCTCAAATATATTTTTTGACACAAACTAAAAAGTATTGTATTTTACTAAACAAAGCCAAAACCTCTCAAATATTTTAGCAAAAAGATTATCAGCAAAATATGTATACTCCATCCAATCAAATGGACGGAATAGAATTCATATTTGACTATTACAAATACCCTGTAATTCCAGTTAAGTTTTTTTACGACGGAAAAGAAACACCATTCATAGACGCATTGTTAGACTCCGGAGGAGATTTCATAGTAATACCAATGCCAATAGCTAAATATTTAGGTCTAAAACTCAAAAAAGCAGGAGCAGTAGACACAGCAGGAGGAGAAGCTTTGCTATTCAAAGCAAAACTTAATATGATACTAGGTAAAAAAGAAAAAAATGTGAAATATCACAATATTGAAATCCATGTTTCTGGAAGAGATGATATACCTGTTTTGATAGGACGACATCCTGTATTTGAAGATTATGAAATAATATTTAGAAAAAATACAAACCAGCTTATTTTAAGATCAGTTACCCCATAAAATATATATATAAGAAGTATTATCAGGGGTAGGCTATTTCAAAGTTAATCTAGGTTAGAGTGTAATATATATAGGTTGAGTCCTGGCCTTTTGGGCCTGTAGCTCAGCTAGGTAGAGCATCTGGCTTTTAACCAGGTGGCCAAGGGTTCGAATCCCTTCAGGCCCGTAAAAAAAGCATGAGGCGCTAGGAGGAATGATCACATAATGGTGAAGACAACAGAAAACAAACATCAATTTGATATATTAAAACATGAACTGGTTCCCCATCACGAAATATTACCTGATGAAGAAAAGAAACAACTCTTAGAAAAATATAATCTAACACCTGATCAACTCCCAAAAATTTTAGACAACGACCCTGTCTCTATTTCTATTGGCGCCAAACCAGGACAAATCGTAAAAATAATTAGAAAAAGTCATACTGCAAAAGAAGCAATCGCATACAGGCTTGTTGTAGAAAGTAATGAATAAAAAAATAAATATTTTAGGTGTAAAAAATGAGAGAACTTATTGATGCTTTTTATAGAGAACGTAGCATAGTAAACCATCAGATAGCTTCATACAATGATTTTCTGGATAGAAGACTGCAAAGCATAGTAGATAGCACAATAATAGGACAAGAAGAAGAAATGGAAAGAGGCTACATATATCCAGAAATAGAAGGATTCAAAATAAAATTTGGTAGGATATCAGTCGGTAGACCTAAGGTAAAAGAAGCTGATGGTACAGTTCGTAGTTTAACACCTATGGAAGCAAGACTACGTGATTTAACATATGAAGCACCTATAACATTAGAATTCATACCTGTTAAAGACGATATAGAATACGAACCAGAAGAGGTAAGAATCGGTGAACTACCTATAATGATAAAATCAAAAGTATGCAACCTAGCAAAACATGTTATAGAAGAGAAAAAAGGACATGAACTTACAGATGAAGAATACAAAAAAGAACTACAAAAAATGCAGGAGGATCCACTAGATCCAGGTGGTTATTTCATAAGCAATGGAACTGAACGTGTTTTAATAACAGTTGAGGATCTAGCACCAAATAGAGTTCTAGTAGAAACATCAAATAGATACGGCAGAGACATAGAAGTCGCAAAGGTATTCTCACAGAGAGAAGGATACCGTGCTCTTACTGTTGTAGAAAAGAAAAACGATGGAATGCTTATGGTATCACTGCCGACAACCTATGGGCAAATCCCTCTGATGATTCTCCTACGAGCACTTGGAATGGAAAACGATGAAGAAATAGTTGATGTAATCAGTGTTGATCCGAAGATGGAACCATATGTTTTTGCAAATATTGAGGAATGCGCAAATGAATATGGTATAACTACTCAGGAGGAGGCAATAGCATACCTAGGTAAAAAATTCGCAGGTGGACAAGCTAAAGAATACCGTATAAAACGTGTTGAAACCCTGATGGATAAAAACCTATTGCCACATCTTGGAAATGACCCTGCAGATAGACTCACAAAAGCAGTATTCATGGCTCGTATGGGAATGGCCGTTCTTGAACTCGCTCTTGGAAAACGTGAACCAGATGATAAAGATCATTATGCAAACAAACGTTTGAAACTAGCAGGAGATCTAATGGAGGATCTTTTCCGTGTAGCTTTTACAGCTCTCTGCAAAGATCTCAAATACCAGATAGAAAGAGTACATGCTAAAGGTAAAGAAATCAAAATCAGCTCTTCTCTGAGATCAGATGTCCTCAGTCAACGTATACACCATGCGCTTGCAACAGGTAACTGGGTTGGCGGACGTGCAGGTATATCTCAGCTTCTTGATAGAACCAGTAATTTAGCGGTGCTTAGTCATCTTAGACGTGTGACCTCTCCACTTACACGCTCACAGCCTCATTTCGAAGCACGTGATCTTCATTCAACACAATGGGGTCGTCTATGCCCCAATGAGACACCTGAAGGACCAAACTGTGGTCTTGTGAAAAATCTTGCGTTAGCTGTTGAAATATCAGAAGGTTTCCCTGAAAAAGAAGTAGAAGGCGTACTACGAGATCTTGGTATCAAAGAAATCACAAAAAAATCAACAGGTGCCCGTGTATATCTAAATGGTGATCTCATAGGTATACATCCAGATGGGAGATATCTAGTAAACGAACTCAGAAAGCGAAGAAGAAAAGGACTTCTGAATAATGAGGTAAACGTGGCATTTTATGAGGATGCAAATGATGTTATTGTTAATTGTGACTGCGGAAGACTCCGAAGGCCGCTTGTTATAGTTGAAAATGGTAAGTTGTTACTTACAAAGAAACACCTTGAGGAGTTAAAAGAAGGAAAAAAGAAATGGATTGATCTCATAAATGAGGGAATCGTTGAATATATAGATGCAGAAGAAGAAGAAAACGCTCTTATCGCATTAACTGAGAAAGATATAACCCCTGAGCATACACATATGGAAATGGATCCAATGTGTATACTTGGAATCGGGTCTTCATTGGTTCCATACCCTGAGCATAACTCATCTCCAAGGATTACTATGGGTGCAGGTATGGGTAAGCAATCACTTGGTTTCGGAGCTGCTAATTATCGCATCAGACCAGATACACGAGGTCATTTACTACATTACCCGCAGGCTCCTATTGTTCAGACACACCCTGTTAAATATATAAATTTCACAAAGAGACCCGCAGGTCAGAACTTCATTGTAGCTGTGGCATCATATAAAGGATACAACATGGAAGATGCCCTTGTTATGAGCAAAGCAAGTATTGAACGAGGACTCGCTAGAAGTACGTTTTTCAGAACATACAGTTCAGAAGAAAAAAGATACCCTGGTGGGCAGGAAGATCACTTTGAAGTACCAGATCCAGATTGCAGAGGAGTTAGAAGCGAAGAAGCATATATAAATCTTGGAGAGGATGGTCTTATATCCCCTGAATGTGATGTGAAAGGAGGAGATGTTTTAATAGGTAAAACTTCACCACCTCGTTTCCTTGAGGAACCGACAGATTTTCTCACACCACAAAAAAGAAGGGAAACTAGTGTAACAGTGCAGCATGGTGAAGGGGGAATAGTTGATAAAGTAATGCTATCGGAATCAGTTAACGGTTCACGTATGGTGAAAATAACAGTTCGAGAAGAAAGAATACCTGAGTACGGTGACAAATTTGCATCAAAACATGGTCAAAAAGGAGTAATAGGATTAATAGTACCCCAAGAAAACATGCCATTTAACGAGCAGGGTATAAGCCCAGATCTCATCATAAACCCACATGCAATTCCAAGCCGTATGACTGTTGGACATGTTCTTGAAATGATCGGTGGCAAAGTTGGTGCGTTAGAAGGAAGAGTTGTTGATGGGACTGCTTTTGGTGGTGAACCAGAAGAAGTTCTCAGAGAGGCCCTATTAAAAGCTGGTTTTAAACATAATGGAAAAGAAATACTTTACAATGGCGAAACAGGAAAACCGCTTGAATGTGACATCTTTGTCGGATGCATCTATTATCAAAAATTGCATCATATGGTTGCTGGAAAAATCCATGCCAGAAGCCGTGGACCAGTTCAGATTTTAACACGTCAGCCAACAGAGGGACGTGCCCGTGAAGGAGGTTTACGTTTTGGAGAAATGGAACGTGATTGTCTCATTGGTCATGGAGCATCTATGGTCATCAAAGATCGGTTGCTTGATGAATCTGACTTGACAATTAAGTATATCTGTAATACTTGCGGACATGTTGCTATACAGGACAGACATGGTGCTTTGAAATGTCCAATATGCGGTGATAAAGCAGATATTTATCCAATTGAGATGAGCTATGCTTTCAAACTTTTGATTGATGAACTGAAATCGTTGGTGATAGCGCCACGGATAAGACTGGAATCGCTTGTATAGGAGGGAAAAAAATGGAACGTAGGAGTATAACAAAAAAGATCGGCAGTATAGCATTCTCATTGCTTTCTCCTCAGGAAATACGTAAAATGAGTGCTACAAAGGTTATAACCGCGGATACATATGATGATGATGGTTTTCCAATAGCTATGGGATTAATGGACCCGCGTCTTGGGGTAATTGAACCAGGTCTTCGTTGTAAAACATGTGGTTTACGTGTTGGTAAGGATAAATGCCCGGGTCATTTCGGCCATATAGATCTTGCTATGCCTGTTATACATGTAGGTCTTGTTAAAACCATCAGAGATTGTTTACGTGCAACCTGTAGAGAATGTGGAAAACTTCTATTAACTGATAAACAGAGGGAGGAATATTTCAAGGAGCTCAATAAGCTTAAGAGTGAAGGTAGAGATAACACGTATCTGCTTAAACAAGTTGTAAAAGAATGCACAAAAGCTGAGAAATGTCCTCACTGTGGTCGAGAAGTTGGTAAAATAGAGCTTGATAAACCAACATCTTTACGTGAAAATGGTAAGAAATTGACACCCTCTGAGGTTCGTGAATGGCTTGAGAAAATATCTGATGATGATTTACCATTGCTTGATATTAATAGAAAAACAGCTCGCCCGGAGTGGATGGTTCTCACTGTTTTACCAGTTCCACCTGTAACAGTACGACCATCCGTTACATTGGAAACAGGAGAGCGTTCAGAGGATGATCTAACACATAAATTAGTTGATGTTATACGGATTAACCAGCGTTTACAGGAGAACCGTGATGCTGGTGCTCCACAGCTTATAGTAGAAGATCTATGGGAATTATTACAGTATCATATAACAACTTATCTTGATAATCAAACAAGTGGTATACCACCTGCTCGTCATCGTTCAGGGCGTCCTCTTAAAACACTTGCACAAAGACTTAAGGGTAAAGAAGGGCGTTTCCGAAGTAACCTATCTGGTAAACGTGTTAATTTTTCTGCTCGTACTGTGATTTCACCAGATCCAAATCTCAGCATCAATGAAATAGGAGTACCCATAGAAGTAGCAAAAGAACTCACGGTTCCCATAAAAGTAACTCCGCATAATATAGAATGGTGTAAACAACTAATAAAACAAAAAATAAAAGCGTCTGAGAATTCTGAAGAATATATCCCCAGCGTGAACTATATAATCCGGGACATGGAGGGGATGAAACAACGTATAAAAGTCACAGAGAAAAATGCTGAAGAAGTAGCTGAAAAACTAGAGGTGGGATCAACAATTGAGAGGCAACTGACAGATGGAGATATATGTCTCTTCAATCGTCAACCCTCACTTCATCGTATGTCTATGATGGCACATCGTGTAAAAGTTGTACCCCATAAAACATTCCGTTTTAATCTAAGTGTTTGTCCACCATACAACGCTGATTTTGATGGAGACGAAATGAACCTCCATATACTTCAAGGAGAAGAAGCGCAAGCTGAAGCGGAGATACTTATGAAAGTACAAGAGAATATACTTTCACCAAGATTTGGCGGTGCTATAATCGGCGGGATACATGATCATATCTCAGGGTGTTTCCTGTTAACGCATCTTGATAGAAAGATACCAATCGATGATGCAGTTCATATACTAGGTGCCATTAATTTCAAAGGAAAACTCTCAAATATAATTGAAGAGAACGGTAAGAGATATATCTCAGGGAAAGAAATATTTAGTACTTTACTCCCCGATGATTTAAACATTGAATACAAATCAAAAACATGTCTAAACTGTGATGTATGCACAGCACCAGACTGCCCACATGATGCATATGTTATTGTCAAAAACGGTAAGCTACTTCAGGGAACAATAGATGAAAACAGCATCGGGGCATTTAAAGGAAAAATACTTGATAGGATAATCAGAGATCATGGGATGGATGCAGGTAGAGAATTTATTGATAATGTGACAAAAATGAGTATAGCAGCAATCACCCTGTTTGGTTTCACAACAGCAATAGATGATGAGGACATACCAGAAGATGCTAAAAGACAGATCCAACAAGGTCTTGATAAAGCTATGAAAAAAATAAGTGCACTTGTTAAAGCATATGAAAACGAAGAACTAGAACCACTTCCAGGACGTAGCCTTGAAGAAACCCTTGAGATGGAGATAATGCGTGTAACCGGAAGAGCAAGAGATCTTGCAGGTGAAATCGCGGGTAAACATCTAGGGTTGAATAATAGCGCAGTTATAATGGCAAAATCTGGTGCTCGTGGATCGATGCTTAATCTTTCTCAGATGTCAGGTTGTGTCGGGCAACAAGCAGTACGTGGTGAACGTATACATAGAGGATACCAGTATCGTACACTGCCACATTTCAAAAAACATGATCTAGGAGCAAGTGCTAAAGGTTTCGTTGCATCAAGCTACAAAACAGGTTTAACACCAACAGAGTACTTCTTCCATTCAATGGGGGGTAGAGAAGGTTTAGTAGATACAGCTGTCAGAACATCCCGTTCAGGTTACATGCAGAGACGTTTAATCAATGCACTTGAGGATGTAAAAGTTGAAAATGATGGCACAGTACGTCATTCAGGTGGGCTTATAATACAATTTTTATATGGTGAAGATGGTGTAGATCCGACAAGAAGTATAGGTGGCAAAGCTGTTGATGTTGATCGAATAGTAAATGATGTCAAAGAGGAGATTTAATGGCTAAAAAAACAACAGTTTCAAGGAAAAAAACTACAAAAAAAGAGAAAAAACAAAATAAAAAAGAAATAAAAGAGGTAAAAAACACAAAACAAAAACCCAAAAAAACAGAAGGGGCAAAAGAAGACATCAAAAAAGATAAAAACAAAACAACAAAAAAACCTGAGAAAAAAGAAGAACCCGGTGAACATAAAAAAATAAGAGAAAAGATACATAAAATCCTAAAAGACGAGAAACTACCATTGATAGTTACCGATGAAATCATAGAAAAAGTAGTAAATGACAAAAAGCTCGAATCAAAACTTGAAATAATAGTTAAACGAGCCTTGGAGGACTATAAGAAAAACCTGATAGATCCAGCAGAAGCCTGCGGAATCGTTGGTGCACAAAGTATAGGTGAACCAGGTACGCAGATGACTATGAGAACATTCCACTATGCGGGTGTAGCTGAAATTAATGTAACACTTGGTCTACCGCGTCTCATAGAGATAGTCGATGCTCGTTCAATCCCATCTACACCTATGATGAATATATACCTTCGCGATGAATATCGTGTTAACGCTGAATTAGCAAAAAAAGTAGCAAACAAAATAGAAACAGCTAATCTTAACAGCATAGCTGATATTGAAACTGATCTTACAAATCTTACAACATATATAAAACCCAACAAAAAAACTATGGAAAGTAAAAACATCACAATGGATGAAATACTTGATAGTATTAAAAAGATAAAAGGTATCAGTGTCAAAAACGAGAAAGACACTATAAAAATCACGCTTGATGAACCTAGTTTTAAAAAACTGTTAGATGTAACAGAAACCCTGAAAAACCTGAAAGTTAAAGGTATAGACGGTGTTAAGCGTGTTATTATTCGTAACGAACCAAATGAAGGATACGTTATCTATAGTGAAGGAAGCAATCTGGAAAAAGTACTAGAAATAGAAGGAGTAGACCCATATAGAACAACAACAAATGATATACAAGCAGTGGGACGTGTACTAGGAATTGAGGCAGCTCGTAATATGATAATAAAAGAGGCATACAACACACTAATGGAACAAGGTTTAAACGTTGATCTAAGACATATAATGCTTGTAGCTGATATCATGACCGTTGATGGAACGATAAGAGCAATAGGGCGACATGGTGTCAGCAAAGAAAAAGAATCAGTTTTATCTCGTGCTGCTTTTGAGATAACAGTTAGCCATCTGCTACAAGCTGCCCGCCGTGGAGAAGTTGACAAACTCGGTGGTGTAGCTGAAAACATTATAGTTGGTCAACCGGTTAACCTTGGTACAGGAGCAGTTCAACTTGTTATGAAAAGAACTAAGAAAAAGTGATAAAAAATGGTCGATATAGAAAAAACAATAAAAACAACAATTAAAAAAGGAAAAGTAAAAATCGGCACAAAAGAAACAAAACAAGTTATAAACAGTGGAGATGCAAAGCTTGTTGTAATATCAAAAAACTACCCATATATGAAGGATATTACATCATTGGCTAAAAAGAAAAAAATACCAGTTTACAACATAGATCTAAATTCAATAGAACTAGGATACACCTGTGGAAAAGCATACGCAGTATCTGTTTTCGCTGTTCTTGAAGATGGTGGATCTAACATCCTAAACATTATAAAAAAGAGTTAAAGGTAAAAATGAAATGACTGATATAATGATTTCTAACGAGGACATGCAGTACATAAACATGGCTAGTAAAATCACTAAAACAGATATACTTGACTGCATGGTTCTTGAAGATAAAGTGATACTCATCGTCAGAAAAGGTCAACTTGGCGCAGCGATTGGATACAAAGCAAAAAACCTTAATAAACTACGTGATCTTTTCAAAAAAAACATTAAATTCGTTGAATTTGACAATGACAAAGAACGGTTTATTTTGAATCTCTGTAAACCATACAAGATCAACAATGTAGAGTTCGAAGGGAAAGAAGACTCATTAATAGCAAAACTTGATGTTAAAGTAAGCGATAAATCAAAACTCATAGGGAAAGATGGTAGAAACATTGATGCAATCCGTAAACTAGCCAGCAGACATCATCCAATAAAAGACGTGCAAGTTAAATAAAAAAAATAATTTTTAAGCATAATATACATTCACAGGTGGGGGAGCTAACCTGAGAATACAGGATCATCCAATTATCGATTTCAAACAAAGAAAAAAAATATCTTTTTATTTCAACAAAAGAAAACTAGAAGGATTAGAAGGAGATAGTATAGCCTCTGCGCTTTATGCTAATGGCGTGAAGGTTTTCACAAAAAGTCTTAGATATGAAAGTCCGCGTGGTTTTTTCTGTGGAATTGGTAAATGCTCCTCATGTTTAATGAGGGTAAATGGTGTACCAAACACTAGAACCTGTATAGCACCATTGAAAGAAAACATACACGTAGAAACACAGGAGAAACTACCAGCTCTTCCATCTGCTGAGTTCAACGAACATCCTAAAAAAACCATTGATGTTGATATCCTTGTTGTTGGTGCTGGACCAGCGGGGATGTGCAGTAGTATAGAAGCAGCGCGTCAAGGTGCAAAGGTTCTCCTTGTAGATGAAAACATGGATGTTGGTGGACAGCTTATCAAACAAACGCATAAATTTTTCGGTTCTAAACATGAAAAAGCAGGTACAAGAGGTATTGAGATTGCAAGAGAGTTAAAAGAAGAGATTGAAGATCTGCAGAAACAAAAAAAGATAATTTTGATGCTCAACTCCACTGTTATAGGATACTATGAAGGTGAAAAAAATAAACATAGATTTGGAATTGTAAAAAGAGAGAACTACAGCAATATTCTTTTTGAAGTGAACTGTAGAGCAGTAGTTTTTGCATGTGGTGCTATGGAGAACATGCTGCTTTTTCCAGGTAATGATCTACCAGGTGTCTATGGTGCAGGAGCTGTTCAAACACTTATGAATGTTTATGGAGTTAAACCTGGCAACCGGGTTTTAATGGTTGGAGCTGGAAATGTTGGGCTTATTGTTTCTTATCAGCTTCTACAGGCAGGTATAACTGTTGATAGGGTAGTAGAAGCAGCACCGGTTATAGGTGGATA
>Ga0190360_1000608_pt1 | contig 19867 bp, 33 predicted proteins | sample 48721834_MG_FD_161271 | JGI IMG/M metagenome (GOLD analysis project Ga0190360, IMG submission 161271) | Hydrothermal vent microbial mat bacterial communities from Southern Trench, Guaymas Basin, Mexico - 4872-18-3-4_MG | ecosystem: Environmental > Aquatic > Marine > Hydrothermal vents >... | reverse complement strand
TGCAGGTTTTATCATATCAGAATTTTATCACTCATTGTTTATTTATAATCGAGTAAAGAAATGCGTAATATTCTCTTATCTAATGAAGAATAGTGTTTAGCAAAAGACTATCTCTATTCCATCAGACTGTCTCTATCCCCTTGCTGCCTCCACGCAAATTGGGGATTCTACTTGACGGAAATTTTCTCAAATTTTAGAATGATTTAATGAAGAAATTATCTTCTTTTTTCACCATTTTACTTTTATTAATTCTGCTCTCCGGGTGCAGCAGGGGTCCTTCTGGTAAATGGGGGTTGAGGGATTTTGTCTGGGGTTATCAGGGGAAGGGGGCGGATGAAGTAAAATTCCCGTTAAAGAATTTTTCAGGCTTTATAATAGCTCTTGAATCCTGTTCTGTTAATGTAAACGGCGAAAAAAAAGAGCTTCCTGCATTGCACGGAATACCCGTAAATTATGGAGACGTCGTGAATCTTGCTGAAAAGAACTGTAAGATTATCGCAATGAAAGATGTTGTCTTTAAGGGCGAGGGTGGTGTTGAAGATAGATATTACGCAATACTGCCTGAAGGAGTTTTTCTCTTCGGTGTTAAATACATCGATACGTATCGTTTTTTCCCTCTTGTTTATGGTGGAAAGTTCGCTCTTCCCAAGGGCGAATTTGCATTTATAAAGGTTTACACAAAGGACGAATGGAAGAAACTTGAAGATAAGCTTAAAAAAATCTCTTACGTCGAAGTGGGAAATTCTTCTTTTCAGGTTTTGCATCTATTCCCGGGTGAAAATAGAGTTTTCAATACAGCAGGAAAGAAGAAAGTGTCTTTTTATACGATCGTGCTTTCCATGCTTCCCCCTGCTGGCGAAATTTTCCCTGCGCCAGGGGTGAAATTCAGGGTGACGGCAAGAAATAAAAAGAGATTTGAAGAAATTGCAGAATTCCAGCAGCAGATAGGCGTAAAATTACATGAAATGGAAATTCCTTCATGGGCAGAGGAAATTGAAATTTCCAGCGAGGGGAGAGATCTGGGTAATCTTTCTTTTATTACAAATCCATATTTCTATACACCTACACGTCATCCAGAAATAGTGGTTTTAATATCCATGGATACGGTAAGGGCTAAAAGTCTGGAAATTTATGGAGGACCTCCGACTGCTCCCTACCTGTCTGAATTTTCTTCCCAATGCCGGGTTTACGAAAGAGCATATACTCCTCATCCGTGGACTTATGATGGACACATGGCTGTTTTCTTTTCCAAGTACTCGTGGGAAAAGATGGGCAAATCCATTGCTGAGGCGATCCAAAAAAAAGGTTATTATACTGCTGCATTTACAGGTGGAGGATTGGTAGCACCCCATCTTGGCTTTGCCAGAGGATTTCTCCTTTATCATTACAGGCCCTTTGACATTTTTGACGTTAACTCATCAAAAAGACTGTATCAAAGCGCTGTCAGTTTTATAGAAGATAATAAGGAGAAGTCCCTTTTCCTGTTCCTTCACACTTATCAGGCCCATTCACCATATATGGCCGGTGGAGAAAGTTTTGATGTTGTTGCCAAAGTGGGTGGGTTGTCTGGGATTTACTCTCCGCTTCCTGATGAAGAAAGGGAAAAGGCGAAATCCCTTTATGAAGAGGAAATAAATAGAATTGATAAAGAATTTCTGAAACCCTTTATTACTTATCTTCAGGAGAAAAAGCTTTACTCCAGAACACATATTATAATTTTTGCTGATCATGGGGAGCAGTTTTTTGAGCATGGAAACTGGGAGCACGGATACTCTCTCTATGAAGAAGAAGTTCATGTCCCCCTACTTGTAAAGTCTTCAAAGTTCAAACCCTCTAAAGATTCCAAGTTGATTTCTTTGTTGAACATATGGGAAATAGTGGCTAAGATTACGGGAATAAAGAAGGCTCCGGAATGGAAACTTAGAAGAGATTGGGTAATTCTTTCAACCCCTATTTCCGGGGAAAATTTCCATTTTCCGAAGAATATTGGAATCATAAGAGGAAACATGAAATTAATACGAAATTTGGGCATAGACAGGAGATTTTTCCGAAGACTTCCCAAACGACCAAGGCTGGAACTTTACAGCCTGGGAAAGGACCCTCAGGAGCTCCACAATATTTATGGGACGGTAAAAGAAGGAATTTCCCTTCAGAGGCTTTTAAAACCTTTTGTGGATTTTTATATGCAGGGAGAAGGCTATAAACCCTCTAAAAAAGATATAGAAAAATTAAGGTCTCTTGGATATGTTGAATAAACTTGAAGCCGTAGGGATTGAAAAATACTATTCTTCGTTTCAGGTCCTTTTCGGTATAGACTTATATTTTGAAGCTGGAAAAATTTACGGGTTGCTTGGGAAAAACGGAGCAGGGAAAACTACTACATTTCATTGTCTTGTGGGCCTTTTGAGCCCAGAAAAAGGAAAGATATTGCTTAATGGACAGGATATTACATATGTTCCTACCCATATTAGAGCAAAGCTTGGATTGGTATATTTGCCTCAGGAAAACTCTGTTTTTAAAAATGCCAGTGTTTATGAAAATCTAATGATAGTGGCTCAGGAGAATTTTCAGGATAATATAGAAAAAAGAGTGCAGGAATCCATGAGAATGCTATCAATAGAACACATTAAAGATTCCAGAGCGAATAGGATTTCAGGAGGCGAAAAAAGAAGGGTGGAAATTGCCAGAGCCATGCTTCTTTCTCCCAGGTTCCTTTTGCTTGATGAGCCCTTTAGCGGGGTTGATCCCATTACTGTTTCAGAACTTCAGAGTATAATACTTGAGTTAAAAAAACACGGCACAGGCATTGTGATAACCGACCATAACGTGGATGAGGTATTTTCCATTGCTGACAGGGCTTATATAATAGATGAGGGAAGAGTAATAGCTGAGGGGACTCCGGATGAGTTACGCAACAACCCGGAAGCCAGGAAAAGATTTCTTGGATAAACCCTCTTATTTAAGACTCGGAGAAAAGGAGGTAAAAGAAAGGGCGGATAAGGCCTATGAAAGACTGCGTTCATGTAACCTATGTCCCTGGAATTGCAGGGTGGATAGAATAGAGGGGAAGAAAAAGGGGGTGTGCAGGAGCTTTTCTAAACCCATAGTTTCCAGTTATAACCTGCATTTTGGGGAAGAGCCGGTGATAAGCGGCAAGAGAGGTTCAGGCACTATATTTTTTACCAATTGCACGCTTCACTGTGTTTTCTGTCAGAATTATCCCATAAGCCAGCTTGGAGCAGGAAAAGAATATTCTGATGAGGAACTGGCTGAAATGATGCTTTACCTCCAGAAAAGAGGAGCTCATAATATAAATTTTGTGACCCCGACCCATTTTGTGGCGAATATACTAAATGCCCTCCACATTGCAATGAGAAAAGGTTTCGAAATTCCACTTGTCTACAACACTTCCGGATACGAGTCGGTAGAGACTCTCAAACTCCTGGATGGTATAGTTGACATATACCTTCCTGACATAAAATATTCGGATAACAGGATGGCAAAGAAGTATTCAAGGGCTTTAAACTATGTGGAGAATAATAGAGCAGCCCTTAAAGAGATGTTTCGTCAGGTCGGACTTCTTGTTGTGGATGAGAATGGAGTTGCTGTTAAAGGGCTTATAATAAGGCATCTTATACTTCCAGAAAATATAGCGGGAACTCGGGATTCGATGGAATTTATAGCAAAAGAAATTTCTCCACTGGTGACCATAAGCCTGATGAGCCAGTATTTTCCGGCTTATAAAGCTCACGAATACAGGGAACTTTCGAGAAGAATAACAGTAAGTGAATATCTCCAGGCTATTAAAGATATGGAGGCAGCAGGTCTTAAAAACGGTTGGATACAGGATTTTTTATGGTAAAATAAGAGAAGGGGAAATATTCCATAATTTCCATTAAATATTGACACAATAGGGCATTTATGGTAAATTATGAATTTGATTGCTAGCGTAGCTCAGCAGGCAGAGCGGCTGATTTGTAATCAGCTGGTCGGGGGTTCGAGTCCCTCCGCTAGCTTTTTGGATGGGCAGGTTCCAGAGTGGCCAAATGGGACGGGCTGTAAACCCGTTGCCGCAAGGCTTCGGTGGTTCGAATCCATCCCTGCCCACCATTTAAGGAGCGGGAGTAGCTCAATTGGAAGAGCATCAGCCTTCCAAGCTGAGGGTTGCGGGTTCGAGTCCCGTCTCCCGCTCCAGATTTATTTATTTTTAGAGAATAGATTTTTTCAGGCCCACGTAGCTCAGTCGGCAGAGCACGTCCTTGGTAAGGACGGGGTCGCCAGTTCAAATCTGGCCGTGGGCTTAAAAAGAAACCAAAGGAGGTTTAAATATGGCAAAACCTAAATTTGAAAGGAGCAAGCCCCACCTGAATGTGGGAACGATAGGACATGTGGATCATGGAAAGACTACATTAACGGCGGCAATGACGAAGGTATTAAACAGGAAATTTCCTGACAAAGTTGAGTATAAGGATTTCTGGGACATAGACAAGGCGCCGGAAGAGAAGCAGAGGGGGATAACGATACAGATAGCGCACGTTGAGTATGAGACAGAGAACCGCCACTATGCACATATTGACTGTCCTGGACATGCTGACTATGTAAAGAACATGATAACAGGGGCGGCGCAGATGGATGGTGCTATACTGGTGGTTTCTGCAGCTGATGGGCCGATGCCTCAGACGAAGGAGCACGTTTTACTTGCTCGTCAGGTAGAAGTTCCCTACATAGTGGTATTTTTGAACAAAGTGGACATGGTGGATGATCCTGAGATTTTGGATTTAGTAGAACTGGAAGTGAGGGAACTACTTAGCAAATATGGATTTCCAGGCGACGAAGTCCCGGTGATAAGGGGTTCTGCGCTAAAGAGTCTGGAATCGGATGGGGATCCCAACGATCCTGTGAACAAGCCGATACTGGATTTATTAGAAGCGATGGACACATACATACCACTGCCGCAGAGGGATGTAGACAAGCCATTTCTTCTTTCGATAGAGGATGTTTTCACCATTCAGGGAAGAGGGACCGTTGTGACAGGAAGGGTAGAGAGGGGAAGGCTTACGCCTGGAGAAGAAGTAGAGATAATAGGATTTGGGACCATAAAGAAGACGGTGGCTACCTCCATAGAAATGTTCAGGAAAGTATTGGATGAGGCACTTCCCGGGGACAACGTAGGAGTATTGCTGAGGGGAATAGACAAGGATGAAGTAGAGAGGGGTATGGTACTTGCCAAACCTGGGACGGTGACACCGCACAAGAAGTTCAAAGCAGAAGTTTACATACTTACGAAAGAAGAGGGAGGAAGGCATACCCCGTTCTTCAATGGATATAGGCCTCAGTTTTACTTCCGTACCACAGACGTAACGGGAACGGTGAAGCTGCCCGAGGGAGTTGAGATGGTGATGCCAGGAGACAATGTTAACCTTGAGGTAGAACTTATCACTCCCATAGCCATGGAGAAGGGGCTGAGGTTTGCAATAAGGGAAGGCGGAAGAACAGTTGGAGCAGGAACAGTAACTGAAATATTGGAGTAAAAAATGGGGATAAAAATAAGAATCAAATTAAAAGGATACGACCACAGACAGGTGGATCGTTCGGCAGCGGAGATAATCCTGAGGGCCAAGAATTCCGGAGCAAAAGTTGCGGGACCAATACCTCTTCCTATAAAAAGGGAGAGATTTACGGTTCTGCGTTCTCCACACGTGGACAAAAGGTCCATGGAACATTTTGAACGCAGGATTCACAAGAGGCTTATTGAAATAAAGGAATTTAATGACACAACAATAGAGGAATTACAGAAACTTGAGTTGCCCTCAGGTGTGGATGTTGAGATAAAGACCTTGGAGGAATGAAATGTTAGTAGAGGGACTTATAGGTAAGAAGGTAGGAATGACGCAGATTTTTGATGAAGAGGGTAATGTCATTCCTGTGACCGTGCTGAAGGTTGGGCCATGTGCAGTTGTCCAGGTTAAGAAAGAGGAAAGAGACGGTTATAATGCAGTGCAACTTGCACTGATAGAGGAAAAGCCTAAAAAACATCCCAACAAACCCACCCTTGGACATTACAAAAGAGCCGGGATACCTCCCCAAAGGATGTTGAGAGAATTTCGAATTTTAGAGGAGGGTGAAATAAAAGAGGGTGATCAGTTTACGGTTGAGATATTTAAAGATGTGGAGAAGGTAGACATTACAGGAACCTCCAAGGGGAAGGGATTCCAGGGTGTTATGAAGAGGCATGGTTATTCCGGTGGGCCTGCATCTCATGGTTCTAAGTTTCATAGAGCACCAGGCTCGGTTGGTTCCACCACATTTCCTGGAAGAGTTCTCAAGGGTAAAGGGATGCCAGGCCATATGGGAAACGAGAGGAAAACGATTATCGGTCTTAAGGTGGTTAAGATAATTCCGGAGAAGGGGCTTATGTTTGTCAAAGGTGCAGTACCAGGGCCAAGTGGAGGATATGTTTTAGTTAAAAAGTCCAAAAGGAGTGCCAAATGAGTGATAAGAAGATAAAGGTATATAACGTACAGGGTGAAGTGGTAAAGGAGATAGATCCTCCAGAACATGTATTTTCTTATCCTGTAAAGAAACACCTCATGTGGGAAGCGGTTCGCAGCTATCTTGATAGCCAGAGGAAAGGAACTGCTTCCACAAAAACCAGAGGGGAAGTTAGAGGAGGGGGCCGCAAACCCTGGAGGCAGAAAGGGCTTGGAAGAGCAAGGGCGGGAAGTATAAGGTCACCTCTCTGGAGAGGTGGTGGAGTAACCTTTGGTCCTAAACCCAGGGATTGGAGCTGGAAGCTCCCCAAGAAAGCCAGGAAGAATGCCCTTAAATCTGCGATCGTTTCCAAATTTCTGGACGACGAACTCATCATTATAGATAAGTTCGAGATGGAAGAACCAAAAACAAAGATTGCGTATGAAGTGCTTCAGAGGCTTGGAATTGACAATGCGCTGTTTGTGGAAGTGGGGGAAAACAGAAATCTCTTTCTTTCTCTGCGCAATATTCCTAAAGTTGAACCCATGAGACCGGAACAGATTAATACTTATTTTGTCCTGAAGCACAAATACCTGGTGTTCACTGAAAGAGCATTTGAGGAGAAAATGGAGGCCTTAAAATGAAACTTGACGCAAGAAAAATAATAATAAGACCTGTAATAACAGAGAAAGCAACCAGGTTGAAAGATGAAGAAAGGACCATGGTTTTTGAAGTTCATCCAAAGGCCAATAAAGTGCAGATAAAACAGGCCGTTGAGGAAATTTTCAAAGTGAAAGTTGAGGCAGTAAGGATTGTGAAAATGAAGGGAAAAACAAGAAGGCTTAGATTCAGGGTTGGAAAGACAAAGGACTGGAAGAAGGCCTATGTGAAACTTAGAGAAGGCGAGAAAATGATAGAATTCATAGAGGCGGTGTGAGATGGGAATAAAAGCTTATAAACCAGTTACACCGGGAAGAAGGTTTATGACAGGGTATACCTTTGAAGAAATTACCCGGGATGAACCCTATAAGCCCCTTACCGTTGCTCTAAGGAAAACAGGGGGCAGAAACAATAAAGGCTGGATTTCGGTAAGGTTTCGTGGCGGTGGGCACAAGCGTAGATACAGGATAATCGATTTCAAGAGGGATAAGCTGGACATTGAAGGAGTGGTTGAATCTATTGAATATGATCCAAACAGGTCAGCAAGAATATGCCTTATTAAATATCCTGATGGAGAAAGGCGTTATATACTCTGGCCTGTGGGACTCAAAGTTGGAGACAAAATTGTTTCTTCCAATTCAAGGGTGGACATTCTACCAGGTAATGCTATGCCCCTTAGATATATTCCTGATGGAACAGTTATCCACAATATCGAACTAAGGCCAGGGAAAGGAGGCCAGATAGCCCGCTCTGCAGGTTCATGGGCTCAACTTCTTGCAAAAGAAGAAAAATATGCTCAGGTAAGAATGCCTTCAGGAGAGATAAGACTTATCCATCTTGATTGCAGGGCTACCATAGGTCAGGTGGGAAATATTGAGCATGAAAACGTTGTAATCGGTAAGGCTGGTAGGATGCGCTGGCTTGGTCGCAGACCCCACGTGAGAGGTACCTGTATGAATCCGGTTGATCATCCCCACGGTGGTGGTGAAGGAAAAAGCCATCCAGGACGACACCCTGTCACACCATGGGGCCAGCCAACAAAGGGTTATAAGACAAGAAGAAACAAGAGAACTCAGAAATTTATTCTCAAGAGAAGGAGATAAAAATGGGAAGGTCAAAGAAGAAAGGACCATTTGTTGATGATCATTTACTTAAGAAGGTTCTTGAGCAGTACAGAGACCCTTCTAAAAGAAAGGTTATAAAGACATGGTCAAGAAGGTCTACTATTATTCCGGAAATGGTGGGGCTTACAATTGCTGTTCATAACGGCAGGAAGTTTATTCCGATTTACATTACCGAACAGATGGTAGGGCATAAACTTGGTGAGTTTGCTCCCACCAGAACCTTCAGGTCACATCCTCAAGGAAAAGGTAAGAGATAGGAGGGGTGAAATGGGAATAGCAGTGGCAAAAGGAAGATACCTTCCCATGTCGGCGAGGAAAATTCGTCTGGTGGTAAACCTTATTAGAGGTATGTATGTTGGAGAAGCTCTTTCAGTTTTGAAATTTGTTTCCAAGCAAAAGGCAGCCAGATTGACCGAAAAAGTGCTCAACTCTGCCATTGCAAATGCAAAGTCCAAGTTTCCCAATGTGGATGTGGACAATTTGTACATTCAGGAAATATATGTTGATGAGGGCCCAATGTATAAAAGATTAAGGCCAGGCTTCAGGGGAGTACCAAGAAGAATCAGAAAAAAAACTTCCCATTTAACCATAGTTCTGGATGAAAGGAGGTAGAAGTGGGACACAAAACCCATCCTTATGGTTTTAGAATTGGATTTAATAAGGGGTGGAAATCAAACTGGTACGGAAAAGGGAAACAGTTTGTTGAAGATTTTCACAATGTGCTGGATATAAAGGACTACATCAAGAAGAATTATTACCATGCAGGAATTTCTCATATAGACGTAAATATTGTGGGCAATCTCATGAAGATAACTGTTTTCTCAGCAAGGCCAGGAATAGTTGTTGGTAGGGGAAGGTCAGAGCTGGACAAAATAAAGAGATTCGCAAAGGATAGAACGGATAAAGAGGTTATGGTAGAAGTTATAGAAGTTCGTCGTCCTGAACTGGATGCTCAGCTGGTTGCTGAGAACATAGCTTTTCAGCTTGAGAAAAGGGTTGCTTTCAGAAGGGCAATGAAAAGAGCTGTAAATAATGCTACTAATCTTGGTGCCAAGGGGATAAAGGTTATGGTAGCCGGAAGGTTAGGTGGGGCAGAAATAGCACGGACTGAATGGTATCTGGTCGGGAGATTACCTCTTCAGACCCTTAAAGCAAATATAGATTATGGATTCGCTGAGGCTTTTACCACTTATGGCAAGATTGGAGTAAAGGTCTGGATTTATCTGGAAGATAAGGATAAAGAAAGGTTTTCCATACAGAAATACATGGAATAGGGGGACATCATGTTAATGCCAAGAAAGGTCAAATACAGAAAGCTGCAAAGGGGCAGGATGAAGGGAAAGGCAAGTAGAGGGAATAAGGTTGCCTTTGGAGATTTCGGTTTGCAGGCCCTTGGAAGAGGCTGGATTACGGCCAGACAGATAGAGGCAGGAAGGGTCGCAATCACAAGGGCTGTGAAAAAGGGAGGAAAAATCTGGATAAGGGTTTTTCCCTGGAAACCTATAACAAAGAAGCCCCTTGAGACAAGAATGGGTAAAGGTAAAGGAAATCCTGAATTCTGGGTAGATGTGGTAAAACCGGGCAGAATTATATATGAGATAGGGGGTGTCCCTGAGGAAATTGCAAGGAGAGCACTTACCCTTGCAGCAGCAAAATTACCGTTTAAAACAAGAATAGTTACAAGGATTCAGTGAGGTGTCAAAATGAAAGCCAGAGAACTTAGACAGCTGAGTGATGAAGAACTTCAGGCGAAATATGAAGAACTCAGGGAGCAGCTTTTTAAATTGAGAATACAAAAAACCATTGGGCAGCTTGATAACCCGGCAAAAATAAAAATGGTGAAAAGGGATATTGCCAGAATCCTTACCATTTTAAGGGAGCGGGAGGTTAAAAATGAGTAGAAGACAGAGAAAGATAGGTGTTGTTACTTCCGATAAAATGGATAAATCCATAGTTGTAATGGTGGAAAGGCTTGTTAAACATCCTCTCTATAAGAAGTACATAAAGAGAAGGTCCAAATTTATGGCGCACGATGAGAGGAATGAAGCCAGAGAAGGTGACGTGGTTATGATTGAAGAGACAAGGCCTCTTAGCAAAAGAAAGCGCTGGAGACTCGTTAAGATAATAGAAAGAGTGAAGAAAATAGAAGAAGGAGGAGAGGGATGATACAAATGCAGACAATACTGAAGGTAGCTGATAATTCTGGTGCAAAGAGGATAATGTGTATTAGAGCTGTTGGGGGTGGTGCTGGTAAATATGCCACAGTGGGCGATGTTATAACTGCATCGGTAAAGGAGGCTGAACCAAATTCCAATCTGAAGAAGGGAACGGTTGTGAAGGCTGTGATAGTAAGAACAAGAAAAGAGGTGAGGAGAAAAGACGGTTCCTATCTGAGATTTGACGATAATGCAGCAGTTATAATAGATAAATTCGGAGACCCTGTTGGTACAAGGGTTTTCGGTCCGGTTGCGAGGGAACTGAGAGAGAAAAGATTTATGAAAATAATTTCCCTTGCTCCAGAAGTGGTATGAGGTGAAAAATGGGTAGCAAAATTAAAACCAAACTGAAAAAAGGAGATTTTGTCATAGTTGTTTCAGGAAAGGAAAAGGGGAAAATGGGGAAAATATTGACAGTATTCCCCGAGAAGGGAAGAGTTATTGTTGAAAAAGTTAATCTTCACTATAGCCACGAGAGGCCCAATCCTCAGAAAGGAATTCAGGGTGGAAGGCTGGAAAAAGAGCTTCCCTTACATATTTCAAATGTGATGTATTACTGTACCAACTGCGAGAAGGGAGTAAGAATTAAAGTTAGAGTGATGGCTGATGGAAGGAAAGTTAGAGTTTGTGGAAGCTGCGGGAAAGAACTGGATTAGGAGGTAAATGATGACATATGTGCCCAGGTTAAAGGAAAAATATTACAAAGAAATAGTTCCTGAGCTTATGAAAAGATTTAAGTATAAAAACATAATGCAGGTTCCAAAGCTCGAAAAGATAGTTATCAATATGGGTGTGGGTGAAGCAACTCAAAATGTAAAAGAGCTTGAAGTAGCTATGAAAGAGCTCAGTATAATTACAGGTCAGTGGCCTGCAATAAAGAGAGCGAAAAAATCTATATCCAGTTTCAGAGTAAGGAAAGGGCAGCCTATAGCATGTATGGTAACCCTGAGGGGGGACCGCATGTACGAGTTTTTAGACAGGTTTATAAGCATTGCCCTTCCCAGAGTCAGGGACTTTAGAGGTCTTAGTCCAAAAAGTTTTGATGGAAAAGGCAATTACACGATAGGAGTTAAAGATCAGCTGATTTTCCCTGAGATAGATTATACAAAGGTTGAAAAATCAAGGGGAATGAATATTACATTTGTGACCACGGGTAAAACCGATGAAGAGGGCTTTGAACTGTTGAATCTGTTCGGTATGCCCTTCAGGAGGTAAAGATGGCAACCAAGGCAAAAATAGCTAAAAGCTTAAAAAATCCCAAATATAAGGTAAGACACAGGAATCGTTGCCGCAGATGCGGAAGGCCAAGGGGATATATTAGAAAGTTCGGGCTTTGCAGACTATGTTTCAGAGAATTAGCATTAAAGGGAGAAATTCCCGGTGTTAAAAAAGCTTCATGGTAGGAGGGAAAGATGAGCCAGACTGATCCAATTGCTGATATGCTCACAATTATTAGAAATGCCCTTGAGAGAGGCAAAGAATATGTCTATATTCCAGCATCCAATATGAAGATAGAGATAACAAAGATTATGAGAGATGAAGGTTATATTGAGGACTATGAAGTGGAAGAGGACAACAAACAGGGCATACTGAAGATTAAGCTTAAATACAAAGACCCAAAGAGAAAGGAACCAGTTATAAACGGCCTAAAAAAGATAAGCAAACCAGGAAGAAGGGTATACTGCGATAGTGATTCTATACCCAAAGTTCTTGATGGAATGGGGATAGCTATTATTTCCACCTCCAGGGGAATCCTCACAGATAAGAAAGCAGAGGAACTTGGAGTTGGAGGTGAAGTGATCTGTTATATCTGGTAGGAGGAAAAATGAGCAGGATAGGTAAAAAACCGGTTGTTATACCGCAGGGGGTTAAGGTAACAATAGACGAGAAAAATCGAAAAATAACATTTGAAAGCCAAAAAGGTAAGATGGAAACTCCAATTCCCCCTGGAATAAAGGTAAAAGTTGAGGGTGATAGACTTATATTCTTAAGAGAAAATGACCTCAAACAGACAAGGGCATATCATGGACTGGCAAGGGCTCTTGCTAATAACGCGGTTATCGGTCTGACCAGAGGTTTTGAAAAAAGGCTCGAAGTTGTTGGTGTAGGATACAGGGTAGACCTCAAGGGGAAAGAACTACATCTTGCTCTTGGTTACTCACATCCCATAATTTATCCTATCCCGGATGACGTGGAAATAACGGTGGAGAAACCAAATAAGATAATCGTGAGAGGAATAGATAAACAGAGGGTTGGAGCTGTAGCTGCAGAAATAAGAAGTTTCCGTGAGCCTGATGCATATAAGGGTAAAGGCATAAGGTACGAAGGGGAAGTTCTTATTTTAAAACCAGGTAAATCAGGGGTGAGGTGATGATTAAGGACAAAATAAGAATAAAAAAAGAAAGGAGATTAAGGGTTAAGAAGAGGATAAGGAAAAAGATATTTGGTACAGCGGAAAGGCCAAGACTTACTATTTACAAAAGTAACCGATATCTTTACGTGCAAGCAGTGGATGATGAATCTGGAAGGACCATAGCGTTTGCTTCAACACTTGAAAAGTCGTTTGAGGAATTCGGAAAGAATCGCAAGAATCTGAAAGCAGCAGAGAAGCTTGGTGAACTCATAGCTCAAAGACTTAAGGAAAAGGGAATTGAGAGAGTGGTTTTTGATAGAAATGGATATCCCTACCATGGCAAACTTAAAGCCTTAGCAGATGCTGCCAGAAAAGCAGGACTGAAATTTTAGGAGGAAAAATGAGGGATTCAAATAATCAGATGCCTGAAGACATTCAGACCTTTGAAGAGATTCTTTCTATTAGAAGGGTAACCAAGGTTGTTACTGGTGGTAAAAACCTCAGATTTTCTGTTTTTGTAGCTGTTGGAGACAAGAACGGCAGAATTGGGATTGGTAAGGGAAAGGCAAGAGAAGTTCCTCTTGCAATTTCCAAAGCTATAGAACGTGCCAGAAAGAACATGATTAGAATTCCCATTATTGGAACTACTATTCCCCATGCAGTAGAAGCTAAGTTCGGTGCGGCGAAGGTTCTTATAAAGCCGGCAGCTGAGGGTACTGGAGTTATTGCAGGAAGTTCTGTAAGGAAGATTCTGGAACTTGCTGGAGTAAAGGATGTTCTTGCAAAGATTCTGGGTTCAAGAAATCCTATTTCAAATGCATATGCCACTATGGAAGCTTTAAAAATGCTTCTTGACCCTTATAAATATGCAAATGAAAGAGGAAAGGAGGTTGAAGAGGTATGGCCAAAGTCAAGAAAAAGATAAAAATAACTCTTGTTAAAAGTCCTATAGGATATTCAAGGTACCAGAGGGAAGTATTAAAAGGATTAGGACTGAGAAAACTCAATAGTTCAGTCATAAGAGAAGATACCCCTTCTATCAGGGGGATGATAAACAAAGTGCCTCACCTGGTAAGAGTGGAGGAGGTAAAATGAGACTTCACAATCTTTCACCAATGAAAAGGTCAGTAAAGGAAAGGAAAAGAGTAGGAAGAGGTCCTGGTTCAGGCCTCGGGAAGACAGCTGGCAGGGGACACAAGGGACAGAAATCCCGCAGTGGATACTCCCGTAAGTGGGGGTTTGAAGGCGGTCAGATGCCACTTTATAGGAGAGTTCCCAAAAGAGGTTTCAAAAACTCTCTTTTTGCAAAGGAATACCAGGAGGTCAACCTGAAGCAGATAGCTCCTCTCAGACATAAGGTTATAACTCCTGAAGTTTTAAAGGAGAAAGGTATTATAAAGAAGCTTAACGTCCCCGTAAAAGTTCTTTCTGTTGGAGAGTTGAAGAGGGCGTATGAGATACATGCCCACAAATTCAGCAAAAAAGCTAAAGAAAAGATAGAGGAAGCAGGGGGAAAAGCAGTAGAAATAGGAGGTTGAGGTGTCTAATCCTATTAGGAACATATTCTCTATTCCGGAACTCAAAAAGAGGGTTTTATTTACCCTCGCCATGCTCGCGGTTTTCAGAATCGGAGGTCATATTCCAACTCCAGGGATAAACGGTAAGGCACTTGCTGCTTTCTTTAAGCAAGTGCAGGGAAGCTTCCTGGGCCTGGTTGATCTTTTCTCCGGGGGGAACCTTTCACAGATGACTATATTTGCCCTCGGGGTCATGCCCTATATATCAGCTGCTATTATTATGGAACTCCTTGTGGTTGTTTCTCCTTATATAGAAAGGCTTTCAAAGGAAGGAGAATATGGCAGGAAAAAAATAACAGAATATACCCGCTACGGAACAGTTTTGATTTGTGTAATTCAGTCACTGGGTATAGCAACAATGCTTGAATCTATGAGCGCCGGGGGAATGAGGGTGGTTATGTTTCCGGGATGGGGATTCCGCTTGCTGACAGTTTTAACACTGACTACAGGAAGTATCTTCCTTATGTGGCTTGGAGAACAGATTACAGAAAAAGGGATAGGGAACGGAATTTCACTTTTGATTTTTGCAGGAATTATTAAAAGATTCCCCTCTCAGTTTAAACGTGTATATCAGCAGGTGGTAGATGGGGAAGTTAGCATAATAAGTCTTATTCTTTTTGTTGTTCTTTTGGTTGCCATAATAGGGATAGTTGTTTTTGTTGAGAGAGCTTACAGAAGAATTCCCATTCAATATGCAAAAAGAGTAGTAGGCAGAAGAGTTTACGGAGGACAATCTACCCATTTACCGATAAAGGTTAACACAGGCGGTGTTATCCCAATTATTTTCGCCTCTTCTATAGTCACAATCCCAACCGCTTTTCAGGGGCTGGCAAATAAATATAAATGGTTTGCTGAGATTGCAAGGCAATTGAGCTGGGGAATGCCTCTTTACAATCTTCTTTATTTCATTGGAATAATCTTCTTTACCTATTTTTATGTTTCTATAATATTCAATCCTCAGGACGTTGCGGATAACGTGAGAAAATATGGTGGATTTATCCCTGGAATAAGACCAGGAAAACCCACAGCAGATTATATAGATAGGGTTCTTTCAAGGTTGACTTTTGTTGGAGCCATATATCTTGCCCTTGTGGCAATAATTCCAGAGTTCATGATTTTCGGGTTTAAAGTCGGAGCTCTTCCATGGATCGGACCTTCACTTGAGAGGATTATGCCTGATTGGGTTGTTTCCGGACTTGGGATCCAGTTCTTCTTTGGAGGAACATCTCTGCTCATTGTTGTAGGAGTTGCGATGGATACCCTGCAACAGATTGAAGCTCAGCTGGTCATGAGGAACTATGATGGATTTATAAAAGGTGTAAGAGTAAGAGGAAGAAGATGATTTACATACTTCTTGGCCCCCCGGGTGCTGGAAAGGGAACTCAGGGAGAGCTTCTATCCAGAAAGATAGGGATGCCAAGAATTTCTACAGGAGATATTCTAAGAGAAGCAGTCAGAAACAAGACTCCTCTGGGCCTTAAGGCAAAGGAGACCATGGAAAGGGGAAAACTCGTCAGCGATGATATAGTTATAGGTATTGTAATGGAAAAACTGAAATCTAATGAATGTGCCAGAGGATGTATCCTGGATGGTTTCCCCAGGAATTTAAAGCAGGCTGAAGCACTTGAGAAATTTTCTAATTCGGATATAAAAGCAATTTATATAAATGTTCCTGAAGGGGAAGTAATAAAGAGGCTTACGGCTCGGAGGATATGCCCAAACTGTGGAGCAGTATACAATATGATCGCAAATCCTCCGAAGGAAGATGAAAAATGCGACACGTGCGGTGAAAAATTGATTCAGAGAGATGACGATAGAGAGGAAGTTATTAGAGATAGAATAAGAGTGTACAGACAGCACACAGAGCCGATAATCGAATTTTACAGGAGCCGAAACAGCCTGGTTGAAGTGGATGGTTCAGGAACAATTGAAGAGGTTTTTTCAAGGCTGGAGGAATTACTTTGATAATCATAAAGACAGAAGATGAGATAAAAAAGATGAGGGAAGCAGGAAGAATAACAGGAGTTATTTTACAGGAAGTTGCAATGATGATAAAGCCCGGTGTTTCAACTTTAAAACTGAATGAATATGCAGAGAAAAGAACTCAAGAACTGGGTGCAAAGCCAGCTTTTAAGAACTACCCCCATCCTTCTGGTCTTATACGCTATCCTGCTTCCATTTGTATATCAATAAATGAAGAAGTAGTTCACGGAATTCCCTCCAGAGAAAAAATTATAAAAGAAGGAGATATAGTTAGCCTTGATTTTGGTGTTGTAAAGAACGGTTACTATGGAGACTCAGCTCTTACTGTGGGTGTAGAGCCTCTTGATGAAAGAAAAAGGGAGCTTATAGAAGTTACGGAAAAGGCCCTTTATAAGGGCATAGCTGTGGCTAAACCCGGTGCAAGGCTTTCAGATATATCCAACGCTGTCCAAACGTATGTTGAATCTCATGGTTTTGGAATTGTAAGAGATTTTACCGGACACGGTATTGGTTCTTCCCTTCACGAGGAACCTCAGATTCCCAATTTTGGTCCACCGGGCAAAGGACCTATACTCCAGGAGAGGATGACAATGGCAATAGAGCCGATGGTAACAATGGGTGACTGGAGGGTAACGATAAAGTCAGACGGCTGGACAGCGGTGACGGTGGATGGGCTTCCTTCTGCTCACTTTGAACATACGATAGTTATCAGAAACGGGGAAGCCGAGATCTTGACAAAGGTGGAATAATATGGGAAGGTCAGATGATTTTATTCAGTTGAAGGGGACAATATCTGAGGCACTTCCCAATGCCACTTTCAGGGTGAAACTTGAAACAGGGCATCTCATTCTTGCCCATGTTTCTGGGAGAATGAGAAAGAACTTTATCAGGCTTCTACCAGGGGATAAAGTCCTGGTGGAAATATCTAAATATGACCCAAAAAAGGGTAGAATAATATATAGATTTAGCAGGTGAGGTGAGAAAATGAAAGTAAGATCTTCAGTAAAAAAAATATGTAAAGATTGCAAGATAATAAGAAGGAAGGGCGTGGTTATGGTCATATGTAAAAACCCAAAACACAAACAGAGACAGGGTTAGGAGGGAAAAATGCCAAGAATTGCAGGAGTGAATATACCTGATAACAAAAGGATTTTCGTGTCGCTAACTTATATTTATGGAATAGGAAGGTCCAAGGCTTTAAGCATCCTCAAAAGAGCAGAAGTAGATCCGATGAAGAAAGCTAATGAGCTTACGGATGATGAGCTTTCAAGGATAAGAAAAATAATCGAGAATGAGGAAAAAGTTGAGGGAGAGCTCAGGAAAGAAGTCTCAATGAATATAAAAAGACTTATAGAAATTGGATGTTATAGGGGGTTAAGGCATAAAGCTGGTCTACCTGTCAGGGGACAGCGAACCTCCTCTAATGCAAGGACCAGGAAAGGCCCCAGAGGAAACATGTTAAAGAGAAGGAAGAAATAGGAGGATAGAAGATGGCTCAGAGGAGAAGAACAAAAAGAAAGAAAAAGGAAAAGAAAGTTGTTCCCCACGGTATTGCCCACATTCAATCAACCTTCAATAATACAATAGTAACCATAACTGACCCAGATGGTAACGTGCTTTGCTGGGCAAGCGGTGGTAAGCTTGGAATAAAGGGAACCAGGAAGGGTACTCCTTATGCGGCACAGCTGGCAGCTAAACAAGCGGCTCAGGAAGCAATGCAAATGGGAATGCGTAGTGTGGATATAAGGGTAAAGGGGCCTGGACCCGGCAGAGAAGCAGCAATAAGGACACTTCACCAGGTGGGGCTTCAGATTAAGTCAATAAAAGATGTGACCCCAATACCCCACAATGGGTGTAGGCCAAGAAGACCAAGAAGGGTATAGGAGGTAAGAGATGGCAAGATATACTGGACCAGTTTGCAGGCTTTGCAGAGCTGAAAGGACTAAACTTTTTCTTAAAGGTGCAAAATGCTTGACTGACAAATGTCCTCTGGAAAAAAGACCCTATCCTCCCGGGGTGCACAGTGGAAGAAGACAAAGAAAAATGACTCCTTATGCTAAACAGCTGAGAGAAAAGCAGAAAGTTAAAAGATTTTATGGAGTTCTTGAGGCTCAGTTCAGGAAGTATTTTGAAGAAGCAGAAAGAATGAAGGGTAAGACAGGTGACAACCTTCTTATCCTTCTTGAGAGAAGACTCGATAATGTGATTTATAGGCTCGGCTTTTCTTATTCAAGAAGGCATGCCCGTCAGCTTGTAACACATGGTCATTTTCAGGTTAATGGAAAGAATGTTGATATTCCTTCCTATCTGGTAAGAGAGGGGGACGTTATATCCTTCAGAGAAAGTTCGAAAAACAATGAGAATATAAAGGCAATGTTAGAAGACCTTAAAACTAAAGCTCAAACTCCCAACTGGCTTGAAACAGATTGGGAAAATTTCAGTGGCAAAGTAATTTCTTTGCCAACGAGAGAGGATGTGAGTCTGCCAGTTGAGGAGCACTTAATAGTGGAGCTTTACTCCAAGTAAGGGAGGTGATTATGATATTTGCTCTGGAGTTTCAAAGACCGAGATTCGTAGAAATAGAGGAAATGACCGACACATATGGTCGCTTTTCGGCCCAGCCTTTCGAAAGAGGATATGCTACTACCATGGGGAATGCCCTTCGCAGGGTTCTGCTTTCTTCCATAGAAGGTGCTGCCATAACTGCGGTTAAAATAGAGGGGGCACCCCATGAATTTACATCCTTGCCAGGGGTTAAGGAGGATGTTCTTGACATTATTTTAAACCTGAAATCAATTCCTCTCATTTTAAAGGTTCCATACGAAAAAGTCATGAGGATAAAAGCAAAAGGACCGGGGGAAATTTACTCGAGGGATATAGAACACGATGGAGATATAGAAATAAAGGATCCTAACATCCTTATTGCAACCCTCGATGATGAAGCAGAGCTGGAAATTGAAATGAGAGTTAAGAATGGAAGAGGATATGTGCCAGCTGCGGATAACTATGACCCTGAACTTCCTGTGGGATACATGCCAATAGACTCTGCCCATTCACCTGTGAGGAAGGTTAATTTTACTGTGGAACCGGCAAGGGTTGGAAGAAAAACTGATTACGAAAAACTCGTGCTGGAAATATGGACAAATGGAGCGGTCAATCCCGACCAGGCGCTTGTTCGTTCTGCTCAGATTCTTCAGGAGCACCTTTCCATCTTTTTTGGTGTGGCCGAGAAGCAGGAAATAAAGGAGGCAAAGAAAACAACAGAACCCAGAGCTGTTTATGCAGTAGACTTTTTGAAAAAGAGGATAGACGAATTCAATCTCACAGCGAGGTCTATAAATTCGCTTAGGTCACTTGGAATAGAAAAAATATACCAGCTTGTCCAGAAGACTAAATCAGATCTTCTAAAAGCAAAGAACTTTGGAAAGAAATCTCTTGCAGAAGTGGAAGCCCTGGTTGAGAGCCATGGCCTTTCCCTTGGGA
>Ga0190360_1000604_pt1 | contig 19917 bp, 19 predicted proteins | sample 48721834_MG_FD_161271 | JGI IMG/M metagenome (GOLD analysis project Ga0190360, IMG submission 161271) | Hydrothermal vent microbial mat bacterial communities from Southern Trench, Guaymas Basin, Mexico - 4872-18-3-4_MG | ecosystem: Environmental > Aquatic > Marine > Hydrothermal vents >... | reverse complement strand
GGAGAATTGATTAACCCTGGCTTTTTGCGAACGGCCTCTGAGGAATCCAGTTCTTTAACAGGCTCCTAGAGTATCTTCGCCCTTGCCTCCTGCACCAGCATTTCAGCCTGTGAATCGGTTAATCTGCCCTTTTTCACGTAGGTGCGTTTCAGCTCATCAATATAGCGTTCTTTCTCGTGCCGTCCTTTTAGAATCAGATCCTGGTAAGCAAGCCTGTACTCTTCAGCCAGGTTGAGCGGTGGAAGCCCCAGCTCATTTCGTATGTTTATCTCGAGCGTCTCTGCCTCCTCGGGGGTAAGACCCTTGGACCTGGCGATTTTGTCTAGATAAGCTCTTTCAGCCGGAGTAACCTGCCTTTTGGCTAAAAGGCTAAGTCTCAACAGCTCAGAGTATATTTCATGGGTTGCATCCTGCTTGATAGATAGAGAGAATTCGAGGCAACTCTGGTGCCTGTTGTTTGGGTCTTTTTCAAGCGCCCTCAGGATTGCCTTCTTTATGTTTGGACGGATTCCCTCAAACCCATCTAATACTCCAGCCGCTTCCTCCAAACTGGGATCAAGGTGGTATTCCAGCAAATCCATCATCTTCTTCCTGTCGCCAGTGGGAAGCTCGCCCGTCACCATTAAGAAAAAAGTAACCCCTAAGGAATAAATATCTGACCTGAAGTCGACGGACTCCCCCAGAACCTGCTCCGGAGACATGAAGTGCGGGGTGCCCCCTAGAGACCCTTTGCCCCCTTCTTTTTCCCCAGAAGGCAATGCAAAGGCCAGGCCAAAATCTGAAACTTTGGCTCTACCTTGTTGATCAAGAAGGATATTTGCCGGCTTTATATCCCCGTGAATGATCCTATACTTATGAGCAAAACCAACCCCTTCCAGGACTTGAAGGAAAATGTGAACTGCCCTCTCCAGGGATAAGGCGCCTTTTTCATTCCTCTTCTGCTTCCTGGCCCTGGCCCTTTTTATGACCCTGTCCAGATCAGTGCCCCTAACATGCTGCATTACGAGGCAAGGTGTGCTTTCATAATCAAATGCCCTGAATATCTGAACAATATGGGGGCTATCAAGCTTCGCCTGTATCCTTGCCTCCCTCACAAACTGCTTCCTGAAAGCTTTCTTTTTGCAATAAGGATCTGTCAGCGCTTTTATTACAACCGTCCTTTTTAAGGGAACGTCCACCGCCAGGTAGAGTTCAGCCATGCCACCTTCATCGAGTTTTCGCTTGATAAGATAGTCTCCAACCTCTTGGCCCGGCTTGAACAGCGTTTTATCTTGCAAAGTACCTCCCTTTAGGAAAAATCAGCGATCAAGAGCTGAAAGCTGCGAATCCAGCCCGGTCTTACATGCTCTTTTGCAACTGCTAAAATCTTCCCATTTCATGAAGGTAATGATAAACCACAATGCCTACCGAAGTCGACAAATTTAGGCTCCGAACCTTACCCCAAATGGGAATCCTGTAACAAGGATACTTCTTTCTAATTTCACGGGAAAGCCCCAGGGTCTCGGGCCCGAACAAAAGCCAGTCTCCATGCTTCACAGATGCCTTAGTATAGTCGAGAGGCGCATGTGTACTGAAACAAATAAGTTCCCCTCTTTCGTTCATGTTGTTTATAAAAGCCTCGAAGCTTTCATGGTGCCGTATGTCCACCTCGTGCCAATAATCCAGCCCCGCCCGTTTCAAATGTTTGTCATCCACAAAAAATCCCAGGGGGTGAATGAGGTGGAGCCTTATTTCTGCTGCTCCGCAAAGTCTCGCGATGTTTCCAGTGTTAGCCGGGATCTCAGGCTGGTAGAGTGCAACATGAAGAGGAGAGTTTTCTATTACTCGATGTTGGTTATTGAAGGTATCGCGGTTCATCCGATGCGCTTTCCCTACCGTTTCCCGCTCCCTCAGGCATAGAATACGTCAAAAGGGCCTGAGCTCACCGCAGTCAGGGCATTGCCAGCTTACACCGCTACACGTGAGACCCCACAGATTTTCTTCCATGCACTTGTTACAAATCTGGAATCCACAACGGCAGGTCCAACAAAAAGGTTGCTCTTTCCCACAGCAACTGCAACGGTATGTCTTTTTTCTTGAATGCTGCTTGCGCTGTATCTCAGCCATAGAGTGAGGAACCTTGTCAGCACAACCCCTTCATATTTCCACCATCGGCATAGGATCATCCTGATAGCTGATAAGAATTTTTACCCGGGTACTTGATCCTCTCTTGAGTGTTTTTTCAGCAACACTGAGAGCTTTTTCCGGCAAATTGTTTTGTGCGCTGAGGTGTGCCAGAACAACCAGGTTTAACGCTTCATGGGATACAGCCTCCAGCAACTCCGCAGCTTGGGTGTTGGAAAGATGGCCCTCAGGTCCCTTGATTCTCCGCTTCACTTCGAGCGGATAGGGTCCCTCATCCAGCATTTTCTCATCGTGATTTGACTCTATAATCAGCGCCTGGCACCCCCTGAGGCGATCCTCCACCAGTGGAGTACTGCGACCTAGGTCTGTAAGAAGTCCCACTCTCACACCGTCACAAGAAATAACCACCCCCATGGGATCTGCGGCGTCATGGCACTTTGTAAAAGTTTCCACTACCAAACCGTTGATCACAATCACCTGGCCGGTGCGAATAGGCACCGGTCTGGAAAGGTTTCCCAGGGTCCTCATACCTCTTTGGAAGGTGGGTTGATTCATATAAACGGGGATATCAAGGCGTCTTGCAAGGGCCCCCGCTCCCCTTATGTGATCAAAATGTTCATGCGTTAAGATGAGAGCATTCAAGGTTCCCGGATCAATGCCAACAAGCTTGAGCCTTCTTAAAATCTCCCTGCAGCTAAGCCCTGCATCTACCAGTATTCTCGAGCGTGGTGTTTCAAAATAGCAGGCATTTCCGCCACTGCCCGACGCTAGAACACAAAAGCGCATTCCTTATCCCCTGCTTGTATGAAGACCCTTGTTCCGCTGGAGAAGCTCTCATTGCTTGACGAAAAGGGAAGCGTGAACCTGCCTTAAAAGAGCGGCAAATAAAATGCTTTCGGGGCCTGGCACACCCTCCCGGTAACGCACACAACCGGGGAAGAACTGATTTGTCGCCGGAAAGTGAGCGTTGTCTATGAGGCTGTAAAGACCGGTTTTCCGATAGCCTCCTGTTTTCGAGTGCCAATGCAGTGTTGAGAGCGCCCCTTGATCGCTTCACACTCCTTACTTTACGCCGCTGTGCCCAAAGCCGCCTGTTCCCCTTGAGGTTCGTTCAAGGGTGCTAACCTCCAGCAACTCTGCCCTGCAAACAGTGCTAATTACCATCTGGGCAACCCTGTCCCCTCTCTTTATTTCGAAAGGCGCCTGGCCCCAGTTAACCATTACAAGATGAATTTCTCCTCTGTAATCCGAGTCAATTGTACCCGGAGAATTGACCATCCCTATACCATGCCTTAGTGCAAGCCCACTGCGGGGACGTATCTGTCCTTCATATCCTGGAGGGATTGAAACCGCCACCCCGGTTGGAATAAGCTTTATCTCGCCGGGCTTGATTATGACGCTATCCTTCACGGCTGCGCGCAAATCCATGCCCGAGGAGCCTTTTGTTTCATAGGCCGGCAACTCAATATCTTCATGCCCGGCAATCCGTTTGATCTTAACTTTCACAATATTGGGAGTTTCCGTTTTCATTGGACTATTAGAAAGGCTCGTTGAATCGCAGGCAGTCAAGATCCAGGTCATCTTTTTTGAACGGGCCAAGTGTGGTCAAGGATACCTTATCAGTGTTGAAAGAGCTCCGGGCAACTTCAACCACGTCGTCCAGCGTAACTCGCTCGAGGCTAGCCAGGACATCTTCGTAACTGACATACTTTCCAAAAATAAACTCATTTTTTGCCAGGCGAGTCATTCTGCTGTCAGTGTTCTCAGAGTTGAGCAAAACCCCGCCTTCCAAATGTTCCTTTGTAGCATCGAGATCAAATTTCGAGATTTCACCATTCTGAATCTTCCTGACCTCGCCGGCAATGACACCAAGGGCTCTATTTACAGCATTCGCCTCTGTAGCGAAACTCACCCCCAACAATCCCGCATCAACATAGGCAGAAAGGAAAGAATAGACAGAATATGCGAGGCCTCTTTTTTCTCTTATCTCCTGGAAAAGCCGAGAACTCATATTGCCGCCCAGCATTGTGTTTAGAATCGCTGCTGCAAATCTCTGCTCACTTGAAAGATGCGGTGCTTTTCCGCCAAGGCAGACCTGTACCTGCTCGAGCTCTTTGTAATGACACTGAATCCCGGCATGTCGCTCGGGAACGCTTCGTTCGGGCTTTGAAGTGCCAGGCTCAAGGTCTTCGAAAAACGGCCTGAGCAAGCTTACAAGTTTGTCATGGTCCACCCGACCTGCTGCCGCTATCAGTACTCTCTCCGGAGTGTAGAACTTCTTCTTATAGTCGATAAGATGTGATCGGTCCAGAGCGGATACCGTCTCCCGCGAACCCAGAACAGGCATTCCTATTGGATGGGTACCCCAGAAAAGCCGGTTAAAAAGCACCAAGATGTATTCATCGGGGGTATCCTCAACCATATTGATTTCCTGCAAAATAACATGCTTTTCCCTACTCATTTCCAGGGGGTCAAAAGTCGCGTTCAAGAAAATGTCTGACAGGATTTCGGCCAGTCGATCCAGATGCTTGTCAAGCACCTTTGAATAAAAGCAGGTATACTCACTTCCTGTGAAGGCATTTGAGAGCCCCCCTATAGCGTCAAGCTCCTTAGCGATTTGCAGGGTATCGCGGCTTTGGGTCCCCTTAAACACCATGTGCTCTATAAAATGGGTAATACCGTTTTCACCTTCAGCCTCGTCGCGGGATCCTGTACCCACCCAAATCCCGAGTGATACGGACCTAAGATGGTCCAGTTTCTCAGAAACTATTCTGACCCCGTTTTCTAGAACACTCTTTCTATACATCTTCCCTGCTTTCCCCCAGGACTGCCTTGCGGGAAAGACTTATCCTTCCGTTCTTGTCTACTTCCAGAACTTTAACTAGCACCTCGTCACCTTCTTTGAGAACATCGGTGACCTTGTTGACCCTTTCCTTGTCAAGCTGGGAAATATGTACCAGGCCATCAGTGCCGGGGAATATTTCTACAAAAGCTCCGAAGTCCATGATCTTTCTTACCTTCCCAAGATAGACCTTTCCCACTTCAGCTTCCTGGACGATCTTGGCGACCATGTCGGTGGCCATTTTTGCGGTTTCAGCGTCAGGGGATACTATGATCACCTTACCACTGTCATCAACGTCTATCCTTGAATCAGTCCTGTTGCAAATGTCTCTAATGACCTTTCCTCCCGGTCCGATGAGTATGCGAACTTTTTCGGGCTTAATCTGCAATGTGCTCACAACAGGCGCATACTCTGATATCTGGCTTCTTGGTTTCGGAATTGCCTCATGCATCCGATCCAGAATAAACAGCCTTGCCTCCTTTGCCTGTTCAAGGGCCTCCTGCATGATTTCTTTTGTCACACCCTCGATCTTAATGTCCATCTGCAGGGCTGTAACTCCTTCCCTGGTTCCCGTCACCTTGAAATCCATGTCGCCGTAGTGGTCTTCATCGCCGTTGATATCAGTAAGGACGACCGTTTTTTTGCCGTCTGACACGAGCCCCATCGCAACTCCGCCCACCGCGTCTTTAACAGGCACCCCTGCATCCATAAGCGAGAGGGATCCGCCGCAAACGCTTGCCATGGATGAAGACCCGTTCGACTCAAGGATCTCGGAAACCACCCTCAGGGTATACTGAAACTCATCCTTTGACGGTATTACAGGGAGCAGGGCACGCCGGGCAAGGGCCCCATGACCGATCTCTCTCCTTCCAGGGCCGGTTATCCTTCTTGCTTCCCCCACAGAGTAAGGTGGAAAATTGTAATGAAAAATAAAATGCCTGAACTTGCTCCCGTAAATAGTTTCTATCCTCTGCTCATCAAGCTCTGTTCCCAGTGTGGTGAGCACCATAGCCTGAGTTTCTCCCCTGGTGAAAAGAGCAGAGCCATGAACCCGCGGTAGCACACCCACCATGCACTCTATTGGCCTGACCTCAGTAAAGGATCGCCCGTCGATCCTTCTGCCTTCCTCCAGAACCATGCGGCGAACCATGTTTTTCTCTTGATCATAAATGATCTCCCTTACCTCAGCTTCCCTATCCTCGTACTCCTCTGAGAGGCTCTCCATAACTCTGGCAATTGTGTCTTTTCTTTTTTTCTGCCGCTCCAGCTTATCCTTTATATTGAGGATTTCTTGCAGCAGGGGGCGGGCGATTTGTTGTATCTTCCCTTCCAACTCTTCATCCCTGGGAGCCGGTGGAACCTCACGCTTTGGTTTGCCCGCGTCTTTCCTTATTTCTTCCTGCATCTCGAGCAGCGGCTTCAGCGCCTCATATCCAAAGAAGATGGCCTCAATTATGTCTGACTCCGAGACGAACTCTCCTCCTCCCTCAACCATAACCACGCCTGACCAATTGCCGGCAACGATCAGGTTTATATCGCTACTGAGCTGCATACTTCGCGTGGGATTGGCGACAAACTTGCCATCCACTCTGCCAACTCTTACAGCGGCAATCGGGCCCATGAAAGGGATGTCTGATACTTCAAGGGCTGCTGAAGCTCCCAGCACAGCCAAAACATCTGCTTCATTTTCCTTGTCAGTAGAGAGCACGGTGGCAATTATTTGCGTTTCATAAGCATAATTGTCAGGAAACAAAGGCCTCAGAGGCCTATCTATAAGTCGGGAAGTCAAAGTCTCTTTCTCGCTTGGCCTTCCCATGTCTCTTCTGAAATAATTGCCGGGTATTCTCCCACCTGCATAGGACATCTCCTGGTATTCAACGGTGAGAGGAAGAAAATCAACACCTTCCCGAATCTCCTCAGATGCCACGGCAGTAACCAGGACAACGGTTTCTCCCATCGTGATTACAGCAGCCCCATTTGCCTGCTTGGCAACCCTTCCCGTTTCGATGTACAGGCTCTGGCCATTAATCTTCCTTGTACAGCCCTTTATCATCTTTTCATCCGTCCTTTCCCTAGAATCAACTTGTGGCCATTGCGCCACTGAGCCCGTGCTATTTCCTGAGTCCGAGTTCTTTGATTATCTTCTGGTACCTCTTCACGTCTCTTCGCTTCAGATAGTTGAGAAGCCTTCGTCTCTGGCCCACCAGCTTGAGAAGGCCCCTGCGGGAATGGTGGTCCTTCTTGTGAACCTTGAAATGCTCGGTAAGGTAATTGATTCGGTTGCTCAAGATTGCCACCTGGACTTCGGGCGAGCCTGTGTCGCTATCATGCAACTTAAACTTCTCAATGATTTCCTTTTTGGCCTCCGGGTCAAGTACCACTTTCAATCCCTCCTTGGAAATTTGTTAAAAGTTGACCAACTAGCACGAACAAATCAATAAGACATGGCATTGAGCCTCGCAATGCGCGCTGCGAGGATCAAGCCACGTCTGCTTCCGGCATGACCAGGTGCTCAATTGAAAACCCTCAGTATTTTGGGTTCGACCTTTCCCCTGTTCGTGTTTCTCGTTGTTTTCAAAAAAGCTACCAGCTCCGAACCCTTCACTACTTTTACCTGCGTGTCAAAGAAATCACCAACTGCACCACTTAGCTCATCCCAGGTAGGTTGATATCCTTTTCTAATTCTCTCCGCCATGGATCCATCCACTTGCAGCTCTTTCATGTCGGGCAGCGCCTCTTTCAGCGGAATTATCCTTTCACTCACCGCACGACTGAGCTCGGCAACATCTCCAGCAGCTAGCCTCAGAGCGTCTTCTACTTTGAATGGACCCACGCTCAGCCTTCTCAGGGCAAGGAGGTGGCCCCCCACTCCAAGTGTGTTCCCGATCTCGGCTGCAAGGCTTCTCACATAGGTCCCTGGCGAGCACGTTAAAACAATAGTCACATCAGGAAGATCAACATGAATGACTTCGATGTGTGATATCAATACCCGCCTTTTTTTAAGCTCTACTCTGATACCTTTTCGAGCCATTTTATAAGCTCTTTGGCCTTTGTATTTAACAGCAGAAAAGGCGGGAGGGCGTTGTTCAATTTCCCCTAGAAAACCTAGTATTTTTTCCTCCACGTATTTTGGGTCTAGATCAGGCACAGGGCTGGTGCGCAGAACGGTTCCCGTCGGATCCATGGTGCTAGTCTCAATACCTAGCCTGACCTTGGCCCAGTAGCGCTTTTCATGGGCCATAAGGTACTGAGAAAGCTTTGTACCTTCTCCCAACAGCACGATCAGTAGGCCGGTGGCAAAAGGATCAAGGGTGCCTGCATGCCCGGCCTTTTTTACTCCCAGGATCCTCTTGACTCTCTTGACGGTGCTAAACGAGCTTTCACCGCTATCCTTATCAATAAGTAGTATTCCGTCACGGTTGCTAAGCATAGGAGTCGTTTATCTGCCTGAACCTAACCACTAATCTGCTTTGAGTTCCTGCAGAAGCTTCTCCATTCGCTGCCCCTTCTCCAGTGAAGGATCGTGCATGAACACTATGTCAGGGATATACTTGAGTTCCATCCGGAATCCGATTTGCCTTTTGATAAAGCCCTTTGCGCTGTCCAATCCGGCTTGCACTTCAACAATCGCCTCTTCACCTCCAATGGTGCTGTAGTAAACCCTGGCATGCTTCATGTCATTGCTAAGATTGATCCCGGTCAGGGTCGCCCCCCTAACTCTGGGGTCTTTAACCCTTCGCAAGATTACATCTGCAATTTCACGCAAAATCAGGTCTCCAACTCTGGTGGCTCTTTTTCCGGGCAGCATAGAACCCTGTTCTCCTGCTTTTCTCACTGCTGTGGGCCTCGAAACACTGACTACAAGGCCCTATCTCCGTATTAAATTTATCTTCCCTCATCAAATGTTGAGAATTTCTTTCTTTGATTCAACTAATTCAGCCAGATACAATGATTCCAAAAAGCTCATTACATTGTTCAGTGACGCGTCTATGTGACGTCTATCATTGCCCACGGTGGTTATTCCCAATTCGATCTTTTGCCACTTATCATTTGATCCGATTTCTGCAACCGATATGTTGAACTTGTTCTTCACCCTGTCAACCATGCTACGCACGATTTTTCTTTTGCCCTTCAGAGAACGACTGTCATGCAGACGAAATTCTATCTTAAGTGTTCCAACTACCATTTTTACAGTTCCGGCTTCACTTCTTCAAGCTGGAAAACTTCAAAAACATCCCCCGGCTTGAAATCTTGAAAGTGCTCAAGCCCGATGCCACACTCATAACCCGCTAGAACCTCTTTGACATCCTCCTTGAAACGCTTAAGGGATGCTATCCTCCCCTCGTGAACAACGACCTCGTTCCTCAGCACCCTTACCCTTGCATTTCTCTCGATACGCCCATCCGTAACATAGCAACCGGCAACGGCACCCACCCTGGGAATATGGAAAACCTCCTTGATATCCGCACGTCCTATGACGCTTTCCTTGTAAACAGGCTCAAGAAGCCCTTCCATTGCCATCTGGATGTCCTTGGTCACATTGTAAATAACGTTATAATACCTGATGTCCACGCTTTCTTTCTCAGCAATTTCCATAACCCTGGGATTGGCCCTCACATTAAAGCCAATAATAATTGCGTTGGACGCAGAGGCTAGCATGACGTCTGTTTCTGTTATAGCACCTGTGGAAGAATGGATGATTCTGAGCTTCACCTCGTCTGTACTCAGCTTTAGAAGGGAGTCGGAAACAGCCTCAAGAGAACCTTGAACATCCGCTTTCAGAACAATATTTAGTTCTTTTACTTCCCCCTCTTTGATCTTCTCAAAAAGATCATCAAGGCTCATAATACTTCGCCTTGCTGCATCCTTTGTCTTTGCCAGTGCCTGTCGATGAGCTATAATCTGCTTGGCTTTTCTTTCATCTTCGACAACGACAAATTCATCTCCCGCTTTGGGAACACCGGAAATTCCGTATATCTCAACAGGTCTCGAGGGGCCGGCTGAAATCATTCTTTTACCCCTGTTGTTGAGCATGGCCCTCACCCTGCCGAATTGCTCACCGCATATGAAATGATTCCCCTGCTTGAGGGTCCCACTCTTGATAAGAACAGTAGCTACCGGGCCCTTGTTCTTATCAAGTCGTGCTTCAACCACGGTGCCCCTTGCGAGTTTATTTGGATTCGCTTTCAGTTCCAGCATCTCGGCCTGCAGCTGGATGAGCTCAAGGAGATCGTCAACACCTTCCCCTGTTTTTGCCGAAATGTGGGCAAATAGCGTGTCCCCGCCCCATTCCTCAGGAACAAGTTCCATCTGGGCCAATTCCCTTTGCACCTTTTCAATATTGGCTTCAGGCTTGTCGATCTTATTGATTGCGACGATGATTGGAATGTTGGCAGCCCTTGCGTGGTTTATTGCCTCCTTGGTTTGAGGCATAACCCCGTCATCAGCTGCAACAACCAGGACAATTATGTCCGTCACTTTGGCTCCCCTGGCCCTCATGGCCGTAAATGCTTCGTGACCGGGAGTATCGAGAAATACAATATCTCCTCCCTCACGACTCACATAATAAGCGCCAATATGCTGCGTAATGCCTCCCGATTCACCGGCGATAATATTTGAGTTTCTTATATAGTCCAGTAAAGACGTTTTCCCGTGATCCACGTGTCCCATGATTGTTACAACCGGCGGTCGCGGCTTAAGGTCTTCAGGCCTATCCTCGGGCTCCTCCAGTATACTCTCAGCCTCGAACTGCTCCAGTTCAACTTCGTAGCCAAACTCATCCGCCACAAGGGCCGCTGTATCCGAATCAATTGTTTGGTTAATAGTCGTTACAACCCCCATATTCATGAGGGCCTTTATCAGATCCGCGCCCTTGACCCCCATGGCTTTAGCCAGATCTGCGACCGTAACCGTTTCCTGAATCCTGATTCTCCTCTTTATCGCCTTGGGTGTAGTAATTTCGGTTTGCTTCAGTTTTTTTCGGCCCTCCCTGGCTGCAGTGTCTTTCCGTTTGCGCCGGGCGGGTCGCCCCTCATAGAGGTCTGCCTTTTCGAATATTTCAAATTTGCGGTGCCTAATACCTTTTCTCGGGACCTCTTCTATATCAACTTTCTTCTTTTCCTTCTTTTTCTTGGCAGGTTTTTCTTTTGCTTCCAGCGGCGGAACAGCTTTCAAGTCAACGGGAGGAACCTCGGGAGATACAATTTTTGGCTTTACGGATACCTCATCCGCCTTTTCCAGCACGCTTTTTAAAGGCCCTTCTTCCGGTCTCTTAATTATTTTGGCCGGCTGATCGAGCTTCCTCTTTCTGCCCTTACGCGCCTTCGGCTTTTCCTTGGCAGGCAGCTTTGCTTTTGCAGCCTCTTCAACCATTGCTTCTCGGGTCTCTTCAGGGGGCTTTTCCTCCTTCTTTTCTTTTTTCTTTACTCTCGGCTTCTTCTTTGCCTTGGTTTCAGCTTTTTCTTTGCCTATCTCTTCTTCTACAACCTTTTCAGGGACTTCTTCCTCTACTTTTTCTATTTTCCCAACCGGGGGTTTTTCCTTTTCGACACCCACCTCTTCCGCCTCCAGAGGTGGAGCGGGAACTTTCTCTGCCTTAACGGTAACCGTTTTCTTTCGCCTTCTGATAACCGTAGGTCTTATTCTTTTCTCCTCTATCACCTCTGAAACGGCACCGGTGGCAATCTCCCTCGCTCTCAAAGCCGCATCTTCATCGAGGGTGCTCATATAGTTTTTTATGTTGAGGCCCCCAGCCTTGAGTTTGTCCACGAGCTTCTTGCTTTCCATCTTAAGCTCTTTGGCTAGTTCATAGACCCTGATTTTTGCCATCTAAACCCCCAGACTCCTATCCTTCTTGTGCTTGAGTGTTAACTCCTTGATCGCAGGTCGAAAGACTCTTGCTGTTCGAATTTCCTACAGTCCCGGAAAATCTCTTACCTCTACGAGAGCAAAGTGCCCTGAGCCTTGAAACAAATTTCTTGCTCGACATCTGCTCCAGACATGAATTCGAAGGGCAAACGTAAATGCCCCTTCCCGGTTCCTTTCCTGTGTCATCCCTTATAAGTCGCCCTTCAGGATCCAAGACAAAACGAACCAGGTTTTTCTTGTCCTGCTTCAAACGGCATACGACACACATTCTCTGGGGAATATGCCCTTTACCCTTCCTCATTAGCAATTTCTCCGGAAGCTCCCTCACTGCTCTGCCCAGAAAAAGCAGCCTCTTCTCCCTCTCCGATCTCAGCACTGCTCTCTGCTTCTTTCTTCGCTGCTTCAGCTTCCTCTCTTTTGAGCTGTTCTTGGGCGCTCTGAATTATCTTCAAGGCCTTTTCTTCACCTATATCTTTTAGCTGGACGAGATCGGAAACATCCGCCTTTGCCATTTCTTCAAATGACCTGTATCCGGCCTGGTAGAGGGTCAGGGCCGTCTTTTCTCCTACTCCGTCAATTTTGAGAAGAGACTCGTAGGCTTCCTTCAAGGAACGGTTGTATTCCGTTTCGCTTGTTACATCCAGGTGCCATCCAGACAGCCTTGATGCAAGCCTAACATTCTGGCCCTTTTTACCAATGGCCAGAGACAGCTGATCGTCGGGAACTACCACCTCCATTGATCTGTTGTCTTCATCCACGATAACCCTGGTGATCTCCGCCGGTGCCAGTGCGTTGCAGATAAATTTTGCAGCATCAGGGTCCCAGGTTACAATATCAATCTTTTCTCCCCTCAGCTCTTGAACAACAGCTTGCACTCTTGTTCCCTTCATACCCACACAGGCACCCACCGGATCCACATCGCTGTCTCTTGATGTAACCGCTATTTTTGCCCTGCTCCCAGGCTCCCTTGCCACCTGAACGATGGATACGATGCCTTCGCTAATTTCCGGCACCTCGTTTTCAAAAAGGGCAGAGAGAAAATTCGGGTGCGTGCGGGAAAGAATGATTTGAGGCCCCCGGCTGTACTGCCTTACATCCAGAATATAAGCGCGGATGCGGTCCCCCTGCTTGTAGGATTCCTTTGGTATCTGCTCTTTGGGGGGCAATTCGGCCTCTGTTCGGCCCAGGTTAACGATAATAGAGCCTTTGTCAAACCTCTGCACTATTCCGTGAACTATCTCTCCCCGCCTGTCTTTGAAGTCGTCGAAAACAATGTTCCTTTCAGCTTCTCTCAAACGTTGCATAATAACCTGTTTTGCAGACTGTGCGGCTATTCTACCAAACTCATCCGTGTCCATTTTAATCCCCAGGCTATCACCGACTTCGCATTCAGGGTCAATTTTGCGAGCCTCTTCCAGAGAGATTTCGAGATGATCATCCTGGACTTCCTCCACAACTTCCTTGAATTCAAAAACCTCGATTTCCCCTATTTCCTCGTTAAAACTCACTTCCAGATCGTAATTTGGGCCCAGCTTTTTCTTTGCCGCTGTTTTTACAGCTTCCTCGAGAGTCTTGATCAAGTTTTCCTTTTCCAGCCCCTTCTCACGGCTAACCTGGTCAATCACCCTGTTAAGTTCTGTAGTCATCTTGTTTTTGCTCCAGCTTTTTTATTGTTTTCTATTGGGTAAACTCGTAAATCAGATTCGCCTTTTCAACGTCATCGAGGCGCAAGGCGACTACCCGGTTTTCGGTCTCCACCCTCAGGATTCCATTTTCAAAACTGCGAAGATGCCCGACAAAGTTGCGTCGCCCCTCAACAGGGGAAACCATTTTTACCTTAATCTTCTTTCCAAGAACGCGGACAAAATCTTTACTCTTTCTCAAGGGCCTGTTCAGGCCGGGCGAGGAGACCTCAAGAACATAATGGTGGGGAATTATGTCTTTCACGTCAATAAGGTCACCAATCTCTGCGCTGACTGTGGCGCAATCATCGACTGTCACGCCACCCTCCTTGTCAATGTACAGTCTCAGAACCCACCTGCCATGACTGGTCAGATATTCAACATCCACCAGTTCATACCCCAATTCTTCGAGTATATTTTCAACCAGGTTCGTTACTTTCACCCTTATCGTATCAGCTATTCCAACCATCCTGATATAAGAAAAGCGGGCGTTGAGGCCCGCTTCCTATCTGAAACCTGGATTATTGCCAGAACTTTTATAGCATAAAACTCATAAGACAACAAAGAAAGCTAACCCCACGTCCACAATTTGAAGTAAGTCATCCATTTCCCAGGCACGAACAACAACCTCAAAAAGGGAGCCAGGCCTTACCTCGAGCAGAGTCCCTGTGGAGCGGGCAACGGGTTTCGAACCCGCGACCCCAAGCTTGGGAAGCTTGTGCTCTACCAACTGAGCTATGCCCGCCTGCACCGCTCTTGCAATCCTTGCCGCCACGCGAAATCATGCAGAGCATACAGGCAAGGTTTGCATCTTTCATATTAAATAAGAAAAATAACACATACTGATCTAAAGTCAAGAAATAATTAAACCCAAATATTCTTACCCCTCTGAGCCACGGAAGTCCATCAAAATTCTTTTCTCCTATCATTCTAGCTCTCTTCCATCCCCTTATGGATCATGATTCCCTTTCTGGAGTGACTGGCGGTAAGGCTTCGTCAGGCACTGACCAGCCTGGGAGACTAGGAACGAAGGAAAGGGAACCATGATCCTATTATTTTAAAGGTAAAGATTTTAGAGCCATCTTTGTTTTAAATTTAACGAAGTTTTTGAATTCTTGACACCATCGGAGGATACAAATAAAATGAACTTGGTATTGAAAACTGTTGTGTTTTCCTATTGCCAATTAAATTTGCCAATACAATCGCAGAAAAGAGCTGAAAGGACATTGGAGATTAACTGCCTCGGGTGACAAAAGCACAGGGGGACATATCCTTCATTGAGCCACACCTCCTTTGAAAAATTCCTGGACTTTATAACATCTCTCTTGGGGAAGAGAAAGATCCGCGATGAGCGCGCCTATCTAAAACAGGAAATTGGTGACCTCATAAATGAGGGCCGGGCCAAGGGCCTCATCTCCAGCGAAGAATCTCGCATGGTTCAGGGGGTTCTTCATCTAAAACAAATTCAGGCTCACTCAATCATGGTCCCGCGCACAGACATATCTTCTGCTCCTATCAATGCAACCCTCGGCGAAGTTATAGAGCTAGTGAATGAGTGTGGGCACACCAGAATTCCAATTTCAAAAGACAGCCTTGACAAGATAGTGGGGATACTTCACGCCAAGGATCTGTTGAAGCTCTGGGGAAAAGACCCTCATTCAACTCTACCCCGGGATATACTCAGAAAACCACACTTTGTCCCATACACCAAAAGCGCAAGCGAAGTCCTGAAGGAACTCAAGGAAAAGAAAACTCACCTAGCTATTGTGATGGACGATTACGGCGGCACAGCAGGGATCATAACAGCCGAGGACATAATAGAAGAAATCGTGGGGGAAATCATGGATGAACATGATCACGATCCCCCCCTGTTGACTGTCATCAGCCCGAACACGGTTTCTGTTGATGCCAGACTTGAGATTGAAAAACTGGCCGAACACTTCGGCATCGAACTGCCCCAGGGGGATTTCGAATCTGTGGGTGGCTTTATTATCAACCTCGTGGGTAAAGTACCCAAGGTAAACGAGAAAGTAGTATTCAACAATCTGGAGATGATAATTCAGTCTGCAGATATGAGAAAAATTCATCGAATCCTTGTCAGGCATCTGCCCTCTGCTCCGAAGAAAGAAGCGCATGAGGCAGAGCCCCTCTGACCTCTAACATTTTCTTGCCCAGGCTCTACCGCCTGTTCCCGGGACTTTATCAGCCATGAATTCAAGAACTACCGAAAAATACCTGTATGCTATCCTCTCCGGTGCCATGCTCACGGCATCTTTTCCACCGGGAAGGCTGGAGTTCCTTGCCTGGGGTGCACTTGTCCCCCTGCTAAGAAGTCTCGATCATTCGCCTGCCAAGCAATGCTTTAGGCTGGGACTTTTAAGCGGTTTTTTTCATTACCTCACTCTAACTTACTGGATGATTGTAGTGCTCGAGCATTATGGGAACATTGACCTGAGTCTGAGCCTCAGCATTTTAATGCTGCTTTGCCTGTATCTTTCTCTTTACTCGGCGGTTTTCGCGTGGGGAGCTTCTTTCCTTAGAAACACGAGCTTTGAGCCCCTAAGCCTCGCAAGCCTTTGGGTTGGACTGGAATACCTGAGGGCAAAGCTCTTGACCGGATTCCCATGGTGCCTTTTGGGGCACAGCCAGTACAAGCACCCCATCCTGATACAGCTTGCCGATGTCACAGGTGTTTACGGAGTTTCCTTTGTTCTCGTTCTTTCCAGTGCCACACTCTATATTGTCTTTTTTCGCCGCGCTTTCAAACTGAGCGCCTATTTCAAGAAGGAAATCCCTGTGGCCTTGGCAATTGGGGTTTTTTTACTTGCTTACGGGCACTACCGCCTCTCTGTATTTAAGCAAGACGGGAGGCGGGTAAGGGTTTCCATTGTCCAGGGTAACATAGACCAGTCTATTAAGTGGAATCCTGCGTACCAAGAAAAAACAATCCAGACTTATACTAAATTGACCAGGAAAGCGAGCCGCTTGAAGCCGTACCTAATAGTGTGGCCCGAGACTTCTGTGCCGTTCTTTTTTCAGAGCAATCCGGAGATGGCTTCAAAGGTGGTGAAGGTTTCTGAAGAGTCGAATTGCTACCTGATTTTCGGCAGTCCGGCTTTTCTGAAGAAAAATGGAGAAATGAAATACTTTAACCGCGCCTACCTTCTTTCCCCCGAAGGCAGTGTCCTCGGATATTACGACAAGGTTCATCTTGTCCCGTTTGGGGAATATGTTCCCTTGAAAAAATTCCTTCCATTCGTCAACAAGCTAGTTGTGGCTGCCGGTGACTTTGCTCCCGGGGAAAAAATCGAGCCGTTGAAAATCCCAGGACTTGCTGCTGGCGTCCTGATTTGCTATGAAGCGATTTTCCCGGAGATTTCCAGAAAACAAACCATCAAAGGAGCACAAGTACTTGTCAACCTGACTAACGATGCCTGGTATGGAATGACAAGCGCACCTTTTCAGCACTTCAGCATGGGTGTGTTTCGAGCGGTTGAAAATCGCAGGCCGCTGATTAGGGCTGCAAATACCGGATTCAGCGGTTTCATCAGTGCCGAAGGCAGGATAGTTGAGCGAGGGGATCTCTTCACCGAGGAAACTCTTACCAGGGAGATCAAACTGCCCAAACGATCCCTGACGATTTATACAAGGTATGGAGACTTTTTTGCGTATTTAGTTTTGCTAATAACGATCATTAACTTTTTTTACAGATTATGCTATCTTAAAATAAAAAATTATCTTTGGCGCGGAGCCAAGATATCCGATTCCATAAAAGGGCAAAATCCCTGAACGAGGAGGAGACAATGCATCAAGAAGTTATCGAAAGAGCCGACAATTTGCTGGACCAACTTCAGGCTTTGCGGGGTCATCTTTGACCTTGACGAAAAGGAAAACGAACTTAAGAAAATCGAAAAGATAATGGCCCGGGCCGACTTCTGGCAGAAAAACCAGCAGGAAATATCCAGGTTGAGTCAGCAAAGGGTTAATCTTAAAGAAAATATCGAGGAATGGGCCAAGTATTACAGGGAGGCAGAGGATGCCAAAATATTAGCCCAGATGGCTTTGGAAGAAGACGACGAGCACAGCCTTAGCGAGGCTGAGAAAGATATTTCGCGAATCGAAAAACAGGTTGAGCGTCTCCAATTTCAGCTTCTTCTGTCAGACCCCGACGACAAGAGAAACGCAATCGTTGCTATTAATGCCGGAGCCGGTGGAACTGAGGCCCAGGACTGGGCTGAAATCCTCTTCAGGATGTATCTGCGTTGGTGCGAGTCGAGGGGCTTTTCCGTTGAATTGATCGACAATCTGCCGGGCGACGAGGCTGGCATCAAGAATGTAACCTTTGCTGTCAAAGGTCCGTATGCGTATGGGTACCTGAAATCTGAAAACGGCATCCATCGCATGGTGAGAATCTCCCCGTTTGACGCAACGAAAAGACGGCACACCTCCTTTGCCTCGGTCTCCGTGTTTCCTGAGGCTGATACTGATATCAAGATCGAGATTGACGAAAAAGACCTGCGCATCGACACGTTCAGGGCAAGCGGCCCCGGGGGACAGCATGTTAACAAGACCAGCTCTGCCGTGCGGATCACGCACCTGCCCACGGGGATAGTGGTACAGTGCCAAAACGAGAAATCTCAGCATCGAAACAGAGAAATGGCTCTCAGGGTTTTGAAAACGAGGCTCTACGACCTTGAGAGAAGGAAGCTGGACGAGAAAAAACAAAAACTACATGAAGGCCAGAAAGAGATCGCCTGGGGAAGCCAGATAAGGTCTTATGTGTTCAATCCTTACAGGATGGTTAAAGATCACCGCACAAACCTTGAAGTGGGCGACCTTGAAAGAGTCATGGATGGGGACATAGACATGTTTATTGACGCTTACCTGAAAATGAAAAGACAGAATTGAGACAGTTCACTTTTTTATCTTGCTTCGCCTGTTCTGGTAAAAAGCATCTCTTAACGCAACATAGGGATCGAGCGCGGCCTTTTTTAGGCTCTCATATTCTCCTATGCTGAGAGAGGTCCTGTTAACTCCTTCAAATGCCTTTACAGCAGCACGGTATTCCGCACTGTCAATGTACCATATAGGATTTAGGAAACCGTCTCCGACCATCCCGATACTGTCGCGAAAGCTGGAGGGACCGAAAATAGGCCAGTTTATGTAAAATCCAGGGCCCATGCCGTATACCCCAAATGTCTGGCCCAGATCTTCATCGTGGCCTTTCTTGAGGTTCTCTGAATTCGATGCCACGTCGACAAATCCCCCAACACCGACGATGGAGTTCAGTATGAAACGGCCCATCTCCAAAAACGCACCCTCTACTTTGCCTTGCAACATGCAATTGACAAAACGAACCGGGAACGCCAGGTTATAAAAGAAATTCTTGACACCCACTCTAGCAGGCTGGGGCACAATAGCTTTGTAGCCTTTGGCTACAGGCCTGAGAACCCAGAAATAAAGCCTGTCGTTAAACGCGAAAAAGACTCTATTGAGCGGTTCCAGGGGATCAGATATGGTCTCAATCTCGCCCTGTTCTTCAAAAATATCTTTCTCCTCCTGAAAATCCTCTTGAGTTTCAGCGGAAACCGAATTATCTTCCTTGCCTGCCGCAAGGTTCGCCAAACCATCTCCTGTACAAGCACGATCCCTTACAAGCCCCGGGGTTCTCTGAGCGCGGCCTATAGCGTCAACATGTGCGTGGGGAGTGTTCTTGGTTCTTGCAGAAACGAAATACTCCTCCACTTGCATATCAGTAAGGCTTTCTGCTGATGATGGGAGAGCGCAAAGCAGCATCCACACAAACAAAAGAGCGAGCATAGAATAGATCTTCCACATGGAGAGCACCTTTCTTCTCAACACCGTTTTCTCTCATAGAAACCCTCTAGATTTCTATTTGCTTTCCACCTTTTTCTTCAACTTCTTCACCAAACCTTTGTATGAGGAGCGCGCAATGATACTGCGGAACTGAACCCGGTAATTGTTCACAAGGCTCACGCCCTCTATTGAAATATCATACACAAGCCAGTCTCCGTCTTTTTTCTTCAGCTTATATAAAACCGGTATCTCTGTGCCCTTAGAGGTCACCACTTTCACCTTAACAAGGGCATAGTCACCCTCAATCTTTTCATTTTCATAAACCACTTTCTCCCCTGAGTATCCTTCAACTTTGTCCAGGTAAGTTCGCTCCAGTAATTTTCCAAAAAGGTCCACGAACTCTTTCTTTTCTTCCTGGGTTCTCTTTCGCCACTCTCTAGCCAGGCAACGACGCGCCATCTCCTCCCAGTCAAACCTCTCGTCCACAGCTTTTCTGATCAAAGCTTTTCGTTCAGTGGCTTTGTCGGGACCTTTCAGGGAGGAATCCTTGAGAATCGAAATAATCTTGTCCGTTGTTTCCCTCAT
>Ga0190360_1000603_pt1 | contig 19933 bp, 16 predicted proteins | sample 48721834_MG_FD_161271 | JGI IMG/M metagenome (GOLD analysis project Ga0190360, IMG submission 161271) | Hydrothermal vent microbial mat bacterial communities from Southern Trench, Guaymas Basin, Mexico - 4872-18-3-4_MG | ecosystem: Environmental > Aquatic > Marine > Hydrothermal vents >... | reverse complement strand
GTAACTTTGCAACACCGCCAATTTATATGTACTCACTATCATATTAAAATTATTAAAATATAAAACCTTACTTATACCTGATAGCAGGAAAACTAATCCTAAAAACAAAGCTATTATATTTATGGTGTCTTTGTAAACTTTGCTTATATTCATTTCAGCTTTTTATTTGTTATCTTACCACTCTTAACTTCAAATTCATACTCATTGCCATTCTGTAATCGAACTATCAGTTTATGATCTCCCCATAATGATCCCTTATGATGAATAGATTCAATTTTACTTCTAAACTCCCTCTTCCAGGCTATTTTGCCAGTGTATGTATATATTACAATTAGACCAAAATTTTTGTTATAATAAAGAATAGAAAAATTATTCTCTTTTTTTGCACCACCAGTTTGCATCTTGTAGAAAGCCTGTTTTACGGGAACTCTGTATATTCTATTTGCATATACATCAAAACCACAAATACTATTCGGTGTGGTTACTATCTCAATAAAAATCTCAGGATCTGTATTTTCAAAATAATCATAATTATAAGTGTATACGTTGCAATCGCCATAAAGATGCTTGATATCTACCTCTCCTGAAGGCTCTTTGATATCTAAAAGGTTACCGTTGTTAGCGTTAAAGCACAGAATATTTTTTACTGTACTAATAACGATCGTATCTCCAGTAATGGTACAATCTTGAATTCTATAATGCAGACTTTTTGTCCAAAGCTTCCTACCCGTCTTGGATTTAAATACATGGATAGTATTTTTCATTTTACCAATCAGGTAATCGTCATTATACCAATGATCTGCAAATTTTATTTGTTCTGTAAACTTGTTTTTCCATAGAACCTTTCCTTTATCATTATAGGCGAAAAAATAGTATGGAGTAATTGCAATAGTTATCATATCTTTCGGCATAGCAACAAGTAGATCAGAAAGAATTAAATACAATAGAACAAAAAGAACAACATTTTTTTGTTTAAATTGATAATTACTCATTCTCGAATCTCCTAGACTCAAATCACAAAATTTTATTGTCCTAACTTTAGTCAAGAGAACGATAATGTCCCCCTTATTAAAAGGTTCTCTTCAACTTTTAATAAATAAAGCCAACATGCAGGTGTTTAAAAATTTAATGAACTGCCTCCCTCACTGCATAAGATGATATTGCAGAGACGGGAGGCAATATAATCTTATTTTAAATTATTTATCGACTATTCCTTAATCCATGGCCAAATACTAACACCACAATCTGATTCATCGTATTCAATCCCAGAATCACTTATACAGTCTCCTCCCTTTATTAGGCATATACCGTTTCTTGCCTTCATATTAACGCATATCCAATCACCGCACGCTATTCCTCTTGGGGCTAGGCATACACCACGCGCATAAGAAAGAGCATTTATTTGTGAAGGTATAAATAAAATTATTCCTACAATTAAAACTATAACAAATATCGTAGCGAAAAAAAGATTCATCTTTACAATAATACATTTTTCCATTACTTTTCACCTCCTTTCTTATTATGTAAAATTGCTACAAATTTCAATCTAATGATGTACTATCTTTCAATCACATACTTTGAAAAGGTACAACCAATTGAATTAACACCGTATATCTCTCTCTTTTTGTTTATTACAGCAGAGTCACAATACCATTCTATATCTGCCGACTTTTTTGCTAAATATCGCTGTATGGGATTAAAGTCTAAATCAAACTCATACATTACAAATTTTATATTTTCCTTTTTTAAACTTGGAACAAGAGGTGTAAGTAAAAATAGTCTGTTGTTGCAGTAACAAACATCATTTACATAATTTGCTCTATCAGCTTTATTATCATTTTTTAGAATTCTTTTTCTTTCAGTTATTTCTAAAACTTTTAATTGAGCTTTAAATAAAAGTTTTCCGTTACGGTTATATTTTCTTACCTCTGGCTTATGGCAATAAAATACATAAATATTATCCCTTCTATCAATATCGAACCGTACTTCGTTGTTGCTAAATACATTCATTCCAGAGTTGGTTAATTCTAATTCTCCAAATTTTTGAAGTATTTCACCTTTCTCATTATATACTGTAAATAACCTTTTTCTCATAGGTGTGGGTTCATTAATATATATTCTTTCCCCATCAATTGATACAGCTATTTGTTGACCCACGATTATAGGACTTGTAGGAAAAGAGTTAAGAAATTTACCATCTTTATTAAAAATTGATACTCTGAAACTTCCACAATCCATTACATAGAGTTTACCGTTTCTATAATAAGCATCTCCAGGCCGAAGTAGCTCACCAGGGCCCTGACCAGTCCGCCCTATTTCCTTAATAAATTTGTAATTCGAATCGTATTTCAATATACAGTTTTTTTGTGAGTCAACAATGTAAAAGTTATTGTCTTCATCTATTACTATATCTTCGGGATTGGATAAAAAATAATTCTGATCCGATACATCATACCCAATCAGTGTTTTTTCTTTTAAATATGTTGTTGGTATTTGTGATGATTTTCTTTTAATGTATTTATTCAAAATAAAATAGACTATAATTGATATAAAAATTAATAATGAACTAATTATTAAAATATATTTTCCCTTTCTCATTATGCATACCTTTCTTTATAAATATCTCTCAATTATAATGTCGAGATTTTTTTGATCAATATTTGTTGTTGATAATCTAATTATATAATTTTTATCTACTAGAATTTCATAACCACATAAATTGCATGGCACCTTAAATATATCTTGTGTAATTTTCTTATTATCAAAAACTATTTTTAAATTTTGATTAAGATTAATTTTTTGAAAAAGTATTTTATTAAAATCATTTGATTCTACATAATGATAAAATAGTAATATAATATTTAAATTATTATTATATTTTTTCGCAAATCTGTTTAACATATCAATTGAAGCTAAATAATCGTTATTTAAAGGTAAAAATATGAATAGTGTTAATCTATTTTTTAAATAATCCTTATTAATATTATTATTGTAAATATCCTTTATATTGAAATCTGGTATTGTATCACCAAAAATCAATTTATTATTTATCAACTTATTATAGTTTTCGAAATAAAAATTTTGTATCTCATAAAAATATTGTCTTTGCTTATCTTTAATATCTATATTTGATTTATTACTGATATTAAATATAATATTCAATATAATTACAAAACAAAATATTAAATATAATATTAATATTCTATTTCTTTTCAATATAATTTTCCTTTTTAATTTATCCTTTTTACTTTTGAAATTCTATTTATTGTTTTTCTCAATTATCTTACATTCTGGCCGTGGCTTTTCCACCTGATAAAAGTGGCCTAAGTCTTACATATTCACTATTCAGGGTTCTGTACTATCTTTCCTTTTTGTCGCTACTATGTTGATAATAGGAATAATTGAAAACATGACCCATCCCGCTTTTTTAAACTCTTCGAACTATATAAAACAACATGCGAAAGTACATGACATGTGGTGTTGCAATGCACACTGTTTCTTTAATACCCGTTAAAGCTCCTTAATACTTTTTAAAGCTAAATACTTTCTCATCAACTCAAAGAGAACTTTATTCTTATGAGATAGTTTCTCTTAAAATTGTTTTTACTATCTATAAAAAAGTACATTCCAAATATTTGATATGATTTTCCTTATTTTGTGACTTTTTATCGAACTACTAAATTAAGATGAAAATTCATATTCGGTCTAAATCATAACATATACTCCAGATAAAAAAATATAAATCCACGAAATATCATTAAGATAAATTTAATATCTTTATCTTTTAACACCTTTATCATGTTATTTAATTAATTTATTCTATTTATTAATATAAAATATTATCAATAAAAATCAATAGTCATTTTTTGCCTTTTTTAATCATTTTTTGCCTTTCATTGTTATTAAATCATAATTTTTTATGAACGCTTGTAGTGTTCACTCTATACAACAATATCATGCTATCACAGACTGATTCAGTACATCACCAGCCATTCTGACCACAATAGCTCTTTGCCATATTAGTAGGCCAAAAAACATCATGATGGTCAACAACGGGTAAAGTTTGTTTTTTAACTTTAATTCATACTTACAACATTCAATAAACAGATCTCTTCATTCAAATAACCTTAGATTGGCTGATTCAGTTCTCACAGGTAAGCCAGCGAGCCGTTGCCATTCTGTATAACTTTAATACTAATTTAGCCCCCAATCTGCAAAATCATTATTTTTTCTCATAGGGAAGGATGACGATTTCATCTACTTTTCTTCCAGTAAATCAATAAAAATCAATCCTTTTATCATACTTTTCAAAATGTCGTCTCAAAACCTATATAGAAAGTTCTTGGGCGAATTGGACCATATACATATGCCGGATCGCGATCAGGCCCCTTGTCTAGATCCCTCTGATACGCATTAGTAACATTCTTGATTCCCATATTCAGAGCTGTCTTGAAATTACCACTAAACTGAAATGACCATGTCACTCCAAGATCAATCTGCACAAAGTCACTGCTTTTTGTCAATATCAGTTCTGGATTCTCCTGACCCTCAACAACGACCTCATGAGGCACATAGGCACTGCCAATATAGTTTGCACCAAAGTAGAAACTGAATCTTTCTGTTGCATCAAAAGTTAGGCGGAAGTTTCCTGTCAGCTCTGGCATCCTCAAAAAATTCTTTGTATTGAAATCTTCCAATTTCTCATCATACCTGCTCTTTTTATATGTCATTCCACTCCTAATCTCCATATTTGTAACTGGTCGTATGCCCAGATCTAATTCTACACCTTCTACCTGGCCACCCTTGCTGTTAACCCTCTCCCACTGCTCTGTAACACCCACTTTGCTAATAAATTTTTGAGTAAATACATCATCCAGTCTTATCATAAAGGTTGTCACTGAGATCATCATTGGAATATTTTTTAAATATCCCTGGAACTCGAGGCCAAGAATCATAGACCTGCTTCGTTCTTCTCTTAAATCTGGCGAATTCCTTACTATCCGCTGATCGCCTTGAATTCCGCAAAGATGCAGATCTTCATCATAAATCTGGGGCGGTTTGAAGCCAGTCGTATACGCTGCTCTTAATGCAATACCATTGCCTAAATTGAATTTGCCGTTCACCCTTGGACTGTATATCCAGTGGTTTAACTCTGAATGTTTATCGACTCTAACACCCAGGACTAACTCAATCTTCTCTCTTTTACCAAAGTAAATATTGTCCTGAATAAAAATGCCGGTATTAATATATTCTGCATTAACATGATATGCACTCTCTGCTGCAGTCTCATCATTTAGCTTATCACGTGAATATTGAATTCCACCAGTTATGAGATGATTCCCTAACTCGTAATTTGCCTGAAGTCCGAGAATGTGGAGTGGATTTTCAGTCCTGCCGTAGAAAGAAAGGGCATCCAATCTGTCCTCGTCGGTTTTACCCTTCAGCCCTCCATAATAAGACTTACGATTCTCAATAGAGAATGAGTAGTATACTCTATAATCAAAAACGGCTGTAGGTCGATGGTTCCAACGAATTGTTCCTCCAGACCTCCAGTGTTCTGTCCATTCCGCTATCTCTGCCTCATGGACAGGCAAATTAAACTTATTACCTCCACGCCGCTCTTCATAAATCCTGTGGAACGATGCTAAAAGTTCTCCAGTTGCAATTGGTTTATAATAACATTTAAAACCCAGTGATTCATTTTTTAATTGTCCGAGTTCACTGAATCCATCACCATTATGATCGTAAGGTGTCCTCTGCCTCATAGAACCGAAAACATAAGCACCAGAGGTTCCATCCTCATTTGCTGTTTCTGCTATAAATCCTATACGGTGATCAATCTTTCCGCCTGTTGAGTTATTAGAATATATAACCTTCACCTGATTGATACTCGGCGATCTTGTTATCATATTTACAACTCCTGCCACTGCTCCGCCCCCATAAAGTGAAGAACCACCCCCTTTCACTATTTCAATCCGATCGATCATCTCTTCAGGAAAATGTTCCAGTCCATACACACTAGCAAGGCTGCTTACTACAGGATCACCATCAATAAGAATCTGGGAATATTTCCCTTCCATTCCCAGAATTCTCACCTGAGTAAAATTGCAGTTCTGACAATTATTCTCAACACGGATTCCTGTATGAAACGAAAGCGCCTCTGCCAGGTTACATGCCTGCTTTTGTTCAATCATTCTTCTAGGTATGACCTCGGTGCGTACAGGCACGTCTTTTATCAGATGAGGCGTGGCTGTTCCCGTAACCACAACAGCACCCATTTCAAGGATCGTCTGATTTAATTCAAAATCGACCCTGATCCTCTCGCCAGCCACGACCTTTACCAATTTATTGCCAACCTCATACCCAATAATAGAGGCAATAACACGAACTTCGCCAACAGGTACCATTGATATGATGTATTTTCCATTTTCATCAGTTGCCGCTCCTATTGTTGTGTGTTCAATAAAAACATTGACACCGATTAGAGGTTCGTGAGTCTTTGCATCTATAACAGTTCCTTCTATGATACTCTTTTTCGCATATCCATGTATTGTACTGGTCGTGTATATGCTCAAGAAAAAGACAATCATTAAGATATTTAATTTAAACCGTTTCATAGTAATACTCCTATAATTTCACAACCAAATTTACACTTATATACCGATTATGGTGATGCTATCTTCCCCTCTAAAAGGGGATAGCACTCTCTTAGATTAATATTAAGGCATCAACCATGAAAATTTTTTAATCTGTTCTGATTGAATTAAAGATTATTTGGAGGGCCTCTACGCTCTGGAAGCAGATAAAAATCGAACCCAACTATATCGGGATCGGAATAAAAATGGAATTTTTTCCTGGTTGGAAGGAAAAAATGTATAAAGAGTAAAACTACAAGAAAAAGTGATAGAGTATTTACAGTCTGAGCAATGATAAATAGTTCAAATTTTGTATGATGATGCTTTGGAAATGCGAGTGAATTATTACTTTTTGAATAGGGATGAGAATGAAAAACAATATGGCCATTTTCATCAACATGAAAATGGCCATTTACAATAATTGTATAATTTACAAATACAATTGTTACCAGAACAAAAACTGCTACAATAAATTTAAATCTGTTTAATGTTTTCATTCACTAATAAACTGCTGTTATAATATTGATGCAAAATATAAATATAATTCTTGATTTTGTCAAGAAATTGTTTGGGGTGATTGGAGAGTTAACAGACAAAATTAAAATCCTCCTAATATTAATTGATAAATATTTTAATGGAATGTCTCATTGAAAGAATACTACACCAAATTTTAAAATATAACTTAAAATTTTCTCCCAATTCTAAAACCTGTTGCATTATTTGACTCTTTTGGTTTTAATGAATATCGATTTGTGATACGATTTATAAATGGTGTACTATCCCAAGAACCGCCACGTTGAACCCTTGTTACTCCAGTTGATGGTCCATGTGGATTATTATTAAAACCCTCCCTGTAATAAGTCGCGCTATACCAGTCCCAACACCATTCACATACATTACCTGTCATATCATAGATCCCAAGTTCATTTGCTTTCTTTCCACCAATTTCATGTGGTCTACCTTCAGAGTTATTTTTATACCATCCTACCTCATCAATATTACTACTACCACTATAAAGATAACCATGACTTTTTTTACCACCTCTTGCTGCAAATTCCCATTCAGCCTCTGTTAACAAACGATAACCCTTTGCATTAAAATTACACTCTATATAATCTCCATATATACTATAACAAGGTGTGATCCCTTCTTTATTACTTAACCAATTACAAAAATTTATCGCATCATACCAGCTAACACAACTTACTGGAAATTTATCAGACTTGTTATAATATGGATTATCCCAGTTTGCATCCGCCTTCTTTTCCCATTGACTGCCAGACCATATGTAAGCACCTTCGCCAGATTCTGCTGTTGTTGTATATCCAGTCTCATTTATGAAATCTCTAAATTCTCCAATAGTTACTTCATATTTGCTGGCATAAAAACTATACAAGAAAACGCCATGAACTGGTTTCTCATCATAAGAATAATCATCACTACCCATAGGAAAAGTAGCTTCATGAATAAAAACAATTTCAATAATATTATAATTTCCTCCTACAACTTCACTGGGCGTCCAGCCAATTCTAAATGCTTTTACCTTTAAAACTGCTGAACTCGTTAGTTTTATAGTACCCCCATTCTCAATTACGGGATCAAATTCTGTTGGTATTAAACCATTTAATGTATAATGAATAACAACATAAGGCGTTTTGCAAGAAATTTTAACATCAACACTCTTTACATATGTACTTGGCGGTGGGTTTAACACTGGCACAGCCACGCTATTATCTTTGTTCTCTTTACTGACAGGATTTTTACAACACAACACCAAATTTATAATATTTAAGATAACTATACCTCTAATTAATACGCTTAATCTCATTGTTAATTACCTCCTTTAATTTATCTTAAGTTCTAAAAATAAAGAATTTACTCCCTAACGAATTAGAATCATTTTCATTGTCTTTGAAAAATTTTCAGCTCTTATTATATATAAATAAATTCCACTTGGCACATCCCTCCCTGAATTATCTTTTGCATCCCACGTAACTGAAAAATAGCCCGGCTGGTTTTCCCTATTAACAAGTGTTCTTATTTCTTCACCAGATAGACTTAAAATTTTCACTTTAACCCATGATTTTATCGGGATTTGGTAGTGAATAATGGTTTCTGAATTGAAGGGGTTGGGATAGTTTTGCCATAATTGAAAATTATCGACTGTTAAGTTATGTTGAGGTTCTAACCCCGTGGGATTACTCCAATCCAGTATATTAGCCCAGATGTTGTAACCACGTCCTTCTACATGATTGCTATGCCATACAGTATAAATTTTCTCACTCCATAATTGAACATCAGGAGCGCCTTGATTTTTTTTCGTCTCTATGTTAATTCTAAAATTTCTACCTATAGGCATTCCATCCGCTTCATAGCGCTGGCCGTAAATATCCCAATCTACATTGCGATTATCTCCCCACACAACCACAAAATTGCCTTTCGAGTCCATCGCCACGTTGGGAGAGTATTGCAAGGAATCCCCCACATCATCATTAACCCTGAAATTTTGGCCTATTGCTGTTCCATCTGACCCATAGCGCTGGCCGTAAATATCCACATTCCCGTAGTGATCTTCTTCCCACACAACTACGAAATTGCCCTTATCATCAACTGCTACGCGAGGATAGTATTGATACAACCAACCCCAACTATCATCATAATCACTCACCATGAAATTCTCGCCAATAGCTGCTCCATCTACTCCATAGCGCTGGGCCCAAATTCCCAAACTCACCCACACAACCACAAAATTGCCTTCAGCATTGGCTGCAATGCTTGGATAGCTTTGGTAGTCATCATACAATTCATCATTAACCCTGAAATTTTCGCCTATGGCTACACCATCTGCTCCATAGCGCTGGCCGTAAATATCAGTAAAAAACCCCCAGTCTGAGTATTCCCACTCGTTCCACACTACCATAAAATTACCATGAGCGTCCATCGCAATGTTGGGAGAGTCTTTATTTGCTAAACTCTCATCAACACTCACTTTAAAATTTTCGCCAATGACTGTTCCATCTGCTCTATATTGCTGTCCGTAAATATCGCTGTCATCGTTGCGCGTATCTCCCCACACCACTACAAAATTTCCGTTAGCGTCCATCGCAACGCTTGGAGAGTATTGCAAGGAATCCTCCTCATCATCATTAACTCTGAAATTTTCACCAATAGCTGTTCCATCCGCTCCATAGCGCTGGCCGTAAATGTCCCAATCCCCGTTGCGTTCATCTACCCACACAACTACGAAATTGCCTTTAGCGTCCATTGCCACGCTGGGTTGAGTAGCTTCATTCAGTCCAATATTTTCATTGACTTGAAAATCCTCAATGATTATCTGTAAGGTTTCCCATTCTTGACTCGTTAAAGTATGATTTCCATATGTCAATATAGGGGAATCATTAAAAGAATGGTGACCTACAATAAATTGATTATAGGAAGATGCCAATAACGATTGATCTGAAAAAACTTTACCTAAATTTATCTCCAAAAAATATCGATGACGATTAATTTTATACTGTTGTCCCATAACATTAAAGGTTAATAATGTTAAAATAATGAAGATATTGTTCAATCTTACCATGGTATACTCCTGAATTTTTTATTCATGGCAAAATTTTTTGTAAATTCATTTAAATTAATAAAATATTTGAGATAGGGATTCTCCTGGATTTTTGGGATCACATCCTCGTCAGGAAGGCCCTTGAAGTGGTTGATAAGGATCTTACCAATAACAGGTCTGGCATCTTTGGAAGATAGCCCCTTGTTTTTGCTCGGTGTGTCGGCATATATCCTGGCTAACTCATCCGATGGAATCTGACGAGCTAGCCTCACCCAACAGTTTCTTGGATTGAGTTTCTCTCCTGAATTATCTATGAAATCATCAATACTTATATGCGCAGAATTCTTGTAGCGAAAAATAACATCTCCACAAAGTTTTTGTGTCATATCGATTAAAAACTATAGACTTTCATTATAAAATATAATACTTTATTCTTGTATATTCAATTAGTTACGACTTTTCCGTGAACCTACTAATTATATCATCTCTTCTCTAGCAGCAGCTCTTCCCTATTGTAACTATGCATCATTGGAGATTCCTCTTACCCGCTGTTCATCACTTTGGTGAGAACATGAAACTAAAAATAAAATCGCAATACTTGCTATTATACTGTAAATTTTTTTCATTAGTACATCTTCTAATAATTAATTGTCTTTTTTAAAAGTTTCCTTATCTTCCTTCTATTTGGTTTGTCTGAATCCAAAACTAAATACATCTTATCTATCTGCTGCAGGTCGATTTTAGTTGCTACTAAAAGAATTTTAATTATAGATTTCCTTGGAGCCTACTTAATTCAAAGCAAATGGAATTGGAACCCTTTCGCTATGTTAAACTGCTATCTGATACGATAAATGAAACGTATAAATTCAAGCAACAATACTAATATAAATCTGTTTATTAAACAGAAAGTCAACTATAATTTTACAATATGAGATAAAGTTAAAAATTAATACCAAAAGTAAGTAGAACCACAGAAATTGGTTTCTTTAATTTAATATCATAAGATTCTCTGGAGATATCTGTACCAAGCGTTTCGTCATAGTGTTCGTATCTTATCTCAGTTTTTCCTTTAATATTAGCTTTCCCCAGATTAAAATAACGCAAGCCAATGTTAATCTGATTATTTAAGAGTATCCCCCCTCCTATACTGAAACACATAGCTGTAGCTGAATGGAATGAATTTTTTTGTTTAATAGTCAATTCATTGTAATCAAACCATTCATCATACCATTCAGCATCAGCTTTGATTTCCTGGACACCGGCAATAACAACATTTATACCGGCCATTCCCATGGCATAAAAACTAACAGTAGGTGATAGAGAAGTTCTGTACTTCAGACCCCCCATAATTGGGACATTTTCCCATGGATCAATACTTGCAGTAACAGAAACATCAGCATAATAAACATCGTACACATAAAATAGATAAGTATCCAAATAACTTTCCCATTCTTTTTGTACTTCATTTTCAGTATCTCCACTTGTTCCATTGCGAATATAAGAAAGACTGACAATAAAATTCCATCCTGGTGACCCTAAAGGAATAGACATATCAAATCCCAAACCGAATCCATTTTTAGCCCAGCCAGAATTTTCATCGTAAATATTGTCACTAGCAAAATCACCTGATGGCAAAGAAAAGGCTCCAAACAATGTACATTTTGTAGAAGTAGATTTTTCTGCAGATTTAACATCTTTATTCTTTTGTGTAGAGTAAACGCTTTCCTTCTTTACAGACACATATGAACTATCAGAAGTATGAGATGGTATAACATATTTATTTGCTGCTAACGAACGATTGTTTTCCCCTCTTACAGATACATGTGAAGTATCAGAAGGAAGAGCAGAACCTTTTGATTGAGAAGTGTTAAATTCCTCAACTGCTCTATCTAAAAACGCAAAGGCCTTTTCTTCAATTGTACTACCAATAAACTTACCTAAAATACCAATAAGCCACATGTAAGCACCTGGTATAGACAATTTTTTAAGATGATTAATATTATATGTAACAGTACTGAGGAATAAACCTGAATAAAACATAGCTTCACCCGCAATAGAAGCCGCTTTACTCACCATATAAATTTTTTCCCCTGTTCCTATCTGATTATCAAAAGTTCCTAAATAACCAAGTGCTTTATTGTTAGTACCTATAAAATCTCTTAAGACTTTTCTTGAATGAGATGTTGGTAAAATAACCTGTAAAAAATTATTTTCTCTTCCTAGGCCTCTAAAGATTGTATTATCTTTTCCATTTATCCTAAAATATGGTGTATTGCTACCCAAATACAGACCAAAAAAAGACGTTCCCTTATCGACTGGCAACCAATGTCCAAATGCTCTCAGCCCTAGCAAATGTATACCACTCCATTCTACTCTTTCAAGCTTTGTAATAGAATTGGTGGTTGTCGATTGATTTACATTAGTAGTATCAGCAAATTGATTGTTCCTCTGAACTTGCGCTTTTGTTCCCACCATCCAGATAAAAATTAACAAGAATCCAAAGAGAGATATCTTTTTTCTCACTCTTTCCTCCTTAGTCTTGAAATTCATTCTTAAGACTTAAATACAAAAACCTTGAAATGGTTGATGTAAATTTTTGTTTTATCAAAGTTCCTATCGTATCAAAAGCATTTTCATTGATTTCTCTAAATTCTCAGCACTTATTACATAAATGTAAATTCCACTCGGCACATCCCTACCCGTATTGTCTTTTGCGTCCCACGTAACTGAAAAATAGCCCGGCTGTTTTTCTCCATTAACAAGTGTTCTTATTTCTTCACCAGACAGATTTAAAACTTTCACTATAACCCACGATTTTATCGGGATCTGGTATTGAATAATAGTTTCTGAGTTAAAGGGATTGGGATAGTTTTGATACAAAACGAAATCGGATGGTGTTTCTTTATTTTCTTCGCTCTCAACACCTGTGTATGTAATTGACACAGTGTCAGCTCCTTCATTAATGGTAATAGACATGTCGTCAGGCCTATCCCAGCCAGTAACTTCGTTGAACTGTAATGTATAAGCACCTGTGGGAATGTTGTAAATGGTATCCTCACTCTTTTTCCAGCTAGTGTAAGGCCCGCTGGTCAACCTCCAACGAGCAGAACTCCTTACGTCAGAAGGGTTGATTATGACAGTGAGAGAACCTGTTTTACGGTGGAAATATGCAGTAACACTCTTGTCACCACTCATTTTTATATTTTCGGGATTATCACTACCGCTTAAATCACCACCCCAATGGTCAAACCGATAACCAGAACTTGCATTAGCAGTTAATTGAACACTTTCATTGTAACTGTAACCTGTCTTATTCGGACTCTTACTCACACTGCCTGAACACGACGGACTCACAGTTATATTTAAAGTACAGTATGAAATCAAAACTGACTTTGTATTTGACCAACCTGAAACTACACTTGTGTGTGTCTGACAACGTGCCCTTGCTTTAACATATTTTGTTCCTGTACCGCTGTAACTATGACTACGGGTCGATGAACCCCAACTCGACTGCGTACCGTCCCCCCAGTCAAATTGATACTCCACTGAATGACCTAGATTACTACTTGACCCCCCTGTGCTGAAAGTTAAACTCTGCCCAACTTTGCCACTTGAAGGACCACTGGGGGTATTAGGCGTAGAAACTGCCTCTTTTTGAACGAAATATACAACTACCGTCTTCGGCTCATTCATCGTAACAATAATACTGTTCTGCCCATTGCCTGTTGTATTCCCATTTACTGTCCATTGATCAACCTGATAATTAGTATTGGGGGTCGCATTAAGCGTAACACTATAACCTGAATCATACCAGTTTGTTCCACTAGGCGATACTGAACCATTCCCTGCCGATGACGCCTGAAGCCTATACTGTGTCTTCCATTTCCAGGTTAAAGTTGAATTCTGGTTAATGGTAAAACTTGTACGCTCCCCTGAGCCTGAAGGAGCACTCCCTGTTCCACTGTAACCTGTACATCTATAACGTGTCCCGTTGCTCTCATCTGTTGGACTGCTTACTGAAGCACTAACAGTTGCTCCTTGATTATATTGATGCGACCCATAAGAGGGATTTGGGGAATCATGTTGACTGGGACTGCCGTTGACGGTCAGGGTAACTGTTTGTGTAGCTGAAAATGACTCTGAACGCTCATTATTGCTTTCGTTAGATTCCACAACATCATTGTTTGAATCTATTACAACTCTAATTACGTGTGAGTTAGAATTCGAAGGCCAAGTATAAGACCACGGCGAAGGCAACGTAGTACTATAGTTAGCCCCTAATCCTTCTACACCATCTGTTATGATACAAACACCGTCAAAATATACTCGAAGCTCGAATCCACCTGCAGCGGTTTCCCCTATATTTTTAATTCTTGCATAGATATTAACATTTTGTCCAGGTGAGAATTCTTCCGGATTGATCCAAATATCCTCCACTATTAAATCCGGCAGAACAAGAGGCGTTTGGAAATAAAGTGTATTAGAGACAGCACTCAAGCCTGCACTGTTACGAGCTTGCATATTCCACCGATACTTCTTACCATATTCTAATACACCACTGGGTACTTGATGAGAAGAGCCGTATACTTGTTGTGGATTATATACAAGGTGTGAAGGACCGTAAGGATATTCACTTATACCAATAGCATAATAATCTGCACCTGTTGACTCGTTCCATTGTAGTACTGGTGTTAGAGTTCCAATTATAGGACCTGGCTCAGAGCTTGAGCCTGGAGAAATAGGGGTTGGGGGAGATGGTATTTGATTTTCTTCTATATTTACGTATTTTCGTGGAGTATAATTATTGTCTCTATATATGGACCGCATGACTACTCTAGCTGGATTAGCATTAGGTGGAATTGTTGATTCATATACTACCATCTGATTTGTCCCTGATGTAAAATAACTGAATAGTCTCACATGATGACCTGCCCAGTTAATAATATCTCCCTTTTTAAGATCCGTCCAATTAATTGCGGAAGAAATACTTGGTAAACCCCTTGTAGTATAATGACCACATCCCCAACATCTAGATACATATCCTGAACAGTCTACACCAGCAAAATCACTATGTACTGTACCAAATATTTTGCTATCACCAGCAATGGCTCCATTATTAATCTTTGTCAAGAAATCAGTAACAGTATCATATCCACCCCAGTTATAAGCCACTCCTGTATAATTACTTCCTGCAACAAAATAATTATAATAGCTATTAGCATTGCTGCTTGAGCAGTTCCAAGTAAGACTAGCATATGATTGTGCGATTGTCATTATTTCATCTCTTGTAATCGCTAAAGCATGATCATTAGTAGAAGTTGCTGTTAAAATAATACCAAGAAGTAATCTTACAATTTTCTGTATTCGTTCCATAGAATAATCTCCTCCCCAAAAAATATTTTGCTTAACGTAAATACCATTTAATTAATTGCACACCTTCTTCTGTGGTTAACATCTGATATATATTCCCTAAATTATCAACTTCTACCTTCTTGTAACATGTAGTATAATAATCATTTGGTAATTCTACTGTAGCCAATAAAGAACCTTCTACTTTATATTTCATGACTTCTAAGTGAACATAATTATCCTGTGTAATTCTTTCTACCTCAACATAAATTGAACTTTTATTATCTTGTTTTAAAAATATTACAGAACCCAAAATATCAGTTGTTACCAATGGGATATCTCGAATAAATGTCCCTTCATTTTTTAATATCGATACAAGAGCTTTATGTTTATTTTGCCATCTAGTTATGAAACGTGTTTTACTATTATTTCCTGGTATTCCTAGCTTCTCACTTTGCACTTGTTCAAATTTACTTAAAAGCTTCAAGTGATTACCAAACATTATATTCTTATTTAATTTTTGATTTGGTATAGCTATCTTATAAATTTTTTGTTCTATAGTACTTATTGATAAACTTCCGCTCTCATCAAATAATACCAATTGGCCATGACCATCGATTAAATTAATATCTTCAGATATAAAAAAGATTTTCTTTAATTCGCCTGTAGGCGAATACTGCCTAATAAAATTACGCTGTAATAAATATAAATTGCCATCGTTATCAACACACATGGTACTTCCATAAATTTTTCGACCTATAATTGCAAGAAGTTTACCATCTTTATCGAACTTTTGTATTCTCCCATTAATAGTATCAAGTATGTAAATATTATTTTTATTATCTAAAGTAAAAGTAATAGGACCAACTGGTTCTATTTCTTTGCCATCTCTTAATCCAAATTCTCCAGTTGCAGTACCCCAATGGGCGTTAATCAAAATTTCAGGAACATAATTATGTTTTTGTGAGAATATATCTGTTCCGCTAATCATAAATATAGCACTCAATATTAATAAAATTGTTTTCTTTGCCATCACTTAAAACCTCCTATTAATAGAATTATAGTAGTAGTTTCTTCTATCACCCAAAATATACATCCCTCCCTAGCCCAATTTATACTTTTATTAGTATATTTTACCCCTTCTCCACATCCCCCTCATCAGCAAAATACAGATTACTAATCTGCCATCTTTTAATTCTGCAAAAACCCCAGGGTAAATAAATACCTAACGTTATCAGACATAATAACATAACTACAAACCATGTACCCAACAATCCTCCTCCTGTACCTCTGAAGGTTAACCTTTTGCCATTAATGGTTGTATGTTCAGCAATCCATTTCTGTCTTATAACATAAGCCCATGGCGAAAAAAGACTTAAAGTCAACACTGTAAGTATTGATGTCCAAATCATAAGCCAGAGAAAACTCAAACCTTCACCGTCAAATTCAAATTTTCCATTTGCCATAATCTTATCCTCCCTTCTTAAATAAATTTTTCCTCACATACCTATTATTCCTATAATGATCATTATTATTCTTACCCTCCATAACCAATAGTACAAGATTTCCAAGAAGCACCTGCATGAATCCTATGGGGCTCAGAATAATAGTAGCAATCAAAACATAACCCACAACATTATTTATTTTTATTAAAAATTTAAGATGCTCCATTAATGCACCCTTAATTTATTCTAAACTATAAGCAAATCTGCTGCCACGACTTATAACCTCTTATTTTCTTGGATGATAGCCAATATAAATTTTTGGTTATTTTTAGAAATCGTAAACCTGAGTTTACATTCCTATGTTAAAAGATAAGTATTTACTCTTTGAATCAGCATGTTAATCTATGTAAAACAAGAAGATAAATGAGTGTCAACTTAAATTTACAAAGGCAAGGAAATAAAGATACAAACACTTATCGAATTAATCCTGTAAATTAATTGGGTCTTTTCTGAAGTATCTGTAGCAAAACTTTTCTAACAAAATTGGGAGAGAAATTTAGTGGGCTATAAAAACAAGTTGTTTACACTATTTTCTAAAATAATATTTTATGTCTCAATCTCCTTTTCCTGAAACTTTCCTAAAACCAAGATTTAAATCCTTCATCATTTTAGTAAGAGCCTGTCTGGAAATACCGATCTTTTTTGCTGTAAGTGAGATATTTCCTTTATTCCTATATAGTTCTCTTTTTATGTAATCACGTCTAAACTTATTAATCGCTATTGCTTTTGCAGAATTATACGAAAGATATTCAATTTCATCATTTGGCACATCTTGAAGCTGAAAATCAGATGGTCTTATTTCTGAGCCCTTACTCATTATAACAGCTCTTTCAATACTATTTTTAAGCTCTCTGACATTACCAGGCCAATGATAACTCGTGAGCATTGTAATTGCACTTTGAGTGATACGTTTCTTATTCAATCGATGCTTTTCCTGAAAGTGCTTTATAAAATAATTGCATAGTGGTATTATATCTTCTTCCCTTTCACGTAATGGTGGTATATAGATTGGATATACTGCAATGCGATAATATAGATCTTCACGGAATTTACCTTCTTCAACAAGAGTTTTAAGATCATTTTGGGCAGCAGCAATAACTCTAACATCTATGGGTATTTTCTTTATACTACCTACACGTTCAATTTCCTGTTCTTGAAGAACTCGTAGTAATTTTGGTTGAACCTGTAATGACAACTCTTCAATTTCATCTAAGAAGATGGTTCCCTTATCTGCAAGTTCAAATTTACCTTTCTTATTATTTAATGCTCCAGTAAAAGCACCTTTCTCATATCCAAACATTTCACTCTCAAACAGTGTTTCTGGAATAGAACTACAATTTACAGTAACAAATGGACCACCACAACGCATGCTACATTTGTGAATATATTTTGCTACTTCCTCCTTACCTACTCCTGTTTCTCCTGTAATTAAAATTGTACAATTAGTTCTTGCTACTTTTTCAGCTTCTGCCAATATCTGTTTAAAAGCCAAAGAGTAAGATACAGGGACATGTATATTACTATCTATAACATTATTATCGTGATATAACAAATTTTTAATAATAGTTTTTAAGTTTTGCACATTATCTGATTTTACAAAGAAATCATCTGCTCCCAAGTAGAGAGCTTCCTTGAAAATTAGATGTGAATCCCAGTTGGTCACTATAACAATTAGAATATATGGGAATCTCTTTTTAATTTCAGGCAAAGCTGCTAATCCTTCTTTTTCTGTCTTAAGGGATATGTCTAACAATAGCACAACTGGATGAAACTTTTCTATCAATTTCAGGCCATTTGCTAAATCATGTGCACTATAAACCTTGTATTCATCTTTTAATAAAGATGTATAGCCTTTAATAAAAACATTATCATCATCGATCATTAAAATAGATGGTTTCTTCATGATTCAATAACTCTCAAAGTTATTTGAAAAGTTGTACCCTTGCCTGGTGTGGATTTAACTAATTTTAAATCACCACCATATCTAGATAAAATCTTTCTCGAATAAAAGAGACCAAGTCCACTGGATCCTTTTGTAGAAAACGACTCTTCAAAAACAAGAGATTGTTGAGATCTTGGAATCCCTTTACCAAAATCTTGTATCTTTATCGTTAATTGTCCAACAGCTAACAATTCTATTGAAATCGAAATATGTTTATACTCTTTATGCTCCATCGCTTCCAGTGAATTCTCAAATAAATTTGTAAAGACCTGATCTAACTCTTCAGGCAAAATGACTACTTTTAAATATCTTTTAACTATTGGATTTGAAATTGATATTCTAGAAAATTGAGGAAACTTCCCCAAAGAATCATTTAATACTTTGAAAGGATTACAGACAAAATATTTTTCTATCTCTTTCTGAATAATCATAATTTCATTTTTCAGGTTATTTATTAACAAAAGAGAATTCTTAACATAACTTTGTTTATAGGGAAATGATATCAAAGTCGATCTTGATTTTTTTAATCTATTAATGTTTCTTTCGATTCGTTGGATATTACTTATGGGTAGTTCCATCAGTCTTCCTTTATCAATAATTCGATGAATAATGGGAATGGTGAACAAATATAGGTTATTTAATTCCTTGTTAAAATCTTCACTGAGATTCTGATCTGATTTAATATTTGAAATATTATTTAAATAAAAAAGTAAATGATCAATCTGTTTCATACCATCCCTGCTGTGTCTAAACTGCCGTAATAAATCATACATTTCATATAAATATTCTTTTTTATATTGAACAACAGTATACCGCTGATCAAAGTCAACTATTTTTTCTTTTAGCGACAATTAAAATTCCCGTATTGATTGTTGTTGATGATACATCTTAAATTGGTTGTTTTAATAATCCTTTGCTGTTTTTTTAGATTGTTCAAGACGAT
>Ga0190360_1000602_pt1 | contig 19983 bp, 17 predicted proteins | sample 48721834_MG_FD_161271 | JGI IMG/M metagenome (GOLD analysis project Ga0190360, IMG submission 161271) | Hydrothermal vent microbial mat bacterial communities from Southern Trench, Guaymas Basin, Mexico - 4872-18-3-4_MG | ecosystem: Environmental > Aquatic > Marine > Hydrothermal vents >... | reverse complement strand
AATATTCAAATCTTGGTATTTCTCTACCACCTATAGACGAGGCAAATACACCAATCCATAATTGTTCGCTTTCAGAAATATCTAATTCTGTTTGTGTATAGACCCTTGTTATATTATTTCCAATATTTGTCATTGTTGTTATTAATTTATCCCATTTTTCATTTGCATAATCCCATTGATAGATTTCAAGAGTTGTCAAATTTATGTGTGCTTCTTTCACATCAATATATATCCAAATTTTTAATGGGTTTATGAAATTATTAGATTGGAAATGCCAGAATGCTACTCCTTCAGAACCAATTGGCAAACCTTTAGGTTTATGGTCTTTAGGATTATTTGTATATTTAGCAACATCTATTCTGGTATTATTATCTGTTGTCCTTTCAAATTCCAACCCGTAGACTTGTGAGTCTTTTTTGGTAAAAGAGCCAGCATTTATATCCCATGTCATTTCTGTGCCTTCCTCTATTTCATCTGATACCTGACCAATTTTTTTACCAAGAGTTGGTAAATGATATACTCCCGGTCCTGATAAAAAGCTACAAACTGGGTAATGTTTCTGCCAAATACGTTCCAAACTTTCGTTTTGTGAGATACCATGATCCAAGCCTATATTTTGTTTATCGATAACTAATTTTGCATCTGCTGGGAGATAATTGTATCCTGTCCCCCAACAAACAACATCAACCACTACACCTGTATTATCCCTTAAAATGACAAAATCTCCAGCTCGAGTTAAATTGAAATCGGAATTCGCATTTGAAACATTATGTAGTTCATGATTTTTTGAGTATGTTGGTGGCGTATAAGGTGGGACGTTAAGTCCATATCTTCTATAATCATCCCCTTGATACCAAGTTTCCATATTGTCTACGTTGTTCCAAAATTCCCACCATGATGAATAGTCATCAGTTGGGTTCATATAGTCATCCCATGACTTCGATTTATTATTATCTGGCCAAATTAAAAGAATATCAGAGTCGCCTAACTCATCTGAATATTTTCCTCTCGTAAAAATCCATGAAGAACTTCTTGTCTCTATTTTCCATGCAGTAACATTAATGTTTCTATCAGTAGGATTAAAAAGATCAATAAATTGATTTATTTGAGTATTACCTACATCAATTTCTGGCCCAAAAAATACTTCGTTAATAACAACATTGTTTGGAATTCCTCCGCCAAATGGGTCCTCACTTCCATACTCTGGGATTGTACCATTTAATCTCCCTGGCGTTGGGTGCTGCTTAATCGCCCATCCGGTACTATTGATAGCCCAATTTGCATCGTCTACCGTCCAAACCCGTTCTATTGTATAATTTTCCCATTGCCCATAGTCGGAATTCGCTGTTTTAAGTTTATTCATTGCACCAGCAAATGGGATTCCTCCATAAGAAACAGAATCTACAACTGCCCCCGTACTATCGTATAAAAATATTTCATCCCCAGCATTTGCCAAATTTAAGTCCGCCGATCCTGCAACATGTATTAAATCTGCAACTCTCGAGTCATTTATTGGACTACCAGCTACAAGCGTTTCATATAGTTGAACTAACGTGTCATTAGCCACGTCATCTGGGGTTATTAATTGACCTGCCACAATACTTTTAAAAATCACAATAAAGCCCCGTGAAGGAATAAAAGAACCTAAAGGAAACTCAAATACTCCTTCTCCGCCTCCCGACTCTTCATCTGTGATATTTCATAATGAAATATTAATAGTATGGTCAGTTGGATTAAATAATTCCACATATTCCCCATCATCTCCTGCTAATGCATCATCAAATAAAATTTCGTTAATTACAACATTATTCGGAACTGTAGAAATTTTAATTGAAGGATTAACTGAAATTTTAGATGGCTTACTCATATTTGGTATCATTGTAGTCATTACGGGAAATAATGGTAGGAAAAATAAGAAAATCAAAAACAGTGTTTTTTTATTTATTGCCAATTTTTTAAACTCCATAGACTTATAAATTTTCGATTAAAAATTTTTATCCGACCTAAATTAAATTTAGTTTTCGATATATGATGACATATTTTAAATATTTTAAGAATATTTTAATTTTTTTTATGAATTTTATTAATTCACTTTCTTTCTGTCTTTTTTAAAAATGAAAATTTTACATTAATATTTTAATAACAAATTTTCTAAGCAATAAACTTCTTTTTTGAGTTAAAGTTCATTAATATTTAAGATTATAATATAAAAACAATAACAAAAACTTAAAAGATTAAAAAAAATTTCAAATCATAATTTCTTATAATTAAATCTAAAATAATCATTTAGGTTAAAAATTGATAAAATTTCCAATTATGTCTATTAAAGGTTTTAAAAAAGTAGTCTAATAAAAATTTATTCATTCGATTTGAGTTATTCCGAATATAATAAAACCTATCAGCATCGATATTGGTGATACTATTTGCCTTACAGGGTCTAAAGTTCCAAAAATATCTTCAAGAACTCTTATATCTAAAATTAATCCAATTGCAATAAGTAAAAATCCAAACAATGCACCTAAAGCTCGGCGTCTATATTTTCCTGAAAGTTTAATGACTAAATAAATATACATCCCAATAATCCCTAATAAAACAATCCCAGCAGCAATATACATAATAATCTGTGTTATAGACTGGATTTCTAAAGCAAACAATGAAATAATTGAAAACAACAATGCTATAGCACTTGAAATTACAAATATATATTTAAATTTAACAAGATAGCGCTCGATAACTAATGAAATTACGAGTAATGCAAACATAGAAATTGTATACGCTATTGAAACATACATATAATGTAAATTTGTAAGTCCATTTAGAAATCTCTCATAATCTGAAAAAAGAAAAAATATCCTAGTAAGCGCATAACCAAATATAAATATACCATAACCATAATTGATTTTTTTAATATTATTATCATCATCTTTTAGTCCTTTATAGAAAAATAAAATGCAAAAGACAATTAATATAAGAATCATAATTATAATTATTATATTTCTGGGACTCCCAAGAATGAATTCGATCATATTCATTATCCATACCTTAGCAAAATCAAATATAAAAGAATTAAATGAAATTAGGACTTTATATTTTATTGTATGGTATTTATCCTATTTATTTATTTCTAAATACGAAATTATATCCAATAATAATTTATAATTACTTTTTTTTCTTAAAAGAATTCCATCAATTTTCCAATTTTATTTATTTTTTTTGAATTTTAGAATTCATATTTTTGAAAATTAAATGAAAAATAGAACAAGAAATATATTTAAAAATGACAATGTTTCTTTATTTTAAAATATGAATATGTAAAAATTTTAAAAGAAAAATGAATAAAATAGATAAAAATGGACTGGACATAACGAAAGAAGAGGTAATTGATAATCAAATCAATAGTTTCTCTAAAAAAATCATGACTAATTTAACAAAAGCCCAATTAGATGAATTAATAAAAAAATTAATGGATATTTTTAAAATTAGTGAATAAATTGGTTAAAAAAAAGAAAAATGAATTAAAATCTGTCGATCTATTGAATCTTGCGCTTTTTAATATACTTAATACAATGATTTTTCATGAAAATCTATCTAAAAATGATAGAATAAAACCTTTAACTCAAATAAAAGACAATTATCGCTTTAATCTAATTTCTGAGTGGAATAAAATAATTGAATCAAAAAAAAATGCTGATCTATTTATAATTGGACTTGATATTATCAAAAGTTTTCCTGAATCACCAATTATAGAGGAAATTCTTGAAAAAATAAAATTTTTGGCATTAGAAATTGTCAATTTTGGCTGTTGTCCAACAAAAATAAACAATGTTTTGGGTTCTATTTATAATAAATATTTATTTAAAATAACAAAAGGATTTTATGGTGCTTATTTTACACAAAGTCCTGCAGCTATTGTTTTAGCAAATTTAATATTAGACGACCAACAGCAAATCTGTGATTTTCGGAATAGCGATTTTCATAAAAATTTTAGAATAGTTGACCCAGCATGTGGTGCTGGAATTTTATTATCTTCAGTATATTCGGTAATTAGAAATAAATATGCACAAATAAATCCAAATCCCGATTTTAATTGGCTACATAAAGTTCTTATTGAGGATATAATTTGGGGCTATGATATTATTGAATTAAATACTTTATTGACGTTATTAAATCTTGTAAATTTTAATCCTAATACAATATTTAAAAAGCACAATATCTTTACTTTGCCAATTGGTATTAATAATAATGGTGAAATTAATTTAGGGTCTTTAGATTTTTTAGAGAAGTCTGAAAATTTTGGAAATTTTGACATTATAATTATGAACCCACCATTTTCCAGAAGTTCAAAAACAAATATTAAATTTGGATATGTAAACAGACAGCAAATGAAAATAATGAACAAAAGGCTCTTAGAGTTAACTTCAAAAATTGGGTTTGGTGGAGTTGGAAAAGCAGGTCTTGGAGCGCAATTTATAATATTAGCTGATAAATTATTAAAAACTGGCGGAAAACTAGGAGTTGTAATACCCAGAGGAATTCTATCAGGTGTTTCATGGAAAAAAATTAGAGAACTTATAATGAAAAATTATGAAATTAATTACATAATATCAAATTACGATCCTGGAAATAAATTGGAAGGAATTGAAGGTTGGAATTGGAGTACGAATACTGACTTGGGCGAAGTTATAATAATTGCAGAAAAAAAAGAGAACCCAAAAAAGAATAATGAAATTTTATTTGTAAATATTTGGAAAAAACCAAAAAATACTAATGAAGGACTAGAATTAAGCCATAAAATTATTTCTAAGAAAAATTGTTTAAATAAGACACTAATTGATAACAAATGGAAATATGTTTCAATAGGCTCTAAAAATATAGCAGCAATTTATAAAGTACCCCAGAGTTTTTTGGATATAAATTGGCATATTCCTTGTGTTTTTGCACAACCAGAACTTAACAAATTTATTATAGATTTACATCGACTTAATCAAATTAAATTTACTCCTCTAAATAATTTATTATTAAGAAGTGGTGCTGATATTAAACAAATAAAATTAGATTTTGAAAAATCAAAAGAAGAAACACCGTACCCTATAATTTTTGGACTACAATCTTCTATGAACCGCATTTTTCTGAACAAACAATTCATAAAATATGGCTATCCACGTAATCAAAGATCTCATTTGCTTTTTTCAAAAAACAATTCAAATTTATTATTAGCATCCAGGTTACATATTACAAATGATTGCATTTTAGCTGCAGAATCAGAAAGTCCAGTTCTTGCAACTGCATTTTGGGAATTAAAATTAAAGAATAATGAATATTTACCTCTGCTTCTTTTATGGTTTAATTCAACTTTTGGATTTGTTTTAATTCTTTCTCATTCTGTTGGTAGTAAAGCCCAAACTTTTAGATTAAAAAAAGAGCAATTAAAAAAAATACCTATTCCAACTGAAATTGACTTAAAAAAAGCAAAACATCTTTATAACAAAATTAAAAATACCAAGTTAGACAAATTTTCTATTGAATTTTTAAAAGGTACAAAAAATATGGGTATAAGAAATAAAATTGACGAATTCTTCGTTAACGAATTAAATTTATCTTTTAATTTAGCGTCAATATATCGATTATTAATTAATGAACCTTGTTTATGTTTATCAAGAAATTTAGATAGTGTAAAAATAAATGCATAAAGAAAATCAAATTGAATTTAGGAAATTCGTCTGTCCTATTTGTAATGCCGGTTGTGGCTTACTAATTAAAGTTAAAAACAATAAAATAATTTCTGTAATGCTTGATAAGACAAATCCATTAAGTAAGGGTTATTGCTGTCCAAAAGGAATTGCATTAGGTTATATAACAAATGATAAGGACCGAGTTAGAAGGCCATTAAAACGAATGGGTGATGATTTTGTTGAAATTTCATGGAAACAAGCACTTCATGAAATAAAAGAGAAATTAACAGAAATTCGCGATAAATTTGATGCGAATGCAATTGGATATTATATGGGAACAAATTCTTTAAATAATTATGCGCATTCAATGTTTGTTACTGGATTTATGAGCGGATTAGGGAGTAAAAATCTATACAATGCTGGATCGGTCGATAATAACAACTTATTCGTAGCACAGCATTTTCTTTTTGGTAATTCAATAGTGATGCCAATACCTGATTTACCAAATACTGATTTGCTCATAATAATTGGGTCAAATCCAGCTGTGACCAATTTAAGTCTCGTTACTTGCGCTAATGTGATTAAAGTTCTTAAAGGAATTAAAAATAAAGGCGGTGAGATTTATGTTATCGATCCAAGAAGGAATGAAACAGCTAAAATGTTTGCAAAAGATGACGAATATTATATTCCAATTTATCCAAATACTGATATTCTTTTGTTATTTTCAATGATTAACATTATTCTTAAAGAGGAATTAGAAGATAAAGAATTTCTTAAAAAGAATACAGTAGGATATGAAAAATTAAAAGAGTTATTTGGTGGCTTTACTCCTGAAATTGTAGAGAAATTTTGTAGAATACCTGCAGATAAAATATATAAACTTACTCATAAGTTTGTAAAAGTCCGAAAATCTGTTATATATGGGCGGTTAGGTATATGTTTATCTGAATTTTCGACTTTAAACGCTTGGGCTGTTTATACACTAAACATAATTGCAGGGAAATTGGATCGACCTGGTGGACTGATTTTCGGGTATAATGTAATAAATATTGCAAAACTTGGTAAATTAATCGGAATTGGCGGATTTAATAGATATAGAAGCCGGGTTGGGAATTATCCTGATGTAATGGGTGCTTTTCCAGTCGGATCTTTGGCTCGAGAAATAATGTTTCCAATAAATCCTATTAAAGCTTTAATAATTTCAGCGGGTAATCCCGCACTATCTGCCCCAAATTCTAATGAATTTGAAATGGCTTTAAAAAAATTAGATTTATGTGTTGTATTAGATTTTTATATTAATGAAACAGCTTTAATAGCTGCTGATTATATTCTACCTGTAAATACACCACTTGAAAATTCTAATTATTCTATATTTTCTCTAAATTATCATATTTTTCCTCATATTGATTATACTCCGCCAATAGTGATTTCAGAAAAATATGCCCCCAAACCTGAGTGGGAAATTTTACTCGCTTTGACAAGATTATTGAGATTAAAATTCATGAACAATAACGCATTTAATTTAATTTTAAAATTTTTTCAATTTATTAATAAGAAATTTGACCCTGAAATTATAGTTAGAATTTTTCTTTTTTTAGGACAAATATTTGAAAAAAGATTTCCATATTTATCAAAAAATGCATTAACATTCAGAAAACTTAAGAAAAATAAATTTATTATCACAGGGAAAAATGAGTATAATGTAATTAAAAAGTATTTACAGACTAAAAATAAAAAGATTAATTTTTTAAATTCCCAAATTATTGAGCAAATTAATCTATGTTATGATTTTTTGAAAAAAATAGATAAAGAAGGGAAAAACAATGAATTTGTTTTAATTGGAGGCAGAATGACAAAATCTATGAATTCTTGGATGCATAATGTTGAATTTTTATGGAAAAAAAACCAAATACCAAAATTACTAATCAATTCTAATGATGCAAAAAAATTAAATTTAAGAGATGATGATCTAATAAAAATTAAAAACAATTTCGGATCAATTATTGTCCCAATAAAACTTTCTGAAGATATAATGCAAGGTGTATTATTTTATCCACATGGGTGGGGCCATAGAAATCCAAAATTATCGGTCGCTAATAGGCATCCCGGAGAGAATGTTAACAAATTAACTGATTCCCATAAATTAGAAAAATTATCTGGAATTCCATTAATGAATGGATACAAGGTAGAATTGGAAAAAATAAGAAAATATTAAGCCAAAAAGATTAACATTTACCACATAAAATATATACTTCTTTAATTTTATCTTCAACTTTTATTATCTCGTTTTTTGCATTTAATTTTTTATAGAATTCTACTGATTTCTTATAAAATTTGAGTGCATCTGAATAATTCCCTCTCATGTGATAAACATTTCCGATATTATATGTTGAAATTGCGGTGTTTAATATATTTCCTATTGGTTCATTTGTCTCAAGCGCTCTTTCATAAAATTTTAAAGATTCGTCCAATCGACCGTTATTTTTGTAAATACTTCCAATATAATTATAACATTCGCCTAAAATTTCATAATATTTTTCCCTTTTAGCAAGTTCACTTGCTTCTTTAAAACTATTTAATGCTACTTCATCATTTCCACTATTATATGCTTTAATTCCCTTCTTAAAAAGGGCTTTAATTTTCGTTTCCAAATAAAATCCGTCCTAATTATTAATTTCTATTTTCTTGAAATACTTACAATCGTCAACTAACTCTATTTTTGTAATTAATTTATCGATATGGCAAATTTTCAAAAATTTCCATTCAACCTTTCCTATTTGCCATTTACCAGCTTTATTATTACCTAAATTGATCTTGACAACTAAACCATTTAAGAGTTTCTTATATTTCATACAAGAACAAAAATTTCCTAATGAATAAACTATCAACTTCTTTTCACTATCTAATTTATAGGTTGTTATTGGCTGTGGCACATGGGGATGAGTACCAATAATCAAGTCCCACTTTTTAAGTATTTTTTTCCCCAGTTCAATCTGTTTAGGATTTGGATATAATTGCATTTCATATCCCCAATGAGGGCATAAAATATTAAATTTATTATCGTAAACATTAAATTGGTCTATATCTTTTAAATAAGAAATATAATTACAAGGTTGATTTGACCAATTTGAAACATTTGTTATATTAACTTGTTCATTTAATAAGAATGATGGTTGATCTCTTCTTCCTATTGTAATAAACCCATTCTCCTTTAATAATTCATAGGATTTATTGAATTCAATCCATCCAAAATCACCTGAATGATTGTTCGCGCAAGTAAGAATAAATTTATTAGGTGGGAATAGCTTTTTTAGGTCATCAATAATTTTTTCAGAGTGATCTTGTGCAAAAAATACTTTTTTTCCTTTACTTATTGTCCCTTCAAAATTTCCTATTAAATAATCAACATTAAGAAAATCAATTAAATTTCTATCATATGTTATACTTCTTTTACCCATTCGCATTATATCTCCAATGAATCCCAGCTTTATTTTTGTTGAAATCTTGTTTAATTCTATCTTTTGAGGAATAAATTTGGTAATATTGCTGAATCTTCGTGATGGTCCAAAAAGAAAATTTTTGATCCAAATTATATCTTCTTTTAAATTATAGGGTGTTGAAAACCTTTTACGCGGTATATCTTGCGCCCAATTTTCATTTCCATTACTTGACATATTTTAGCACTTTTTTAATTCAAGCAATACAATCGAATAAATTTAATAAAAAGATAAAAAATTTATCTATAAAAAACGATTAAAAATTTAAATTTCTTTTTAACTTTAATGTAGGCAAAAATGTAAATTAAAATAATAACATTTTATTTTTTTTAAAAGCAGGTCTAATTAAAATAGGAATTTCTAAAGATAGTATAAAATAGGTATGGTCTAAATGAAAAAAATGTATTATTATTTTCTAATTTTATTATTATCAATTATTTATATAAATTTAATTATAAATCAATCAGTTTCGCATAGTTCATTTAATTCCTTATCTCAATTTTCAGTATCAGGTAAAATAAATAGTGGGATTTTTAACTTATATGTAGAAGAAAAAGATAAAGTAGACATCCCAAATATTTACAATTATTCTTACACATGCAATAAAACAATTATAAATGAAATTAACCAAACAATGAATTTATCTGCAATAAATATTAAAATTACAAATTTACAAGACCCACCATATTCGATAATAATTAACAGAAATACGACTAATTCTATATTTGCTGTTAATGAGCAAGAACTCAATGCTAAAAAGCCCCAATTAGCCCAATATTTCAAAATTGATAACTTTTCTTTAATTCAAACAATTGGAGTCTATTTAAATTATACAGTTTCAGGTTTTTTTCCCAGTCCAAAAGTCAGTATTGATATTTATAATGCTTCGAACTTTAATGTCTGACCAATTAATGTAAAAAATCATACAGCGAATTTGGGGTTTGGAAATCATATTGAATGGATTAAAATACCTATCAATGAATATTTAGGAAAAGGTGAATATTATGCTGTATTTAATAGCTGGGTCATAGGTTTAGGTAAAATGAATAATAATAGTTGGCAAATAAATAAATATAATAATAAATCATTCGATAAAGGGCCAAGTTTATTTCAAAATGCATCCGGTTGGTTCCCTATTCAAAATGATTCCCTTAATGATTTTTTAATGTATATTAACCTAACTCATTTTGATACTCCCTATGAAGTAAATCTTTCAGTATTTTTGGATAATGAAAAAATAGAGTTTAATCATAAGAGTGATTATTCTGTAAAATCTTTAACTTTTGGAAAACCTATTTGGGATAGCGAAATCCTTTATTATTTAGATGCGGTTCCCGACCACGATATTATTATTTCTATAAAAACAAACAGGTCAGATACTATTGCCTCAATCACAATAGGGGGACGTTATTTCTATTTGGAACCTGCAAATGGTACTTTTTCAGCAAATCATATTTCTACAATAAATTTGGATATTGATTATAAAAAAATCAACTCTTCGTCAACTTTAAAAGTGTTCTTTATGCATCCTTATGACTGGTCAATTAAAAAACTTTATGATAAAAAATTTGGAAACGAAATTTACGAATATGGTATATATTACAGTTATATATATGGCGATCGTGGAAAAGCAATTTGGTATGAGGAAGGTGGTGATGGAACTGAAGAATTTAATTATGAAGCTATATTTAATTCACCTAATTATATATCCAATACTAAACTTTGGAAAAAATCAATATATTCAAGTCAGTATCAATCAGCCTTCAATGTTTATATTGGTGATGCTTTTAAAATTCAAGCCCAAATTAAAAATTCTGAAGGTGAATCTATCAAAAATGGTAAATGTAGTTTTAATTTATACAGTCCAAGTGGTAATAATATTTTTTCAAGTAATTCAACTAATTATAATGGAATTATAGAGTCAAATGATGTGATTACAAATGGCAGGACTCCTGGAATTTATTCAATGGTAATATATTGGAGTAATGGGGAAGAATTTGGTATTATAATTTATTATATATCAGTATCTCTATCACCATGGATTTATACTATAATCGTTGCAGTGATAGTTGGCATATCTATTGCGTTATCCTTAACTTATATAAAAAAGAAACTCCAAGAAAGAAATTGGGTGAAATCTATACATTATCTATTAGTTTTAAATAAAAAGGGAGGTACTCCCATGTATAGTTATTCTTTTGGGGCAATTATTAAAGATTCAGCATTAATATCCGGAATGATTTCTGCAATCTCTGATTTTGTAAAAGATACCATTGGAAGCAAAAAAATGTTACGCGTCATTGACCAAGAGGATAAAAAAGTTATTTTATCACACGGAAAATTCTCAACAATTGCAATACTAGGCGATAAAAACCTACCAATTATCCATACTCGGTCTGAAAAATTTCTGAACGATTTCGAAGAAAAATATGCTGATAAAATTACCAAATGGACTGGCGATATGAGTGTATTTAAGGGAGTAAATAAAATTATAGAAAAATATTTCCCCATAAGCATGGAAGATAAATTAATTAATAAACTTGGATATGAATTAGAGACATTAAATGAAAGAATTCAAACAGCCACAAACCCGGAAGAAATAGCTAAAATATTGAATGAAGTAACTACATTAACTGATCAATATCAAGATTTAATAATTAAGAATTACAATTCATTATTAATTGAAATAATGAAGGAAGCAAACAAAAAATTAAAATCAAAAAATGAAAAATGAAAAAATAAGTCAAGAACATATTGCAGTATTTGCAGCTCATCCTGATGATGAAGGGTCTGTTTGGGGGACATTACAAAAATATTATGAATTTGGATCAAAAATATCCTTAATTTGGATGACTTGTGGTAAGAAATTCATAGCTCCTGTAAAAAAATATGTTAATTATTTACCACTTTTGATAAAATCCTTTTATTCAAAAAAAATTCAAGAAAAATTATCAATTAGAATATCCGAAATCCGTAAAAAAGAAGCAATTATGGTAGCTAATTTGATTAATGCTACACCATATTTCCTTGAATTTAAAGATACAGAAATTCCTTCCTTTAAAGATAAAATTGCCTTTAAAAAAATTGTCGGACTTATTAGAAAAATCAAACCCACTATTATACTTACTCATTGGAACAATGAACTTCACAAAGATCATAAAAACACATCAAATCTTATAACTAAATCATATTTTCTTTCGGATAATCCTAATATTATCACAGACCACGCTCCTTACAAGCCTAGAATATTGGCTTTTTGGGACGAACGAGGAAAAAATTTTAAGCCTAATTTCTTTCTAAATGTATCTAATCAAATTTCTTATATCAAGAAATGGGGAAAATATTACAATTCCCAATCTTTTAGAATTGTTGGAAGATTTGTAAAATTTAGATATAGTATTAATGCGAAAAAAACTCCATATAGATATGCAGAGGCTTATTATATTTATAATAAAAAAAGCGATAAAAGTTTCGGCCAATTCTTTCCTAAATGAGTTTTTAATTGTAGACAATAAAATTTACATCATTTTAACATATGTTCACACATTCTTATAAATTATTGAAAAACCGATACTCATTAATATTGCACCTAAAGACTCTGCAATCGGATTAAAATAATGCAATAATATACTTGGAATATTTTGTATAAAAATATATGATTCCGGAAGATCACCTATCACACCAAGAAGAAAAAATAGAAATCCAATTGTATTTATTATCCAGGCGATTTTATTTGATAAGTATAACCCTTTTATTGAAAGATAAAGAAATAATATTATTGGAACTATCGCAACACTAAAAAATAAAATTACAACTATTGTAAAATTCCAGAATGCTTCTGCTGTAAAGTATAATAAACAAGAAAAAATACCTTCTAAAGAGGAACTGACAGTAATCAAAAATTTCGTCTTTTTTTCCATAATATATTTCTCAAATACAAAGAAAAAAACTGTAATTCCAGTCCAAGCTATTATATAATAACTTAACCGTAATAATAAATTTATTCCAGTAATTGTAAAATTACTATCTACAATATCATAATAATCATTTACATAAAAATATCTTCTAATAGTTTCTATTAATCTTGCTATTGCAAAAGTATCACTAAAAATGATGAGACCAAAAATAAATGACCTACCTTCTGGTTCAATTTTTTTATATTTATAAATAAAATAAAAAGCAAAAATACTAAAAATAATCGATACTATTAGCCATAAGATTGGTTCCATTACTGGATCATAGAACCTATTTACCAATTAGACCATCTCTTTTATTAAATTCCAAAATATTTGAGAATTAAGTCCTTTTTTGGTTTGATTTAATAAATTTTAACCTTTTATATTTAAATAATTAAGTTCAAAATTTATTTATTGAGATTTTTCATTTATTAACTTTAAATTTTTTCCTTTTATCATTATATTTTTATGAAAAAATTATCAATACCAATTATTTAACTGTGATAATAATGAGTTTAAAAGGTCGTAATTTTTTAAGTCTGCAAGAATATACACCTGAAAATATACGTCTAATTATAAATAAAGCACATGAATTTAAAAACAACAAAAAAAAAGAAATTGGCAAGGATTTTCCGTTAGCAGGTAAAAAATTGTGTTTAATTTTTCAAAAACCAAGCACTAGAACGCTAGTTTCATTTGATCTAGCAATGAAAGAATTAGGTGGCTATACGGTTATATTACATTCTAGAGATATACAATTAGGTCGTGGTGAAACTATCTATGATACTGGAAAAGTCCTTTCAAGATATTGTGATATCATTATGGCTCGAGTATATTCGCAAGATGATTTAATTCAATTAGCAAAAGGATCATTTCCAATTCCTGTTATTAATGGATTGTCTGATTTATTACATCCATGTCAAATTTTAGCAGATTTAATGACAATAGAAGAATATAAAAAAGAATTAAAAAATTTAAATTTGGTATATATTGGGGATGGAAATAATGTTGCTAATTCATTACTAATTGGGTGTAGTAAAATGGGAATAAATATTACAATTGCATGCCCTAAAAACTATGAACCAAACGATATAATTATAAAAACTTCAAAACAATTTGCGAAAAAGTCTAATTGCGAAATTAAAATATTACATTCGGTTCAAGAAGCAGTTAAAGGCTCAGATATAATATATACTGATACTTGGGTTTCAATGGGGCAAGAAAAAGAAAAGCAATTCAGAGAAAAAATATTTAGACCATTTCAAGTAAACGCTCAATTATTAAAATTAGCACGACCTGATGTAATTGTTATGCATTGTTTACCAGCTCATAGAGGATATGAAATTACTGATGATGTAATTGATGGATCACGATCTGTGGTATTTGATCAAGCAGAAAATAGGTTATATGTACAAAAAGCACTTCTATATTTATTATTAAAAGATTAAAAATTGTAAATATAATTTGGTCTTTTTGAATTGTTTTTTCATTTAAAAATAAATTTATTAATTAATTATGTAATAAATCTGTATTTTAATTTTTTTGATATTTATTGCTCAGAAATATTCCGTATCATTGTCTTAATTGGCGTAAGAATCTCAATATTACCTTTCCAATTTTCTAATATTTCCCAAAATACTTCATGAATTTGAGATGTCAGTTTTTTCAATTTAGTGCGGAGGATGTTTAAGTCTTTTTTAGTAAATAATGCAACAAGAAATGCTCTATTAGGTGGATATTCAAAGAGTAGTTTTTTATCTTCATGGTCTATACTTTTCAAGTCCTTTAAACTTCCAATGATTTCCTTAAGAATAGCTACTATACCTGTAATACCACCAGCTAGCAAATCTGAATCACTTGAAACCTCTTGTTTAAATGAATAATCTGACATAATTATTCCGCTTGATGATATAACATATAAATTTATATTTTCATCACGCCATTCTATTTCTTCTGCAAGGGGTAGTGATTCCTTCATTAAAACAAATGGAATAAGAGATAACTCGCTCATTATTAAAATAGCAATTAAAACTAAGATATCAATAATAGCAATATTTGAAGGTGCCGTAATAAAAATCCCCAGAAAGAAACCACCAGCACCACCAATGCCCAATGAACTCCAACCATATCCATTATATCTGGCAATTTTATTATCGGGGGCTAAATCTGACCAAACATTACAATTTATTATTACAAATACCGTGACAAATAATGCATAGAAAAAAATACTGACCAATAAAAGTGCAATATTTGTCCAAAATGAAAATAGAATTAATATTGTTGGAATAGCCAAATTTGCAGCGAAAAAAATTGGTTTTCGTCCTATTTTATCCATTAATTTGCCAATAATTGGAGATATAATCGCAGTTATCACTCCAATTACAAGAAAATCAAAATTTACAAGATTTGTCTCAAATCCAAACATAGCAACTACTTGATAATAAAATTGAATGTTTTTAAGATAAATTGATGCTGTTTTAGCATCAAAATTCCCAACAATACCTAATAAATATACAATAATACCAAGAAATGCACCAAAAATAAATGTATTAAAATAAAAGATGGTACCACTTCGACTAATATTATATGTCCTTGGTATTACAATTTTTTGATTAAAATTTAATTCCATTTTTTTTTGCATAAAAAATCAGAAAACTTATAATACCTACTCCAATATTTAATGTCGCCAAAAATATTAGGTCTAAAATTACACTTATATAGGAAAGATATACAGTCCCTCCTACAAATGCCTATCCAATCCCTAAATAGATACTTGTATAAAAACCGCGTCTATTTATCTGAATATGTGAAGAAACATAACTTACAGCTGTGATTGTATTGATAGCAGCAAATATTGTAGATATTACGACAAAAATTAAAATTAAAGTTAAATTTGGAATACCATATATCAATCCAATTATTGTTATACCCCAAAAAATATAGGAAAAACAAAATATATTCTTATTTTTTATTTTATCAATAATAAAACCAAAAACTATACAAGAAACCACGTATGGTATCCAAAAAATTGGCAAATAAAAAGTAGTATATCCATATTCTTCAAAAATATTAATAAATGGTACAAAACCAAAAGTCATCGTTGTCATAAGTCCGATTGAAATTAATATAAATGATAGTAAATGTTGAAGAGTAAATTTTCTCATTTAATATCTCTCTCCTGCTAATTTATAATCTATTTTTATTGATCTTTTTTACTTTAAATGATATTTTTTTCTTTTTGAATCATTTTATTTAATATCTTTTTAAAATTCTATCTCAACAAATATATATAAATATAATTAACATTTACAATTTCTTAACGAAATATTAATGATAGAGAAATTATTTTATTTATAAGATGAATGAAATTAAACTTTTATTTGGGAAAATTCAGGGAATAATTGTTTCTATTATTTATCAATAACTAAAAATTTTACTTTTAAAAAAAACATAAAATAAATTTTGGTATGAAAACACTCAAATAAACCAAAATTTCTAAATATTAAGCAACAAAAATCATAATCAATACTAATATATGTTATATTTTGACATGATATTTGAAAAAGACAAAAGCCATTTAATCTAAAATTAAAATAAATGTTGGGTGCTCAAAATGAAAAAAATTTTGTGTGTAGGTGGGTGCGTAATTGATATATTAGTTATTTCTGAAAATATTCCGATTATTAATCATAATAATAAGAAATTTTTAGGTATTGAATATGGTTCAAAAACTCCCGGGCTTAAATTTATAATAAATGAAGGTGGTTCTGCAACAAATTTAGCACTAAATTTAAAATGTTTGGGATTAAACAGTGCATTATTAGCCACAATTGGTGATGATTTTATGGGTAATTTTATCTATAATAGCATCCAAGCATCTGGTCTTGATTATAGAGGACTGGTCCAGTTACCTAATACAAGTACTGGAATTGCATTTATTGTTAAATCTTCCAATCATAACGATAGAGGTATGATCACAATTAAAGGAGCAAGTGATCTATTATCGAAGAGTCTTATTAATAAAGAATTTATTAATGATTATGATTGGCTAGCGTGGTGTAGTTTGACCTCAGAATCAGCTCTTAATACAATTAATGAATTAATAAAAATCTTTAAAACTCGAAAAAATGGACTGATAATTGCTGCTCCTTCCAGCTCTATGATAAAAAAGTATCCAAGAAAAACCTTCGAAATGGTAATGAACTCTAATATCTTGGCATCAAATCTTGAAGAGGCTAAAATCTTACTTGATATAGACGATTTATCTTGGGTTGAAACGGCAAAAAGTTTTTTAAATTTAGGGTTGTCCTTTATTTCAATAACTAATGGCGAAAATGGTGCTATAATCGGAAACAAAAACGAATTGATAAAAATAATCCCCCCTTCTGTCAATGTCGTAGATACTACTGGTGTTGGAGATGCATTTCTATCTGGACTAATTTATGGACTAATTAATAAAAAAAATTTAGAATTATCTGGCAAAATCGGGACTATAATGGCATGGAGCGCACTTCAAGATTTTGGAACAAGAAGGGGAATACCTACCATAAATAAAGTATACGAATTGATGGATAAAATTGCCCCCAAAATTAAAATAGTTAAATTAAAATAAAAATAATTCATTAATATCTTTAATATCTACATTATAAATTTAATTTTAATTGGTCTTGTTAAATCTTTTTACTTAATATTTTTAAAAATCTTCTGAAAAATAAAATTTCATTCAAAATCTTAAAATCTTAAATCATAAAACAATCTTTAAATAATTAAATAATATAAATTTTAACAAATTAAAGATTAATTTATTTTTGGAATAAGAAATGCATGGGATATAAATGAGCCGAAGAGTTATCAAAATTAAAATATTGTTAAGACAAAATGCAATAATGTTTTTAATTCTAATAAGTTGGTTTTTTATTAATTATTTAATTTTCTATGTGGTAACAAATGGTAATTATATTAGTTCACTTTATTATACATTTGATTTCGAGGTTTACCCTGCATTATATGGCAACTTTTATCAAATGATCTCTGAATTTATCATTTTTGGCGCAATATTATCTATTATTGCCACTGGCTTTTTTCGGAAATATAACCCAAAACAAACTTCAATAATACTTGCTAAATCAAGAAAAAATCATGTAGTAATTGTCGGATATTCAAACTTAGGACAACATATCCAAAAATATTTAGATAAAATGGGGATTAAATGGGTAATAATTGAACCAAATGAAGATTTAGTCAAACATTTAATAAATAAAGAGCAAGCTATTATTACAAGAAAACCTAAAAACTTAGAAGTATTAGTTGATGCAAGCATTCAAAATGCTCAACTAGTTATCTTGACTGAAAATGATTTAGAAACGTTAGTTTTAGTAAGCGGATTGACGAGAGACCTAAATAAAAATTGCAAAATTGTAGCTCGTTGTTTTGATGACTCCATTGCAAAAACATTAGAAAAAATATTTGGCTGTCAAACAATCTCAACTTCAAGATATGTTTCTGAATTCATTTTTGAAAAAATTAAGAAACTTAACCCAAAAAATGCAATAATTGCAGGATATACTAATACAACTAAAAGATTAATTAAGTATTTTAAAGAACTTGGAATAAAATATACTATTATTGAAAAAGACAAGAACAAGGTAGCTGATGTTTTAAACAATGAACCAATAATTGTAGGAGACGCATCTGATAAAGAAAATTTAACAAATGCAGGGATCAAAAATACTGATGTCGTAATAACTTTAATTAAAGATGCAGAAGAAGTCATATTAATATCTGATGCTGTTAGAGAATTAAATAAAGATTGCAAATTGTTTTGTAGATTTTATTATGAAGATGTTGGTGCTGTACTTGAACAACCTCCATTTAATGCCATCGTAATATCTAAAGCTCAACACACACTAAATAAGTTGATCGAAATGGGTGTATTTGATTTTATAAGATAAGATTAGAAAAAATCTTTTATGCTAAATTATTCAATCAATTAATCAATTTTATTTATTGATCTATATGTATATTTTTTTCCCAGAAAATCTTAGTTTTTAATTCAGTTATTTCAATTTTTTTCAAAAATCTTAAAGTATTCATCCCAATTTGTGGAATTATATTTAAAGATTCGATTTCAAAAGGAGCTGCTACAAAATGATTTTTAATATTAATAAGTGGATTACCTTCCTTATCTAAAAATGATAATCGGTCTATTTTTAATAAATAAATAAAATAATTTCTATTTTTAATCGGACTTTTTCTATGTATTATATTACAATTTTTAATTTTATGTCTATTTAATAAATTATTTAATTCTATTTCAATAACATCTTCTGGCTTATTTTTACTTTTTAGTTTTTTTAATTCATTTAATAAATTGTTATGATATTTATTTAGTTTAGTAAATAGAGTTTCTCTACATAACTTTGAAATAATTGTTAAAGTACTCCCCGTATCAATTTTACACTTACTTTTAAATAACTTTCCATTATTTTCAAATTCTACGATGATTCTGGGGCGAATATCTATATAAAAATTTCTTTTGTTATATACGTCATTTTCATATTCATAATATTTGATATTATTGTAGAAATTGCTCAATTATTAAATACCTTTCCAAATTTATGGTTATTCCAATAATAACCAGTCATAATTAATATATAATGGATATTCTTTTGTATTATATTTTTTCTGAAATTTAAATGCGTCTTTTTCATTCTTAAATAAAGCAACAATGTTCAAATCATTATTTTCGATTGAAATCCAGAACTCCTCAATTTTATTCCGTTTAATTTGGTTTAGTGCATATTGCGATATTTTTACAGGTTTATTTCCCCTATATAGTTTAATATTGAATTTTTCTTC
>Ga0190360_1000598_pt1 | contig 20025 bp, 24 predicted proteins | sample 48721834_MG_FD_161271 | JGI IMG/M metagenome (GOLD analysis project Ga0190360, IMG submission 161271) | Hydrothermal vent microbial mat bacterial communities from Southern Trench, Guaymas Basin, Mexico - 4872-18-3-4_MG | ecosystem: Environmental > Aquatic > Marine > Hydrothermal vents >... | reverse complement strand
AAAATATCTGAGAGATTCATATTCTAACTCAAACTGTTCCAACCAAATGCAATCAAAATAATCATTGCTAAACTTAAAGTCAAAGAGAATCCAAAATCAATGTTTACAAAAGGTATGCCGATAAGCAGGCTTATCATTCCTAAAATAATCCCCAAAATTCCGCCAAACAAAATCACAGATCCTCCCACAAAAGAAGCCAATTCAGTGTATTCCATTAAGATCATTGGTCCCAGAGCGGCGAATATTAACCCACTCAAAACTTCATGTACACCCGTTATACCAAAAAGAATGGCAGCAATTACTATTACAACTGGTCTTTCAATTTCTTCTGTTTTTTGAGCCATTATTTTCTCGCCACAATTTTTACAAAATTTATTCTTCTCCTCTTCTTCTTATACTGGTGCACCACAATTAGGACAGTATTTATCCCATTATTTCAACTACATTAAGATACATAAAAACTATTCATAGGTGTTCGGATAAGAGATTGTGATTCCAACTTTGTGCTATTGATACTTTTTAAGCTATAAAAGTGACTATTTTACACGGTGATCAAATCCCGAAAATGTTAACCGATACACGCCTTTACGTTGGGCAAAATTCTTCACCGAGCAAGCAGAACGATTGTTAACAGAAGTGCTCGAGTGTGTGGGGCTGAAACTCGAGCCGATATGCTCACTTTATACAACATTTACCTCGGCCATGGATGCGATCCAAATGTCAAATGAGAGAGAGGTTGGTGGATAGATGGGTTACTTAACCAAACATGCATGAAACAGTACTAATGTCGGAAGAAGACGGTAATTGTAAGTAATCTAATAGCTAATAGCTAATATCTATAATAGGTAATAGGTAACAGGTAATAAGGAATGAAGAAAGAAGAACATGATGTCGTTGTGGTGGGTGCAGGACCTGCGGGCAGCATGACCGCGTTAGTTGCTGCGGACAAAGGGTTGGATGTGCTTCTGATAGATCGCAATCCCGAGATAGGCGTACCAGTGAGATGCGCGGAAGGCGTAAGCCGTGAAATTGAGAAGTTCATCGAGATTGACCCCAGATGGGTTTGCACCGAGATAAAGGGGTTTATCACCTATGGACCTGAAGGCACGAAATTGGTTGTATCTGCAAGTAATAGTGATGATATAGCAGGATATGTGCTTGATCGTCGAACTTTTGACAAGTCTTTGGCAGTGGAAGCAGCCCGGGCTGGTGCAGAGGTGAGGGTTAAGAATCGTGCTTATGGCGTTTTAAAATCTAATGGAAGAGTGAACGGAGTGTATGTGAACGCAGCAGGCGAAGAAGTACGCATCTCTGCGGATGTGGTTGTGGCTGCTGATGGTGTGGAATCACGTGTGGGCAGATGGGCGGGTATTGATACCAGGCTGCGATTAGAAGATGTTGCTACCTGTGCACAGTATCTTATGTGCGATATAGAAGCAAATAGCGATTACTGCGAGCAGTATTTCGGGTGGGAGACTGCTCCCGGGGGTTATGCATGGGTGTTCCCGAAAGGAGAGCACCGTGCTAATGTTGGAATCGGGATAGGTGGTAATATCTCAGACGAGCATCATCGCGCAATTGATTTCCTGAATGCGTTCGTGCATGATAAGTTCCCGAACGGGCAGATAATAGCACGCATATTTGGTGCGGTACCACTCAGCGGACCTGTATACAGGACAGTAACAAATGGCTTGCTCATGGTCGGTGATGCAGCCAGGCATGTCAATCCCTTCTCAGGTGGCGGTATTCTGGAAGCTATACAGGGCGGGCTAATAGCGGGTGATGTAATAGCGAAAGCAGTACGAGAAAAGGACTGTACAGCACGAAGATTGCGTGAATATGAGAGGAGATGGTGGAAGGAGTTTGGAAGAGTACTGTATGCCGGCTTGAGAGCGAAGAATTATATGCTCAAGCTCAGTCCTCAGAACTTCAACAGGTTCTTCCGGTCCTTAACCGGTGAGATAAAATTAAAGGAGTACACAGAGCGGGCATTGATGAAGGAGATAGCGAAGAAGAACCCGAAGATGCTATTATCACTGCTAAAAATGCTCTTCTGAGTGCTATAAGCTATAATAAGCCAGATAATTCATTGAGTATCTCTACTGCTATCATCGTCTTCGCTCCCTTCACATGCTTCATCTCATTCTTATCCCCCCTTAATATGTAGACCTCGTTCTCAGCCGTTCCCATACCGCCGTTCGCAAGGTCGTTTGCAACCACCATTGCGAGATTATACCTCTTCATCTTCGCCCTCGCCTTCTCTATCAGTTCCTCCTCGCTAACTTTCACCTCGGCTTTGAAGCCCACAATAACAAGCTCAGGGAATTCCTGTCTCACTTCTTCTATCAGTTTCGCCGTAGGCACGAGCACGAGGTGGTGTTCAGCACCAGAAGGGAGCTTTCCCTCTTGCAACTCGGGTGTGAAGTCCGAGATAGCCGCAGCGGAGATGAGAACATCATATTCCTTTTCTTTACCGCCCACAGCCTTAACCTTAGCTTTCCGGAGCTCATTAATGCACGCATCTATCATCTCCTCCGCTGTCTCCACTCGTATCTCTCTTATTATTCTCAGATTCAGCTCCTTGCTATGTACAAGCGTGACATCCGCACCCTGCCTGTATGCTTCCCTGGCGAGTTCAATCCCCGTTCGTCCTGAACTGCGGTTCGTCAATACTCTAATAGAATCTATTGGCTCGATTGTTGGTCCTCCTGTGATCAGGATGCGTTTGCCTGCGAGTTTACCCGCAGATAGCATACGCTCGACCACAAGGATAATCTCCTCAGTGGATGCGATTTTCGCCAGTCCTTCTTCTATCTTCGGCTCTATGACTGTCACACCCAGTTGTTTCAGCTTCTTGACATTCTCTATCAGGACTGGACTCCGGTAGATCGTCTCATGCATTGCAGGAACCACGATAATAGGGATTCCTGAGCCGAATGCGGTGGTTGCAAATGCGGTTACTGTTGTATCAGAAACGCCAGTCGCAATCTTGTTTAGCGTATTTGCTGTACATGGCGCAATAACATACAGGTCGGCAGAACCCTGCATACCTAAAAACTCCACATGCTCTATCTTACCCATCAATCTCGTTATTACTTCATGCCCCGTAGCGTAATGAAGCGTATAGGGATGGATAATCTCAGTGGCGGCTTCACTCATTACGCCATATACATCAGCTCCGTGCCTTATCAATTCTCGTGCGAGTTCAACGGTCCTCACAGCAGCGATGGAGCCCGTAACACCAAGTACTATCTTCTTACCCAGTAGCGAATGGCTCTTCTCACCCTTGATGTGCAGTGTCGGATGTGGTCCTCGGTCTGCCATTAGCCCTATGTTATATGGATATTGGATATGAAAATGGACCGGTCGGGATTTGAACCCGAGGCCTCTCGCACGCCAAGCGAGTGATCTTCCAGCTGATCTACCGGCCCTCTCATTCTATGCTAATTATGCTAATCTTCACAGTTTTAAAAAACTTTTCGATTCTCAAACCTCGCCTCAAAAAGATGTCATGGGCACTTGAAGAGGATGTTCTGCCTTTCTGCCTTTTAGTCTCGATTTTTGCTTAACAATGACAAAATATTTCAATTGCCTCTTTTTGGGCAAATAGAGGTCACACTACACGAAGAAACAAAAAATCTTTATGAACTATTGGAAAAAGGAGGAGAAATAGGAAGATTTGTTTTTTATTTTTTATGATTGTCCGGATCTCGTCTATTTGAACCTGAGAAAGATGTAGCTCCCGAAGTAGATATTCCGTGATCCGTGACTTCTTCGCAGGGCTTAATATTCTTCTACAAAATTGAGACACGACCAAATAAAAGGAAAGTGATTAAAATTTATTATCACAGAAGCCTCTTTTCCTTAAAAAATATTGAGAGTCCATGAGACGTGTAATCTGGTGGCTGATTGTTGGCACTAAAGGCGGTGTGAATCGTGCACGTATAATCAGGGCATTAAAGGAGAGACCATACAACGCCAATCAGTTAACAGAGTTATTTGGATTGGATTATAAAACAGTAAGGCATCATCTCAAGGTTCTTCAGGATAACAAGGTAATTACGTCTGCAGGTGATAGATATGGCACTGTGTATTTCCTATCATCGGACATGGAAAAAGAGTATGAAGTCTTCGAGGAATATTTGGATAAAATGTGGAATAAATTTAAAAGCGAAAGAGATATGAAGGAAAATAGAAGGTGATAAAGATGCCACCAGTGGTTATGCAGGACATGTTACTCGTCAATGTCAAGGCGTTGGTAACGTTTGGAAACCTTATACTACTGTTATGTTTGCTCTTCATCTATGCAAAAAGTTATGAGCAGATAAAATCGAAATTCGCATTGGGGTTGATTGCCTTTGTTATTCTTCTGATTATGCAAACAGTCACATCGAATCCGATTTTTCATTATACGTGCGGCTGGCGTCGTATGTATGCCCTGGGCTGGTTCTGGATATTACCAGATTTGTTTGAATTTGTAGCGTTGTTGATATTGCTGTATATAAGTAGGAAATAATTTGGGTGAGATTTGGGTGTAATCGGGGCAAAAAGAAAAGCTTATAACGGTTTATTTTGTATTTATAACCAGGATATAGGAGATAAATAAAATTAGGAGGTGAAGCGACAGGATGAAAATAAAATTGATTGCTGTAATATTGATCGTTGCACTGGTAACGACTTCTATCGGAGTTGCTGCTGCTCGATACGGTCAGGGAACCCTTGCACGATACGTGGATGCCGACAACGATGGTGTATGTGATAATCGCGGTATCGGCGGACCTGGACCTATATGCGGTGGTTGTGGCAGGTATTTTGTTGATGCAGATGGTGATGGTGTATGCGACAACATCGGTATAAACGGCCGGGACGATGATGGAGACGGCATACCAAATGGGCAAGACGACGATTATGTGCCGCTGCGAGATGGTAGTGGCAAGCAACGCGGTAAGAGATATGGGTGTGCAACCGTTGGGCTCAGGTAAAATTTAAACAGGATATGTGCGTGGGCGGGCACCACGCACTTTTTTTATTTAATCATCACGGTTGACTTGTTTTCTGAACTTTTTATCCTCTTATCGGTGCCAATCTAAACATTCCAAAAGAACTAAAAGCGAACAGATACACTCGATGCAATACATCTCATTCCACATTCTGACATGTTCAGTACCCACATTCTTCTTCGCTCACCTCACAACCTCTTCAGCTTTTTTACTTCTTATTTAAAGTTGAAACGGGGTTAATATCATGAGGCGCGGCTACAATCAATGGTACCTTCCCCACTCCTCTGCTACCCCTGTTCCTTAGATGCGCCTGGTGGTCGCCACAGATGAGTAATAGCCCTTCTCTTGCTGCTACTGCATCTGCTATCTCATTGACATTCCGCTCCGTAACAGTAGCTGCGAGATGCAAATCCCAGCCCCGGTGTGCAAATCGGTCAATAGTGCGAATATGTGAAAATACCATCTGCACAGACTCTCCATTCCTCAATATAGATATCGTGTGCTCTTTTATTATCTTATCGTACTCTATTATATCCATACCCTCACGGTCTTTAACGCCATATACATAACTTAGCTTTCCAATCAGTGGTTTCGCACCCTCCCTCTCTATTACTGCCCCCGCTTGCTTCCCCTCTTCTTCCATAAGCTCCAGAATTGACTTTATCTTCGACTTACCAACATCGTCAGATGTGAGGATGCCGTGCGATTCAGGCTCCAGACCTGTGAGAATAGAAGCAATTGCCGGCGTTGTATGGTTACTTACTGTATCACACTCGAATAGAAGCCCGCCCTGTTCTACAAGTTCGTGTACGGTTCTCAATTCATTACTAAGCTCGTAATAAAGCTCGAGATCCAGGCTGTCTATCACCACCATTGCAACTGTATGCGGAACAGGATAATGGGAATATGCGAATTTGAGTATCTGCTCGATCGGATGGGCGGGCGATACAAGATGGATGTTGAAGTACGAGGCTATTGTAGGTGCTATCTGTAATAAGGAGGTCATAACATAATCTGTTTCGTGAGCCTCCGGTGTGTGAATTGCCTTGCACCCCTCCCTATATAAGGTGCTACCACATGCCCGTTGCCAAGTAGCAGATATTTGTAGATGACCAGCCCTTCCAGCCCAACGGGACCGCGAGCATGTACTTTATTCGTGCTTATCCCCACTTCAGCTCCCTTGCCATATCTGAATCCGTCACTGAAGCGTGTAGATGCATTATGCATCACAGAGGAGGAATCAACGAATTTGAGAAACTTACGTGCTGTATCATCATTTGAGGTCACTATTGCATCTGTATGCCCCGAGCCATATCGGTTTATGTGCTCAATTGCTTCATCAACACCGTTAACCACCCTGATTGAGATGATCAGATCGTTATATTCAGTACGCCAATCCGCATCAGATGCAGGCTTTATCCCTTTCCCTCCCATATCCATATCGCCAAGGATCCGCTGCGTCTCTGGACAACCCCTTATCTCCACGCCCGCTTCATTATACCGCGATGCCATCGGCGGGAGGAATTCATGTGCAATTGCTGAGTCAACAAGCAGTGTCTCCATCGCGTTACACACCGCTGGATATTGAACTTTGGCATCATAGCATATCTTCAATGCCATATCCAGGTCTGCATCGCGGTCCACATAAACATGGCATATACCCTCTGAATGACCGAGTACCATGATGCTGGTATTATCCTGTATATATCTCACAAATTGCTCACTCCCGCGGGGTACCACGAGATCTATATACTCATTCAGCTTCAACATCTCACGTACATCCTCGCGCGTCTCCAGCAGTTGAATCCATCCACCGGGTATCTCACCCCCCGCCGTTGCTGTTGCATCTGCAACCACACGAAACAGCGTGGCATTTGAATTGCGCGCTTCAGATCCCCCTTTCAGCAATACCGCGTTACCGGTTTTTAAGCACAGGGACGAGATTTGAACCAGAACATCCGGTCTCGACTCGAATACCGCACCAATTACGCCGATAGGACATGACACCTGGAAGAGTTCCAGACCATTATCAAGCTCGATCGCCGATAATGTCTTCCCTACCGGGTCCTCCAGTTTCGCTACGTCCCTTACACTCTTTATCATCTCCTCTATCTTTGCATCGTCCAGCTTTAAACGTTCGAGTAGCGGTTTTGAGAGCTTTCCTTCCTCCACCGCCACTTCTGCTTCTTTTATGTCCTGTGCATTCGCAGCAAGTATTCGCTCTCTATTAGCAGAGATAGAATCAGCAATTCTAAGCAGTGCTTTATTCTTCTCTTCCGTGGCTACATTTGCCAATTTAAATGAGGCGTTTCTTGCCCGTTTCGCCTTCTCTTCTATCTTACCTCCTTCTGAAGCTTCCATCTTCAACCCCCTACAGCTTTTTATACTTTCTCCCCTTATAAAATAAGAGATGACAACGGTGTATGATGTACCACCGGATGAGCTGGTGAAGAGAGTAGCGGAGAAGTTGAAGAAGAACAAGCTCATTCATATTCCAAAGTGGGCTATGGAGGTTAAAACAGGTGCCCATAAAGAATTACCACCCCAGGATCGAGAATGGTGGTATGTGAGGTGTGCATCTGTGCTGCGGCAGATATACATAAATGGACCGGTGGGGGTATCGAGGTTGCGTACGTATTACGGCGGTAGAGTGAGGCGAGGAACGAAGAAGGAGCGGTTCAGAGAAGCTTCCGGGAAAATAATAAGGGTGATATTATCGCAATTGGAGCAGGCGGGCTATGTCCGAAAGCCTGAGAAGGGTAAAAAAGGGCGGATGATATCGCCGCGAGGGCGTTCATTCCTCGATGAGATCGCACATGAGATAAAGATTGAAAGAGGTAAGGGAGATGGCGAGTGAAGAAGAATTGGAGGAGATAAGGAAGAGGAAGTATGAACAGATGTTGCAGGCACAGGCAGGAGCAGCGGCAGAGGAAGAGAGGAAGCAGGAGTTAGAGGAAGCGAAGAGGAATATCATCAGGCAAATTCTCACTTCGGAAGCACGCGAGCGGTTGAACACAATAAAGATGGCAAAGCCGGAATTTGCTGAGCTCCTGGAGAATCAGCTGATTGCGCTGGCTCAGAGCGGGCGGATAAAAAACATGATAACCGATAGCCAATTGAAGGAGATTCTACGGCAGATAATGCCAAAGAAGCGTGAGATAAGAATAAGAAGAATATGAATGAAAAGGATAGAATTCCACGACAGGGAGCGTGTGGAGTCCGAATCCGAACTGCACAGACCTGCGAAGCTTTTCCTAGCGAAGAAGAACATATTGTTCTTGGACCCGATAGACGGTAGGGTGAGACTCCAGTCGAGGTTGGATTTGCTCGCTATTCGTGAGCTGGTGAAGGTGTATTTGTGAGCGTATTATTTATATATACTCTGAAATACATCTTTAAACGAATTTCACAATGGCGATGGATACTGATACTGATACTAATACAGATACTATAACATCAGCGGAGATGGCTGCTCTGGATGCGAACTGTGAATTCTTCGGGCTCACTCCATTGCAGCTCATGGAGAACGCAGGTGCGAGTATTGCGAGCGAATTGAAGAAGCGATTCGCTGAGGATACAGAGGTGGTGATAATAGCAGGTAAGGGCAATAATGGCGGCGATGCTTTTGTTGCTGCACGGCATCTTCGCAACGCCAATGTGAGGGTGATACTCGTGGGGCGTTCAAAGGACCTGAGAACAGAAGCGAGCAGTAGGAACTGGCGAATTTTAAGCGAATGTGGCTACCTTCTGGATGAGATAACCGATTCTTCAACTCTGAAAATGCTGAAAGAAACGCTTAACTCCGAGGTGATAATAGATGCACTGCTCGGTACGGGAGTGAGAGGTAAGATAAGGGAGCCTGAATCAACTGCTATTGAGCTCATAAATGAATCAGGAGCTTTTGTACTCGCAGTTGACGTGCCTTCTGGTTTGAATCCCGATACTGGCGAATACGATAAGGCTGTTCGTGCTGACCTCACCGTGACATTCCATCGTGCCAAGCCTGGCCTGTTGAAGAAAGAAAGCAAGAGCTATGTCGGCGAACTTGTGGTTGCTGATATAGGGATACCGCCCGGGATGGAACGACTTGCAGGACCCGGAGATGTGAGACTGGTATTGCGGCGAAGAGAAAAAAGCAGTCATAAGGGCGATAATGGTCGGGTATTGATAGTAGGGGGTGGTCCCTTCGCTGGTGCACCCGCTTTGAGTGCTCTCGCATCACTCCGCACCGGCGCCGACTGGGTAACGGTAGCAGCACCCAGGAATGTAGCATCAATCATCGCTTCTATATCGCCCAACCTCATTGTCCAGCCTCTATCCGGTTCTGGTTCCGGTTCTATACTGACTGAAGATGACGTATCACTGGTATCAAGCTTGATGCAGATGCATGATGTGCTGGTCATAGGCATGGGTCTGGGTGCAGCGGAAGAGACGAAGCGAGCAGTAAAGTTAATAATAGAGGACGAAGCAGTGAAGAAGGTGGTGGTGGATGCCGATGGACTATATGGGTTAGACCTGCCACTGAAGGTGTCAAAATCAAAATTTAAATCAAAACAGGTGATCATAACACCCCATGCTGGTGAGTTCAGCAAGATGGACGCTCAGAGGCCGCCGCCGGATGGTGAAGAGCGACTGGAGTTTATACAGGAGTTCTCACTTCGCAACCGTGTTGTCACGCTCTTAAAAGCCGCTCATGATGTTATATCGGACGGTAAGAGAATAAAAGTGAATGTCACGGGCAATGCAGGAATGACAGTTGGAGGTACCGGAGACGTCCTGAGTGGCATAATCGGTGCTCTATTTGCAACCTCCGAAGACGCATTTGAAGTGGCAACGGCGGCTGCTTTTATTTCTGGTTCCGCAGGCGATGCAGCGTTTCGGGATAAAGGGCTGAGCCTGCTTGCAACAGATGTTGTAGAAGCAATACCAGGGATATTAAGAGCGATCGAGTTCGAGCTCAAATCCCTGAAACGAGTGTAGCGATACCAACAGCTCCTGCGTATTGTGAATTCTCCGGTACTATCACCTCAGTACCAAGTAGTCGCTCAAACTCCTTCTGCACCCCTTCCACCAGTGATACGCCACCGACGAAGATGACGGGTGGTCGCATCTCCATCTCCTGTATCTGTGTTTCATAGACCTGTTCTGCGACCGACCGGCATGCAGCAGCGGCTACATCCTCCTTCTTTATCCCTGAAGCGAGAGCAACAACGAGGCTCTGGATACCAAATACCATGCAATAGCTCTGCAATTCATATTTCTCACTTGATTTCAAAGCGAGCTGTCCCAATTCCGAGATATCCACATCCAGGCGATGAGAAGCTACTTCAAGGAACCTGCCCGATGAACCACCGCAGATACCACCCAGACTGAAACTGTTGGCTATTCCATCACGCATGAGGATTAACTTGTTGTTCATACCCCCTATATCAATCACCGATGCTTCACCCTTATGCCGGTTTGTGAGCAGTGCAGCGCCTTTAGCAACCACACTCACCTCTTCTAAATTCAAGTCTGCCTTCACATGTTCCCCCACCAACTCACGTCCGTGCCCTGTTACACCAATAGCTTCTATATCACTCTCCTTCAGCGTAGCATCTTTTAATGCCACCTCTATCGCGGAATCCGCGCTCTTCACAGGGTCCGTTGTCGGTAACCACGCTTCTCCCACTATTATATTATCCTTCATTACCACCACCTTTGTAGTGGAAGAGCCGGAATCTATGCCCATTGTTATCCCTTCCTGCCTCGCCCGCATCAGTAATGCCTTCCTCGCTATCAACGTCTTCAATGCTTCCAGCCGTGAGTATATCTCTATCTCCTTCGGTTTCTCTACATTTGAATACGCTATGACTGGTATATCAGTCCTTTCATGTAGGAATCGCCTGATTGTATCCTTTACGATGGTGCCCTCAGAGCATCTGAAGCAGGTGAGAAGGAGCGCACCCTTTATTGAGGGGTCTTCCAGCATTGAGACCGCTCTTGCCATCATCAAGTTCAAACTCGGACTCTCTGCCTTCAAACCTATCTCTTTACATGCCGCTTCCACCCGCGATAGCTCCATCTCGGGGTATACCAGTTCTATACCCACCTGTTCCGCTATTTCACTCAGCAGCCATTGAATCCCACTATATTCCGTGCCACAGGATATCTGTGCTACACGCGTTGCCATACTTCAACTTCACCTCCGCTACTTACCTTCACCTTTCGGTAGCCCCTTCAAAAACGCCATTATCTGCTTCACCATCTCGTCCATTCGCTCTCCACCCTCAAACTTCACTTCCAGCGTCGGTATCTTTCGCTTCCGTATCAGGAACTTGAAGAATTCATCGGAGACGGCGCAACCCATACACCCATAGGTTGGTGGTGCATCAGTGAGGATTATAGAAGCTTCTGCTTGCTCTAATAGTGGCGCTAACAGCCCTATCCTTCCCTTCACACCTGCAGGTTCTTCCACCGAGACATACCGCAAAGCCCTCTTCAGGTCGTCCTCTGTTACATTCAAAGGTGGTGCATCAATCTCCGCATCTCGCACATGCTTACCTATCTCCCGCATCAGTACTACCGGTTCATGCCCCCCTCTCTCCACCAAATCCGCTAATATCAAACTATTCGGCGGGTATACTAATACTTTCATTTGTATCTCCCATCTTTACTTTATATCTTAAACCTTCATGAAGATATTTCTTAATGATTTATTGCTGAGCTAACATGGAAGAGAGTTCGTTCTTCCCTTTCCCTTCTGTGCGAGAAGGGCAGAGAGAGTTTATGGCAGATGTGAAGCATGCAGTAGAAGCTGGTGGGATCCTCGTTGCTCACGCACCTACCGGAATAGGTAAAACCGTAGCAGCTCTCGTTCCCGCTCTTCTGTATGCCATCGAGAATGAAAAGACAATCTTCTTCCTCACATCCAAACGAAGTCAGCATAAAATAGCTATTGATACTCTAAGGCTGATAAAGGAGCGCAACGATCTGAATCTCACCGCTGTTGATATCACGTCCAAGCAATCCATGTGTCCAAGGGCGGTATCCGTCTATCGTGAGTTCTATTCCCTCTTCAATGAGTTCTGCAGGAATGAGCAGAAGAATAAAAGATGCTGGTATTACATGAACCATGATGAAGAAGCCTTAGCCCGGATAAGAGGCGAGATAATGCATGTGGAAGAGCTGTGTGAATGGTGCAAAACGAGGCAGATATGCCCCTATAAGGCGGCGCTGGAGGTGGGTAAAAGTGCAGATGTCATCGTTTGTGACTATAATTATCTCTTCTCCCGGGATATCGCATCGAAGGTGCTGGAGAAGATAGAGAAGAATCTTGATGAGCTTATTGTTATCGTTGACGAGGCTCATAATCTCCCGGATCGCATAAGAAATAATCTAAGCAGTGAACTACGCCTGAAAACCATCTCAGAAACAGCCAGGAGCATCAGGAATATAGACAGAGAGATGTATAACAATCTTTTACAGATGGAGATGATACTCAGCAAACTGGTGACGAATGCAGCAAAGGCAAAGATAGCGGAGATAACTGTGGACAGGAATTTCCTGGTGGGCGAACTGGAGAAGATGCTTAGGCGGCGAATCGAAGTATTGAGCTATAAAGAGTTCATAAACGCAATCAGGAGCAGAGCAGAGGGTATCCATGGGTCCAGGTCCGCAGATGGTGAGCCCAGAAAGGAACGCGATATATTGCAGAGTAATCTGATTTCCATTTCTGACTTTCTCGATGCATGGACCACAGAAGAGAAATGCCTCCGTATTCTCTCCATCAATGATAATCCCACACTCTTTCTCAAACTTCTTGACCCCTCTGTTCTGAGCGAACCGGTATTCCGGAGGGCACATGCCTCCATAATGATGAGTGGCACGCTATACCCGGTGGAGATGTATGCCGATGTACTGGGTGCTACACGGGTCAATGGGCGTGAGATAGCTTTACGTGAGTACAAATCTCCATTTCCACGTGAAAATCGGCTGATCGCTGTCACCAAAGGGCTCACAACCAGGTATACAAAGAGGGGTGAAGCGATGTACAGGCGAATAGGAGAGAAGATAGAGGGAGTGGCAGAGAATGTAAGAGGTGGCATAGCTGTCTTCTTCCCTTCTTATGCGCTTCTAAAGGCTATTTTAGTCTATTTATCGCCACATATCAGGAGAAGAGTGATGGTAGAGAGGCGAGAGATGGGGAAGATGGAACGGAACAGGCTATACGAGCGGTTAAGAGATGATGAAGCAGGGATTTTATTCGCCGTCCAGGGTGGCTCGTTCTCTGAAGGTATGGATTACGAATCCAATACGCTGAAGGCAATCATCATTGTTGGACTTCCACTGAGCCCGCCTACACTGGAAGTGAAAGCTACGCAGGGCTATTATGCAGGCAAATACGGCGCTGAGAAGGGGCGACTATATGGCTACCTCTACCCCGCGATTACAAAGGTACTGCAAGCCGCAGGTAGGGGAATAAGAAGCGAACATGACCGCTGCATCATCATTCTGATGGATTACCGGTTTGCTCAGTTCCCATATAAGAGATGCCTACCGCCCGATTTTGATATGATATTCACAGATAAAGTGGAGGATTTATGCAGGAGCTTCTTCAACAGTGGTTCCGAAACTAATTCCAGCTTTATGATACCATAATTTTGGCAGCAGGAAAAAGAAAAGCGAAAAACTTTTGAGTGACTTGATCGAATTTTGATTTTATAGCTAAAGAGATGCTCCACGAGAAGGGGGTGATGGTGCATACCTCGGATTAAGAATAAAGGAGAAATATTCTAAGACTAAGCATGGGAGAAATGCGAAGAGCTATTGCTATAATTCTTACAATTGCTTTTATTTCAACCTTGTTTTTAGATTTAACAGGATTTATGGAGGCAACAGGTTATACGAACTATTTTGTGTATGGAATATATGGAGCAATAATATCATTCTATTTTGGGCTCAGAACTGTTGAGAAGAAGAAAATAGAATCGCTGATAAAAAAAAGGAGATGCCATAGAGATTTTGAAGACAAGATATGCCCTTGGCGAGCTGTCAGAAACAGAATTCGAGAGTATGAAAAAACAATTGAAAAAACAAGATATAAATACTCAAAACACAAAAAGATAATCTCTAAATAGAGACCCACTAATAAAGTCTTTTTTCAAAAGGTCACACATCCTCATCATGTGTGGATTTCCGCCCCTCATAACTTATTCCCGCAGTATTACACCAACGAGATAAAATGCTTCTCTTCACAGAAATAGCCTTAAGCCTTAGCAACTCTGCTTCAAAGCTTCTTTTCATTAATGTATTATGTATTAAAGACTAAAACTTAAGATACACGCAATTTATAGCCTCCCTCTACCTTGACCACGATGCCTGAATACCTGAGCCAGTTTAAGAACTTCTTCGCATATGTTCTCTTCGTTATCTCCGACCATTGCCTGTTATATACTTCTTCTAAGAGATCACCAAGCGTTATCAGCGTTATTTTATCGTCAGCATGTAGTTGCTGCTGTAGCCTGTCTATAAGTTTTTTATAACCAGAACCAAGCAGATGTTCGGTGAATTTCTTCTTCCTGAGCCCATCACTGCTGCGCGTTATCTCCCGCCCATCCTCTGTCAATTCGTAAAAACCTCTCCGTGGGTGCCTGACAAACCCCATTGCACGACAGCATGAGAGTTCCTGACTCAACCGTCTCTCCTCTGTTTCCAGTTCAGCCGCAAGTTTATGAATTTCACTACCCTCTGGGAATAGAGCATCCATTATCTTCAGCATCTTCTCCACACTGAGATAAGGAACGGGGCTGTCCATCCCCTCCTTCTCTTCCTCAAGTCTTAAAATCCCCCTTCTATAATGCCCAAAGCCTGTGAAATCAAGTATGCTTGCAATTGCAGCGCCATAGGTCTTTAAGGTCAGCGGGTTTGTCCAATTCTTACCATACCGCTTTACCATCTCATCACCAATCTCAAAGATCGTCAGTTCCCCTTTCTGAATCAGTTCCTGCTTCACCACTGCAAAATACTCGATCTTGTTCGTCTGCTCTTCCAGTATCTTCTTCGCCGCCTCTTCATCCGTCCTTATTAGGACTGAATAGTCCGCACCCGGGCGTGTAAACAAGAATCTCCGCCGCCCAACAATGAAATCGAGCGATTTCATTGTTGCTATAAGATTATTAACCGTGGTCATGCTCACTCCAATAGCCTTCGCTATATCCCTGGTTGAGAACTCATTCACTACCGAGATGTATTGCAGCGGTATCTGCTTCAATATCTCGTTCATCTTACCGATGCGCAGATAGGGGATATATCCTGTATTCGCTCCCATCATGGTATCACTCCTATATCATTCTATCCTATCCCATTCCATTCATCCATCTTTGCTCTTTGAGCCCAATTCCGCTCGCTCATTTGCCAGTACATCTATTATCTCTTCATATACTGTTCTCAATTCCACATTCTTTACTCGCCCCAATAGCTTCTTTATCACCAGTTCCGGCATGCTCGAACCGATATGATTGAACATCGGCTGCCGATCCACAATAATGTTCCCTGAGGCATCCAGACCTTCTGATTCTATACCATCCACCCGAATCTTCGCCATACTTATATGTGGCAATATCTCATGGATCAAATGCGTTATCACCACCCCGAGAGTACCTTCAGGCAGGTTATTCAGGATTGAAGCCATTATACGTCCCATTGCTCCTGGTTCGGTCAGCGCTTCCAGTTCATCTATCAATACCACTTTCCCGCCCTCTCGCATGAATATCCTGCCCAATGCCCTCATCGAATATTCAAAAGACCCTGTCTTCTTTATCATCTTTCTCCTGTACAGGTAAAGAGGCAGCAGTGGTATCTCCGCCCTCTCGGCAGGCACTGGCAGACCCAGCTCGGTGAGTATAACAGAGGTTGCAAGCATATTAAGCAAACAGGTCTTACCGCCGCTATTGGCACCTGTGAGGATGGCTACAGGATGCGGCGTAGCGCCGAAGATGCCCAATTTCACCTCCCCTATCGAGTAGGATACCGGAATTACCTTCTCTCCGCCTTTTAACTCTTCAGCCTTCAGGAATATATTCTTTCCCATCTCCAACCCCAGACCCCCATCTATAAGCTCCGGGGGATTCAACTCGAAGTCACGAGCGAACAGCGCCGTAGCGAGCATGAAATCGAGGTAGAATAGTTTTTTGATACCTTCTCTCACCACCTCTCTGTGCTGCTCCAGCTGCTTCGCCAATTCACACAACCGGTAGTAGCTCCTCTCTCCTCTCTCCCTGTTATACTTCAGGCGCAGGCTCCCTATCTTATCCCTCCTGAATTCAAATGGTAGCTCACCAGCCTCCAGATCCAGAACACTCTCCCGGAGTGTGATACTGTCCTCACCCTTGAGCATCAGCTCATCTGCCATCTGCAACAGGATATCATCCAGATAAGCTCTGAATTCAGCTGCCCCACCACCCGTTTTCATTATCCGCACGGCTTCCCTGTTTATCTGCTCCTCATATCTCAGGATCTTCTCGTCGAAGCTCTCAGCCCCGCTATCCTTATCCCTATCCTTATCTTTAACCTCTGCTTCACTAACACTGATAAGCGATAATACAGCTTTTAAATCGGTAATTGGGACATCTTTGAATAATTCTGAGTTTTTGATAGCCTCAAAACGTTCAAGAATTTCTATCAGTACCTCTATCGCACTCTTCTTCGCTACATAGCTCCTGACCACGAACTCCGGACATATCTCGCAGGGCTCTGATAAATCATCAATCCGTTTCGTTATGATGCCCGGTTCATCGTATTCGTGCTCACGCCCATCGATCAGTAAAATGCTATTCTCTCTATTCACGAGCTCTTCCGCTTTCTCCACTGAATCCAGAAATTCCACAGTTACAAAATCGCCATAGTTTGCTTTTATCAACTGCTCTATCTCTCTATCCTGAACGGCGACGACGGGAGCTTTGAAGATGCCAATACCCCTTATCTCCGCTTTTGATAGCATTTCCCGCACCCTCTTTACATTCTCAGCGCCCAGTAATTGCACCAATTCTATACCTGCTCGTATATCAGTGAACCGCCTTTGCAGTTCTTCTCTGTTTTGTGTGGGTATGAGTGTGAGAATCATCTCCCTACCGATTCGAGTTACTGCATAGAACGATAGCATCTCCAGAATCTCACGTCTCAATTCTCTCGTCTCCTTTGTGCAGAACAGATCCCTGATCCTGCATCCCGCTGCTCTTTCCTTATGCTTTATCACCAACCTCTCTGCTTCTCTCTTCTGTATTCTCAGCAATGAAGCTAAGGAATAGAAGTCGGGGAGACCGAGCGAATCATTCAGATACTGCTCTAAGAACGGAGGTGACGAATAAGAATAATAGGAGGAAGTGGTCATTGCTCCTTCTTTATATATCTTAACACGATATTCCTGCTGTATAAGTTCAATTTCATATCATCCATAGGTACTTTTAGCCTCTCTGAACCTCTCTGCTGAATCAATATAAGACCCTTGAGGATGCCTGTTTCACTATCAAATACGATGTCGCTCACGCTGCCTATATAATCACCCTCTTCTGATATCACCTTCCTGTTCAACATGGCTTTGCTGAATATCCGCAATGCCTTCTCCTCGTTCCTGGATATCAAATCGCGAATAAAACGCTCTTTTTTCTTTATTGTCTTAATATCCAGCTCCAGCAACTCCCCAAGTGCATTTATATTCACCACATCTTCCAGCTCTACTCCCAATCGGTATAGGATTGTATGTATCAGTGCCTGAGCGAACGCGAAAGGATACTGAGCATAGAATTTGCCATGTGCCCTCGTTACATCCCTGTTTTCTTGATGTAGATAATCGTTCAGCATCCATCTCAATTCCTTTTCTATCACCTCTTTTACTCGGTCTCGCTCTATCGAGCCTTTCTTTATTCCCCTATCCTCACATATCTGGATCGCATAAGGAACAAAATGTCTTAAGGACTCCGGATCAACATCCTCCACAATAAAGTTCCATGGAAATAACCTGGATGTCATGTAAGCAATCACTTTCTCCTCATCTCCTCTTGCTCTTGCTTTCCTCATCTCTTACCCTCCTCCTAACAAAGAACACACTTTCATGAAGAAACCTTTAATAGAAGTAACATTAGATACTATTAAAAATACTATGGTATTATTGTATAACCTTTACATATACCTCCCTCTTTCTTGGTCCGTCACACTCAACGAATAAGATACTCTGCCATCGCCCGAGCATTAAATTAGCCTGGTCTATTGGGATACACACAGAGGAACTGAGGATCATAGCCCTGAGATGCGAATGTGCATTGTTATCTATTCTATCATGCATGTAACCCCCACCTTTTGGGATCAGTTCGTTCAGAAGAGCAATGATATCGCTTCTCAAACCCGCTTCATTTTCATTTATTATGAGTCCTGTGGTTGTATGCTTTGTGAATACCACACATATACCGGAGATAGCACCCTCATTCCTGACTATCTCTTTTATTTTGTCCGTAATGTCTACAAGCTCGGTGTTTTCCCGCGTTATTATCTCTATCCTTCTCATAATAATAATTTATATCTACATATATAATATTTTGTTATTCTATAGAGATGGGAGGTAAAGGTAACAATATTGACGTTGTATCGCTGCTATTCATGGTCCTTATCATTGTATCATTTTTTGTCAATCATGTCAATATAGCAGGTGCAGGGAATTGGAGTGAAGAGAAGATGGGAATTAATAGGATTCTGAATAAGGGGGAGAGCAAAGGGCTTATATCGGGATGTGATTATGAGGAGGTAAAGGAAGCACTTGATAACGCTACTGATTTGGATTCATTTATATCTCCCCTGGACTCCTTCACACTCAGGATCAACCTGGATAAGGTATACCATACAAAAACTTTTGCTATCATCTTTGATCCCGAGATGATCAGATGGGTATTTGGTAACGAACGCGTAAACATATACATCACGCTCGATAACGGTAGCGTATTGAATTTCAATAGTAACATAAGGGGAGATATAGCGGAGCTAAAGACGGGAAAGAATCCAGACCCCACAATAAATGTATATACCAGTGAGCGCACATTGCAGAGTATAGTGAACTCCCCTGATTCGTTCGATGCGTTTCGGGCTGCTTTAAGGGCTGGCGACATAAAATATGAAGGTGTAGGGATAGTGAATGAAGGCAAGCTGCTCCTCACAAAGTTTATCCATATATAGCTAAATTTGAAATTTCTGATGAGAGAACTTTTGGCTGGATGGGGGGATGTTCGAGCATGGATTACCATTACCACTACCACCAGTGTTAATCATTGTTGCTATTGGTGCTCTTGTGCTGTTCCTGCTCATATTGCTCATGTATCTCATCACTGACCGATTATTGCTGCACTGGTACCATGCGAGGAAGACAAGCAATGCCCAACTGCATGAAATGGTACATAGGCTTGTATGCTTGTATTAAAGACAGGTATTCCTGCGCCGGGTATCTTCATTGTAGGATTCCGCTATGCCAAATGCATTTGTAGCAGGCAGGAGCAAGAGACATGCCTCTGTTGTTCTTACTACTGGATTGATAGACCTGCTTGAAGATGAGGAGATGGAGGCTGTACTGGCATACGAACTCACACATATTAATATTAAGAATAGTTCCATAGGAATTGTGACTTTTTCCTGGATCTTAGCTGGAATGCTCATTGCTCTCGTGTATTTCGCTTTCAGGGATGCGATATTCACCGGATTTGGGCAGAAAGATAATCCGCACCACAGCCACTAAAATTCTTCGTTACTGCGCTGGTTGCACCAATAGCTGCTACGATTATACAGCTAACTACGCGTCACCATCACCAGGAATACCAGACGGATGAGCAGAGTGTCTTATTGCATGGAAAGCCGGATAAGCTGGCGTGTGCATTGCGCAAGATAAAAGAGCTTTTAAAATCGCACCATTTTGAAGTTAATCCAGCACATGTGCATCTCTTTATTGTGAATCCTTTACATAATAGCGATCGCACGGTGCTGGACTTTCGACTGCCCCGTTATCACT